>Ga0307968_1001483_pt1 | contig 19180 bp, 20 predicted proteins | sample OrgLakmetagen650_FD_201834 | JGI IMG/M metagenome (GOLD analysis project Ga0307968, IMG submission 201834) | Saline water microbial communities from Organic Lake, Antarctica - #650 | ecosystem: Environmental > Aquatic > Non-marine Saline and Alkaline > Saline | place: Antarctica: Organic Lake...
CTGTCTGTCTGTCTGTCTGTCTGTCTGTCTGTCTGTCTGTCTGTCTGTCTGTCTGTCTGTCTGTCTGTCTGTCTGTCTGTCTGTCTGTCTGTCTGTCTGTCTGTCTGTCTGTCTGTCTGTGTGTCTGACTGTCTGTCTGACTGTCTGACTTACTGCCTGTCTGACTGTCTGTCTGTCTGACTGACTGTCTGTCTGTCTGACTGACTGTCTGTCTGACTTACTGCCTGTGCCTGTCTGTCTGCCTGCCTGTCTGTCTGTCTGTCTGACTGACTGACTGTTTGACTGACTTGCTGACTGACTAGCTGACTGTATGCATACCCTGAAGATATGTAGCCCTTGCATACATGCATTTGCAATGACTCTCGTCTCAAATTTTTTGCTTTTAACAAACACACTTTGTTAGCGGCTATATTTTAATAGCCTTGCTTCACAAACACATCATGCTCATGCAGTTACCTATGTCTCGGCTCTCCTAACATTCTATTCATCGTGCGACACCAGCATGCCATGTTGTACTGTCATTTCAGTAGCTACAGTACTTTGCTGCGATACTTTGCTATCATGCCATGTATGTATCATACTGTTATTGCAGTAGCTACAACCGGATGGCTGCATTTGATGTGCCCCACAAGTGGATGGTGTCCAGCGAGCACGATCGCCTGGGGAAAGGTAGAAGAACAACGATTGTTGTGTTGTTCCTCTTCCTTATTTAATGTGGGGAGTGGTTTTTCACTGCCTGCGTAGTTTTTTCTTTTTCCCTCTATTTTCTGTCATGAAGGGTTGGCCAGAGCTACATTTAGCACACCCAGGTAGCATGTCTGAAGATACATGTGCAGGCGGCTCCCAGACGCACAGTGTTTGGCTGGCCTACAGAAACTCGCACAAATGATGCATGCTACTGGACTTATTTAAATGGACTAATTTGAATGAAGGAGGAAAGCATGTTATAAAATAAATTTCCTGGGAGCAGAAGTGGCTTCCGGTTCTCAGGCTTTTGGGGTGAGACATGTCTAAACGTGCCACTGATGGAATTGTGTTTGTTACATGCCTGTCTTTATACTTTTCTACGTTCTACTGCTTTCCTTTCATATCCTGCCTAGAACCGTACAGCTGCAAACATACAGCCTGAAGCGCTGGTACATCTTTGAGATCGGTTTCAGTAACAAATCGTGTGTGACATTGGCACAGCCTTAAGCGTTGGTACATCTTTGAGATCAGTTTCAGTATCAAGTCATGTGTGACTTTGGCCATGCACTGCTTCAAATTTCAGGCTTTGACGACAAGGCCCTTGAACAATCCTTGCTGAGCATCAGCAGGGCGGCATACATTGAAAAGGTGTGTTTGTGTGTATGGAGCAGGGCAGTGTTGTGTCGTTCATGGAGCAGGGCAGTGTTGTGTTGTGCATAGAGTAGGCCAGTGTGTGTCGTGCACGGAGCAGGGCAGTGTTGTGTCGTGCATGGAGCAGGGCACTGTTGTGTTGTGCAGCAGTTGCTTGGGAAGGGGATGTTGCACTTAAAGTAAAAGTAGCAATTTCTGGTGAGCACTTTTAAGAAGTGAAAAACTGCTCAGGCAGTAAAAACCACTTTCCACAGTAATTAAGGACAAGTGGGGGTAAGCGTCGCAAGCGACGCTGAAAAGTTGGCGAAGCCAAAGCGCGCGCTCTTCACCACTAACTATCCTCTGGCAGTACCCACACACGTACTCCCCTCTTGCTGTGCGCTCTGCTGCTGCTGCTGTTGTGCTGCTGCTGCATGCTACGCGTGCGTGCGCGCGTTGTGGCCAGGCCTACCACAGCTGCTACACCCCTGCTGTGGTTGTTGCTGCTGAACTGGATGTATAGCTGTGCCCCTCTGTGGGCAGGTGCGTGCGTTGTGGCCTTCCCTCCCACTCACTTTGCATGCTGCGTTTGCTGTGGGTGTTGTGAGGAGGAGCAAACCACCAACATGCCAGAAAGGTGCACATGGAGCAGTCTACCAACCAATGCACCAACGCACCAGGAAGAGCAGAAACGGCTTCCGCAACACACCCATTTTAATGTAAATAATTTAATAATGAAATTGAAATTAATGAGTCGTGTGCTTGCATGGAACAGCATAATTTCCGTCCACGTCTTCCTTCGGCCCCGGACCTTGCAACCACACTCAGGAAAGTTATCTGATGACGCCTGTGCCATCAGACATTGTTCCGGGGACGTGGGCTGAGCTCTCCGTCGGGCAGCTTCCTCCAGCTACTAAACATTGAGTCACTTCTTTCCACAGCACTGCTCACTGCACCCCTGGTCACCAAAACTTGTATGCCCCGACAAACAAGTTTGCTTGGCCTGCCTGCCAAGTTTCAGACCTGGGCGTTGGCTGCGTGGCTCTGGCCAGGCCCTGATTGTCAACTTTCCAAATTTTCGTTCCGGGGTGCGCCCAGCAGCACCACCTTCTGCCCCTCCCCTCCCCTTGACACCGCAGGGCTGCCTGATTTGTAAGTTTGGGTCACTGTGCAAGTTTTGGGGGCGGGGGGTGCGCTGAGCGGGCCTGCGCACACTGGTGTGAACAATTTTCGTTTTCACGGTGCGCCCAGCAGCACCTCCCCCGCCCCTCCCCACCCCCTGACAGCACAGGGCTGCCTGGTTAGTCAGTCTAAGGTGCCCTGCAAAGTTTGGGGACATGGGGTGCGCTGGGCGGGCCTGCGCGCCCTGGTGGGAACTCAGGCGTGAAACATGCCAAACCTAGGGGCTGCGCCCCATGACTGGGGCTTCGCCAAAAAGGAGCCACTTTGGCACTGGGTACTAAACTCTAATTATACTTTGTGTAGTCCAGAACTGTGTATGTAACACAGAATAGGACCGTATGTTTACTGATGTTTCTGCCAAAAATACCGTTTATACACCGTATATATATAGGGATCGGCGTATAGCGCTATACGATCCATTTCTATAGCGCTATATAGCGCTATATAGCGCTATAATCTGCTATATTTCAGCTGCTATATCTGCCAGAACTCTAACTTGCAATTCGAATTTCGGCATCAGATTTTGATGGGAGGTTTAGCACCCTGTGCAATGCCCCCTTGCAAAAAATGAAGATGAAAAATTAATTGTGTTGGGGCTTGGGGCCCATAGCATACAGTTATAGCGCTATATTTGAATATCTGGCACTCAAGCACTTGAGAAAAATTTCTACTTTTGCGCATGTGCCTTAGTTCCCCTGGGCCCCCCTTTCCTCAATTCCCCCTTACATCTTGGGACATCTCTGGTCCCATAAAATGTCTGCATCAAAAAACTAATACCGTCCGCCGATTACATCGTGATCTGAGAAACACGTTGGCGCTATCTAGTGCAAGGCGTTCCCGATCTGTCCACTCTAATACGCTGATTGCTGCCCTGGAGACCTCTGCTGTCTGCTCTCCAATGCTGCGAACTATGTGTACCATTGCTTGGGCATGTTGGCCTTCACATACACCATTTTCTCAGCTGTCTCAATGCAAAGGCGGTTGCGCAAGCTGTCGTATGTGCGCCCCCATGCTGACCAATTGCGCTCGGCAGCGGCTGTTGTTGCATGCGCTGAGAGCAGCTTGTTGGCAGCTACAGCCAGCAGAGGGAACTGCTTCTCTGCCTTGGACAACCAGAAGTTGCGAACGTAGTCTGGCTTGGTGGGGTAGATGATCTGCAGCGAACTGGGATCTGCTTTGTAGTCCCGCTTCTTGAGAAAGGCTGCTGCATCCGCCATCATGGGATTCCAGTCCCCCAGGTCCAGCTCGTTCAGCTCCCTGCTCACTGCCTCTGACATGCTGAAGTTGCCCTTGCCTCCGTTTAAGCGCACCACTGTCTGGAGCACACCCTGCCTCTGCTCAGCTGTGAGGCGGTTGATAGGTGTACGGACGGCTGAGCCTGTATAAAGGAGGGGGTCATACAAATGCTTACACACATAACACATGATGCAAAAGGAATGTTTGTGGCAATCACAGCATTGCACACTTTGCTGCACCTGGCCGCACATAAAGAAATAGAGCTGCAAACATTTTACTTGTTTTCGCAGTTCAACTGAAATCTACATCAATTGGGCAGCATCAATTTACCTTGCATCTCAAAGTTGGTGGGATCCAACATGAACGCGGATGGCTGATCTGGGTGGTAGTTGTTTGAGCGTCGGTTCTTGAAGGCGCTGACCACGTCCTTCCTCAGTGCTTGTGTCAAGTCTCTGCAAGCAGCCCACTTGACCACGTGGGCTTCCAGTGCGTCGAGGGTAGGCTGCTCTCCAGGTTAGGTTGGCCTTGCATCGCTTGCACTCCATCACACATAGCCCCCCACACTCAGCCTTGATTTCCGTCGTGAACCCATCGGACCAGTTCCTAGGGGGACCTGCTGTCAGCCTCTTGTAGAGGTCGGCAGGTGTGGCTCTGCCCTGAACGTGGGACTGTGTACCATCCTCCCCCAATTTCATCCATTGCTCGTCCCCAACAATGATGTCTACCATCTAATATATATTATCAATAGATCCCAGGGGCCCAGGAGGCTGATTTCAGCGATTTTGGCACGCGCTATATTTGAAAAATATTATAGCGCTATTAGCAAACGCCGATCCCTCTCTCTCTCTATATATATATTATATATATATATATACTTCTGGCCAACCTTAGTTATGCTTGTCGTTACTGTGTTAGGGGTGCCACTTTAGTACCAGGTAATCGTATCTAATAAAATTGCAATTATTGTGTTAGGGTGCCTTACAATACTCTGTGTCAAAATGGCTCCTCCCTTTTTTAACGTGAAGAGCGGTTCCATTACAGCTCGTGCAGTAGTGAGTAATTAGTAAAAACACACAGTAGAAAACATAAAAGCATCACACATGTCACTCCCCAACAAGACCCGGAGTACTTTGGGAAACTGCAGAGATACCAGCCTTCTGCTCACCTTTTCTTGTTCCTCCCTTGACACATATACACAGGCTTGTAGAGCCTCTGTCCAACAGCGCACGTGGACAAATATGCAACACGCACGTGCGCAGGTCCAGTGTGAAGCCTCTGTCCAACAGCGCACATGGCCAAGTATGCAACGTTAATGTGCGCAGGTTCAGTGTGGAGCCTCTGTCCAACAGCGCACATGGCCAAGTATGCAGCGTTATTGTGCGCAGGTTCAGTGTGGAGCCTCTGATTAACAGCGCACATGGCCAATTATGCAACGTGAATGTGCGCAGGTTCAGTGTAAAGCCTCTGTCAAACAGCGCACATGGCCAAGCATGCAACGTTAATGTGCGCAGGTTCAGTGTGGAGCCTCTGTCCAACAGCACACATGGTCAAGTATGCAAAACGCATGTGCGCAGGTTCAGTGTGGAGCCTCTGTCCAGCAGCGTGTCGGGAATGCATACGCTGCCTCTCTATATATGGGGCTGGCAGGACTCATAGAGGGACAGGTGAAATTAATAAGGAGGCAGGCAGGTCGGAAATGGATAGGTCAAGTAATTACTAAGTGCTGCACTGTTGAAAACCGTGAGTATTGTGCTGTGTCTTCTTTTAAATTGTCAGCAGCAGCAGCAGCATAAGCAGGCAATCATGCAATAATAGATACAAACCAGATATCTTGCCGTCTTTTCGAATCAATCAGGGACAGTTTGCAACACACAGGCGCTGAGTCGTTGCAGTGCACATGAATCAGCATCTGCATGCCATGTTTACTGCTGGGGATTCCTGTATTTAAACAGGGTAAGGACCTTACCGGCAAAAGGATCTTACTCTTTTCATTTGGAAGCGGGGTCGTGTCTTCTTTCTTCTCTCTCACGGGCCGACAGACAAAGGGCCGCTTCACTTTAGACAGAGCAGCAGAATCGGTGCGTGGGTGAGGGGCGTGCTTGATTTGCAAATAGGGGTATGTCTTTTTCCTCCTCTCTCATGGGTCGATAGACAAACGACTGGTTCATTTTAGACAGAGCAGCAGAATTGGTGCATGGGTGTGTCTGTGTGTTTGTACGTGTAGCCGAACAGGAGGCAAGGATTGTTGCATGGGCAAGTTCTGAAGAAATTCTCAGAGACTCCATGCAATTGCTTATGAAGAGGTCAGCGCTGCAGTTGGATGAATGCGTGTAATATGTGAATGTGTGTTCAGAATAGCCTCACATGTTGTAGGAGCAATGTTTACAGCTTGCTTTGCAAGGAGTCTTTGTGCGTGACCTCTATGCTCCTTCATAAATCATATACATAATTACGTATGACTGCGTTCTTCAGCCTTATATTTCTCTAAAGTCATTTCCTATCAAATGCCCATCATCACGCAGATGGGCTTGGCTGCTCAATTAGCTGCACGAGTCCACAGAACACCAGAGGAGTATGACCAAATGCTCACACAGGTACAGAGCACGCATGGGTACACCAAATGTGCAGGGCTGGCCAGGACTATCTTATATGTACATGTACATCACGACAAATTGTGGTACCTGGTTAAGCATGGATTGCAAGTATGAGCCATATAGTGTATGTACCGGTATATAATCTTGCAGATTGTGTATGCATAATTCAAGCAGGGTCACTTGTGAATACATACAAGGATATCATGTTTGTGCGATTCTGCTTACAGCCAACCCTACCACCTCCTTTTGTTGCATATGTTTGTGAGCAAATTGCACTGATGTCATATCATAGAGCCTGTCCCAAGACCTCAATTGAACCAAGGGTCTATTGCTCCTTTTCACTTTGAATTGCAGTGCATGCATGAATGGGGACACCAGTCAATGTACAAGCCAAGAAACAGCACGAACTGTGTACGTCCTGGTGTCTGGTGAGTGTCACTTTTGAGAGGAGTCTGTTGCACACGCTTAGATTTGATTTAAATTCTTGAAGAAAATTTTTGTTCTGTTGCAGGTCTGCCTGCAATGTCCTACCCTCTTAAATTATGTCTCTCTACTCTTTCAGGCCACCCTCCTTTTTTCCGTCCTGTTCCACCCCTTGCTCTGTCTGCATCTGTGTTTTTCGCAGCAAGCCTCCGTCTTCCTTACTCAGGTCCAGCTAATTAAATCTTAGCAAGCGAGAGGTTTGATCTGAAAACACATGTCCAAGGAAGCATTTTAAGGGTGGAACTCCACCCTGACTCGTTGCCTGCTGGTGGCTTGTTGCCTGCTTTCTTTGTACCCACTCACTGACTTATCCTTTCTTTTTGTGTTATTCCACCCTGGCTTGTTGCCTGCTGGTGACTTTTTGCCTGCTTCTTTTGTATTACTGACTAATATTTTCAATAGAATACCACCCTGGCCTGTCGCCTGCTGGTATAGCTTGTTGCCTGCTGGTGGCTTGTTGCCTGCTGGTGGCTCGTTGCCTGCTTTTTTTGTACTCAAATCGCTGACTAATCTTCTCGTTTTGTGTTCCCTCACGCAGGAGCTTGATTTCCGTAAACCCCCTTGCTCGGACGTATGAAGTTCAAGGCCTTTCATAATCGCTGATTGTTCTAGGTTAAGACTGAGGGTTGGGACTAAGGACGCGTGTTGCCTTTACTGCACTAATGATTCGCGTTGACCTCAGTTGCTTTGATAATGCGGCACAAGCCTCAAATCTAATTTATCTTTTGAATGGATAAAAACATCTCATGCTCTGCTGCCCTGGTATGATGTGCAACCATAAGCGTGCTGCTCGGTGCAACCATATAATAGGCCCTTCTCGGAGCCCTGAGGCCAGCCAATTTGCCCCAGGTGTCAAGATCTAGACGGCACATGCTGTTCAGGTTGCAGCTTAATTGACAATATGGCAATATGATATGCCACTATGATTGCAAAGGGAGCTGCCTCTTCCCTTTGTTAAACAGACGGTCCTACCAAATCACACCCCTTGGCTGTGAAATTAAGAGACATACAACCAAGCAAACAACGCAACACGCTCCTGGACTTTTTATTCCTTTCTGTGTGTACGCTTCTCCTACCTAACAAGCAGAAAAGAAGAAAAAGCTAAGCTGGTGCCTCGCTTATTCGGAGCGCCGCCGCAAAAAACTCCACACCATCCTGCTAGGAGCAACAGGCACCATTACCGCAGCCACACAAGGAGCTTAAATATAATCCACACACTTGAACCTAGCACCTAGTATACATGCACAGCACTCATGAAAACTTAGTCGAGCTACATGCCATCAGACCCGCAACAAAAATCATACAGACGAGGCGAGACATTAAGCATAACCACCAGAAGTGTCTAACCCTTACGGTGGCAAGCAGGCCCATGCCTCCCGACCACCTGATCCCCCGTTTTTTGTGTTCCAGGTGGAAAGCTGTGTGACTCTGTGTTCATCGTTGGATAGTACATGGCACAAAACAGCATCCTTTCGCATTTATGTTGGTGTTTAAATATATACATGCTGCAGCTTGGTTTCCAAGTCTATGCTAAATGCTTTTTTCACCTGGGCGGCCGCCTGTCTTGGTCCCTTTGTGTTGTGTTGTAGGAAAAGAGCCAAATTGCATTTGAACAGAGCGATGATGGCCCTGGACCTGCGTCATGCAAATAATGTAACTGTGTGTATGTGCCGCCATACGGAGCTAGCAGCATATGATGACGAGTGCAGCACATTGCTTTGCCACATTGCATCCAAGAGCATTTGCTGCTCTCTGGAAGCAAAGTGGCAATAAAAAGTGTGTTTGCGGTTGGGCTTATCTTGGACTCTTGGAAACTCAAATGAGTCAAAAACTCAGGACTCACCGACCGGAAACTTCAAATTAATTAATAAAAATAAACTAGCGCCTGGAATCTGGTAAGTCCTGGCTTCTGACTGACTTGCGTGACGAGCAGCTGTCCTTGCTTGTAGTCCGCTGCTACTTGCACGCATGCCCCCGCCCATATATCGCTCTCTTGATTTTGCGGCTACTGCTAGTCCCCCTGCGCCCATTCTGGTCTGTCCTGCTGCCTCCTGCCACGCACTGCGAAGAGCGCGTCTTGGAATTTCCGATCTTGATGCTTCCCAGCTTCGCAGCAGTTCCATATGCGCGCCCAAGCTGTGTTGATACTGACATAGCGAATGCTGTCGGCTTCCCATACTCGCAGGTCCGTCCAGCGCAGACGGCGGAACTTCACTTCAACTCCCCGCCCCTCCCCGCCCCGACGATGAAGGCCTCCTGCTTGCTCCTGGCCCTAGCAATCGCATGTAAGTGTGCCTTTAATCGGCAATGTGCTGTCAACAAGTTTGCCGCTAGCAAAAAGACAGGTCAAGACAGTTCTTGACTTTACAGCATGCCACCTTCTCACCAGCTCCTGCACACTGCCAACTCGCGCCAGCGGCTACACACTCTATAACAGGCATTTTAAAGCATAGCCTAGCTTCATAGAAGTGCTATTATGTGGTCTGCACCAGATAGAAGTAGTGTGTGTACACACACACACACAAACACACACACACACACACACAAACACAAACACACACACACACACACACAACATTGAGCTCTATGCACTCGGTTGCATACACGCAGCACAGAGTGCGTCGAGTTTTAAAAACTGCCCTGCTGCTTATTAACAAAACAGGGCAGAAAACTGTTTCCAGCTAGTCTTCTTTCTGCTAGCCTAGCCAGGTCTGCTTCGTTATAAGCTGCAACATTATTTCTGAGTTCGTTTACTGCAAGGGGTGTTTGGAAAGCCACAGAGCCACCCTCACTTATAAGAGAAACAGAACAGTCATTACTGGGCGGCAGTTCTATTCGATCTAACATTGCGTTCTTGTGCTACCGCTATTTGCAGGCGTGTCAAAGCTAGCAACAGCCCAAGAAACGTTGCAAGGTGAGTAAATGGTGTATGTTTAAGGCTGGTAATAAACTTCCACTTTATAATTTCACGGCTTTCCTTAGTTTTGCAGCTCCAATAAAAGTGCAAGATCTGGATCTGATGCAAAGAAATGCATTTTCCTCTCGCAACAACTGTTCAAAATATTGGTGTACACTCACCCCTCTCCCACGAGCAGATTTTGCTTCAAACGGTCCTGCTGGCAGCAACTACACCGTGTTGAGTAGCCTTGTCAGTGAGGCGGACCCGGAAATTGCTCAGTTTGTCAACTCTACGGATGCACAGGTATGTGCGTGCGTGTGTGCATGTTCAAAACATTTCATTTGGTTGCAGTGTTTCAGCTTCTTTGATGTGCCTGTGTGATTTGATCACACAAAAATACAAACAATACAAACAACAAAAACAACCCTTCACCACAATGCAGGGAGTCCTCTTTGCCCCCTCTGATGCAGCTTTCGTAAAGCTTTTGACGGCTTTAGGATTTCCGGACGCCAGCTTCCTGACGCGGGATTTTGTGGATGCGGTAAGCATTAAAGGCTTTGCAGCTGCTGCAATCTTGCTTGCCTAATCTTTAGTGGATCTGTCAGGGGGAACGCTGAGGCCTAAGGAGGGTGTGGTTTTCAAAAGATTCTAGGGACTGGCATTCGTGCTCTGCGCAGCAGCTGAGCTTGAAACTCACAGTGCCAGTCACGCCGCCTATGCTTAATTTGCTGAGCGTGAATCCCACTTTCTAGGTATTAAATGCTCAACATAATAACAGATCACCCACTAGACTGCTTTCAGCGATCCTCAGTGTTTTAGATCCCTCTCGATTATCAGATGTCATTGTAAAAACCTTTTGTGAAACAACTGTGCTTGATGTGCAAATATTAATCTGCCATCCTCCCCCATGGAAAGCAGGAGGGTATCAGGAATTGAGTATTGGTTTAGCCTTCCACCATGCCATTGACACCCTTTGTGACCTTGCTCAAGTTTACAATTTTGTGCTGTCATAGGAAATCATACAATTTCTGCTCATCACATGGTTTAAATCACAGCAGCTGACCTCTCATGAGATAAACTTTATCAAGATATGTGGCCTCATGTGTGCAAAACAAGGGTCTGAGAAGCAATGCAGAGTAGTGAATACTGGGCATAAAAATTTAGGCACCAACGAGCAGGTCTCTGTTGATGCCAAGAATACTCACGCTTACTCTTGTACGATGTGCAGTTACTGAGAGACCACGTGGTTGAGGCTCAAGTCTCAGGCAGTGATGAGGAGGCAAATTTCACCTCACTGTAAGTTCAGCTCCAGCTTGCCCCGGGGAAATGCTCTTGGTTGCTGTAACCTGTATGCTTTTACAAAATAACACGTTTTTGCCTTCTATGCCACTGATGCTGCCCGTTGCCTGCAGGGGCGGCCAGCAGCTGAACGTCACCTTTACAGGCTCAGACATCTTTTCGGTCCAGCCTGTCAATGCTGTCTCGCTCTCCTTCCCTCAAATTAGCCTTGTGGACACTGACACCCCAAAGTACGCCACTGCGAGCGGAAATGCGACCGTGTACTTTGTAGATGCTGTGCTGGCCACAAACTCTACGATAACTGCCTTTATTGACAAAGGTAAGAAATGCGCTTGGTGATTGTTTTGTCGTAATTAGGAAATCTTTGCTTCATTAAAATGGCTAAGCCCCTGACTGTATCACTACTTTTGCACTGTGCAGCTGCTCTGAGCTTCTACAATGCAGTTGACAAAGTAATTGGCGAGACTGAGAGCCGTGAGCTGAGCGAGTTCAAGGTGTGTGGTACATAACTTACTGCTTTGAAGAAGGAGCGCCTATCCTGATTGTAACTGTGCAGATTATGTTTCTAGCCCTGAGGTTGCCTCTTCATCTGTACAACACACAGGCTTTACTAGATCTGGACTCTGAAGTGAAAGAGGTTTTGAGCAATACCGAGCTCCAAGCAAACGGAACATTGCTGGCGCCTTCAAACGCCGCTGTGCAAGCACTGTACAAGGCGCTAAACTTTGGTAGGAGCATTTGGGCACTTGCTATTGTGAATGCATAAGGGGAATGCTCACTAGGTAAAAACGTGTTTGCTCCAGTTTGAGCAAGATAAAGGTGTCCATACAGGTTTTGTAGCATGCCTCTTTCATGCATCAGACAAGATCTCCGTAGAGCAGGGGCGCCCCCAAGTCTTGCATTCACGTTGTCATGCTTACAAATGCAAACCATTTAGAAAATGAGAAGGCTGCTTGCATGTGTAGTTTCTAGGTACTTCTCAATGGGAATAACAAAGTGGGAAGAACATACAACAATCTTTCCTTGCGGTCTTGAACAGCCTCTTCGCGTGCTTGCAACTCTACCCCGACATAACCTTCAGGCAAACGTAGCACCCTTTTGCCGCACACACACCTTGCTGGTGTGCGATCATGATCAAATATTCAAGCGTACCTTTGGTGCTCATACGACACGTGCAGGCAATTACCCAAGCGACCTGAACTCCACCTCTGGGCTGAGGGCCCTCACCAAGAATGTTCTGTTGTACCATTACGTGCCTGCGGAACTGTGGCCAAGCCCAGATTCGCCACCAACAGCTGACAGCGTATACGGGCCATTTGCTACCGCACTGTAAGCGATCGTGCGTTGTTTGCTAATGATCTTGTGAGTGCAGACGACTCGGCAATGACTTGTCCTCTTGCTTAGGAGCAAAATTTTGCCTGCTGACTCAGTCTTGTAGTACCCAATTGCATAAGGCCATGCAGGTTGCAACAAGGGAGTTTGTTCCCTGTCAAAAATGGCATTCCCTGTCCAGATCTTGCATACTACTACTACTTGTTGCCACATAAAATCACTGGAATGGTCCCAATTGCGTGCTCTGCAGAGATGAGGCCAGAAAGCTGACGTTTTCTGTTGATACCAACGGCACAGTAGTGGTGTCTGACCAAGAGTTGGCCAATGACAATGTAAACGTCACGAGCGTCGATATCAAGATTGTGACCGACGACGGGTATGCCCCCACCACAGAGACGCTGGCTGGGAAACTGCACATTATCGATGGCGTCCTGCTCCCAACTGTGGAAATGCTGACACTGAAAGGTACGTCTGGACAAGAAGCTATCCTAGTCACTTTATGGCAAGGAAATGGGAAGCTGGTTGTAGATGTGTAAGTTTCGCCCACGGGCTGCTAAAAGTCCTACAGGCAAAAGGCTGCAGCAGCTTCATTGCTTGCTGCTGGTCGCTGCATAGTTAGTTTTTACAATGCTATATTTTCCCCCTTGCTTTAATCCTGGCATGCAGATTTTGCGGATGCTGCCCCGTCTGGTCAAGAGTTTGAAAACGCCACTGCAGCCATCAGGTCGCTTGACAGTGCCAGCCTCGCTGTGTATGGGCCTGCTCTCAAAGGAGCAATGTTTCTTCCATCCAATGCCGCATTCACAACATTTGTAGAGTCGTTGGCACAGGAGGGTCTCACCACTGAGCGGTTCACCAGCAACCCTTCACTGGTTCGACGGGTGAGCTAACGGTTTGCTGCTTTGGAATTCCAGGCTAGACAGGGATGTGATGTACTCCTCTCAGGTGGTCAGGGTTGCACAGTGTAAACACCTATCTCTTAACACACAACTCACACAGGTCTTGTACGAGCACACCATTTTTGACGAGGAAGTCAGCGCCGATAAGAATACGACCTATGCCACTTGGTGAGTGTTAATTTCTTTGACCACATTAACTGTCCTTGACTACCGAGTGCACGTTTGTAGCTGACTTTCTTGCTAAAGACGCTATATATCTCAGCCATTTTTGCAACAAACCACACTCCCCTTGCAAATCTACTCTGGGCCCTTCTGTCTTGCAGGGTCGGAGAAATTGACACATCCGACGATACCTTTATTTCTCTGTCTTTTGGTGAAGATGGGATGCCGACTAGTTTTGAGAGGCTGAATGGGAGCGCGTCTGGCCAGGAGAACACTAGCACTGTGCTAGCCAGCTACGGCCCTAACGCCCTAGGTGTGTGTCTCTGGGCTTGTACCAATCACCACTAAGAAGCTCCACTCGTGCTGGTGCATTCAACATATTTTGTAAATTTTCCCGATCGCCTACCCAGTTCAAACACCACAATCTGTGTTTGTGCCTCAGGCGGCTACATCCATTTTGTGGACGCTGTTGTGGTGTCTGAGGCTACACTGGACCTTGTGAAGAACCTCAACAGCCCAGCAGGTGTGGTTAGTCATGCATTTGCAAGCACAGCCTCAGAACAAAATATTCTGATTGACTGCACTCCTTGCAAACTGCGTACTCTTTCTCTTGCAGGAACTCAATGGAAGGATCTTGCTCCTGGTGGTGCAGAAGCTTACAAAGGTGTTGTTACTCAAATTCCCTCCAGGCTGTATTTCAGATCAGACAGCTACTAACGCACTCAATTTTGTAGACATGAAATGCACTTAAGCACAGACATGTACACACGCATGCACACACGCACACACACACATGCATGCTCACACTCAAGCACTTGCACGCATCTTTGCTGCAGAGGTCACGGATATTCTTGAATCCATTGGCCTTGGTGGATTGTTTGAGGAGGAGGGCTCTTTTACATTGTTCCTACCAAATGGTGAGTCAGTGTCCGCAAGTGTTGCTGCTTTTCCGAATGCAATAATAAACCAAGCAAGGAACCCTCACAGATTTTCTTCCAATTTACAAGTGCATTCAATGTTTCATTCCAATCTACACTGTGTCTTATCACAACCTTAGATGCTGCCCTTAGAACTCTGGCAAGCGATATGGACGTTGAGTTTGAGCAGCTGAAGGGGCAAGGGCCAGTCTTGAAAAAGGTACGATTTGAGTTGTCGCTTCCTTGCTTATGGTTTTTTATAACACTTCACCTTTGTTTTCTGGCCCAAAAACAAAACCCTTCTTACATTTTGGTTGCTTATTCCGCAGATCATCGAGTCCTACATAGTAAACGAGGAAGAGTATGCTGGAGATGATGGCTTGACGGAGGGCGAGAGGTATATGACAAGGTAAGAAAGCCTGTACTTGATATTGAAGGTCACTTGATATTGAAGGTTCTATATACAGGGGAAAAGCTGCGCACAGGCAGCAAAAGCTAACGAGGAAATGGCTACAGACACCAAATTACTTCCATGCCATTTTGTTGTGCCTGCACAGATCTGGAGACGTGTGGCTTGAGAAGACCACTGATGGCATCTCTTTGTTTGATGAAGAAGGCAGCAACAGGAAGCTTCTGGCATCACCAAGCAGCGGGTTTGCAGGTACGTACTGTGGCTTCTCGAGTGCAGCAGCCCGCAGGCATGGCTTCTGATGTCCACAGAAAAATGCCCTCTGACCATCAAACTGCTTTTGCTCTCTAATCAAATTTGTGTAAAACCTATGCCCCCTACCAACCTAGGTGATGACGTGGCTTTCTTTGATGGCAAGCACCTTTTCTACATCAGTTCTGCCCCAATTTCTCCCAAGGTAAGTGGCGGGACGACCATCAACACCTGCTACGACCATCAACACCTCGCTCATTACACCTGGACCGTTTCATATGTTTTATTTGAAAACATCGTTGCTGCGGGCCCTCACTTTGCTCAACAAACCAGATTTCAGCACACCCCCCCTTCTTGTGTTGTTGCTGTGCAGAGAGAAGCTGAGCTCCAGGCCGCTTTAGACAGCGCAGCTCAGATGGCCACCATTTCTGCCGTGGCTGCGGTCATTTCTGCCATTGCAGCATTTGTCTTCCTCTAGACTGAATGGCATCTCTTTATTACCAAATCTGTGATAAATCTTGAGCGGTGATGTATTGACTCTCAATCACTCCGGCTGTACATACACGGCCTGTGACCTGCTCTCTTGAAGCTTGAAGTACATAAAAGATAATGTTGCTGTACAGCAACGGGTGGCTTGGTAGCACTGTTAACCGTGGTGGTATCACCGCGCCTGTCTTCTTTAATGTGATTTTGTATACAAGGAGGGTGAATGATGATGTTCTCACCAAACTACCGCAAATTCCTGGCTTCTGCTGCAGAAATGTCGCCCTATATTATTTGGCGAATAGATCTAAGCGCAGTTACTTATTTCTTTTCTTCTTGGCCCCTTATTGTATTTTGGTTTTGTGCACATTCTATCTATTGGATGGCTAAAATCTTGCTCTTGTGCTTAAAATGTGTTTTAAACTAAGCTCCGTTTTTGCAATACCTTGTATAAAAAGGCCTTCAGTCATAAAGCTCGACTACTAGCCTTATAGAAAGATATGAGCAAGATATCCAAATATATTCAGTTTGGTTGGCCATGCGAATCTGCCAAATGAACTCAGCTTGGGTGAGACTACATTGCTAGGAAACTTGATGTGGCTATATTTCTGCCTTGCTTCTACGACAAAAACATCAACACGTAATCAAGGCCTGGTTTTCTTTGGGGAAAGTGTTGTGAGGTGAACCGAAAGTTTTCAAGCTTGAAAGGGTGTATAGAATCTATCAGTAAAAAAAGTACCAAAAATGTACACACAGGAGTGAAAGCTTATGAGTTCAGTGTGAAACACCTGAGCTCAGGTTCTTGTAGTGTAGCATAAAGTGAGATGTCCTTATATTCTGGTTTTCTCCGGTTTCTGCTTCCCTTCTCCATTCTTTTTGTTCTTTGGAGAACACAACTCTCTTTAGCATACTTCCCCCCTCCCTCACCTCTTTTCTTACTTTAGTCTTTAGTTTTCTCCCGTTTCTCCGGTTTCTCCGAGTTGTCGTGTACTTTTTGGTAATTGAAATAGAACCATCTCTTTATACCTGCGCTTTGGGGGGGTCCGGCTTATAAACTACTTGGATGACTTCCTTTTCCTGGTCTCTGATTCCCGGTCTAAAGCACACAGGCAGTTGGTTTTGGATACTTTCAAATCAGCTGGCCTGGCAATCAATGAATCCAAGTCTTATCTGCAATTTACACGCCTCCTGACCCACCTCGGTTTTGTCATTGACTTGGATTCTGGTTCCTTTGAAGTGCCGCTAGAGAGATGGGAGAGTTTGCAACAGCTGATCACAGAAGCATTGTCAAGGCAGAAGGTGCTAGTGCACCTGCTCTCGCGAATTGCTGGCCACCTTAGCAGCATGATGCTGGCAATTTGCCCTATTGCTCTCATCAAATCAAGGCAATGTCAGCAGTACAGCTTGCAATTCTACGTTGCTATCTCTGACGGCTTGTGAGACGAACTCACCTACTGGTCCCACTTGTCTCGTACGCATTTTCGCGAAATGATTTGGCCTTCCCCCTTTACTTCTGACATTTCCATATGGTGTGATGCTGGAGCAGCAAGTTGGGGTGCCACGATGGAGAATCAAAAATTGCAGGCTCAAGGTTTCTTCCCCCCTGAGTTGTGGCATGGCACATCCAGTAGCACACTGAGAGAAATGTGGGGACTTCTTCACAGTCTTGAATTCTGTTTGGACATCATTAGGCACAAGTCTGTTCAGATCTTCACTGACAACTCCAACGTGGTCAAAGTTATGGGCCAGGGCAGTACAGACTTGTGCTTGAATGACATTGTACTCAGAATCATCTCATTCACAATGGAACATGACATTTCCCTGCTTCCCACATGGGTCCCACGTGATCAAAACAAGATTGCCGATGGCCTTACTCACCTTGAAAACCCTTGTGACTGGACTCTGAATGCTGACGTCTTCCATACTGTTGCACAGTGGGGCTTACCTACCATTGATCGTTTTGCAAGCCACTCGAATTATTTACTTGACAGGTTCAACTCTATGTTGCGGTGCCCAGGTTCACTCGGTATCAATGCGCTTGCTCAAAGAGACTGGTCAGAACATATCAACTGGTGCTTCCCACCTTTCAACTTGATTCCATCGGCCATATCCATCATCCGGCATTTCAGTGCAGCCTCTATCCTTGTCCTACCTCTCTGGCCATCTAGCCCTTGGTGGCCTCTATTGTCTACAGGACAGCACTTCTTTCCTTTTGTACACGGTTGCCGCGTGCTACCGCGCTTAGAGAATCTGCTGACTCCAGGCCCCAGAACAGCCTCAGCCCCGCGTGCATTCAAACGCTGGACCTTTCTGGCCGTCTTGTGCTTCTCCGCTAAACCCCCTCCTCAACCAATCCCAACCCCTCCTATGCTTGCAGGACACAGGTGCACCCTTGAGTCCGATATTTCAAAGTTGTTGTTTGGTAAATGCCCTACACCTACCTTGAAAGCTGAACACACATACAATTTGAGCTGCATTTCTCAGCCACGTTGTCAGAAAACGTTGCTCAGATATAACGCTCACTGGTTCCGATTCAGAAGTTGGTGTCAACAAAACAAGCTTTCTTTCTTGCCAGCTGATCCAATGCACATTGCTATGTTTCTGTCGGATTCTCTTTCCTGGAGTAAAATATGACCACAAACCCCTATGCATCACTTTGCCGCAAATACCCACTGCATATGCAAGTTCCTGGGCACCATCCCATCAAACCGCAAGTCCAATACGTGAAAGTGCCCTTCTGGAACAAATACCACTTTCCAAACACACCTGGGAATTGAAGATCATTGCCACATGGAACACCAAGGGCAGGGTCTGCCTCAATGCTCACAACAAAGACTGGATAAAACAACTTGTCAAAGAAATCCTTGAGGCAAAATGGGAAATTCAAAACATACATAACCATCCCTACCAAACAGCCTTAGGTTCTGGACAGCACTCAGGACTCAACAAATTTAATAAGCTACCCAATGATCCCCTCAAGCCCCAGAAGGCCCAGTTAAAACAAGTGCCCTGATTAGCACTGACCAACCTCATTATTGCAATATCGACAAAGCACCCCAAAACAGCTCCAGCCAAAACCTAACCCGTAAGGTAAAAATTTGGCGGGATTGGACCTACACTGATGGCAGCCTCCAAAAGAATGAAGTAGGGCAAGACACCGGATCAGGTGTATACCACCCTCACTTAAACGTCTCCCACTATGTAAACCCAAAAGGCATGGGTATAACCAACACCATGTCACGTGCAGAGCTAGCAGCTATAGCAGCTGCAGTCATACATGGCTACACACATATAGCCACAGACAGCCTTACATCACTGCACCAAATTAAAAAGCAGCTGTCGCACCCGAATCTCCATCGCCACCACATCCAAGGAGATGTCCTTCAATCCATTGCTAAAGCAATCCGCTAATCACCATCGCCCATCCTCTTCTTCAAAGTGAAGTCCCATGCCGGTATTATTGGTAATGAACATGCCGACGCCCTTGCTAAAAAGTCAGCCACCGCCTATGCTGACATTGCTGGCACCTCCATCAGAACAGCAGGCCCTGAGGGAAATCCCTTCTACAACATCCACTGGCTTGCAAAACAAGACACAGAAACCCAAACACAAACCCATAATCATACCCATACAACAAACATGGCCCATTCTCCTCCCCCAAAGCTTTGGTACCTACCAAACCACCGCGACGCCCTTCAAGTCCACGTGCATCTTCT
>Ga0307968_1001488_pt1 | contig 19149 bp, 24 predicted proteins | sample OrgLakmetagen650_FD_201834 | JGI IMG/M metagenome (GOLD analysis project Ga0307968, IMG submission 201834) | Saline water microbial communities from Organic Lake, Antarctica - #650 | ecosystem: Environmental > Aquatic > Non-marine Saline and Alkaline > Saline | place: Antarctica: Organic Lake...
ATATATCTGTTTCATGTTTCCTCTAGCTTCTGTTCCTTTTGTTAGCCAGGTGTAGTTCCAGGCTTTTCCAAACTTCCGCTGAGATGCCCTTTGAGGCATATATAGTGATGTAACCTTACCTTACCTACGCCGGAAAACACCAGCGTGCATTAAGGAAAGGCTCTCATACTAGCCAGAGTCCCACCAAAAACAAACAAACAACAGAGAAACAACAGAGACTAATGAGGATCTGGCGGGTTGTCAGTCATGCGATCCGGCCTGCGCCTAGCCCTCCTGAAGCCAGCCGCTATACCAGTAACTCATCAGATCCCCTATTTCCACTGTTGCCGTTGTTGGAATGTATTTTGTGTCTTGTTTTTGTTATCTTGTTTCAGATTTTTATTGCATGGCAGTGTAGTGCAGTGGCTTATTGGTGCACTTCGTGTAAAGGGATGCCCAGGTTTAGTAGAGGAGTTATGGTGTACTGGTTATAGATTGTGCCCCCGACTCCAAGGTGTGAAAAAAACATTTCGAAAATAATGAAGAGGTGTAAGGGGGAAAAGTAATATGGGATGGCTGGAAGAGTAAAGAAAGCAAGAGAGGCTACCAACTGTTTTTGTGAACAAAAGAGGGCAGGATAGAATAAAGAGTGGACAAAAGAAAGGCTTCCAGGGATTAGAGTTTCTAATGGGAAAAATAGAGACATGGCCAAAATGACACTTTGTGTTTGGAATATTTCTAAGGATGGTGCAAGCAAGATTCAAAACTACACAGCAAGGACATATATGCCCTCGTTGTTGACTTTTCCTCCGCGTTCAACACAACTGACCATGACCGCATGCTATGGAGCATGTACGACCTGGGCTTTCCTACGGATGCAGTTGAAGCGGTGAAGCATCTGTACACTCAGGCAAGCACGCAGATCCGCCTCCCAAGCGGTGGAAGTACGGACCCTATTCCTGTAGAGAGGGGAACGATCCAAGGAGACACCCTATCCCCTTTCCTCTTTCTCCTATATCTAGAACCTCTTTTGCGGTGGCTTCACGTGGGAAGAGGGTATAATCATGCATGTGCCGACTTACACGACCACTCAGGCAGCCTGGATAGCCTACAGCACATGCACCTTAACAACACCCTGAGCAATGGGGCCTTCGCAGACAACCTAATATGTCTGGCAGGATCCCTTAGAAACCTCTGTATTCAAGCGGACAAGCTGACCAGGTACTCTAATTGGGCTGCTCTGCAGGTGTCAGGCAGCAAGACAAAAGTAATAGGAATCCTACACGGGGTTGCCAAAACTGGAATGTGGAAAAAGACCCAAAGAAACATCTGAGGACACAGCTCTCCAACAAAATATTCGTCCAAGGACAAAATGCACACTTCACTGAGCAAAATGACCCTTTTACCTATCTCGGCGTTGAGCTTACTATGAGCCTGAACTGGACACACCAATGATGATAAATTTGGGAGCCTGATCAAGCATAAATTCAAGTTCATGAAAAGCACTTCCACAGCCATGATCAGAGAGAATAAAGATGACTTTGGCCTAGGGTGCCATTCAATTTCAGTGGAATATCACAGGCAAAATGCCGAAGCCCTAATACACAGCATGAACCATAAAAGTCACAGACATAATTGTATAACAGAGAAGCTGCTCTGCAATCATATTGCCCTCTTAAGGCAAAAAGCCTTTGATCTACAAGCACAACACAGGGAGTCATCAATCCCTCTGAGACGCCTCCTAGGATTCAATATGCGGGTACGGCAGCTGCTTAGTATCGAACTTTCTAATATGTGTGTTATTAAAGAGAACAACAGACATTTCTCTGAGGACCTGATATGGATCTCAGCCCTTGTTTCATTCAAGCGAATTGTGTACAACTTTGAAAACCTGGTACACGTCATCACCAAGCCCCTTGTAGCACTGGGGGCCTCCACTCCCACTGACCTCTTGGAAGCAAATAACACACATACAATCACTGGTAACGCCTTTAAACTAAAATTTGGGAGACACTGCTCTGATGAACATATCATCGCTTTAAACCGACTATCTGCTCTCCTAAACACAGATTTATCGACTGTGACTAAGCAAGACATAACGCAAGAAATATTTCAACACCGTAGCAAGGGATGCAGCACCTTGACTGAAGACAGAAAAGTAAACACAGCTCCAATGGCCATCGAGGGCCTGTGCCAGGCATTTGAACAAGAAAGGACAGAAAGACAAGCAACCATTCGCGTACGCACACTATGTCCGACACCTAATATCATCCCAATGCCTACACACACACCGCACAACGCACCCCCAACCTTTCAAAGACACCCTGTAATTCTTAGACGGGTGAGGAAACAGCAATCAGCTAGCCAGCCCACCCCTGGCATCATACACAATAATGTCCAGAGAGCCAACCAAATTTTGTCACAACAGCCCCTACAAGGACATCATACAGAGGCAATGGACACAGAGGAGCAACCCACTAAAAATATCAGACCTGCAGCAGTCGGTTCAGAACAAATAAAGTGTTGCGACCACACCTAGGCAAACCCATGCCACGACCAGGCAGGAACTACCCTGTACATCTGCTGCTAACAAGAGATCAGCGAGCACGAACAGAAAGTGCACACACCAGGACCCTGATGAGCATGACGCATCTCAAAGACATGTTCAAGGCAATGCTAAAAAAACTGGACGACCAGAAAATCTGCACCAGTGCTCCCAAGGACAACCTTATGATGTTAACTTATGGCACGAGGTATTGAAAACCAATGGAGTGGGTGCTCTTTCAAGTACAATCCCTCTTGCTTATCCAGAAAAAGCAACACCTTACGTAAACACAGCAATGTTCATGATGAAGGCGTGGATAAGGTTGCTTCTGCACACATCAACTTTGATCCTCATGAATTGGCCTAAACCTTGTACCCCTTGTAACCCTTTGACCTAATTTTGGCGGTGAGGGGTTGGCACCTCGCTGGATGTGTATTCACTACCGTGTATCCAGCGTAGCCCTTCCTGTACCCTTAAAAAAGGAGTCGCTACGATACACCACCATTGCTTTTTTTATTAGTTAAGACAAAGAGCTGTTCTTGGCTGTACTCGGCAAGGAAATGAATCATTTGTTTGATTGGATAAGAACAAACAGATAAGGCAGGGGGGAATGACTTGAAAAAAGGCAAGCACAACTTTTTAGCTTTGTGCATTGGTGATAAATCACACTTTTGACAACCAAGGCCACCTCGTTGTACTGCTGACCAATACTGCAAATTACAGCAGCATAATATATTATATGTGATGTGACATTGATATCACAGCTTATAATTCAGGAATTGCCTCTTTCAGCCTATCCAGCAGTAACCCCCGCTGTTGATCGATGCTTCCTGACAGCTCAGACTCATCACACAGCACCAGCACATCACAGCGCCGCTTGACTTGTGCCATCCGCAATGCAGCCTTGCCGTACACCTGCCCTGCTGGGTGGCGAAGGTAGTCACGGTCACGTTGCGTGCCTGCAATCGCAGAGCCACGGGGGCAGCTGGGGTGTGGCACTTGCAGCACATGGTACCCATGCACGAGTGCTGCTTGCACCTCGTAATGCCCCTGTAGGGCTGCTGCTACCTTTCTGGTTATGCTGCTGCGCTCCTTATTGATACTTTTCACCCTTTCTGCTTGATGCTCCTCTGCAGCTTGCAACAGCTTGCTGTCGCTCAACCCACCCCCAGACAAGCCCACGTGTTGAGCCTCCCAGTGGGCACTGGCTAGCTTGCCTAGATCGTTCTTCACTGTAAATCTAGCTGCTCCCCTGCTGCTTGCCTCCTTGAACACCTGCTGTGCTAGGCTGCGCATGCCAGCTGTGTCCCCCCCCTTTCCTGTGGCTGTGAGCATTGCCCATGCAGAGAGGGTATTTGATAAGTTCTGCTCATTCCACTGCCGCAGGTCTTGCTGACTGCCCCATGCTGCTAGTGCATCTACACTGCTGTCAAAGTGGCTGGACAGCGCACAGCTGAACAAGGCATTGCTGAAGTGCTGCACTGGCTGGTTACTACTGCTGCTTTTCTGCAGCAGGCCATCCACCAACTGACTGTACACTGCTGCATCGTACCAGCGCAGTGAACCAAGGGCTTGGAGGGCGTTGGACAGATTTTGTGGCTTTGCGCTGCTGCTGCTCTGTGCCATGGCAGCTGCCAGTGCCTTGACGGCACCAGCATTGTACCAGTCAAACTGCCCCAGTGCCCACAGGGTGTTGGACAGTGCTTGTGGCGTAGCTGAGCTGATGTGCTGCACCACGGCAGTGACCAGCTTGGTGAGGGTGCTGTCATCACAGTGCCAGCCAAGGGTGGCCAGTGCCCACAGAGTGTTGGACAGTGCTTGTGGCGTAGCTGTGCTGATGCGCTGCACCATGGCAGTGACCAGCTTGGTGAGGGTGCTGTCATCACGGTGCCAGCCTAGGGTGGCCAGTGCCCACAGGGTGTTGGCCAGTGCTTGTGGCGAAGCTGTGCTGATGCGCTGCCCCATAGCTGCTGCTCCTGCTGCTACAATGGCACTGACATTGCTGCTACTTCCCAAATCCACGCCATTCTCTTGCAGTGTTGCTAGGGCCCAGAGCAGGTTGGACCATGCCTGCAATTGCAATTCACAGCTTAAATTGTAATGGTGTATGATGTTAAAAAGCACTTTGTTATGGATTTAGGATGTACCCCAAACAACAAAGAACCAACAAGGCGTTCATTTTAGCTATCAAGTCGCATTGTTGCATTCTGCAATCAAATTGACCAGGAACCTATTTAAAGCTGAGATGGTCCTATTAAAATCAGAAACTGTAACGAGGATAAGAACGTCTCAACGCAAGCAGATTTTCCAATCATGGGGGAGTACCTTGCCCCACTGATCAAAATTGTACAGGCATCTTTAAATTGACATGCTGCACTTCAGGCCTGCTGGCATGACTACCCACCTGTGGCTTAGCACCTTGCATCACCCCCAGGTTGCCTGCAATCTCAGCAACAAGGTGCTGCAAGCTGCCTGTGTGCTCAGCAGTGGCAAACGCCCAAATTGCATTGGACGCGTCTTGAGGCACACAATGCTGGTCCCTGCGCAGCATCTCTGGCAGTCGTCGGGCAGCCACGTCAAACAGGTGCTGCACAGCCCGGCTGTCCTTGCACACAATGCCTGAGGCACTGACGCCATAGATCAGCCTGCTCCAGTGCCTGCAGACTTCGTCAGCTGGCTGGTCCATGACTCTGCTGTTTCCTGCATGATGGGCAATAACATCCACCAGCTGGCGCATCTGGCTGTTCCTCACTTGGCTGTCGACATCCACCAGCTTTGCCAGCGACCAAGCAACTAGGCCCAACTGGAGGCTGCTGAACTGCTGGGCTGGTGCTGCTGCTGCTGCTGCTGCTGCTACTGCCGCTGATTCATCTCCAAGCAATTGTGCTACAAGCATGCTGCCTGCCTGCACGATGCCCTCGCGCTCTTGATGGGAGTACCGCTTGCGGTCCCTCTTGTCTTGTTCTATGCATTTGGCTAAAGGATAGAGCGCACGCTGAGCCTTCAGAGGAGTGTTGGCACAGGCAGCAGCTTGTAGGCAGGCCTCAAGGGGGGAGGGGACATAGTTCGCCTTATTACCTGCACAAACATGCAGCAATTAGCTTGTGTGTTGCATGGACAGTTGTGTTTGGAAGTGTTTTAAGCATAGTACTTAATAGGGAGCACACATTTATGCCAAGCTTGTTATAGTATAATGTTAGATTGCAGAGAGGAATACAATTTGTGTCATCAAAAGTTGCATTTTGAGAATGAAAAAGGCTCTTTCTGTAAGGAAAGGGATCAGGAAAACAGGGGCTTATTTAAGAGGAAATGCTGGACATTGTAGTTAGAGCAGGGCAAGCAAAAAGAGTAGTGCTCAAAGGAAAAGAAAAAAGTACGCAGGCGGTGACAACCCCTTCCCACATTAATCAAGCTCAAATACAATACTACGCCATGTGCAAAGTTGCTTGCTCGGTTGGTGTCCTTAGTATCCTTTTCACGTCAGAGAATTCTCTTCACAACCTCTGACACTATAGCAATCCACATTGTCAATGCACAAGAACAAGCAAGTAAATCAAAAGTGTGTATGGGGCTCCCAGTCCTGCTTTTCTGACACCATATACAGCAACACTGTGATAGCAGTAAGTAAAGTTGAACCCTGCATCCTAATTGTTTGCCACGGCAACGACGCAGCCACAGAATGCTCCACCTCCAGCCTACCTCTGTCCCCTCCCTGCCTCTGTCGCTTGCTGGTTGGCTGTGCATCACTCCTTCTGTCCCACCTGCCACTCGCTGGCTGGTTGCTAGCTCTGTTGGGGGGAGGGCGCGTAACTGAGAACAGGGAATAGAGGGTAGGTTAGGAAATTCTCAGTGTTGTGAGCACAATTCCTTGTATACAGGTCACAGGCAAATTTATAACTCACACACATACACCACACACACACATACACACATACACACACACACGCACGCATCCACGCACACCCACACCCAAGGCAGTGTTTCTTTCAAGGATTTTGGAAAACATGCTTTCATATCACCCCCCGATTTGGCAATCATATTGATTTTATTCTGCTACTCCAGCCTGCCGGGAGGTTTACTATCTCCCAGCGTATAATGTACTTAGGTGGGTATAATGTACTCAGGTGAGTGCACTTAGGTAAGACCTCCCAGCGCATCATGTACTTTAGTAAATCGTCAGTGCTGAGATTTGCCTTACCGTACCTTGCCGTAATCACCCCGGAACCCTATATTTATAAATAATAAATTAAAAGAAGACCCTATTTTAACCATTTCCGCACCAGCTCCAGTGGGGAGCTTAGTCCAGCGCTTGCGCATGATTGTAAATATGTGTTAGTATGCGTGCGCGTGCAAATTTATGAGAAGAGCTTGTTTTTGTGTGTGCGTGTGTATGTGTGTGAGTGTGTGTGCTGATGTGTGTTTGCCTGAGTGTAGTACATGCGTGCATGTGCACATGCCCTTGCATGTGGACACGCGCTTGCGGTTGCGCATTCAAGCACGCATGCCAGCTTGTGCATGTGTGCGTGCCTGTATGTGCCTGTATGCCAGTGCGTGCATGCGGCTTCCTGAGTTGCTTGAGTGTGCACATGTGTGCATGAATCATGGTTGCAGGGACAGCTGGAGCTTTGACTGGATTGGGAGGCGGGCAGGGACGGCGGAAAAAATCCTCCTCTCTGTTCCTACCAAACTTTACTTCTGACAACTCTGGGCAACGCTCGAGTCTCAACGAATTTGAACTAAATGATTGACTATTCAATTCCACGTCGCTTCTTAGCGCTAAGCCACCCCCAAAGGACTTCTGGGTATGGGAAGGACTGTACATTGGACGCCGAGCTCCTAAACCCTGAGCACAACATGTCGATTGTTGCGCGTGTAGCCTGTTGTGCTGTGGGTTGCGGATATACTGAGGGTGCAGAACTTACGCGCATGCTCCACTGACTCTGGCACCAATGCCATCACCAATTCTGCTAGCTTAACCCATGGTGAGCAGATGCAGCAAACTTGGAACGAGATCTATTTATCCACCCCCCCATCAATCAGCCAGAGCTTAGCTTGCGCTGGGGCTGTCCCTTAGGGGCTGCATGCTTGAGGCCTATAACTTTTTTGTTGGCCCATGGGTCCCTAAGTACTTCCCTTCACTTTACCCCTGGTAACTTTGGGTCTTTTGCTGGGGGTTTACCGTACTAATACAACTATTTACGTGTACTGAACTTTGGGACGGGTTTTTTATTGTGTGAATTTAGACATCGGGAAATTTTTTGCATCAGACAAACATTGGGAGTGTCTTTTCCAGTCTCCCTGAATTCCCTCCCTTGCCACTCCTCTGCACTGCCCAACCACTGTGTAGCTGAAAGGCTAGTGCTGGCAACTGGCTAGACCAGGGCAGGGGACCCCCGAAAACGTATGCAAGGGGCCTTTGTCAGCACGAGTCATCACCTCTTTGTCGGACGCCCAGGCCCATCTTCCCCCCTGCCTTTTCAAAGTACCTCTGAGAAGCCAGTTAATGAGACCACAGAAAAAGGGCACTGTTTAGCTCATTCTTGGCTGATTTGAAATGTTCGGCAATAGTTTTTGCGATTTTATCACAACTATCGCAATTCAGCTGACCTCTGGGATTGGTCACCCAACGATCACGTAAATAATTGTATCAGTACTGAATTTCTCAATTCAAGATGGTTATAAAACATTCCCATTTAAAGAGGGAATCCTCGACGCCGCCAATACCTTGGTTTTACATCCATTTTGAAAGTCGGTATATTGACTTGAAAGAAACATTAACCCACGCACGCATTCAGCCAGTGGGTTTTTTAGCAGCTCGCTTTTTACGCTTTGCCTCCTTGCCACTATCCTCCTCTTAAAATCACTTCAGTACGTACTTTCAAATTGGGTACAACTCCAAAATTTCTCTGTACAAAGCCGTTTTACCGAAAATGGGGGTCACTACGTACAACAAAGGCCTAATTCTTGCTTGAGCACCATGCGTTGCAGAATAGACTATCAAAATGCTACACACCTCAAAACCTTGAAAAACCACTGACACACGCAAACACATACACAAACACACACGCACACGTACACACAATATTACACATCAAGACATACAGAATTCAAGAATTGGAGCTATGCTTGTCAAACAGACACCGATGCACGCTGCAAACAGGAACCCCTTTTCCGATTTCGAAGCATTCCTGCATTATTCCATTCCCATGTATGTGGCACAATAAATTAAACAGGCGCAAACACACACACACACTTGCATCAAGGATTGTATGCCAAACCATCATTTAGGAACTCACCACCCTGCTGCTCCCGCCCCTCCTCCTCACGCAACCGCTTCCTGCCATCTCCGTCACTGGTCTGGATTTGGCTACTCCTACTCCTTGTATGACTAGCGTCCCCCTTAGGCTGTGCACCTGTTGGCATCGTTCAGGGCACTCTAATTAGGGTAAGGACCAAATTTGGTGTTGTAGAGAACAGAACGTGGACATCATCCTTTACACTTGCGCGTCATTCTAGTGTGCACACCTAGGAGCACAAGAAGGATAGGACAACACCCCGATTCAGTCTCTGTAATGACAGCAAGGCGATGCTCACCCTGCACACCCCCAGGTCTGGTATCCCTGCTGCTGTTGTTGCGCTGAGGGTGTGAGAATGAGGATGCTGAAGGTGGGTGGGCTTGGCAGGCTGACCGCGCACGCGAGAGGAGGGGAAGCAATGGGGATGGGGATGGAGCGAGGGAGGGGGAGACGTGCAGCAGTGAGCGGTAGTGCACACAGGGCTTGCGCGCATGGGAGCAAAGGCGGAGATGGGATGTTCTGCTATGGGTTGGGGATGGGGCATAGAGGGAGGTGGTGGGAGCAGGAGTGGGGGATTGTGACAGCCCATGCTTACGGAGGTGGAAGAAGTTTTGCGACATATTATATATACATATTATAAGAAATACGCAGGCATTGGCCGTGGGCAGTTTTAGCCAACTTCTGTCGTGTAGCACTTATGTTAATAAGTACATGAATAATATACTCACTATCTTGAATCCCCGCAACGTCGTGTCAAATTTAAATTCAAATTCAGACTTTTGCAGCAATTGACGCCTAGGTGACACGAGAGATGCAGGGTGACAGCGATGTGCGCGTACAGTACAAGCGCCGATACTTGGAGTTCCTGGAGCAGCCCCGGGAGTTTGAGGGGCAGTGGGACCTGGGCGATGCGGTCTCAAAACTGTACAGCGACGGGGACGACGGGAAGCCCGCACAGCTACTGAGCACCAGGCTCGTCATCCCGGAGCACCACCTGCGGGCAGCCGATCCCGAGCTGTTAGAGAAGCTGTTAGAAAACCCGTCCGAGCATTTACCCGCCTTCGAGGATGCGCTGAAAGAATGCCTGCGCAGCGGGAGGCACGATCCCGGTCTGCTGAAGCTGCTGGGCGACACGGACATCCGCATCGGGCTGAAGGGCGACTTCGGCAGGCACGAGGTCTCCCCCCGCGAACTCACCTCCGCGCTGCTGGGCAAGCTGGTCTGCGTGTTTGGCATCGTCACAAAGTGCAGCGTTGTGCGTCCAAAGGTAAGCACGTGTGTGTATGGTTGTGGGATGGGGAAGGGGAAGGGAAAGGCCAAATAGCTTGCAGCTGTCAGGGTTTTTAACACACCTGGGTCCCATCCTTTCTAAGTTGGTGAGTGTGTGCTGTTCTGTTATGTACATAGTTCTCAGTCCGCTGCTGCATCTTACCCTGTAAGCAATTATTTACTTCTCCCTGACAAACACCCGCGCCACGTCGCACAGGTGGTCAAGAGCGTGCACTACTGCGAGGCCACAAAAGCCTTCACCACCATGGAGTACCGTGACGTGTCTGCTCTGGGTGGCCTGCCCACAAGCGCCGTGTACCCCAGCAAGGACTCCAGTGGGAACACGCTGACCACGGAGTATGGCATGTGCAAGTACAAGGACAGCCAGACCATCGCGATGCAGGTACTGCAAGCAGCACATCGTAAACGTATGGCCCACTGCAATAGCTCAATGTCTGTAAGCAACATAATTGCAGGCATTGGTAGGCAGGGGAATGCTTGTTTGAGATAAGGGCACACAACACACAAACACACAGACACACAAACAAACACACATGCGCGCACACATACACACACACACTTACCCATACACGTTCACACATGCACCTACACACATGCACGCACATACGCACACCCATGTACATACATACACACTCAATTATACAGCACTTAAAACGTATTTGCACACACACATACACACACATACAAACACACAACACACAAACGCACACACACACACACATACAAACACACACAGGAGTTGCCAGAGATAGCACCTGCAGGTCAGTTACCGCACTCTGCAGAAGTGGTGCTGGACGAGGACCTTGCAGACACCACAAAGCCCGGTAAGAAATCCTTGAGAAGCACACACGTTGGAGCACGTACGTACAAATGTGGAAAGACATATGCCCATGTTTACACGTGTGAACACTCACACTCACACACACACACACACACACACACACACACACACACACACACACACACACACACACACACACAGACACGAGCACAGACACACACAAGCACACACACACAACACACGTGCACACGTATACACACATCTTCACACACTCACACACACTCACACACAAATACATACATACAGGGGACCGTGTGTGTATCATTGGCGTGTACAAGGCGGTCAGCTCTAAAGTGTCTGGCCCTGTCAGCGGGGTGTGCAAGGTAGGGGAACCAAAGGGAGAAGGAAGATAGAGAGAAGGAGGGGGGGTATGCAGTGACACCTCGATGTTTGGGGTCCTTTCAAAGGGTTACGACGTGGGGTTGTTGGTTTTGGGCTGGGAGGCAGGCAGTTCTAATGTGAACGCGGGCAAGGTCTGCATGGCTTATAAAGTTTAGACCATAAAGGGTTTGCTTTCAAGTTTTCATTTTCCGGTATAAGTTTTTGGAACCACCCAAGGTGGAGGTGTCAACCACAGTGCGTGCTGTATCCCTTTCACACAATTTTGGGTTGGCCGGAATCGTATATACCCTATACACCGTATATGTACACCGTGTATGACCGTATATTTTTTATGCCAAAAATGCCATATAGACATGATTCTGTCCAGCCCTACACAATTGGTGGAGTGTGCGCAAGTGTTCTAGGGTTTCAAATATACATCGAATGTGCAACTGTCCGTGCAGGCTGTGGTGGTGGGCGTGTCCGTCCACAAGTTGACCAAGGAGAGCCAGGTCAAGTTCACTGTGGACGAGGCCAAAGCAATTCGTGAGGTGAGGCAACGCACAGCCACTTGTGCGTGAATGCACATGCACACTTGCAATACGCGACCACCCACACATGCATTCGCATGTGCACACATTCAATCACACCCTTTTCATCCGACACAGAATTTAGACAGATAGTTTATATTCACCACCCCTGCCCCAAATTTCTAATCAGGGGCACAATTTTGTCGTTTTTTGTGCTGTAGATAAGGTGATAATTGTTAATTGGTACTTGCAGGTGGCCAGCCGGGAGGACGCACTACAGCTGCTGAGCAGGAGCATCGCTCCCTCTATTTTGGGCCACGACATCATTAAGCAGGTGCGTGTTTTGGTGTGTGCGTGTTTGTGTGTGTATGAGTGTGTGGGTGTGTGTTGTGTGTGGAAGTACATGCATACTTACTTACTTACTTACTTACTTACTTACTTACTTACTTACACACATACATGCACACACAAGCACACATGCTCACACATACACACACACACGACTCAGGGGCTGGTGTTGCAGCTCTTTGGAGGGTTTGAAAAGAATCTCAGCAACGGCACCCACCTGCGTGGTGATGTCAACTGTCTCCTGGTAAGGAACTGTTTGACTCGCTAAGCCCGTGTATGGGTTTGTGAGTGCGTGTATGTGCGTGTGAGTGTGTGTGTGTGTGTGTCTTTGTAGTACTCTTATGCAGTACACTTTTTGCGTGTGCACACCGCGCACACACTCATGCACACACACACACTCTCTTTCACACAAATAAACACAAGCAAACACAAATATAAACACACACAAGCACACACACTCTTTCGCACAAAAAAACACACACAAACACACACACACACAACACACACACAAACACACTCAGGTGGGCGACCCTGGTGTGGCCAAGTCCCAGCTGCTGCGTGCGTGTATGAACGCTGCCCCTCATGCAGTAAGCACCACTGGTAGAGGGTCTTCAGGCGTGGGTCTCACAGCGGCTGTCACCACAGACGGTGACACAGGTGTGTCAGCGCTCCGCATGCGGGTGTGGGCGTGGATACGTGTGGTTGTGTGATTGCATACGTGATCATCTGTGTGCGTCAGCGAGTACTTGTGCCAGGCACACACGCGTGCGTGTTTATGATAACATATGCAATTGTTTGTGTGTGTGTGTGTGTGTATGTGTGTGTGTGTACAGAGTGTGTGGTACAGTTGTGCATGCTGTGTAATACACACCAACTCATTGTTGGACAGCAGCCTGGGCCGTGCCCTCTAGAACCTTTGCTTGGTGATGCTTACTGCACAGGGAATAACACACACATACACCCATACATACACACATATACACACATACACACATACATACACACACAGGTGAAAAGCGGTTGGAGGCAGGTGCCATGGTGCTCGCAGACAGGGGCCTGGTGTGCATCGATGAGTTTGACAAGATGAGCGACCAGGTGTGTCTGAAAAGAACATCTTGGTTAAAGTGGTGTCGTTTAAAACTGTGTGTCTGCTTGACGTTAACAATACCAATTGGACAATCCCACGCACACACACACACGCACACACACACATACGTTTACACACACACAAGCACACACGCACACACACACACAAGCACAAACACACACATGTATGAGCAGGATCGCGTGGCCATCCATGAAGTGATGGAGCAGCAGACGGTGACTATTGCTAAGGCTGGCATCCATACCTCCCTCAACGCGCGGTGCTCTGTCCTCGCTGCTGCCAACCCTATGTGAGTTTGCGACTGTGTGCGTACCTTTGTGTGGTGCGTACTCCATTACTTACACGCACGTTATGGTGTCTACACCACACTTGATGTGTGGTGTTCTCTCCTTGCTGCTGCCAATCCCATTCACTTGTGTCTATTCTTGGTATAATCTGGAAGTTGTGTGTGTGTGTGTGTGTGTGTGGTTGCAAGTACGCACGGCGATCGGCACTCGTACCCCGTCCTAGCTCACCTTTCAGACGTAGAACTAGACGTAGCACCAAACACACCTGCACAATGCCAAGCGCTCAGTCTGCTTCTTGTGATGCCTCCTCCCTCTCTTCAAGCTGTCCCTCCACACTAAAAGGGAAGCACCGTTCCCTCCTCACACGTGAGGCAGAAAGCTGCAGAGATCTCCAGAGCAAACAAAAACAAACGCACCAGTGAAACCACACAGGTCTTACAGGGTGTAAAGAAATATATGCACCAGCAAATCCACACTGGTCTCACGCAGCAGCTACTATGGATAGGTAAGGCAAGTGTTGCAAGCAGCGCTGGCAAAGTTGGATTAGAAGCTTGAAAGAGAAAGGCTATGCTGGAATCACACTCACCATAATATTGAAGGGAAGCGCCCCTTTGGCGCCTGCGCGCGCACGCCCACAACCTCTTTCACCGCCCAAGAGGGCAAGAGGCAAAAAAAGCAAAAGCCCAGTTGGTAGAGGAGCACAGTCAGAGTAGTAAAGAGAGGAGGGTCTCAGGATGTGCACAACCCCAGAGAGAGGAAATCTCAGGCTACGCACAGTCCTAAAGAGAGGAAGTTCTCAGACTACTACGCACAGTCCTAAAAAGAAGAAGTTCTCAGGCTATGCACAATTTGAAAAAAGAGGATCCCAGGCTATGCATGGCCCTGGAAAAAAAAAAGGATCGCAGGCTGTGCACAATTCTAGAGGGAGGGAGACCTCAGGCTGTGTTCGACGTGAAGGAGTGGAGGATCTAGGGCTGTGCAGAGCCCCAAGAGAGGGAATATCAGGCTATGCACATTCTAAAGAGGAGGATCCCAGGCTATGCACGGCCCTAAAGAGAAAAGGATCGCAGGCTGTGCACAATAACAATCCTAGAGGGAGGGAGACCTCAGGCTGTATTCAACGTTAAGAAGTGGAGGATCTAAAATTGTGCTGAGCCCTGAGAGAGGAAGATCTCAGGCTATGCACAATCCTAAAGCGAGGAAGATTCCAGGCCATGCACATTCTAAAGAGAAGAGGATTTCAGGCTATGCACGGCCCTAAAGAGAAAAGGATCGCAGACTGCGCAAAACAAAATAACAGGAGATCTCAAGCCGTACACAACCTCTCCCTTTTTGCAGCTACGGGTCGTACGACAAGAGCATCAGTGTGACTCGTAACGTCAACCTGCCGGACTCACTGCTCTCACGATTCGACATGCTGTTTGTGGTGCTGGACTGCATGAACGAGGCGCAGGACCGCATGGTGCGTGTTTTGCTTGGAGTGGTATCTGTGTGTGCATGTGTGTGTATGCTGTTTTTGATGCTGGACCGTATGATCAAGGCACAGGGCCGCATTGTGCGTGTGCATGTTGTTAGGGACGGTTTCTGTGTGTGTGACATGCTGTTTGTGGTGCTGGACTGCATGCACGAGGCGCAGGACCGCACGGTGCGTGCATGTGTTTTGTTGGGAGTGGTATTTGTGTGTGTGTGTGGTGCTGTTTGTGGTGCTGGGCTGCATGAACAAGACTCAGGACCGCATGGTGTGCGTGTGTTTTGTTGGGAGTGGTATTTGTGTGTGTGTGGTGCTGTTTGTGGTGCTGGACTGCACGAACAAGACTCAGGACCGCACGGTGCATGCGTGTGTTTTGTTGGGAGTGGTATTTGTGTGTGCGATGCTGTTTGTGGTGCTGGGCTGCATGCACAAGGCTCAGGACCGCATGGTGTGTCGTGTGTTACAAGGGCGTGGCACAAATATGCATACACGCACACAAATGCAGACTCACCAACACACACACACACACACGCACACACACACACACACACACACACACACACACACACACACACACACACACACACACACACACACACACAAGGTGGCCAAGCACGTCATTGCCCAGCATCGGTACCGCCCCACAGGCGAGGATGGCAAGGGGGCCTCCATGCAGGAGACGCTGCACGACCGGTGGGTGGAAAGGACACAACGTGGTGTTGTACGCTTTATGATGAAGCAACGCCTGAGTGCTTAAAGTCCTGCTGTTTATGGTCCTCTGTTTTAAGTCCGACTGTTGAAAGTCCTCCTAGGAGGGCAAGGAGCCTCCGTGCAGGAGATGCTGCACGACGGGCAGGCAGAAAGGCGGAAATGCGATCAATAGCCAAGCGCAGATTAGCAGCAGCAGCAGATTCACAGCAGCAGATGCATTGCAGCTCAATTGACCTAGAAGACTTTATTCCTACATGCCCGCCCAGTGCCGCCTGTGTCCTCGATGTATAGCCCATTCAGCCTGATTCTTTGTAAAGCACGTGACGATGCTTTTACTGCTAGTTAGTCACGTGATGAAACACATGCCCAAATGAGGAGCCAACATGCAGTGTGCTTCAACCGCTCACTCACTCAGCACACTGCCTCTCACACCCTCGAGGTCCGTCCATGTGGGCTGATTTAGAAATCATCCATATTGTTGTTTCCCTTCTTGCCATGAGCCATGACCATGAGCGTGCCCCATTAGCCGATGTCATTTAAACCCAGCTAGCGTGCAAACCCAACATCTTACACACACACACACATATACACACACACACATACATCTCACATCTCACATCTCACATCCCCCTTCCACTGTCAGCTGCGGCATAAAAGCAAATCAAAATGCAGCAGAGATCCTGATCAACAGCTTTGTTGACAGCAGTTCCACATGAGTGTAACTGCACCTGTTACCCACGCATACACGCACAGTCCACGCATACTTGCACACTTACTTGTTCAGTCCTCACTGACCTGTCCACAGGCTAAAATATATCTGACCTGTTCACTAGGGTTGGCCAAAACCATACATTTATAGGTGTTACGGTGTATAACAAAATTTTTGGCAGGGAAATCACCATACATACGGTCATATACGGTGTGTATATACGGTTCTGGCCAACCCTATGTATATACGGTATTTTTGGCATGGAAATCACCATACATACGGTCATATACGGTGTGTGTATACGGTTCTGGCCAACCCAACTGTCCACGCATGCTAGCACAGTCTCGACACACCTGTTCAGCTCACACCATCTTGACCAGTGCTGGAACAGGACAATGACCCCAATACTGTCCCAACCAAGGATCCCAGATCTTAACAAAGCATCTCTGCTTTTGCAGCGCCTATTCAGGCAATCTCACGTTACCTACTTGCAATCTCAATCATTCATTTGTAGGGTTGGTCAGAACCGTATATATATACACCGTATATACACACCGTATATGACCGTATATTTGGTGATTTCCCTGCCGAAAATACTGTATATACACCGTATATATATATGTCTCTGGCCAACCCTATTCATTTGTCCAAACACGTCCTTCACACTTCCGTCCATTGTCCTTGCTCAGGCGCTTGTCCATGGACCAGGACCCCAACGTTGAGCCCCAGATCTTCATGAAGCACGACACACGCCTGCACGGGGGCTCCGGCAACCAAGAAGTTATGACCTCAGAATACCTGCGCAAATTCATCATCTACGTGCGCAGAAGGTGCGTGTGTATGTGGGTGTGGGTGTGTGCATGTGTGTGGGTGTGGGTGTATGGGGTGGGTTGGTGAGGGTGTGTTGAAAACTGACAGCAGTTTGCTTAAGGCTCCACCAACCAAGAAGTTATGAATGATGGAGTCCATGCACAAGTTCATCGTCTACGTGCGCAGGAGGTGTCTGTGTGGTGTGCTCTGCCTGTATACACATGTGTGGTCTGCCTGTGTACACATGTGTGCCTGTATACACATGTGTGCTCTGCCTGTATACACATGTGTGGGACCTGCGTCGTGTGTTCTGCCTGTGTGGTGTGCTCTGCCTGTGTATACACATGTGTGGGTCACATGTGTGGGTGCCTGCGTCGTATGTTCTGCCTGTGTTGTGTGTTCTGCCTGTGAATGATATGAAGAGGCTATTCAAATAAGCAGCTCTGCATGAGGGCTCCAGCAACCAACAAGTGACGACTCCAACACTTGCGCAAGTCTAGGGTCTTCCACGTCTGCTTATGAATTCGTACGCATGCAGCAGTGCACGTGAAAGGGCCTATGTTCATGGCACCGTGTTTGACCCAAACACGTGAAGGTGTGGACACTAAGGCGTGCAGATCTCCACTCATCGTTTGCACAGGCCTTCATCGACGTGTTTGACCCATATGCTTGCAGGTATGCCCGTGAGGGCGTGCAGATCTTCATCGATGACGAGGCAGCAGAGGCCATCGTGGAGTACTATTCTGAGCTGCGGCGGTTGTCAAAGGACAGGTGCGGGATTTGGGAAAGGCTGTGGTATGTGTGGTTGTGTGCGTACATGTGTATCTGTGTGTGTATTTGTGTGGGTGTAGGTGTGGGTGGGTGCTTTTTGGGTGGGTGAGTTGGGATTTCAGAGGGATGAAATCAACGCAAAATTCTGCAAAAATTTCTGCACTCACATAGAGCGCTATCTTCTTGCATTCAAGCTGGTTTTCTTGCCCCTCCTGTGGGATCTGCCTGCCATGACATCCATACACACACGCCATATTCGTGCACATACACACTTTTGCTCACACATGCATGCACACACACATGCGTGCACACACACACACAGACACACACACTCTCTCTTTCACACACACACACACACACACATGCGCGCACATACACACACAGGGCCCTGCCCGTCACTGCTCGAACCCTGGAGACCATTATCCGTATCGCCACTGCCAGCTGCAAGATTGGCATGCGCTTCACCATCAAGACCGAAGACGTGGCCGTGGCACGCTCCATCTTGGATCACTGCTTGCGTAACAATGTGGGAGAGGTGCGTGGCTAGGCAGTTCATCCTCCCGTCATGGCCCTCTGCATGACATTCTTGATGGCTGTGGCTGTGGCACGCTCCTATGACCACTGCTTGCAAAATCACGCTGGGGGAGGTGCGTGATTATATATATTTCATGCTCATCATGGCACCCTGCATGCACATGATTGTTGGTGTGGTTGTAACACGCTCCATCTTGGACCACTGTTTGTGAAATCACGCCAGGAGAGGTGCGTGGTTCTACATATCCTATGCTCATCATGGCACCCGTCATGCACATAGTTGTTGGTGTGGCTGTGACACGCTGCATCTTGGACCACTGTTTGTGAAATCACGCCAGGAGAGGTGCGTGGTTCTACATATTCTGTGCTCATCTTGGCACCCTGCATGCACATAATTGCTGGTGTGGTTGTAACACGCTCCATCTTGGACCACTGCTTGTGAAATCACGCCAGGAGAGGTGCGTGGTTCTACATATTCCATGCTCATCATGGCACCTTGCATGCACATGATTGTTGGTGTGGCTGTAACACGCTGCATCTTGGACCACTGTTTGTGAAATCACGCCAGGAGAGGTGCGTGGTTCTACATATTCTGTGCTCA
>Ga0307968_1001492_pt1 | contig 19137 bp, 22 predicted proteins | sample OrgLakmetagen650_FD_201834 | JGI IMG/M metagenome (GOLD analysis project Ga0307968, IMG submission 201834) | Saline water microbial communities from Organic Lake, Antarctica - #650 | ecosystem: Environmental > Aquatic > Non-marine Saline and Alkaline > Saline | place: Antarctica: Organic Lake...
TCTCCCTCTCCCTCTCCCTCTCCCTCTCCCTCTCTCTCCGTGTGTGTGTGTGTGTGTGTATGTGTGCCTGGCTGGCTGGCTGTCTAGCTGGCACGCACAGCTGTTGGTAGTTTTCAGTGTGTGCTGGCTTTGCAAATTCCAGTCCATTATTATAGCCCATTGAGCATACAAACACTTACATACACACCCTCAAGTGGGTAGAAAGGTGATATACGCATAAAATACTGTATGTATATGCACAAACAAGCAGGATGATGCTGCAGCTGGTGTCTTGGGTGGAGAGGGCAATGGCGGCCTGCGCCAAGCTATGCGTGCCATGCGTGACAAAGCACACTTTGATGAAATGGAGAGCAGGGAGGCAGCAATTCGTGAGCGCAATCGCATTGAAGATCAGGAGCGACGTGAGGCCATGGTGCGTTTTTTTATGTTCTGAGTATGTTGTTGCCCGGTTTGCTGGTGGTGGCTAATGTGGGGCTCGTGGGCAGCCAAGTGCAATGTAAGGTTGAGCAAGCCATTACGCTGTTTTGCTTAGCTCCAACAATTTACAGGGCTCCTTCCTACACGTGTTTGCATGAAGGTGAGCCTGTCTGATTAGGTTTGAGTATAGTAAGGTACGGACGCTAAGTATGATTAGGGTTGGCCCAAACTGTACATATAAAAGAACGGCGTACCTGAACACAAAACCACTGTATCCGTATGACTTCACATGGGTTTGGGCTAACTGTATGTATATACGGCGTATAAACGGTCTAAACACGGTCAAACCACCGTACATATGCCGTATATTGACGGTACTTGCAGGTGGTGCAGACTCAGGTTCAATTCCCAGCAACAGCTGTCTTTTTCCCTTTTTGCTCAATTTTCTTCTCCCGCCTCTCATTAATTTGACACTTCCACAGCTTCCTACTTTCTATAGATACATTGATGATTTATTTATTTGGTGTTATGGCAATTTAACTTCCTTGTGCACTGAAAAAGGCAATGTTTGGGTCTTTTTTGCCTTGCTCCCTAACCATTCTTTACCCTAACCATTTTTTTGGGTATAAAAGATTGGGTTATGCGTACGCAGCTCTTCAAGAGCTGCCAAGTAATCCCCTATGAATTAATTCTGAGTGAATCCATTTTCCCTCATATACGGTACGGTATTATGGATATACAGCATATATATCGTACCTTAGGGATAACACCCCGCCAAACTTGTTTTTTGCCCTGCGGGGTGACTGCGTTATTTGTTAATATATATTTGTTTCAACCCTGCGGGTTGTGCGGGGTTGGTGAAATGCCAGGCATGAACAGTGAGAGGTACCCCCCGCCCCGCCCCCCGCCCCCTGTCCCACAGCACCAGGCAGCCTCAGCCTCAGCAGCCCCAGCACCGGTTGATCCCGAGGGGGATATCTGAAAAGCGAGCAATGCCACGGTCTCACAATTTAGTTGTGGGGGCTACTCAGGGGCACAGCTATGTGCGCAGAAGCATTGGTGTGCATGAGGGGGAAGCTGTGTGGCAGGGGGAAGATGAGTAGGAGGAAGGCGTAGGGGCTGAAGAGGACCAAGCTGCAAAGCTCGCGCATGCAGCGCAGATTAGAGCAACCCAGCAGATGAGCAGGTGGGGCAGACGAGGTCACGCACCAAGGCTGCCCGCACCAAGCAACACATCAGCACGCACGAGCAGCAGCAGCAGTGATAGTGGCTAGAAAAAACAAATCTTGGGAAAGGCAATAGCAGAGAGCAAACTCGCAAGAATGTTTGCTTTCCTTTGCCCTTTTGTGATGTTCTCTTTCATTGAGGTTGTTTGTGAAGTATACTGGTGCTGAACAGGGCTGAAGGCCCTGCGAGGTTGATGCGGGAAGGGCAAATTATATAAATTCTGGGGGTGCGGGAAGGTGCGGGATTTTTGTCTGGAGTATTTCTGAAGTTTGGGGTGCAGGATGAGTACGCTAAGGTACAGTATGGAAATTTCATACACAGTTTGGGCCAACCCTAAGTGTGATACATACCAACGTCTGGGTCCCCAGGATTTTTGCAGCTCCTTTGCCTTTTGATTTGCTTCTCTTACCTCACTCTTGCCTCAAAGGGGACTTATAACCTTGTTTTTTCCTTCATCCATGGATAACAACCACTCAGCTTAATGATGGCCATGCAAGTACTGCATCATCTCTCCTGTCACTGTTTAATCGTCATTGACCACTGTTTAGGGACCCCTTTGCACACAGAACACAAAGGAGAAGGACAGCCATGATCGCCTGATGCGTGAGCGTGATGAGGCCGTCCGCCGCTGTGAGCAGTGGAGTGAAGAGCACGCAGAGGGAGCAGGAGGTGTCAATATGCCTGCCAGGGGGAGCTCAGATGCTGTGCTGGAGGCTGCCGAGCGCGACCAGCTGGCTGCTGCCTTGGATCGCCTGGTGAGAAGGGAAGGAGGTTGTCGTTGAGATGTCTGTGGTTAAATTTGTGATACTGGGAGGGTGTTACGTCTGATCAAGGCCAGTGCCGTGGGTTTATAGGACACTGGGGAGAGTTTATGTGAGAGAGGGTGCTAGCCGCCTGGAACTGCTGTCGAGGGAAGGGTGGTACTACCTGTACCATCTTGTGACACTAGATGTAAAAAACAAAATCGGGGAAAGCTGGCAACATTTTTCTGCAGTCATCCACCCAAATGAGTGCTCTTAGTTGCATTGCTAAACGTACGTGTCCCGCCTCTGTGCAACCTCCTATCCCATGGTTTATTCTTGCAGTTCATGAGGGTACACACGCGTATCTGCATGCGCACACAGATGCATATACACGTGCACACACACACACACACATACTTCAATGCACAAGCTCGAACACACAAATACACAATTACGCGTACGCAATTTTAGGGTGGTGTGCAGCGGTTGCTGGCAGACAGCCAGGCCACTCTGATTGCTGACCAGCAGCGCCTTGCTCAGCTGGTTGGTCAGGTGGGCGCTCAACGTGACGGTAGCCGTGGCTAGATTACAACCTTTGGTGGATGAAACCAGTTGACGAGCCTTGCCTGAATATTGATACTAAGTTCGAGAAATATGTGCGATCAATGGGAAGTGTGTGTTTGCTATGCTTTGAAGCTGTGCCCAGTTGGAAAGGTGTTATAAGTATGTGAATTAATGCCCTTAGTGCCTGGCGAAGATGGACCAGGCTATGATAAGCATGAAGGCTGCTTGCATGTTTAAGTGACATGTGTCAAGGTGGGAGCAAAAAGATGAGAATAAGACAGCCCATCTTTTCCTGTGCATGCAATCCTTGATAAATCCCTATTCATCATCATCCCCACAGTCTGAAACACGTGTAATTCTATGTGCTGACCTGAGCACATTGTGTGCGAGGGTGATGCCATGCGTGGGAGTGTTGTATCAATGATTGTTGAAGCATTTGCATTTAAGAATGTACGACATACAAGGGATGTAGTAATGTGGTCATGGATTCCTGGACCCTGCTGATTTACTGCATCTGAATTCAATAGCAAACTATTATCGTCACTTTGCTTGCCCTTGCAACCTGACACAAAGGTTGTTTTGTTGAATGTCAATTGTGTTTTTGAAATCTTTGCTAGTGAGGTGTGAGGTGAAACCTCTTTTTTGATTGCTGAGCAAAATGTTAACACACTTTATTAACCCTTACGTCTGATACTTGCTCCTTTTGTTTATGTCAAATGCCATAGATTACTACATTTTTTTACGACTTACTTGTAGCTACCTGATGTTTAATGTTTACCAAACAAAACGCTGGAAACGAGTACATCATAGTAACATCTGGGACACCTGGCTGATCAGTTGCTGTCTGTTTCTAGCCAGCCACAAACAAGCTGTGTGAGGGTACTTTGACAGTAAGCTCTGTGGCACTACTTCAGCAGGAAGGAGGGCAAGTCAAACCAAGAGTCGTGAGTGGCTGGTCCGTTGTTGCGCACGCTCAAGCTCCTTTCACCAATTCAGCGTCTGCTCTTTAGGTTTACAAGGTTTACAAAGAAAGGCCTTCAGTCAAGAAGTGCGACTGCTAGCCTGCTCATACAAAGCGATTAGTTAATGCAGGAAAAAAATAAGCTTGTTTTTGTTCTGGCTTAAGAAAGTAGACACGTCGTGGGCTCCTGTTGGGGGAAACAGATACCATATTCCCTGCGGAGAGAATCACGCGGGGATTGACGCAGTGGAAAAGAACATGCTGCTCATCTTGGACATCATCACTATCACACAGGTCACAGGTGGGGGAATTACTTTGATTCCATGTCGCTGTCTCAAAACGTAGGGTGTGAACACAAAGTCTGAAGCGAGCTGTGCTGCGAATGACATCACGAGGCAGGTTGAGAAACATGTATTTGAAAGGATTTAAGGCGAATGAGTGACCTTTTTGTAGGAAAAGCTTACCATGGCATTGGTGATAAGCAGCGCGTTTGCTGCTGTGTTCTCTCGGATGCGTTTCAGAATACCAAAGTGTCCAGTACTCCAAGTGTCTCTCCTGAGGTCTACGACAAAACAGCTGAGGCAGATCAATGGGCTCACAGTTTTGTAGCTTCTGTTTGAAGATATACGAATGTGTCAGATCATCCATGGCAGAAAGAATATAAGCTGACCAGCAATTAATAGACCGTGTGCTCATCTGCACGTCAGCATGTAAGACCTTTTTCATTGTGTAGCTGTTGGATTTGGCCTAAGAATTGTACAGCCACATTGTCGCACGAGACAAATTGAACTGTAGGGGTTCCAATCCACACTCGCGCATGACACACCACGAAGGCGTGGTGTATCTGACCCCCAACACCTTTTCTACACTGCCAACAGCCATTTCTGTAGGGGACTGCCAACCTCTTTGCCTTGTTGTAAGTAAGGAGTAGTGGCCCAAAACTGACTCGCATACAAACCGGCAGGAATAGCGTACGTGTTGAGAAGCCAAATGTACGCATGTAGCCTGTTAGCAACGTTATGTTTCTGAACAAATTCTTTTACTTCGAACGTGCCTGCCGTGAATGGGCGAAGTGCTGCGTCAGCTGCGGTATTCAGATTAATCTGCTTGTCGCACACCATGCCCAAATATTTGAATTGAGTCTGTGTTGGGGAGCAGTACACCGTCAACGTACAAAGGGGGCAGGTTTTCAGAGTGAGAGTTCACATCACCTCTGACTTTTGTGTGTTGACAGTGAGATACTTCCTTTCAGCATAAACTATCAGCTTGTTTAGCATGGTCTGCAAATCCGCTTGTTAATAAAAAGAGGAAGGTTTTTTATTGGGGATCAGATGGTTGGGGCAAACTGCACAACACCAGGATGAGTTTTTATTTTAGGGTTGTCAAACTGTGCAGTGGCAAATTCAGTGATGATTTGTTACGGGCGATATTTTTGAGGGTTGTCAGGCTGTGCAGTGGGTTAGATGCATAGCTCCTGTAATTGTTGCCTGTCACTCCTAGTAGGATGGTGCGGAGGTTTTTGCGGTGCATTCGTGAGCGAGGCATTCTTACTAACCATATTCAAGGTTTACAAGGAAAAAGGCCTTCAGTCAAGAAGTATGACTGCTCGCCTGTTCATAAACTAAAACAAGTTCATCCTGTCTGTGAAAATAAGAACGCGTACTTCCTGCAGAGAGAAACCATCTGAGGGTGCGTGCAGTAAAAGAGAACATGTTTTTCATCCTGGACATCATCATCAGCCTCACTTAAGTCACAAGTAGGGAAAGAGGTGGAATTCCAAGTTGCTGTTTCAAAGCAAGGGTGTGAACACGAAGTCTTAAACGAGCCACACTGCGAATGACATGCCGAGGAAGGTCAAGAAGCATGTACCTGGGAAGCTTATAGGTAGGATTGGCGGGAGTGGACCTAGTGTGCATTGATGGCACTCGTTTAAAATACAAAGAAGGGCAAGGCACCTGATCAGTTGTATGCCACCCTTGCCTAAACGTATCCATTACATGAAACCAAGAGGCGTAGGTTCAACTATTACCATCTCACGTGCAGAACTAGCAGCTGCAGCAGCCGCAATCATCCACGGCTCCTCCATATAGCCATAGATAGCCTAACCTCAATGCACCAAATTAAAAATCAGCTCACACCCAAACCTCCATCGCCACCACATCCAAGGAGTTGTCCTCCAATCAATTGCCAAAGCAATCTTCCAGTCACCATTGCCCATTCAATTTTACAGGATCCAAGTCCCACGCCGGCATAATAGGCAATGAATATGCTAACGCTTTTGCTAGAAAGCCAATCACAACCTACTCAAACGGTTCTGATACCTCCATCGAAACAGCTAAACCCTGAGGAAAATACCTTTTACAGCATCTTCTAGCTTGCATTAGAATCAGGGCTGTGCAATGACCGTCAAAATACGGTCTGACGGTGGACGCCGTAAATGACGGTGTCAGACCGTCATTTTGGAATTTAGGGACCGTCCGGACGGTGCATGACGGTACGTTGGACGGTACAGTCCAAAAATCGCAAAAAGGCCAAAAAATGGCATTTTGACCCCAAAATGACCAATTTGGCTCTTATCTCCTCATTTCAAAATGTTGCATGAGTATTATTTGTATAAACAAGCAATTGGTGTAGTAATGGAAAGGAAAAGGAAAGGAAAAAGAGTAGCAAAAAGTTTGTCTAGACTGCAAATAGAAGCGATACATGGACTTATCAGGTTCTGCACGCACTCCAAGATTTCCCTACATCTCAGCAATTTCTGAATGCCATACGATCTAGAGAAGCTATCAATATAAAACAGTTTGAGCTCACTTTGCGCGAACGTATCATTGGGAGCTGGAGAGATCTTGACAATTTGACACCACATGATAATCACCATTCTAGCAGAATTATGAGGACTTAACACACACATATTGGTGAACCTTTGGGGATTGCTCTTGGCTGGTGGGATGACAGAAAAAGAAATCACAAGCCTGTGTTACCTATCTACCTTTGCTTGGATATTTCCAACGTTCTCAGCCGTGCACTTTCTTACCTTCGCCTTTCTGGTCATAACTTTCTGGTCCAAAGAATACGCCATAACAGGAATAGAAGGCCTTATGAGCTCAGGATCTGTGACAGATGTGACTGGCACTCTGTTCAGGATGAAGAACGCATTTTGCTGGACTGTCTGCATGAATATCTTGTTAGTCTTCGCACACAGCACCGCCAGCTGGTCTTCCCACCTCAAAATGAAGATAGCCCAACTCGTTTGAGGACTTTTTTGAACCAACCAGATATTTATGGTGTGGCCTCTTTTGTGGCTGAGTGCCTAGCCCTTTTCCCTTGATTTGTTCTGATATCTTTTTGGTTTGGTTTCAGGCTTTTTCCAAGCTTCCGCTCAGATGCCCCCCAGAGGCATTAGCGATGTTACCTTATGTCTTGACCAGGATTCGAACCCTGGTCTCAACTTTTCACAGCAAAAAAGCACTTGACGGTGGGTTCACACAGTAATTACGGTGGACGATCCCCTCGACCGTCTGGACGGTCGATCGACACCGTCATTTCTGAGACACCGTCATTTTGACGCTCTGACGGTACGGACCGTCCACTGTGCCGTAATTACGGTGCAAAATTGCTCTGACGGTGTCATTGCACAGCCCTGATTAGAATACAAAGAACAAATCATACAAAATCACCCAAACACAGCCCAGTCACCCACCTCAAGGCTTTGGTACTTATCCAATCACCATGGCGCCTTGCAAGCACACATGCACCCCCTCCACAAACTAGGAAATGCCAATACCATAGCAAACTACTATGAATACTACCAGACCCTTATCAAAAATGGCTATGCCAATGGAGCCGTTAGCAGCGCTTACCTAACAGCATCCTATGTCCCTTTTAAAACCAAGTGCACCGTTATGAAGTACAGAACAGAACAGGAACCCTGAACAACCACTGGATGTTGGCAAAAACATGCGGTATAATTTAGCACTCGATAAGCCTAACTTGCACTCTGCCCTCATCTAGACAGTGCAAAGAATATCAGTCTGTGCCGTTGGTTCTTTTAAAGGTGACGGCGTGTTTTTAGCCAGCCCTGTTGTATGTAGAAAGGATGAGCGCCTCCCTCATAGTACCTGGCTGCACAATTATGAAATTTAACAGGTTCGCAGAGATCGGGTCCGTTTCTTTATATGTCTTGACATAACTAAGGCGGCAGGCAGGAATTTGAAATTGCCTCCAGTCCAAGTTGTAGAGGAAGTGGTTGACAGCTTCTGCATCAAAGTTTCTGCTTCGTTTGTCTGCATGGATATAGGTAGCACCTAACAATTAGCTACGCAAAATTTCTAGATCCCTGATACAGCTAAAACTAGGATTATACCAAATTGGATCTTTCCACCCCAATTCTCAGACAACAACAGGTTTACCTCCAGTCATCCGGATGCTGTACTGGTTGCTTTCATCTTATTGGAAACAAAAAAACAACAGACTGCTAGTAATGAAGGGGTGTGGGTTCTTAGGAGTGGCAGGTGGGAATAGAGGGAGACTGAAGCACCTCAGCAGCACCGCCAGCCATTGACAGATCCACCTTCCCCAGAAAGCACCGATCCAAAGATCTCAGCATTCTTCAACGTGACATCCACCTCATTGAGATCAAGTAATGTGAGGACACTAGACCGCAGAACTATCTGAGTGCTGCACAGGAACAAGCAAAAAGGCCTCTGCTCCATCCTTCAAGGAGCCTCCGTTACCCTCCACACCATCCCTTTGAGAGTGGGCGGCACCATCTACAGCAATCACACACTGGAGCCTTTTATGGACTCCTGAGACCTGGGCCTTAACTCTTAAAGAGCTAAGGAATTTGCTTCCAAGCTTCATGTACATTCTGTCAGCTACGCTGCCAAACTTGTTTATACCAGACACGCACATTCTGGTATGATTTTCCTTAATTAACGTGGGGAGTCGTTTTCCAGTGCCTGCAGTTTTTTCTATTACGTACAAAATAATTTCTATCAAAATAGTTTCTTTGGGTGATTATAGGACCGTGGCATCAGTGACGCAGGAGGGATCAACATAATGTTTACTGCAGGTTGTTGCCGTTTTTGCTTTGTTACTCTAGGAAAAATCCAAGCTAGCCTGCTCATCTACCTGATGCATAAATACCTCTGACAGTAACCATTCAGGCTTTGCTGCGGTGTGTGACAGTGTTTACCAATTGGCGCCGGTGTAATCAATCAAGGAAGCAACACAAACACACATGCACACACACACCAAATGAATATATACATAAAGAACACACACGCATGAACACCAAATGCACCCGCAAGATCTGCTAGTGCCCTGCAGCACAGCCTGGGAGTGCTGCTGGATGTCGGGGAGAACACCCTCGAATCCAGCTATGTGCACCTCCATGATGCTGCTGACCTACCATGATGCTGCTGCCAACGGTTGCCATTTACATGCGCTTGTGACCAATAGCACAGTGAAGCTCAACGCCTCTGCTGCAGAAATCAAGACTGTGCTCAAGCTGACCCAGGATGACACAGATATGCTGGCAACAGCTGTGATGTCCATCGGCATGTCTGATCTGGGTGAGTTTAGGGTCAAGAGGGTCAGTGACTCTTCAGCAGGGTAGGGTGATTTTCTCTAAATAGCTCGTGCTTGCACCCTAATTATCCAACTACAGGTAAGACCGTTCAAATACCATGTGTGTTGCAGCGCAAGCACCAGTGTTGTTCTTACTATTTGTGCTTCACTGCACGCAGCTGGGCTTGTATTCGTATACTTTCATAATATTGTGAGACTTATTATGTACTTATGACCTTCGTACGTACAAATTTTAAAGTGTGTTGCTGCAAAATGTTTATTATAACGGCTGTCAATCTTTAAATCACACAAATACACTATTTTGGTTGCTTCACCTTCTGGGTGTTATTTCTGGTAACTCACTGTAGCTTTGTCATGCTGATGAGCAGCCAGAAGGTGTTCAAAAAAAACTTAATCGCTTTTCGTGTGTGTTTAGGGTTTGTATGGAATTTGCACGAGTCAAACTTTACGCTTCCACTGGTTTAGTAATTTGTCAGCGTGTAGGGTTTTTCTGTAATTGACACGCTTTTGAATTACATGCGCGGCAGCCACTAGGTCTCGTGGATCAGTAACAAGAAATACAATAGTAGCACTGCGCTTGGGAAACCCTAGGTCAAGTCCAGAACGAATGATCCTCCATACCTATCAGTCACTGCATTTAAATGCAAGGCATGCCTGTGCTTCTGTGAGGATTTACTCTGATAACCACGTGTTATGGTCTTCTGAATACCACAGCCATGAAAGTTAAACCTTGACCTTTACTGTAGTTTTAATTTGAAATGCCCATATTGTCACTGCACCACCTCTCATTTCCTCGACCACTCAGCACAGTGCATTCAGTTTGGATCCAGTTGTTGCATGACCTTCCAATCGTTGCATGACCTTCATCATACGCTCCTCTGACCATATCTTTGTGTTTAGTGTTTGGCAGGGAGCGCATCATTTTTGGGATGCTGCAGTGGCACCCAGTCACACTTGACATGGGCGAGACAAGTGTCCAAGGCCCAAAATGCTGCAAGAACATCCACGAGAGCAAAGCCACCATCTCCTCCTTCTTCTTTAAAGCAACCACAAACACCCAAAAGGACCAGGTTTATATGAAAGGCGCCATAACCTAAAAGCAGCCTTACCAAGAGATTTAGTTACTAGAAAGGCGCCATCTCCACCAAGCAGCCACAAAAAACAAAAAAGGTTGTTTACAGGGTTGGTAGGGCCATATATGTACACCGCAAATCACCGTGCAATTGCAAACGCCTCTGCTAACCTACCGTGTACGTACTGTATAAGTGCATCTGTGTAAGCATGGTACAAAGTGATGCATAGAGGCATGGCCGTGGCATTTACTAGGTCCTGGATATCGCGCATCGAACATTTCATTTTTTTGTTCTTAGTCGTAGGTGATTTTACACAATTTTCAGTGAACCTTCATGCAAACCACGTACACACACTTGCAGGATGGTGCTGCTGCTGCGGGGGGAAGAAGGGAGAGACAGGACAATGAGGGTGCTGGAGAGGGAAGTAGGCGTAGCCAGCCAAGGACTGAAACTCACTGTACCCTGCCGGCAAGGATTGCAAGTACTTTAAGCTTATCAGAGTTAATGGGTGCCAGTGCAATCGTAACTGCTTGACGTTACTTTCCGTCAGCCGCTGTACCACTTTGTTTTGGTCGTTGCACTATTCATTCTGCGTAATCTGCTCGTTTTTTGTATTAAAGCATTTTGAAGAACCTCCATTTTTCCTGAGATGCCTGGAACAGTGGCAGAGGGGGTCAACGGAGGAAATATACCTTTTTGCATTCAGAAGGCAGCCACTCACAGCCACTTCATCCGATCGACACCATTTTAGTACCAAAGTGTAGCTGGCATTGAGATCTACCCGAGCATGTGCCTAGTTTTATGTGGGTCGCTTTGCGTGCTGAATAGACTGGAATAAGCACACATGGTGCATGTATACCCTAATGTGGTGATTTCCATGCGGAAATGGCTCAAATATCCACTAAAAAACACCAACCACTCGGCCGTCTTCTTCCACTTTTGTTGCAATGATATTCTTTTCTAATAAGGATTCTACCATTAAAAATATTTCAGATTGGTGTAGTGGGTGATCTGGCATGAATAATTTGTGGTAAGAAGTAGGGTTCACGCCGCAGCCGATTAAGCATGGGCCCCCTCATTGGCAACAGTCAAAACTCAACTGCTATGGAGCCTACCATTCGGAACTGAGTTTGACAGTTGCTAATGAGGGGGCCCATATCTGGGAACATTTGAAAAACGCCCCCATTTGAAGGGTCAGTCGCCCCCCTCTGGAACAGTGGCACTGATATGCTTATCCCTAGGGATCCCAAGTTCTGCTGCTTGTTTGTGTCATTTGATGCGCGAACGCTTTTTAATTAACACTGAAATTTCTGCCAATGCCAGCAACAGAGTTGCCATTTATATGCAGACAAACTTCTTGTGTTTGTGTACGTTTGAAGTTGAAGATGTAAATTTACCAATACCCATAGTGTAAGGAAGGGGGCAGAGAGATTGCAATTAGTTTTTCCTCCAGGAGCAATTTGTTTGTTGTTGGCATATTTCATAGATCAAGGGGTGATAGCAAAATCCCTACTATGAGGCTGAAATGAATAATAAGGGAGCAAGAGAGGCAGGCTGGAAGAAAAAAAAAGTAGGGGGGATAACCAGGTTGATGAAAAGAAGGGCAAAACATATACGAGAAGGTCAAGCACGGGAAAGAAAGAAGGAAGGAAAGCCTGCGTACTTTCGTGCCTACCTTATAACAAGGTTTAGGAAAACAGGGCTAGTAAAGAGTAAAAGGCAGCGGGCCGAGGGCACGTATAGCTACACATCCGCGAGGCACTCAACATAAAGACTAGGGAATCTAAGATCTAGCCAGGATAAAAGCAGCTAAGCCATTGTGATGACTGGTGCGCCAAAACCAATTCCAACACAACCCAAAAGAAAAAAGAGTTCCCCTACAGAAACGCAGCTGCGCCAGCACGCCACTCTCAGCATTACGAGCCCATACTAGGGAGACAAGAAAGGAATACAGTGAGCTAAAGGTTAGACAACCATAGTCGGGTTGTTCTATTAAGAGCTGAGAGCAAGGGGAAGCAGGCCAACCTATACTTAGAGCCAGGCGGCAGACACGCTAGGATGGGAGCTGCAGTGAAACAGCTAAGGAACCGTTTGGCCTAGCATACACAAAGGGGTGAGCCTGGCCTAGGTCAGAGAAACTGGAGACGCTACCTTTACAGGCTGCAAAGCCTTCTAAGGCTGTGAGGAGAAGATCAACTGCCCTAGGTCCTACTCCTGCGGGCTCTAAGCCTGTCCTGGCTAGCGTGCTAAACATCAAACCCCTAGCTCTCAACATGGCAGCCAGGGCATTTAGGCGCACAACATACCACACTTCCTTCCTCACTGTTTGGCATGGCTGCTCTACATACCACACTTCCTTTGATCAGGATCCGCCATAATGAGGCGAGCATTGAAAAACTAGCCTTTTAAGGAACTGGGTCTCTATTCTCAAAGAGTTGAGAAGCTTGCCTCCAAGCTCCTTGTGCACTCTATCTGTGAACTTTGCTGCTAAATTTGTCCATACCAGACGTGCCCTTTCCAGTACTATTGTACTATTATCAACTCTCATCAGGAGCCAGTTTCAGGCCAAGCCTGCAACCCTCTTGGTCCCCATTGATTTTCCCTTTCCTTTTGCGGTGGAGGAGCTTTACGGTACTCGGTACCAAAGAGGCTCCTTTTCCTTAATTAATGTGGGGAGTGGTTTTCACTGCCTGCGTAGTACTCTTTTTCCTTTTTCTTTGGTTGTAGGGACCTCAGGAGAAGGCAGGAAGTGATCTGCCTAGCCAAGTGGCACTGGAACCAAAGGGTCAATTCTGCAGTGCACTTGAGGCAATGCTCTTGAAAGCTACTCTCACATCCTCACCTGCGTAGCGAAGGATAGAGCCAGCTTAGGTACCAGCGAGTGCGGTCCCTGTGTAAGGCGCACTCATGAAACAAGGCTCTTCCCGCCTCTCCCCCCTTTTACTACAAAAGACGGAGGTGCAGGTGCAATCATTTTTAAACTGGTATTTTTGATTCTTTGATATTCCAACCGGGAATATAGATAGCATATCGCCCTTTGCAAACGCAAAAAAAAGCGATTGAATTGAATTAATTAATATTCATTAACCATCCTATTCTAACGCATCGTCAGCCATGGTCGGCCCGCCCAACCTGAAGAACCTGGGCAATTCCGACCTCAAAGTCCCGATCGTGTGCCTTGGGACCATGACATGGTACGGGCGTGTATTTCAGTTGTTTCTTGCTTCGCGGCTGCCAACTTCATGATGAACTTGCATGAACCTGCAAGCGCCCACCTCACGACTCTCAACGCCGATGTGGTTTTGCATGTTGCATGGCCTGATGTGTGAGGTGTGAGGTTTCTGCGTGTCCAACTGTGGCCTGGAGCCTCCCGGGATATGAGGCTGAGGTTTCTGGTCGTATCATCATGCATTCCTGCTCCGTCCCATGGACTAAGAGAATCTTTTGAACTTCAACTGGTGCCAAGATTATGACTGCTTGCTTGCCTCCGCGTGCAGCAAAATATGTCTCACCACGCCCGTACTGACACCCAGCAGACAGCAACACACCCGCTTTTGTTGCGTTGCCGCATTGCGCTGCAGGGGGGAACAAAACACTGAGGATGAAGCCTGGGCTCAGATGGATTACTGTCTTTCCAAGGGCTACAACTTTTTTGACACGGCAGAATTGTGAGTGGGGACAATCAAACCCTGAGTCAAGTAGTTCATGGCGAACACATACGAGCACACAATAACACAAACAGGTTTCACAAAAGTTTAGACTCGGCTAATTTGTTACAATGCAAGCCTGTTCTTTGCTCTTCAGCATAGACTTGTCTCACTCGCAGCTAGGAATGCTCAAGAGTATCTGTCTTGGCAAGACATTGACAAAGAAAACCTGATTCGGGAACAATTGCATGCAGGTATCCGGTTCCTCCTCGTGCAGAAACCATTGGCCGTACTGAGGTATACATCGGCAACTGGATGAAAGCTCGCGGGTGCAGGGACAAGGTGTGTGTGCGTGCGTGTTTAAGCACTCATTTTCATAACACTCTTTGCACACATCTGTCATGCGTAGGGTTGGCCAGAACCGTATGGGATCTCTGTATATACATGTATAGGATATACTGACCGGATATACATGTATATTATATATTACATACACCATGTGTAAGCCATTTAAACTGTACATGAAAATTGGGTATGTTTAGGAATAATCCGAAGGGGAGTCACGTTGTAGCTCTCAGAGACCTCTAATATCGTATACTGGATTTAGGGATACCAAAATTTAATGGTTGAGGAGCTACGCCTGCCCCAAAATTCCCAAGACCTTTCAGACACGCAACCACACAACACACAATGACCAGGCTTGTTGAGTTGTACGGTACGGTACGATTACGGTCTGTACGGTACGCACCGTACTTGTTAAATTACGGCGTACTACCGTAATTGTCACACCGTACTTTACCGTAATTACGGTAAAATACGGTACGGTGTACGGTACGGTGCCAAGCTGGCACTGCCAGTGCAAAAATGGCCTCAGAAAGGCCTCTCCGCCCCAAACACCTCCCAATTTCGCTCCCCAGTGTGCTCCTCCCATGTGCTGACGCCACACAACACAATGCTTCCATGAACGACCCTGAGGCTGGGTTGGGGCTGCATCAGCTCGGGGGCTGCCACTGCCCGTGCAATTTTGGCCTCAGAATGGCCCATCCGCCCCAACACTTCCCATTTCCACCTCCCGCATGCTCCTCTCATGTGTTGACGCCACACAATGCTTCCCTGGACGACCCTGAGGCTGGGTTGAGGCTGCATCAGCCTAGGGGAAGGGCCCAGCAGTGGCTTGCATGGAAACTCAAAGTCGGACGCAGTACTTGATTCCTGGTTAATAATTTGTGTTTTATTCATAACTAATTGTTGCAAAAAGACAAGGAATGTTTTGGGTCGAAATTGGGGCCAAACGGCCAAATTACGGTCAACATCGTGCTGTACGGTGGCACCGTACTGTACGGTTGGACACCGTCTTTTCAAACAGACCATACTTGCACCGTATTGTACGGCGTATTACGGTACGGTACTGTAAATACTGTCAAGAAAGCTGAAGTACGGCGTATCTCGACAAGCCTGACAATGACGCTGTCGACCACAAGGTGACTGTTAACCAGAGCACGAGACTTGTAAACTTACCGTAACTTAGGGATAACACCCCGCATAATATTGTTTTTTGCCCTACGAGGTGTTATTGCGGTATTATTTATTACAGGAATGTGTCATACCAGGGTTATCCAGTTCGATTGTTTGGGAGCAAGGGTTCGATAAAGTTCGTGACAGTTCTAGAACCCTCGAACTGTTCGAGCAGTTCGATGTGCAATTTCGGAAATGGAGAATTTTGCTGGTTTCTGTGGTCATACTTCTCCAAAACATGCTTATATTGTCTTAAATATATATAATCTTTCAGTACACAAAAATTCAGAACGTTTGACGGCCATCTAAGGCTTTTTCCTGCACTTTTGTCTACAATTTTGGACCCAAAAGTTTGGATATAGGGCATAAAGTTCGACGAACTATTAATAGCTCTCGAACGGCATTTTTAGGTTGGGTAAAATGCGTGAAAGTCCGCGAACCCCGAACTTTTGACCGAACCCCGAACTGAACAACCCTGTGTCATACGGTCATTTGGGGCGTTCAATACGGCAAAATACGTGTTATACGAAAACTACGTATATTACGATCGTATTCTACCATGGTATTTTACCAGAGGGGGCTGACTGAGCCAAAAAAATCATACTTTCGTGTGGTATGGAGTTGTTGCAATAAACAGATATGATTGCAAAAAAAATCAAGTGAAAAGATGAAGTGCGTGGTGATGTGGCTCAACATGTGCTGTTTTCCCATAGAAAGGCACCAAATTAGGGTTTGGGCAGTCAAGGTAAGCTTTGACCCCCGTCAATTTGCGCACTCTGTGACTTACATGGATATAAGCACATCCTCGTGCAGCTTACAATATCAGCTTTCATTTAAAGCCAGGATGGTGTCAGTTGGCTGAGTGTGCAGTGAATGGCAGAATTCGAAGTGCAAAAAGGGCACATTTTCAGGCATTTCCTCAGTATTTTACAGCAATTTTGGGAGTGCAGATTTTTGACCCAAAATGGACCCGATTCGCCCCAAAATCACCCACAAGGTTTCCAATTCTCGTACAATTTATTATATGACATAAGTATCTTTCATAGAAGCATTGAAAACTTGCTGGAAGGCCGTTTTTGGGGCGGTAATTGCCTAAAAAAGGCCAAAATCGGCAAATTTTGCATCAGTATAGTACGGCCTAATTTGTTCAATATGGTAAAATACGCGTTAGATGCGGTACGGCGTATTACCGTACCTACTGTACTCATCCCGCACCCCCAAAAAATAAAGATTTTATTGGATTTTGCACCTTCCCCGGACCCCAAGGATAATTATTTTGTCCCCTCCCCGCATCAACCCTGCAGGGTTTCTGACCCAGTTTAGCTTACCAGACAATTTAAATGCCACGTAAGGTCAAAAACAAAATCACCGGTTAGATGCATGCTTGTTTGCATGTCAGTTTACTATCCAGTTAATTCTCTCTGTTCTACTACCCCTTTGCTGCCCCCCCCTCTTTTCTGTTCCCTTCTCCTCTGCTGCTCTCTTGTTGTTGCTATCGCAATCGCTGTTGCTGGTGCTGTCCTCACTGCACTCGCTCTCCTCGCTGCTGCTGCTGCTGCTGCTGTTGCGTGCAGTACTTGTGCTTGCGCCAGCTGATGGTGCTGCTTGGGTACGAGCAGCCTTGGTGCGTGACCTTGTTTTGCGCACCAGCTGCCCCAGCTACTCATCTGTTAGCTGCTGGGATGCTCTCTGCTGGGATTCTCCAAATAGCTGGGATGCTCTGGGCGTCTCGTTCATCACTGGCAGCGACCAAAAACGTCATTTAAACCAATCTGCGTCAAACCCGCAGGACTAAAATATATATTATAAACGTTACCGCACTCACCCGCAGGCAAAAAACGATATTCATGCGGGGTGATATCGGAAAGGTACGTTATACGAGTACGCCGTATGACACATCCCTGATAATATATATTTATTTTGATCCTGCGGGGATGGTGAAATTATTCCATTCCGGGTTGCTGCCGGTCATGAACAGTGAAAGGTACCCCCCCCTGCCCCAGCAGCTGAAAGATGAGCAGGTGGGGCAAACGAGGTCATGCACCAAAGCTGCCCGCACCTAAGCAACACCATCAGCACGCACAAGCAGCAGCAGCAGCAGCAGCAGCAGCGGTGATAATGGCTAGAAAAAGCAAATCTTGGGAAAGGCAATAGCAGTACAGAGAGCAAGTTCACAAGCATGTTTGCTTTCCTTTGCCCTTTTGTGGTGCTCTATTTCATTGAGGTTGTTTTTAAAGCTTACTGGTACTGAACAGGGCTGAAGCCCTGTGGGGTTGATGCGGGAAGGGCAAAAATATACATTCTGAGGGTACGGGAAGGTGCAAGACTTTTGTTTCTGAAGTTGGGGGTGCAGAATGAGTACGGTAAGGTACGGTAGTAGTCTTGAGCGTGTACGTATGTCTTTATTTTCCAGTTTGAAGCTTGGTTTGAGAGATCATCCTCTCTATATCTTTCCCCTGACACCCTCATTCCTCCTACTCCCTCTCTTCTTGCCCCACTCCACCCCATCAAATCAAGCTGTGTCTGTGCGTATTGTGCGTTTGCCCGTTTACGCACGTGTGTATGTAATGTATTTGCATGTATGCACATATGCGTGCATGCCTATGTGTGTTTGCGTGAGTGAGTGCATGCTGTCACAGGTACAGTTGCGCACGTGCCGGGATTTGTGCATGCGTGCGAGTACGTGTGTATGTATGTATCAGGGATGGGTCATACGGACTTCTGAGACGTCCCATACGGTATAATACGCTATTAATACGCAATACGCGTATAATACGTAAACGTATTTATGCTATTTTGGGGGGTACCCTGGGCTTGCACCAACCACCCTCCAACCACCACGAATTGTCCCCCCAGCCTCCAGAACATTATAATGCCTCCTGGTAAAGACCCTGAGTGGCATCGAGTTGTTGTTATGGGACAGAAGGGGCAGATTTACAAGATGCCAGATGCCAGATGCCAGAATTCCAAGATTTCAGCGGTGCCCCCCGCATCTGCGAGCACTTCATGAGGCAGAATCCCAGCGTAGGTGTAGCAGCATGCAAAGCTGACCCGGCAGGAATCCCTGGGCGTAATCGCAGCGCTCGCTAGCAATGGGAGAAATTGCCGACGCTAGCGCTCAGAGAGAGGAGCATGCAGGAAAAGAGAGGCACCTGCACAGGACTACAGCAAGCACATCAGCAGCAACATCTACACAGTTATTGGATACCTGCAGCAAGAGGGCAGTGACCAAGGCTTGCGGATGCAGCTGTTGCACAATTCATCTACGCTACATGCACCACCTTCTGGGTTGTGGTAGCAATAAGCAAGTGATCATGCTACGTTCTGAGGGGCTGGGAGTTCCTCTGGGGGGCTCTAGAGGGCTTGGAAGTGCCTCTGGGGGGCCTGGGAGTGCTTCTGGG
>Ga0307968_1001495_pt1 | contig 19122 bp, 16 predicted proteins | sample OrgLakmetagen650_FD_201834 | JGI IMG/M metagenome (GOLD analysis project Ga0307968, IMG submission 201834) | Saline water microbial communities from Organic Lake, Antarctica - #650 | ecosystem: Environmental > Aquatic > Non-marine Saline and Alkaline > Saline | place: Antarctica: Organic Lake...
TGTGTAGGTTGTTCGTGCAAGGTAGGCAGGCTCTAGGTTATTGGTGCAAGGTAGGCAGGCTCTAGATCGTCCGTGCAAGGTAGGCAGGCTCTCTATGTGAAGGCGTGGAGCATGTGGTATCAAAAAATGGGGCGTAGGATGAGTTGAGGCATTGGGGGAACTCAGGCTAATTTGGGCGAGCTGAGAGAGAGAGAGAGAGAGAGAGAGAGAGAGAGAGAGAGAGAGAGAGAGAGAGAGAGCTCTGCTTCAATGCACGCTGGTGGTGTGAGCTTAGATGTTTGCTTTAAAGGTATCAAAAGGTGTGACAGCTGTAGTACTTACAAGGTTGGCCAGAACCGTATATATACGCCGTATATGACTGTGTATTCGGTGATTTCCCTGCCATAAATATCAAAGATACACCGTATGTATATTCTGGCCATGTCAGAGCCTTTCATCTCCACATTCAAACGTTGCCTGCCAATGTGCACGCGCCAGAGCCTTTCATCTCCACGCATAAAAGTAAGTGTGGAAATGAAAGCTTTGTCACTTTTTAAACGTTGCTAAAAAAAGGGGAACGCACCAAGACCTTTCACCTCCACATTCAAACGTTGCCTGCAAATTTTCACGCGCCAGAGCCTTTCCCCTCCACGTTCAAGTGTAGAAAAAGGCTCTGACATGTGCACACTTCCAAGTACTGATAAGATGGATCAATATTCCAATCTCCCAATCTTCCAATCTCTGATAATCTTCCAATCTTCCAATCACTGATGAGATGAATCTTAAGGCTCTGACATGTGCACACCTCCAATCACTGATAAGACTTCCAGAGGGGGACAGCCGAGCAAGTGCCCAGGTAAAGTGCTCCTTCAAACACCCAAGGGGTAACTTCTCACACACCAGTGTATCAAGTTGAGCTCATCAATTAACTTCTATTGATGCTGGACTCATCTATTTAGCTCATATTGAATCTGGACTCATCTACTTAGCTCTCATTGGAACTGGACTCATCTATTCAAAGTAGAATGTATTGAAGCTGGACTTGTCAGTTTAGCTTTGATTGAAGCTGATTTCTTCATTTAAGCTCCAATTTAAGCTGAAACCATCTGTTTAGCTTCTAATGAAACTGAACTCATTTGTTTAGAAAAATACCAAAGCTGAGCTCATCTATTTAGCTTCAATTGAAGCTGTTATTATAAGCTATCAGAGCATGTGCTCAATCCATGCAAGACTAAGGGTAAATAGGGTGTCTGATATTGCCAGCGAGGCTCGTCGAGCCTCACACTCGGCGAGCCTCTTTCCCTGCGTTAAAGACACTCGTTGGCGAGGGTGTCCAATTTTTGGGCGGAATCAGCCCCATCTCAAGTGTGAGGCTCGGCGAGATCATGACCCACCCTTATGCAAGACCCTCTGTGTACAGATTGACAGGACCTGTTGCACACACGAAGGGTACCTATACCCTAGACAGGTGCTTTTTGGGAATACTGTCTTACCAACCGCTTGATCTTTTCACTTGATTTCTTTTGTAGTGAGCTTAATTTATTGCAAGAACTATGAGACACTAAACACCACTGGATTTGGTTCCGGAGGTGATCTGTCATGATGATTTGGCATCAAATAGTAAGAAGATCATGATGATTTTTGCATCAAATAGTAAGAAGCTCACGCCACGCTCAAGCATGTGCGCCCCAATGAGCTAACTCCACATTTCATACATGCACAAACAGATTTTTACGCACGAACATATTATTACGCACAGACAGGTTTTTACATTTTATATGCACGGACAGATTTTTACATTTCATACGCATGGACAGATTTTATACAATGTAAGAATGCCTGCCAATTTTTTGCACACACGAGCCAAAGAGCATTTTAAAGTTCGGGCATCACTTGCCCCCTCCTGACTATAACTTTTTCCAGAATGAAATCCAATGCCGTGCACAATTTTTCACACTCGAGGATTTGTTCTGTTGGGGCAGCATTGAATTGAGGATCCCCGGCCCAAGCACAGCACATCTCACGGCTTTTTTTATACGCTTCAAAACGCTGCTGCTGCAGGTATGCAGCTCAGAGTCCTTAGAAGCCGGGGGGGTGTACCTGCTAGAAAACGGAAACGATGCCTACCTGTACGTGGACAAGCTGGCGCCCCCACAGGTCATCCAGGTGAGTAACTTGTATTCAAAGTGTGCTGTGTGTGTGCATGGGCGCGTGCGTGCATGTATGTGTGTGCGTGCATGTGTGCGTGTGTGTGTGTGTGCGTGTGCGTGTGTGTGTGTGCGTGTTCGTGTGTGTGTGCGCGTGTGTGTGCAGGTGTGTACAACATCTGGGGAGAAGCAGAGGCCATGCATACATGCTGTTCGAGGGTTCAGGAAGAGGGGTTGTTGCACTTCCATCTTTTTACTCTCTGTCGGCCTACAATTTGTGTTTCTGGCGAATCATTATGTTTTTTTTTCCCTTGTCACCGACAGGGGCCTGTATCACTTGTAAGTGCCTGGGTGTGAGTGCCTGAGCATTTTCACGGTAGATGTTAATTGCCGCATGAATTTATTGGGATTGACATCAACTGTTGTGACAGCATGCTTTCAAACGCAGATGTTGTCGTGTTTTTCTATTCAACACGTACACGCACACATGCACTCTTACACAGAATTGCATGTGTAGACGGGCACGCATGCACACGCACACACACACACACAATCAAACATGCGCCCACACAACAAGCACACACATAACAGACTTACACAAAACACACACACACACACATTGTGCCGTGTAGGATTTGCTGGGTCAGCCCTCCTATGATGACTTGTGCCGTGCCCCCACTTTGACGGGAGGCATGTACCCTCTCATTCCGATGGACAACCCCACCTCAACCTTTGTGCAAGACCTGCTCACAAAGGTTTGTGTGTACGTGTACGTGTGTGTATGCATGTGTGTGTACGTGTGTGTGAGTAATTTGCTGTGTATGTGCATGCTTACTGTTATTGCATGAGTGCACATCTGTCAGCAAGTAGCATTGTGGTGGCAGAAAACTAGTGACACGTGACTTGATGGTCATTCGACATCACTATTAAAATGTGCATATTTATTGATATTATACGAGAAAGCTAGTGTGTGACCTGTGACGCGACGATTATGCTTTCTTCAGTCTCAGTTCCTGAACTTCCGTATCTCTTGCTCACTTAAGACGCTTGCATTCAAAGGACAGAGGTTCAACAGTCTCTTCCTTTAGATGGAATTAAGCTAGGAAAGTGCCCGTTAGTTCTTAGTGTGTTTGAATGATTTGGATGAGAACCTCAGACTGAACATCCACTTTCCTTTATTTATCCAATTACCAACTTTCCCTTAATTGCACCATCTACACAGGTAAATATTCACACACACGTTTGCACACACGCACGCAAATACAAAACATGCACACACACACACACACATGTATAGTCTCACACGTACACGCGCGCACACACACACACGCGCACACACACACTCTCACACACACACACACAAACTCAAATACACACACACAAACACGCACACCGTTACACCCACCCCCTCCTCCATCCGCTTGCACGTGGCCCGCAAGGGACATGCACACACAAGCACACAAACGTACGCACAAATACGCACAGGTGCGCATCCACCGCTCCTCCTTCATGCGCTTGCGCGTGGCTCGCAAGGGAGATGCTGCCGAGGTGGGCTTCTTCAACGCCCTTGTGGAGGATCGCTCCCCAACGGGCACCTCTTACGTCGAGTACCTGTGCCACGTGCACCGGCTCATACAGAACAGAATGGCAAGCTGATGAGCTTGCGGTCGCCGCATTACAGCTGTGCATTGTCACACCCACACAGTGTTGCACGACGGCACAAAGAAGAGGATTGCGGCTGGCAAGCTCGTATGTGCCGTGCCACTCCACAGCCGTTAGTTACCGTATAATTGCGCACCTGTGCTTGTGCATGTGTGTGAGTATGGGCGTCAAGGAGTGTTCAGCCACCTTTTTATATTTTTGTGCCAGTTACTTCTGCCTGGGCAGGTGCAATTCACTTCCTTGACTCTCTCTTGAGCACCCTCACAATTATGTGGTGGACGACTTCTCTCTGAAGAGCAAGGCTTGGCATGGTTACTGAGGTGCCTGCATTTATGTGCCTCTGTCCTAGCTGGCCCCCAGGGTACTAACAAAAAATAGAAGGCCAACATGTTTTTCACTCATTTGCAGTGCACCGCACTGTACATGCTTGCTGTCTTACTGATTGGTGGTTTTAACAGAGGTGGTGCGGAAGTAAATGTGATTGTATTGCAGCTACATGTTTACGCCCTAAGTTGCTTGTGTGTTTATGTGTGTCCGAGGTGGATATTTGGTGCCAGTGCATGGAATGTCGCCAGGTGGAATTGCTAAGTATTCAGACAATTTAATGAATCTTTTAGTCGGACAAGCTCTCTCAACCTCTTATCTTCTTAGTTGTAGGGCTGGGTCATCTAAATATCTGAAAGAAGGTTATAATCCCGTGTGCATATGTTGAGAAAAAGTTAGTGATAAAAAGGAAAGGAAGCAGCTTATCACAGCAAATTGTGGTCCCTGCTTGAACAAAGATCGCGAACATGAGCTTCAAGATGTAGGCAAACACTACCGGTATTGTTAGGAGAGGACGTAGCTTTCTTTTCTGCATCACCAAAGGCTGCAAAGCCACACAACATTAATGGTTACGATGATTACAATGGGGGGTGACCTTCAGCCAGGTTGTTTGGCTGATCGGCTGCTGACTGGTCTCAGCCAGCCACAAATAAATCTATTGCTCAGAAAAAAAAGAAAAAGTCTATCGTTCAGCCACACAACATTACACTTAAAGAACAAAAGCCTCAAAAAAGGGATGGGCTTATCAGTAAGGATCAGGTGGCTAGGAGCAGAGGCCTGCACACCACCACCGTGCATATTGCTGATAATCATTGGTGTCGTGTCTGGTTTGCAGGTTAAAAGATAGGGCCCTCACCCTAAGAGTCCAAAACATCAGTTGAAAGAAGGCGTTTTGTTGCAATGCCGTGTTCAGGACTCCCTGTTCCTTCAGACACAATCAGTCCATGACCGGCAAGTACAGCAAGAAAGGTTCACTTCCAACTCAAAGTTACACACACCTCTTGCTGGTTTTCCAAGCTGCCAGTAATCCAGTATACGCCATGGAGTGTAGATGCGGATTGGATTGGCACAAGATATTTTATTAGTCATACTTCTTAGAGGAAATACTTGATGGCACAGTAATACACTAGCGTTTTTAAAGAAAGTGGCAAGACCCTAGCTTCTCCCATCCGCAGTGAGGTCCTTCATTGCATTATCTGGTTGAGCCTTAAAGGAAGGGCCATTACAATCTAACGAGGCCTCCTTCATTGGCTGCTTTAACCTCCTAAGCTCAGTCCGCGCTTCCTCTAATTGCCGCACACACTCCTCCAACTGCAAACAAAAAAGGTATGTGGGGTAGGATCTAGGTTTGAAAGATTGCATGCCCGTTTGCTGTAATGCTCCTGCATTCTTGCACACACTCCTCCTGCTGCAAAAAAACAATCAAGCTTGATGTCGGTTTCCAGGGTTAGTAGCATGAATCAGAGTTGCTCAAAATAAAGCTGTGCTGCAGTGACTTATAAAAACAAACAGCTCCAGTCCAGGAAGACCAAAGCAACACGTCCTAGATATAGGATATGGCTCAAAGCCGATGGTTGAAGGACATACTAGTAAGAAGAGGGTGGTGCAATCTTGCAAACCTACACTTAGTCACAAGGCAATTGTATACATGTAGCACCCAATTGGTGCCAGCGACAAACCGTGTAGCAAGCAGTGAGTAAATTATGAACTGGATTAGTATTGCTCAATAAGCCGGAGGAGCCAGTTTGTTGATGTGTTGGGTCTTAAACTTTGATCCTCACGGGTTCAGTGTTTGGGTCTTATATTTTGATCCTAACGGTTCAGTGTTTGGCCGAGGAAGACCATGGAGGCCCAATGGCTAGCCCCCTTGACCCTAAGCTTGTAAAGACATCTAGCCTTACTTTCATGACGATCCGTGCAAAGAAACGGCCACTGTCCCACTCTGTGATCAGGCACACCTGTTGGTGGAAGATGCTCCGACAATCTTCAAGGTCCTCTTCAATCTGGTCCACATGCTCGTTGCGTTCACCTGAAGGCAGGGAACGTAGCGATTACGTTAAACAATACACGTGAAAAGCAGTATGACATCAAATGCACTGTCTTTGATTGCCCAGGCTGGTATCTCAGACACAGAAGTCAGACATGGACGTTCGACATTTAGACGTTGGTAGCGAGTGCCAGCACTGGCAGGGTGCGTCGTGGTCCTTTGTAACACTGGACACACGCAGACACACGTTTTTAGTTTTTACGCATTGAGCTCAGCAGTATGGCACACATGAAAAAGATTACGCAAACAAACACACACACAGTATGAGTGCCAGGCATCGTTTTTAAGCATTGAGCTCAGCAGTATTGGACACACATTTTTAAGCATTGAGCTCAGCAGTATTGGACACACGTTTTTAAAGCATTGAGCTCAGCAGTATGGCACAAATGAAAAAGATTGCGCAAACAAACACACACAGTATGAGTGCCAGGCATTGGTATACATTGTATACTATATAACATACCTAGAGGTGTACACACCTATGTATTAGCAAACACACAGCACCGCAAGCTGGCCTTCCCAACTCATTATGAAGATAGCACAACTCGTTTGATGACTTTTTTGAACCAGCCAGATATATATGGTGTGGCCTCTTTTGTGGCTGAGTGCCTAGCCCTTGTCCCTTGATCTTTTCTAGCGCCTTTTTTTGTTTGATTACAGGCTACTTCCAAGCTTCCGTTCAGATGCCCCCCAGAGGCTATATAGCGATGTAACCTTACCTTACCTTACCTTAGCAAACACGCACATTAAAACCAAAAAAGGTCTAGAGTAAAGCAAAATAGACAAACACACACACACGAAATTACACACATACGCACATGCGAGCACAAGCACACACATACCCCTACACACTCTCACCTATAATCTCTAGAGCTATATCACATCGCTTCTCCATGTCCTTTAATTGCTGCTGCAGGTCATCCGTTGAGGCTGTTCCTGCCTGCGTGGACATGATGACAAAGAAATGGCAGCAGCAGGTCAATTAAGGCAAGCTGTGACAGTCAACTCATTTCTGGCTTCCTCAAACCAAATAAAAGATCAAGGCAAGTTGTGACAGACAACTCATCTCTGGCTTCCTCAAACCAAAAAAGGAACAACAGGCAGTGAAAACCCACTCCCCACATAAATAAAGGGAAAGGAGCCGCTTTGGTACTGGGTACCGAAGACTCCCTCATCCCTCACCAACGTATAAAGATAATTTTGTAATGAGAATCAGGAGGGTTGCAGGCTTGGCCTGAGGATGAACCCGATGCGGAACTGCTCATCTGTAGGGTTACCAGATCCAATCGATTGCCACTATACATGACTCTGTAATTACACACTGCATGAATACAGACTTTATAAGTACTGCACACTGTGCATGGATGTAGAGAGTGCACGATGTCCCTGACTGGATAACGGAAGCTTCCACAGCCAAACATACTGTACCAACATAGGGTTGGCCAGAACCATGGAACCAGGTCACATGTCCGCAGACATTTGAGCGCTGAGCGCATGACTAGGGTTGGCCAGGACCATGTATATACGGTATATATATGGTGCTTTTGGCAGGGAAATCACCAAATATACAGTCATATACGGTGTGTATATACACGGTTCTGGCCAACCCTACGTAAGACACAGAGGCTTCTGACGGCCAACTGACTCCTTGCTTTTTTCCTGTCGCAATCAGCCGTTTGACAACACCTTTAAAACATCCCCTATCAATGCTGCAGCCTCAATGTGTTCCATCCATGCCCTTCTTGCAATGCATGAAGTAATGCTTCACCATGCGCCTCAGCCTTGATTGTAGCTATCATCCTCTGCCCTACCTGCACTAAAAAAGATGTATAGGTTTGGCCAGAACCATACATATGGTATATATACGGTATACGGTGTATGTACGGTACTTTTGGCAGGGAAATAACCAAATATACGGTCATGTACGATGTATATGTACAGTTCTGGCCGACCCTATATATGTGCATATGTGGAATGTCTTGCGGATAGCAGCTGTCATTCCTTGCCCTATACCTGCAATGCATCAGCTTGCTGGAGGGCTCGGCACAGCTGCTCGGCCGCCGTATCCCTTGCCCTTTCCGCTCCCAGCATCCGCCGCTGCAGCAGCTCCACCGTCCGTTGCAACTTGCCTGTGCGTGAGTGTGTGAGTGTGTGAGTATAGAGTTAGTTTAGTATTACGTAATTGGCACTTATTACTTCACGGTCTGTTGCAGCCTGCCTGCGTGTGGGTAGCAAAACGCGGTGTATGATGTATGCTATAGGCAGGGATGTGTCATTCGGCATATTTTACCGTATTGAACGTCCCAATTGACCGTATGACACATCCCTGATGTTAGGTATTTGCGCTCTGAAGTTCTCGCTGCAGGCTGCTGTCTATCGTCTGTTGCAGCCTGCCTGCGTGTGGGTAGCAAAGTGCAATGTAACAGACAGCATGCTATAGGCAATTATGTAGGGTTGGACAGAACCGTGTATTCACACACCCTAGGGTTGGCCAGAAACGTGTATTTACACACCGTGTATGACCGAATGTTTAGTGATTTCCCTGCCAAAAGTAGCGTGTATGCGCCGTAGATATATGGTTCTGGCCAACCCTACATATGTGCCTAGCAGTCACAGCAGCAACAGCTCCACTGTTGGTTGGGACTTGAGTGCATGTAAGCAGCTTGGGTGCAAGTAAGCAGCTTGAGTGCATGTATGCTCTTGAGTGCATGCAGCACTTGAGTGCATGTAAGCAGCTGAATGTGCGTGTTTGCACCTACAAATCGAGAAGACCAGGTAGGCTGCAAAGTGTGCGTATTTGTACCTGCAAATAGAAAACACTCCATTTTGCGCAGGTTGGTAGCTTATGTTGCTGAGCAGCACCACGTTTGCTTGCAACTTACTTGCTGGTGCATAATGAGATGCACACACACTATGTATTGCACCCTGCACGAGTTGGGTTGGCCAAAATCATACATACATACGTATACATGGTACCTTCAGCAGGGAAATTGCTGTACATACGGCCATATACGGTGTACATATACGGTTCTGGCCAACCCTGTGTATATACGGCATTATTTGCAGGGATTTAATTAAGTATACGGTCATATACGGTGCATGTACATGGTTCTGGCCAACCCTGCGCATGAGCGGTGGCAGTGGCTTTGATGTACGAACAGAGAACAGCAACAAAACATAATGAGAAAAGTTTGATACAGCTGGAAAACACCGATTGCAAGCAGAACCCGCGTGTGTCTAAATGATGCAAGTGCCGTGCAGATTGATATTAATTCCTTGCTCTTCTCTAGAAGTACTCACACATGAAATGAAGCTCTTACATCTGCGAGAAGTGCGCACACATAAAATGAAATACACATACAAGAGCACATGCATGCATATACACACGCACACTCAACATCAAACACACACACACACACAAAAGACACACACCTATATCTACATCACGACTTGCATCGTTGCCGCCTCCCCACAGCCCAAATATACTACTGCCTGCCGCCCGCTGCTTCTGCTGCTGAGCTGCCACAGACGTGGCAGATTCCTGCATTGCACGTGCATGTGCTTGTGTCTGTGTAGTTGAGAGCATGTACGAGCTGCCACAGACGTGGCAAAGTCCTGCATTGCACGTGCATGCACATGTATGTGTTAGAGTAAAAGCATGTATTGCGTGTACGTGTAATTGCATTGAGATAGTACATTGAGATCACAGACAAGACGCAACGTGCTAAGTGATTACAAGATGCGCACATCCAGCTCAACATTCAGCGCAGTTAACATTCACCACACTCTCTTTTTGAGAAAGAGGGCCAGTCTGATGTGCTGATACACGCTTAGGAATGCTATGTGTGCATTCCAGTGCTTGCGCATGAATTGTCGTGTACATAGGCACACGTGTAAATGCATGTGTACGTGTATGTTTACGTGTGTATGCATCAGGTGTGCATTTATGTAGGTATGTATTATGTATACCTACGTGTAAATGTAATTATGTGTGCGTGTATGTAAACGTGTGTATGTAGGTATGTACATGTGTGTATGTGCAACATGTGTGCTAGTAGGTATGTAAACGTGCGTATGTGCGATGTGTGCCTGTGGGTATGTGTACGTGTTTATGTGCGAGGTGTGCCTGTAGGATTTTGCGTGTGTATGTGTGACATGTGCCTGTGGGTATGAATACGTGTTAAAAGTGTATGTGTGCTAGTAGGGTTTTACGTGTGTATGTGCGACATGTGCCTGTGGGTATGTATACATGTGTATGTGCTATGTGTGCCTGTGGGTATGAAGTCGTATGTGTATGTGCGACGTGTGCCTGTGGATATGTGTACGTGTGTATGTGTATGTGCGACGTGTGCCTGTGTGTATGTGTAAGTGTTTATGTGTGTGTGCAGCGTGTGCCTGTGGGTATGTGTACGTGTGCATGTGTATGTGCGTCGTGTGCTCATGGGTATGTGTACGTGTTTATGTGTATGTGTTATGTGCTGTGTGTGCCCGTAGGTATGTATACGTGTGTATGTGCCTGTGGGTATGTGTACGTGTTTATGTGTATGTGTTATGTGTTATGTGTGCCCGTAGGTATGTATACGTGTGTATGTGTGCCTGTGGGTATGTGTACGTGTTTAGGTGTATGTGTTATGTGTGCCTGTAGGTATGTATACGTGTGTATGTGTGCCTGTGGGTATGTGTACGTGATAATGTGTATGTGTTATGTGTTATGTGTGCCCGTAGGTATGTATACGTGTGTATGCGTGCCTGTGGGTATGTGAACGTGTTTATGTGTATGTGTGTATGTGTTATGTGTGCCTGTAGGTATGTATACGTGCGTATGTGTGCCGTGTGCCTGTGGGTATGTGTACGTGATAATGTGTATGTGCTGTGTGCCTATATGTGCACTATGTGCCAAACCTGTAAAATATTGCGTAAAGGCAGCAGTATTCCTACAAGATAAATAAAGCAGTATCCATGGAGCAGCAGTATCCATAGAGCAAGCAGTATCCATAGAGCAGCAGTATCCATAGAGCAGCAGTAAACATAGAGCAAGCAGTATCCATAGAGCAGCAGTATACATAGAGCAGCAGTATCCATAGAGCAAGCAGTACTCCTACAAGATAAACGAACAAGAAGGGTTTGCACACAAACAAGCCTACTTACCGAGAAGAGCTGCAGCAGGGTATCTAATTCGTCTTTCTGTTCATCGTCGTCTGCAGCCCCACTCGTCCCAGCCTCTGCTTCCCCTCCTGTTCCCTCTCCTGCCCCTCTATCAGCAAAGCCAGCGTCCGGTCTGCTGCTCTGTTCACTCTGTGTGTGAGGAGGGTCAGATTGAGTATGTGTGTTGTGACGTTGGCTGTGTGTGTGTGTGTGTGTGTGTGTGTGTGTGTGTGTGTGTGGAGAGAGGCAGAATGAGTATGCGTGTGTGTGCGTGTGTGTGGTGCGTTGGCTATGTGTGTGAGGAGAGGCAGATTGAGTATGTGTGTGTGGTGTGTTGGCTATGTGTGTGAGGAGAGGCAGATTGAGTATGTGTGTGTGTGTGGTGTGTTGGCTATGTGTGTGAGGAGAGGCAGAATGAGTATGTGTGTGTGTGACCTGGTGTGACCATGGTTTTATGCTAGCCAGTTTGTGCTTGCAATGGCTGGAATGTTTGTGTAGTAGTCAGCCATGGTTGTAGCCATTACGTGTGGACTTGCCTCACCTGTGTACCGTCTACTCGCTACTCGTGTGTTAAGTAGTACAAACCACGTACCTACAGCCACCAAGGCTGGCATCCCCACAAAGTCAACGCGTGCGTACAAAGAAAACACATGAGCAAATTTTTTGCACAGCTTACGTGTGAGCAGACAAACAGCACCACCTGCACCTGCTCAGCGATGCCGTTAGGGGCCCTCCCCTGGTGAGCGTGAGGAGCAGCCCGTTGTTGCCTGTCGTCCGTGCTGCTTTCTTGTCCTGCTGCTGCAGGGATGCTGCTCACGTACGTGTGTCCATGGCTTTGATGAGCTTCTACCCGCTGCATGAGGTCATCCCTCTCCGTCAACAGCGTCCTGTGCAGTTTGTGTATGTATTTGCGCTTGTGTGTGTAAGTGTGTGTATTCGTGCTTGTGCGTGTGTATGTGTGTGGATTTGTGCTTGAGTGTGTATGTGTGTGTATGTGTATGTGTGTGTATGTGTGTGTGTATGTGCTGAGCATGTGCACCTGTTGTGTGTCTGTGGCCATCTCAGCACATTATAATGTTTGTGTGTGATCACCTCTCCCTCTTGCACGACAGAGAGCCTTGCTGGTTGCTTCTGTCTACAAGGCACTACGTTTACATGAGTTTCCACATGACTGACACACACTGCATGTCCACGTGACACTGCCCCTCCATGTGACTGATACACACTGCATGTCCACGTGACTGACACACACTGCATGTCCACGTGACACTGCGCCTCCATGTGACTGACACACGCTGCATGTCCACGTGACTGACATACTGCATGTACTGCATGTCCATGTGACTGACACACACTGCATGTCCACGTGAGACTGCGCCTTCATGTGACTGACACACACCGCACGTCCACATCCCAACAAAAACTCACTTAGCAGCTACCCTGGGCAATCTGCACTTAGGCACGTTGGCCAAGCAAGCAAGCAAGCAAGCAATTGCGGCACACACCAACCGAATGCGCAGGGAAACAGAAACATCAACCTGGCACGCTGCTCAGTATTATCATTGGCACAAGCCCACCAACGCACAGGGAAACAGAAAATACCAACCTGCAAGTTGCTGGGCACTCGGCAATAACATTGGCACAAGCCAACCAACGCACAGGGAAACAGAAATTATTAATCTGCAAGTTGCTGGGCACTCGGCATTATCATTGGCACAAGCCCACCAACGCACAGGGAAACAGAAATTACCAACCTGCAAGTTGCTGGGCATTCGGCATTATCATAGGCACAAGCCCACCAACGCACAGGGAAACAGAGGCTACCAACCTGCAAGTTGCTGGGCACTCGGCATTATCATTGACACCTATCTAATGGTAAGCCAAATAAGCCAAATGCGCAAGACAACGCAGCATCAACACGCACCTGGCACGCTGCTCTGCATCCCACAACTTCTCCGCTAAATCCCGCTGCATTGCATCAGTCTCGCTGCGCATGCGTTCTAAGCGGGCCTGCAAAAACATACGCACGAATGTTTTGAATGGTTACGGGAATTTCAGTGCACGTCAAGTTTCAAGACTCGATGTCAATTTCGTGCGCACGTGTTTCAGCCAGACACGTTTCATTGTAGTATGAGAGGTTTTGGGGGAGCCTGTGTGGTATAAAAATGAAATAAAACAAAAGACTAAACGTGAGGATGCTGCAGCTGTTAGGTCCTTTTTCTTAGAGCAAGCTTCTTATTTTGTAACCTTACGACAAATATTGTATGATCGTGCACATTGACATCCACGCAGCGCTTCAACGACCTTTAGCTCCATAACACACACACATGCAAGTACACACATGCACATACATTCACACATATATACAAGACACACACCACACCCACCCACCCCCCCACACACACCTGGGCTGCAGCCAGTCGCTCTTCTGCTGCCCCTTTTTCTGCTGCCAGCGCACGCGCCCCACGTCGCTCACGTTCAAGCTGGCCTTGCAGATCCGCCACCTCTGTTTTGACAAGTTAGCAGTGACAGAGAGTGAGGATCTTTGTATTTTTGGCCTTGCAGGTCTGTCACCTCATTTTCAGAATGTCGGCAGCATGAGCAATGACACTGTATGAAAATCTGCGCAACAGCTTTGCAGATCTGCCACCTCTGTTCTCATGAGTCAGCATCAAAAAGCAGTGACCTAGTGTGAGGATTTGTGCATTGACCTTTTACAATCTGCCTCCTCTGCTTTTAAATGGAAAATAAAAGCAGTCATGTATGAGTGTGAATGAGAAGTCTGCATGATGGCGGCCGTGCAAACCTGCTGTCTCTTTTGATAGCGAGCCTGAAATATCAGTACAAGCGAGGACCGTGCAATGCTAGTGTTGTGACTGCTGTCTGTGGAGGCACGTAGTGCACTAATACTGGTCTAGTGCATGAGACAAAAGCAGTGAAAGTCAAGGAGTGGCCGTGATGATGGAGCAGGAGGGCATGATCTAATGCTGTTGTAGCAGGAGGACGTGATATAGTGCTGTTGCAGCAAGAGGACGTGATCTAGGCTGTTGTAGCAGGAGCACGTGATCTAGGCTGTTGTAGCAGGAGGACGTGATCTAGTGCTGTTGTAGGAGCACGTGATCTAGTCGATTGTAGCAGGAGCACGTGATCTAGGATGTTGTAGCAGGAGGACGTGATCTAGTACTGTTGTAGCAGGAGGACGTGATCTAGTGCTGTTGTAGGAGCACGTGATCTAGTCGGTTGTAGCAGGAGGACGTGATCTAGTCCTGTTGTAGCAGGAGCACGTGATCTAGTATGTTGTAGCAGTAGGACGTGATCTAATGCTGTTGTAGCAGGAGCACTTGATCTAAGCTGTTGTAGCAGGAAGACGTGATCTAGAATATTGTAGCAGGAGGACGTGATCTAGTGCTGTTGTAACAGGAGGACATGAATTAGGCTGTTTTTGTAGCAGAGGCACCTTGACGGAAGCTTGGCGTAAATTGTGAACAAAAATGCCACACCCAACGACACTATCGTTGTGTATAGCTAGTGACATTGTCGCACTCAACGACGCCATTATTATGTATAGCCGGTGACATTGTCGCACTCACAACGCCATTGTTGTGTATAGCCAGTGACATAGTTTAGGGTTGTCCAGAACCGTAAGCGCTCACTGCATATGACCGTACGTATAGAATTTCCCTGCTACAGATACCGTGTTCACACCGGTGAAACACACATACATATTCTGGACGATTCAAGCTGTTATGATAATGGCATGTAGACGGAGGGCAGCAACAGGAGTGCCTGGCCTCCTGCAACTCAGTATCAGTCAGTGCCCAGCAATAAATGTACACGACACAGCATATGCAGGAAAGCACGTGTAACAGCATCAGCCGCAGCAGCTTCTCATGCAGAAGTGACGGAACAGAGGCTCTTCAAAGGACACAATCTAACACATGGATCATACTCACACATGCACAGCCAAGCCTCCACACACCTGCCACAGCTGTTGCGGCTGCTTCCCTTGCTGAAGCGACGGAAGCTTCCAAAGCAGAGGCCCTGCTGGAAGCCACTCGCTCCGCAGCTGTCGCTGTTGCTGCCGCACTTTCTGCTACCCGTGATCGCTACATGGTGGGAGTGGACAGAGTAAGAGAGTAAGGAACCCCCCTCATTGTGGCTGCAGCAGCAGGAAGGTTCCAACTGCGATCATCACTTGTGCAGCAATGCAAAGTGGACCTGGAATTCCAAATTGATCACAAATATGGCGCTGGATTGTTGCTGCTGCAATCCCTACAGCCCTCAACCGCTGCACGGCCAAGGAAATAGGATCAGCGGCAGGGATATTAGAATATTGCAAGCATACTTCAGTGCTGAGAGTTGGCCAGAACCAGACACATTTAATGTGTGCATATAATTTCCAGATGAGAAAAACAGGGTCGTGCATGGTGTGCATGGTGCATATTGCATTTGTGCATATGTGAGGTTCTGACACGCTCTACTAATGATTAAAGCAAAGTGATGCTGCGTAGTGCTGCTGCCTAAAGTGAGAGAACAAAAAAAAAGATGCACCTGCAGCAGCGACGCCTCAGCAGAGTCCGCTGCCTCTTGTGCAGCTGCTGCAGAGGCGGCCATGGACTGGATCTGACGGAGGAGGGGTTTACTTGCATCGCCTGTGCTTGCGGCCAACTCCTCTTTTTCACCCTCCAGCTGTCGGATGTGCTCCTCTAATCGGTGTGCTTGCCGCCTGTGTTGAAGTGTGTGTGTGTGCATGTGTCGTATGCGTGTTGGTGTGTGAGCACATGCGCACCAGCACGTGTGAGTATGATCCTCAAAATGAAGTGCTTGCTGCCTGCATAACAACGAGCATACAGCTGAAGTATGGTAGTACGGGCGTGCGGGTGCGCGTTATTATGTTGTTGCTTTATGCACAATCAAACGTTTGCACAATTGGACATGTCTACAATTGATCATGCACACAGTTAAACTCACTTGCTGATATACATACAATTAAGACAACCAGCTGTAGTTCGTTTTAAGCTTGCATTGCCAGTGGCTGCGTCTCTGCAAGCGTACCAAACATAAAGGCATACCCTCAAATCGACCAACATCCACGTACACACATCTCAGCACACCTTCCTTTTGTTTTCACTGCCATCCTCTGCAGCAGCAATGGCACTCTGCAGATTCGCGATGGTGTCCAGCTTTGTCAGGCCACACTGATTAACATGCACGTGTAAACATGCGCACACCTTAACACATCCTCCTTATTTGCACTATCATTCTCAGCAGCAGCAATGGCACTCTGCAGATCCACGATAGTGGCCACCAAGGAAGCTTCTCGCTCTTGTGCTGCCGCTGAGAGCTGTGCACCGCCCTTAGCTGCTTCACTTTCTGCCCTGGGAATTGAGAAAGCCAAATTGTGTGTTTGTGTGTGCGTGTTTGTGTGTTTGTCTGTGTATATACTGTGTATATATACTGTGTGTCCAATAAAGAGGCTTCTTACTCTTGTTCTGCTGGTAGGAGCTGGGCACCTCCTTTAGCTTCTTTACCCTCTACTATGTGACTATGCATTCTATTACTGTCACAAATATGTGTGTGTGTTAAAAGGGTTTCAACCCTTGCAATTTTGAAACCCAACCACTCCCGTTGCTTTGGAACATCAAAACGTCACCACAAAAAACGTGGGACACAAACATGTATTCAAGTTAGGGAGGTAAGTTGAAACAGGAAAATGAGGAGGAACAACAACTCTGGCAACATGCTGAGATTTGCCAATAGGATATCACAGACATTGAGCAAAGAAAGGTGCTATACCTGGGAAAACACAATTAGCGTTGTGGGCTCAAAATGTCTAAATCCTACAGGAACATATCACGTGACGAGTAAACACACCTGGACAGCGATTCCTGAGCCTGGCGCTTGGCCTCTGCCACAGCTTGCCGTGCTTCGGCCTGTGCTGCCTGCAATTCACGCTCAAGCTCCTCAATCTGCAAGTACATTATGAGCGCCAGGCAAACAGGCGTATGTGCTTTGTTGCTTTTGTTTGCAGTGCTCTTGTTTTGTGTCTAAGATCCTCAATCTGCAAGTACATTATGAGCGCCAGGCAAACAGGCGTATGTGCTTTGTTGCTTTTGTTTGCAGTGCTCTTGTTTTGTGTCTAAGATCCTCAATCTGCAAGTACATTATGAGCGCCAGGCAAAAAGGCGTGTGTGCTTTGATGCTTTTGTTTGCAGTGCTCTTGCTTTGTGTCTAAGATCCTCAATTTGCAAGTACGTCATGATCGCCAGGCAAACAGGCGTGTGTGGTTTGATGCTTTTGTTTGCAGTGCTCTCGTTTTGTGTCTAAGATCCTCAACCTGCAGTTACGCTGTGGTAGTCAAGCAAAAAGGTTTTGGGCCCAAAAATGCCTGTTTGCATGGTTATATTTGTAGCGCATACATATTACACGCATGCACGCATGCACATGCAGGGCTGCAAGTGTGATGAGCTCAAGAGGCATAACGTCACGCACTCAGTTACTTCACACATACTAAGCAAAAATACACACATGCAGCTCACAATCACCGCGCAGCTTATAATCACGACAGTTGTTCTAAAAACGCAAGGAATCTTGCTGAGGTGGCTGGTCTGGCATACTGCAGAGAGAGGCTAACCCTTTATTGCCTGCAAATCTAGCTCCCTGATTTTCCTGCAGGCCTCTTTTCTTAGTCTTGCTGGCACAGCCTTCACTTCCCAAGTCCTTCATGAGCGGCAGCCATGCGGCATGAGGCAAGTTCAGCAATACATTGAAACTCCAATGGGATTCGCTGCCTGCATAGTCTTTTCTTTGTCAAGCCTCTACTGAAAAGTAACTGTGAGTGCGGCGTCCTCTGCTTCCTCTGTGAAAGTGGGTGTGGCTTTGTCGCTTACTTATTTATAGGGTTGGTCAGAACCCTATATATACGGTGTATATACGGTATTTTTGGCAGGGAAATCACCAAATATACGTTTATGTACGGCGTATATATACGGTTCTGGCCAACCCTACTTATTTATTTTTATCTTTAGGCTCACCTGTACAGTGGCCGTGCGTGCGGCAACTTCAACACTCTCCTGGGACTCAAGTAAGTGGGTCTCTAAGGCTTTGACTCTGGCCTGTGCATGGATAGAAGGCACTAGCGCATGAAAGTTTGAAAGTTTGAAAGTCAAGCAAGTGGGCCTCTAAGGCTTTGACTCTGGCCTGTGCATGGATAGAAGGTGCTAGCGTATGAAAAGTATGAAAGTTTGAAAGTCAAGCAAGTGGGCCTCTACGGTTTTGACTCTGGCCTGTGCATGGATAGAAGGTACTAGCGTAAGAAAGTTTGAAAGTATGGAAGTATGAAAGTTACATGAGGAGCATAGGAAGGCCTTGTTTTCCTCCGCGTGTGTCTTTGCCTGACGAGGTGTCACATGTGTATGTTGTGTATGTTGTGTGCTCTGTAGTGCAGCATTTTGTGTATATTGTGCGTTCTGTTGTGTGGTGTCACATGTGTATTTTGTGTATGTTGTGTGTTCTGTTGTGCAGCATTTTGTGTATATTGTGCGTTTTGTTGTGTGGTGTCACATGTGTAATTTGCGTATGTTGTGTGTTCTGTTGTGCAGCATTTTGTGTTTTGTGTATTTTGTGTGTTCTGTTGTGTGGTGTCTTGACTGGGTGTGGTGTCTTGACTGGGTATGATGTGTTGACTGGGTGTAGTGTGGTGACTGGTGTCTCGACTGGGTGTAGTGTGGTGACTGGGTGTAGTGTGGTGACTGGTGTCTCGACTGGGTGTAGTGTGGTGACTGGGTGTAGTGTGGTGACTGGTGTCTCGACTGGGTG
>Ga0307968_1001499_pt1 | contig 19115 bp, 14 predicted proteins | sample OrgLakmetagen650_FD_201834 | JGI IMG/M metagenome (GOLD analysis project Ga0307968, IMG submission 201834) | Saline water microbial communities from Organic Lake, Antarctica - #650 | ecosystem: Environmental > Aquatic > Non-marine Saline and Alkaline > Saline | place: Antarctica: Organic Lake...
ACTGGGCTCACACACACACACACACACACACACCCACACACACACACACACACACACACCCACCCACCCACACACACATACATACACACAAACACACACACATACACACACTTTGCCACACACACACACATACACACATACTTGTACACACACAAACACACACCCGCACACGCACACACTCGTACACACACACGTGCACAAACACACACACCCACCTCCAGCTTGCTGAGCAGTGGCAGGATGGTACGCAGAGGTTGGACGTTGGGGGGGGCGGTATGCAGAAACAGGACGAGAGTTGGGTTGATTCAAAGGGGCTGAAGCCTTGGCCGAGCCCTTGCGTACGCTATGCACATCTGTGTGTGTGTATGTGTGTGTGTGTGTATGTGTGTGTGTGTGTGTGTGTGTGTGTGAACAGGGGCCACAATGGATGTGCATCCGTAAGTGTGTGTGTACTTGAGTGCTTGTGTACATGTGCGTTTAATTGCGTGCCTGTGCTTGTGTGTGTATGTATGTGTGTGTGTATATGTGTGTGTGTGTGTGTGTGTGTGCAAGGAATACGCTTGTGCCTGAACATAAAAGCCGCATACAAATTAAAGTCACACAGGAGGCACCAAATTCACACAATTAGTTGCAGTTATTTTAGGTCCTTGTTTAAGCTAATCGAGCCTGTTGTGTGCATGCAAGCACTTAAAAGTCTGTCAAAGGCACAGGCACACAAGTTTTCCAGAGGGGGGCAACCAAGGCCCAAAAATGGGCAAGCTCCAACCTTTATATTTTATGAAATATGAATCTATCTGTGGGTGTATTTTTAAGCTTGCCAAGTTGGGGTGACATGCTCCATTTGCTGCGGCGTGAACCCAACCATTTGCTGCCGAACTTCATAACAAATCTTCTGCAACGAAACCGAATTCAGTTATATTTGGTGTTTTAGAGTCATTGCAAAATATTTGTAGTGAAAATGCCAAGTGGTTGGTGAGGTATGCAAATCAGTGCGATCTTTCATCATAAGCACCCTAGGGTCCCCTACGTGTGCGTTTAGTCCTGTCAATCTATACACAGAGTGACTAAACTTAATCTGAGCATATGCTCTGCTTGCAAACAAAAAAGAACTTATGAGCTCAGTGTGGAACACCTGAACTCAGGTTCTTGTAGTATAGCATAAAGTGAGATGTCCTCACTTTCTAATTTTCTCCGGTTTCTGCATCCCTTCTCCATTCTTTTTATTCCTTTGAGAACACAACTCTCTCTTTAGCATACTTATATTCTAGGTCGCTTCCTGCAAGGCGCTATGCGCCCCAATTCTCGACCCACGGCCCTGTGGGCCCTTGTCTCATGGCTTTTCTCGCTCCTGATGCTTGAGACTCTTGACTCTGTCGCAATGTTCGCTGGTGGGCTCGCTGCAGCCCTGATGGAGGAGGCTGCAACCTGGCTTGTACACGGCGGGGCACTTGCTTTTGTTCTTGCCGCTGACACTTACTTCCTCCTCTCCCGTACCTTTGTCCACACCACGCTGACCTTTTCATTGACCCTGTTGAGTTTCATGAGAGCGCACGTCGTATCTCTGGCTTGGGGACTCGTTGTCGGGGCAGCTGTCATTGATTCTGGGCTTACGTTTGGCACGCGCCTTTTTGCGCCTGATTTTTGGGACCCTACTACCTTACGACAATTTTTGTCAGATTTTGTGATGAGCCCCACGTACTTTCTCGCTTCGGTGATGCTGGTTATGTTCTGGGCTATCCTTCTTAGCAAAAATGACTCATACAACTGATATTTCTTTGACGCTTTCCCCTCTATCACTGCTGTAGCAATCAATTTTGTTCATGTCAGGGAGGAGCAGTCGTGGTCGTGGTGGTGGTCGTGGTGGTGTACAACTTAATCGTAGCAAGGTTGTTGTTGATATAAGTTATTGTTTGGTAAATGCCCTACACCTACCTTGAAAGCTGAATACACGTACACTTTGAGCTGCAATTCTCAATCACGTTGTCAGAAAACGTTGCTCAGACATATCGCTCACTGATTCCGTTTCAGAAGTTGGTGTCAACAAAACAAGCTTTCTGTCTTGCCAGCTGATCCAATGCACGTTGCTATGTTTCTGTCGAAGTCTCTGCTTTTTGCTCTCAGCCGAGGTTTGACTTTCTCTACTATCAAAGCAGCTAGCGCAGCCATCTTTATCGCGCACAACATGGCTGGTTTGAATGATGTGACCAGCCACTCCTTTGTTCAAGCAGTTCGTTCCTGCGCACAGAGGTCACTTTCCTCTGGAGGCCAACTCAGACAAACTCCCTTGTCCCTTGACCTCTGTATAATAACATTCTCTTTCCTGCTTCAGTCAGGCCAGTCCACCCTACTCAACCTCCAAATTGCAACGTTTATTATGGTTTGCTTCTCTGGTTTTCTGAGATATGACTGCGCTTGCCAGATTTTTGCAGATGAAGTCAGGTTCTACTCTTCTCACATGGAAAAATTCTTGGCCAAAAGGAAGAACGACCAATTTCGCTCAGGCTCAGTAGTATGTAATGCTCGGGGCAAGTCCCTTTCCTGCCCAGTCCCTCTCTTAAAATTCTTGTTGGAGAAGGCAGAATCCCTGGGCAAGCACGTTCCCGTTTTTTGCTCCTTCGAGAAGGGTTCTTCTGAAAGGTTTTGCCCCTAAAATCAGCCCTGGTCTTACTCCTTTGCTCGAGCTTGCGTTCTGCAAGCTTTGGCTGGTTCTGCTCACAAGTCCTTCGCAGATTTTACTGACAGATACGGCCTGCATTCCCTTCGCTCTGGGGGTGCTACCCTTGTTGCCAAGGAGGGTGTTCCTGATCATATTTTCCAGGCTCATGGAGCCTGGAGATCTAGGTTTTCCTGCCAGGCCATGCACGCATACATTGAGAGGCCCATTGCCAATAAATTGCTTCCAACCAGGGCCATGCACTACTAAATCACGACTGTAGTCTGCCTTGGAAATAACGACAGAGCCCTATGCATCTCACGATGCAAGCAAAATATAACAGTGTGAAACACCTGAACTCAGGTTCTTGTAGTGTAGCATAAAGTGAGATGTCCTCACTTTCTGGTTTTCTCCGGTTTCTGCTTCCCTTCTCCACTCTTTTTATTCCTTGGAGAACACAACTCTCTCTTTAGCATACTCCCCCCCCTCCCTCACCTCTTTTCTAAATTTTATTCCTTAGTTTTCTCCCGTTTCCTCCGGTTTCTCTGAGTTGTTCTGTTCCTCCTTGGTATTAATAACAGAGCCCTATGCACCTCACGATGCAAGCGAAATATAACTACATTTGCATTTTCTGTTACTGAGTCAGCAAGTGGCATTTGTTCATACAACGCACCAGCATTCCTGTTTGAACCTGGGACCAGGTTTGAGAATCCCCTGAGGAGCAGAGGGATCTTGGCGTTGAACAGCGAGGTGTGAGAGAAGTGCTGCGGGTGACAGAAGTGCAGTTGCGGGTGTGAAGAAGTCAAGCTGCTGCGGGTGCAGATGCAGTTGCTGGTGCTGTATCCTGCTATTTTGATTAGGTTTAAAGACCACTTTGCTGATTACTTGTGTCGCTCGGGGAAGCATACACACCAAACAGTAGACTCATAGAGCAGCACATTCTTGACTCATACGTTGCACATTGGGCCGCCCTAGTGCAGTTGCAGTTGCAGGTGCAGGCAGGTGCAGGTGCAAGGTGCAATGGGTGGAGGTGTGAGTGTAGGAAAGAAGTCATGCAGCAGGGCACAGAGCCGTATTCATGTGCAGGAAGACCCACTGGCATAACAACAAAAAACCCTACGCAGGCACTGATCTTCCACTCCCCACAATTAATAAGGGAAAATCCTAATGGCACTATATAGCGAGATCGGCAGGTTGTTATTGCTGTGCGCGCGTTTGTGTAAGCCATTTTTGAGAGGTGAGTGTGACAATTGCATTTCACACACACACACACACACACAAACACACACACACACACATACTTCTGCAGCAGTGAGTGGAGGATGAGCAGCAGTGTTAAATAGTGACAGCAGGTTGCACAGCAAAAAGCGTGCAGCGTACACACTGCCTCAAGGACATCAACAGACACTGCATCAATGCAATAAGGCAGGTCTAAACTTTGTACGTGGGGCACATGGGCGGACACATGAAATGCAGCTGCGTTAGGTACATGGGCAGAAAACGAATGGGCTACTTACCATTTCAAAGTGCGCATACAAATGTGTGTGTTTGTGTGATTGAGGAGTTGTGTGCGCATGGACATGCTGTGATGTAAAAGCTTGCAAAACTTTGTTGCTGCTGACCGTTTTTTACACCAAGGACCAGCCCTGTAATGTGTGATGCAACACATTCTGACACACACGCACAAACATTTTGCACTGTCCGGTGTGTACAGCCTTGATTCGTACACAAAGCACAAGCTGTGCAGCGCACGTCATGCACCACACGCATGCTGTCATGCAATACTCACATGCGCGCACTTCTCACCTGCTTCATGTCCGTGGCGAGGACTAGATCAACCACCACACACAATCTGCAACAAACAGAGGCTGAGCAACGCATGCTGTCATGCAATACTCACAAGTGCGCACTTCTCACCTGCTTCATGTCCGTGGCGAGGACTAGATCAACCACCACACACAATCTGCAACAAACAGAGGCTGAGCAACGCATGTCATGTAATACTCACAAGTGCGCACTTCTCACCTGCTTCATCACCGTGGCGAGGACTTGTTCAACCACCACACACAATCTGCAACAAACAGAGGCTGAGCAACGCATGTCATGTAATACTCACAAGTGCGCACTTCTCACCTGCTTCATGTCCGTGGCGAGGACTAGATCAACCACCACACACAATCTGCAACAAGCAGAGGCTGAGCAACGCATGCTGTCATGCAATACTCACATGCGCGCACTTCTCACCTGCTTCATGTCCGTGGCGAGGACTATGTCAACCACCACACACAATCTGCAACAAACAGAGGCTGAGCAACGCATGCTGTCATGCAATACTCACAAGCGCGCACTTCTCACCTGCTTCATGTCCGTGGCGAGGACTAGATCAACCACCATCTTCCGCAGCAAGTCCAGTACCTGCAGGAAGGGTACGGAAGTAGCAGCATCGAGTGCTAGGGCACGCACGCAAAAAATGTTGATTCTCCCCTAAAAAAGGGGAAGGAGGGAGCAGCGCGTGTGAAGCAGACGTAAACAGAGTGAGACAGGCAAGGACGTTCAGAATGAACCAGGGGCATGGGAGCAAATCGTGTCTGAGACGTTCAGAATAACCAAAAGCATGAGAGCATAACGTGTTTGAGACAAGGCGCTAGCCACGGAACTAGTGCCCCAACAGTCACGCCACCCGCAACAAAGGAGGAGCGGAAGGTGCGAAGGCATAGACGTGAATGGAATAAACCCAAGGCATGGGAGCAAAAACATGTTCGATACAAGGTCCTAGCCACGGAACTAGTACCCCAACAGTCACATCACCCGCAACAAGGGAGGAGCGGAAGGCTGAGAAGGCAGAGAAGTGAACATGCACTGAAAAGGCGAAAACATTTTGAAAAGATGTGTTGAAGGAATCTGCACATCTCACGGCTGAGGGGGCAGAGGTGGGTGCCGGCGTCGAGCAGGTTTTATGATGGACCCAGGACTGGTCTATTACAAGTATTCATGCTGGTGGTCTATTACAAGTTTGGTGGTCTATTACATGTTTGGTGGTCTATTACAAGTTTGGTGGTCTATTACAAGTTTGGTGGTCTATTACAAGTTTGGTGGTCTATTACAAGTTTGGTGGTCTATTACAAGTTTGGTGGTCTATTACAAGTTTGGTGGTCTATTATAAGTTTGGTGGTCTATTCTAAGTTTGGTGGTCTATTATAAGTTTGGTGGTCTATTACAAGTGTTCATGCAGCCTAGTACCCAAAATGCCAAGTTGCAGGTGCGCCTGTGTGTTAGTCACACCCTACAACCTTGCCTACAACAAGTCACACCCTACAATTGCCTGTGTCAGTCACACCCTACAACCTTGCCTACAACAAGTCACACCCTACAATTGCCTGTGTCAGTCACACCCTACAACCTTGCCTACAACAAGTCACACCCTACAATTGCCTGTGTTAGTCACACCCTACAACCTTGCCTACAACAAGTCACACCCTACAATTGCCTGTGTTAGTCACACCCTACAAATGCTTACAACAAGGGCCGAGTCAAGAATCCCTGGCAAAGAACAGCGGGTCCTTTGCCGTAGTAATGCCTCACAGTAGCAATGTATAGAGCAAGCGAAGGTAAAACCCCCCAAGCAATGAACAACAAACCCCCCCAAGCAATGATCAATTAAATTTGAACAAAGACGTTGATGTTGGACAGCGGGTTACGCAAGTCATCGTGCGGAATCAAACCTGCCTCACTGTAGCACGCATAGGAGCTGCGAACAGGTTTATGCACAAGCTCCTAGAGGAAAGCGCACGCGATCACACACACACACACACACACACACACACTCACACACACTCACACACAAGGATGTAATGGCTGCTCACAAGTGCAGGTGTAACAGAATTGCCTTTTACAGCTGAGCTGCTCAGCAGCTGTGATAATAAACATTGTATATCACGTGTGACCATAAACCTAACCCTAAACCCTAAGATTTGTGACAATGTTTCGATTGAACGCGACACGTGTCTACTGTGCCACACTGGCCATTTTGGGTTAGACACAGCGACGCCCGGTAGGGGGGAACACCACACCCAACTAGATTGCAAACACCTCAAGCAAACACCACAAGAGATGCGCACGCCCACTCACTCTACCAACTATCTCCCATGTTAAGTCTGCGTCTGATGTCTGGTACTTTTTCGTACCTTAGGGTTTGTGTTGGCAAAGGCTGAGTACTGCTCCTCTCCTAGAAGCATGTGAAATGCTGCTGCCACATGGTGATTCTCCTGTGTGTGTGTGCGAGCGTATGTGTATGTGTGTGTGTCTGTGTGTGTGTCTCTGTGTGTGCATGTGTGTGTGTGTATGTGCAAGACACAGTTGTAAAACACTGTACTGTATGAGTCGATTTTTCAATCTCACTGCTAGGCACGCACCAAGTGGAATATAAGTACGGGTTTGGCTGAACATGCCCGAGGCGGTTGTATCTTTCCCCACTTAAAAGACTTAATCTTGAGGAACTCTTCTTGTGCAATTGATGGGATGTAGTACTTGATCACCCCCACGTCGTACGTTGAGGGTGGTCACTGACTAAGTGTTCTTGTTCTTTTCCTTCCTTATCACGGGAGCCGTGATCATTGCAATCCTAAACCCCAGTTGAATGGCTATAGGGCTCAACATGCGTCTTGTCAGCTGACCAGACACATGTGTTTACAGTGCACAGTGCACACAATGGGGTGAACAGGCATGGAGCCCTCATACGAATGGTGTATTTACATGTGGGGCATCAAGGCCCTAGTCAGGAAAAGCAGCTCGGTTGATGCGTTCTTCCATACATGCTGACCCACATCAGCGTATTCTAGCATCTAACCTTTTCGGTTGGTAATCGGCATTAGCGAGGGGGCATTCAGAGAAGGCTGGCGGCATACAAGTCTTTCTAGTATAATATACCAATGCGCACACTCTGTGGTCTAACATGCACACTGGCCCATATCAGTGCAGCCTATCACTTTTCTGCACTGTAACCTACTCAATTATATCCCCTCCTACTCACTACATGCAGGTGCAGGAGTGGCAAGGTGTGGCAAGGTGCGGGAAACGCAGGTGCAGTTTAGGTGGCTAGGCTCTCCAATTTACGCACGTGCGCGTGCACACACACACATACACACACAGCGTTCACGCACACACACACACATACACACACACAGCGCTCACACACAGCCTCATTCACTTACCATAGGGGACCTGTCGTTGTACGTGATGGCCAACGGGTCATTGGTCTTGATCAGGAAATCGTCGTTGACACCTGTGTTGCATTAAGTGTTCACACATGAAATCACACACATGAATTGTTCAGGCTTCTGCGTAAGCAACATGCTTCCGGACCTCTCGTCCATTATTTGAACTCGTGCCCACATTTAATTTCTAGAACGGCCTTGGTTGACTAACAAACTCGAAAAGCAAGGGCTTCAATTTTTGAGCTAGTGTCCAAAAAGCTTGCTTGCAAAGAAATGACGCGTTGTATTGAATCTGTGGACATTGCCATTCCAGCAATGCACAGCACCAGGATGATGGCAGCGGTGGTGACAAGTACTCAGGAACACTGTCGGTATTTTTATTTAATCAATGGATTCATCAAAGGCATTGTACAACACACATACACACACGCAAGCAGACAAATACCCACACCCAGCGCAAGCTCTGCAAAATCCAATTGGCGCATCATTTGAGACAGTGCATGTAGAATACCCCTTGCCTCATTCCACACAGTCACACACACAGTCACAGTCACAGTCACACACACACATACACACACACACACATACACACACATACACACACACGCACACACGCATACACACGCACACACACACACACACACATACACACACACACACACACACACAAACACACATACATACACACACGCATACACACGCATGTCACATGCATGTCGCACATATCGAGACAGTGCATGTAGAACCCCCCTTGGCCCACTCCACGCAGATACACACGCACCATTTTACAACAATCCATGGACCATAACAGCAGGGTAGGCGGCGACAGAGCACGCAGTATAAATATCAGCTTTGTGCTCAGCACGCAGCAAATACACACACCTCTGTGCTCATAGTCGTGAATTATTGCGGCCAAGTAGGTCGCAAGGAGTGCGATGTCCTGGGTCTTATGAAGTGCCTGGAAGTGATGAGCGATCCGATGTAAGATTATTAGTGGCAAGGTAATTTGTACCACTTAAAGCCTGCTTTGGGTGTGTTGTTTGTAGGGTTGGCCAGAACCGTATATCTACACTGTATATGACCATATATTTGTTGAACTCCCTGTCAAAATTACCGTATACACGCCGCATGTATACGCATAGTTTTGGCCAACCCTAGTTATTTGTGCTTTCCTGTCGATCCTAGTGTAATGCCTGATGCAGAGATAAGGTCAGAGGCAAAATGGGCGGACAAAAATCCAATGCGCCGAGTTCTGAGACTTGTGTGCAATCCATTTGGGCAGGGAACTCCAACATTGACAGCTTCAGCTGTACCAACAGAAAGGTTTGCGCTGGAGCACAGACTAGTGATGGTCATATCACAACACGAAAGTTAGAGGTATACTGATTTACGCAATAGTCCTGCCAAATTGTCTGTCTTCATGGCTATATGGTGCAGTTCAACCTGCGCACCCTACACGCATCATTAGATGTACACTGATTTACGCAATAGTCCTGCCAAATTGTCTGTCTTCATGGCAATATGGTGCTGTCCAACCTGCGCACCCTACACGCATCATAAAAACTTGTGTGCGCCTGAATGTGCATTGTGTGATGCAAGTATAATTCTCTTGACAGACTACGATGCTAACAAGCACCATGCCCTTACATGTGCGTCCGTCCATATGAATTACATACCCTGCAACCCCTGCAACCCTAACTAGCACGGTAACAAGTTGAAAGGCTCTCACAGATTCGTCAAGTGTACATTTCTCATAGCACCCCTGCACGCGTGCATCATCACACAAAAGACCACATGCATGATATTTGTAACACACTCGTGTACACTTCAACAGATTGATGCGTGCGCAATTTGTCGCTTGTGTACGCACCTGGCGTACACCCCCACGAGTCATGATGACGTGGAGAGTGCGCAACACATCAGCTGCATGCATCCGATTGTGGTAAGGATTGTAGCTGTAGTTGTCCTCTAAGGCAACCAAGAACCTGCATGGCACAGCATGGGGAAGAGTTCATGTAATGAGTGTGGGCATATGAATTGCAACCAAATGTGTGCATGGACGTGTACTTGCTGAGGCAAGATCGTCGTTAAGTGCAGGGGCACATGGCTGCGTTTCTGGGTGCCTGCTCAGGTGCATCATTGTGTGCAAGTTCCTACGCATGTTTTGCTTGGGTTGCTGTATTTAAAAGACTTTGCAAGATGCGGTTTTCATCATGATTCTTGTTTGGAAGACCGTCATCAAAAACAAGCCCTCTCAAGGCAGCCTCTTCATTCGTATGTGATGCAGGCTCTTTTTCCTTTTAAGGTGACACATTGACAGCACCACCTCCTTAAAAACTCTGGAAGTCTGGACATAATATACACAGTTCAACATTTCAGTCATAGTTTGATTCATGCTACACGATTAAAGAGGGCACCAGAGCCAGCCTTATTTTGCCCAACAGCTTTCAGGGGTGCATTATCACACAAAGGAGTGCAAGCACAAAATCAGCTCTGGCAATGAAACGCGACGAAGGACGACCACACGAGAATTAGATACATATATTGAGCCAGCTTGAGGTCTGAACTGCTGAAGCAGGGCAGGAAGCTGCTGCAGAAGCAGTGGCACGAAAGCTCCTCAGACCAAGGCCCTAGTCCTCCACACGCCTCATAGAACACAGTCTCTCAGCTCCTAAACCAAAGCCCTTGTCCTCCACAAGCCTCATAGAACAGTCTCTCAGAACACAAGCCTCATAGAACACAGTCCTAAAACCAATGCCCTTGTCCTCCACAAGCCCCATAGAACACAGTCTAACTGAATTGAACACAATGCACTGGAAAATTGTACCAGCGCTGACTATCTGAACAAGAGTTATGAGCCAGCTTGACGACTAGTCAGACGATGGTCAGACGTGGTGTGTAGCTGCTTCAGGAACAAAAGCGCAAAAGCCTCCAAAACCAAGATCTGCGATCCTCCACATAAAGGAACAATATGGAGTGCATCTAAGGTGTACGTGCTGGACCAGCTTGGCGTTGAAAATATTGTAGCAGGGTGTGATGCTGGAAAATAGGAGATTAAGAAGGAAAGAGTACGCGGAAGCTTTACCAATTACAACCCTGACCTCTCACAAACATCATATTGAGTGTAGGAACACGTACCGAGCCAGCTTGACATCTGAAATGTTGAAGCGGGGCAGAAGATTGCTTCGAGAAAAGAGCGCGAAAGCCAGGGTGGATAGGGGCCTGCCTGCAGTGGCCTCTGTAAGTTGGAACACATCAAACTCCCAATCATCCACCTGTGTGTGTGTGTGATTTGTGTCGGAGGCGAAAGTGGGCTGCATGACATCACGTCTTCTGCCTATGCACACATGTACGTCAGTCCTGTAGTATTTGTGAACATATGGGACACCACGTCTTCTGCCTATGCACACATGTACGTCAGCCCTGTAGTGTTTGTGAACATATGGGACACCACGTTGCCCACTATTATACCTGAGTGTGTGTTTTTGCATTTTCACCTGAGTGTGTGTGTGTGTGTGTGTGTGTGTGTGTGTGTGTGTGTGTGTGTGTGTGTGTGTGTGTGTGCAATTTCAAAAAAAAGAACGCAGGCAGTGAAAACCACTCCCCACATTAATTAAGGAAAAGGAGCCACTTTGGTATCGAGTACCGTAAAGCTCCTCCACCGCAAAAAGGAAAGAAATTTTCAATGGGGATCAGGAGGGTTGCAGGCTTGGCCCGAAACCGGCTCCTGATGAGAGTTGATAACAGTACTGGAAAGGGCACGTCTGGTACGGACAAGTTTAGCAGCAAAGTTCACATTTTCACCTGAGTGTGTTTTTGCATTTTCCAGCAAATATACAATCTTGGCCAACCCTATTTACCGTACGTGTAGGCACTCATTGCTCCTCTCTAAAAGACAATTACAATGACAAGTTCTATTCTGTACTGCGTACTGTGTACAAATAAAATATGGTCCACGATAACATGTTCCATTCTGTACTGTGTACTGTGTATGGTTATAATAATGTGTACTGTGTATAGTATTGTGTACTGTGTAAGGTTGTAATAGGGTCCACAAGCTTTAAGCTGAAGGGCCCAATAAGTCAAACTTAGGGGCCAATGACCTCGATTAGTGTCTCGTCAAGATGCAGTCAACGCCCTCAATCAATGTCTTGTCAGAAGGCTGCCAATGCTGCCAATGACATCGATCAGTGTCTTTGTCAGAAAGCTGCCCATACTATCTAGGAAGCAGCCCATACTATTCAGGAATCTGCCCATACAATTCAGGAAGCAGCCAACGATCTCAATAGCGTCTTGTCAGGAAGCTTATTGCACACAAGTAGGGGCGACCAGGACTATGGCATATGTAGTCCAAGCACGACCACAGTTACTTTCGCAGATGTAACCTTTGAGCAAGGCCATGCGTGCGTGATGGAGGATCCCACGTAAAGCATGGATGATTTGTGTGTGTGTGAGTGGGAGTGTGTGTGTGTGTGTGTGTGTGTGTGCGTGCGCGTGCGTGTGTGCAGCTATACTCGTCAACTTGCAAGTTGCGCGCGTGACGGAAGCTAGCTTCAAAAACAAACTGACAGAAACCCACTGTTGTGCACAACATCGACGCATCTAGGGCGACAAAGCCATAACCACTCAATTTGAGCCCTCACACACGCTGTGCCTCATACCTTCTGCCAAACAGTGTGCATCAGGCAGCAGAGTGAGATTTTAACCATGTCAGACGCACAGACACCACATGTACCTCCACCCCCCCCCAAACACGCAAGCCACACATGCACACACACACTTTTCATACATACACGCACAACCAGGCACACCCACACCCACACATGCACGCACTCACGCGTACAGGACACACACATACAGCCACAACACACACCTTAGCCAGCGCAGCCAGCACTTGGTCTGAGGGTGACCTGAAGAGCTGCTGCAGGCCCTCTGGCGGCTGAAGATGGACAATCATGCTGTGCCGTTTCCGTAACTTTGGTTTGCGTCGTCCTTCGGGCTTTTCTCCTGAGTGGCAAAATGCACAGGTGCAGGGTGAGCAACGACTGTGGAAGGAAGGGTGCATACACATTGGGGCCTTGTGTGGTGAAGGGTAGCAATGGATCCTCATTAGCAACAGTCCATGTGTTGCTTGGACTGCGTCACATTGTCAACATTAAATCACATTGTCAGCAAAGCACAGCCTAGGCATAGACGGACTAGGGCTTAGGGTTCAGGGTTAGGCTTAAACTCCAACCATCTTATCTCACAATTGAAAACCTCTCCTCTTTTTATTTTCCAGGTGGGATGTTGTGTGTCTCTGCATCCATTGGGTGGTGCAGGACACAAATTGACATTCTTCCATGAGGAGCTACATCCACCAGTCAAGACAAGCTGTACATTGCTTTGTTCTGCATTAAGACAAGCTGTACATTGCTTTGATCTGCAATAAGACAAGCTGTCATCAAAGCAAAGAGTATGCATGGACGTGAAATTTACATCCACCCACTAACACACACACACTTTACAATCAATGCTCATTAATCAGGGCTGTGCCACTACGGTGTACGGTACGGTGTACGGTTATACGGTACGGTACTAAAATATGGCTTACAGCCGTATTTATACGGTTTCAGACCGTATATACGGTAAAATACGGTACGGCGTACGGTACGGTCCAACCTTTGAAAGCCTCAGTCAAAAAATTTAAATGAGCTTTGTTTCAGCTCTGTAAATGGCTAAGTAAGCCCACACTGTTTCGAAGGTTCTAAAAAGGACCAAGAAGGTCCATAACAGGCATCATCATGTTTAGCAGGTGCTCCTTCATGCGGGCCTCGTGCGCTGACCTCACGTTGGGGCAGTGCTTGCATGCACACTTAACCTCCATCGCTGCTGCCGCTGTTATTGCTGCTGCTGCTGGTGCTGCCGCTGGAGCTGAGGCTGCTGCAGCCTCTTCCCCCTCTGCCATTTCCTGGTCACCCCCAGCTGCTGCTGCTCCTGCTGCTGGAACTGGACGCTTGTCAAACTGCTCCCACACCCAGGCATTCTTCCTAACCCTTGCCTGCTTCTGAATCTGGCCCACTTAAAGGCCTGCTGCAGGGGGGTATGCAGGGGCCCTCAGCATGTTTTGGGGGTCAGGCAGGCTGGCCTCCCCCAAAGCCTGCCTTTTGCCTCTTTTGTGTTGGGCCTCTAATTATGTTTGTTTCATTCCTTAATTATAAGTATAATATAATGATAGTCGTTGGGACGGAAATTTCGAGTGGCGGGCAGGCACGCGCCTCAAAACGGGTGGCCATGCAAGCTTGTACGGTCTACCGGTTTCCCGTACCGTACCAGAACCGTACCGTATTTTTATATTGACCGTATTATACGGTTTCGGACCGTACCGTACCGTAACCGTACCGTATATACGGTCTGAAAATGGAGATACGGCGTATAAGCACAGCCCTGTCATTAATAGACTAGTGCCACCTGAGTTCGTTTTGATATGCGTTTCTCCAACACAATAGTATTGTTTGGGCGCCTTTTCCATGCACACATGGCATCAAATGCACACACATACACACACATACACTCTCAATCCCCTCATGGCACCACCAACTTCCAGAATGGCCAGCAGCATCAAACACCACCAGCACCCAAATCACAGGGAGGCTCCTCCCCTGCATGCAACCACTCCCCCTGCCTGTCTCCCTACCCTCTTGTGACCAGGCCCCATAGGAGGTCCTCCTACCTGTCTGACAGGAGGTCCTCCTACCTGTCTCCCTACCCTCTTGTGACCAGCTTCCCTTGCCTGTCTCCCTCCTTTTGTGACCAGGCCCCACAGGAGGTCCTCCTACCTGTCTGACAGGAGGTTCTCCTACCTGTCTCCCTACCCTCTTGTGACCAGGTCCCCTTGCCTGTCTCCCTCCTTTTGTGACCAGGTCCCCACACCTAAGTCAAACTGCCCAGCCGTAACCGTGCCACCAGGGTGGGCCAGAACCATATGTATATATGCACCGTTTATGACCGTATATTTGGTGATTTCCCTGCCAAAAATACGCCGTATATACACCGTATACCGTATACATACATGGTCCTGGCCATCCCTACGTGCCACCCTCCACACCTCTGCCAGGCTTGGAGCTTCCTTTTTTCTAAACCAGTTGATGACCCGATGAAAGGCTCGCCCCCCGATTCCTTTGAACGCCTGCCTAGTTCCATACCTTCCTCCAAAGAAACAGCTCTCTCCATTTGGCAGCCATGAGGTGCCTGCGTGTCCTCCCCTTCCCTCCTCCCACTCGTTTTAGCTCCCCTTCTGCTCCCAGAGCCGGCTGTAGCAGCAGTATGTGGTGTGTGTGCACACGTATGGTGTGTGTTTCTGTTTGTGTGTGTGTACATGTCTCGTGTGTGTTTCTGCCTGTGTTTGTACGTGTCTCGTGTATGCGTGTGTGTTTATGTGTGTGTGTGTGTGTGTGTGTGTGTGTGTGTGTGTGTATGTAAGTGCAAGTTGGACAGAGGGCAGAGAGGGAATTCTGGTGGAAACTAAACAGGCAGTTCCCAAATGGGGAAGCAGCGTCTGAAGCACAGTTTCCTTTCCATGCTCTATCCCAACCATGCTATATCCCATCTTTTGTTGCGACAATCTGCTAGCAGTCCCATCGTCGAACAGGCTGTTGTGTTGTGACTGGAGAAAGGCAGAACAGGAAACAGGACACAGAGCGGAGCAGATCAGACCCTAGCAAGAGCGGACCAGACCCTAGCAAGAGCAGACCAGACCCTAGCAAGAGCGGAGCAGATCAGACCCTAGCAAGAGCGGAGCAGATCAGGCCCTAGCAAGAGCGGAGCAGATCAGACCCTAGCAAGTGCACAAATTCTTGCAAGGCCCTATTTGACGCCCATGCTTCCCCAACCCCATCTACACCAATTGCCCCCCTCCATTCCCTCACACACATAACACATTGTCACCTGAAAAGCATCGCTGCTGGCCCCCTCGACTGGACGACAGCCAGTCTGCATATGCCAAAACAAGGGGGGGACGTGCTGAGCTGGAGATATCCAAGTTGCCGAAGTGCAGGAAGCATTGGGGTTGAGTTGTTTTGGCTAGTCAAGGTGCATAGCATGGTTGCGTGTGCTGAAGTGGAGAGCCTCATAGCCAAGGTGCAGCATGCATCAAGGTGGTGTGTGTGTGTGTGTGTGTAAAGGTTGGCTAGTCAAGGTGCATAGCATGGTTGCATGCGCCAAAGTGGAGAGACCTGGCAAGTGGACAAACGACGTGGGTGCATGCACAGAGGGGTGGGGATTTGGGCTGTATTAGTACGAGCAAATACCACAGGTTGAGACACATGATACATGCAGAAGTATATAACGGGAGGCATGCAAAATGATTAAGGTTGGCCAGACCCGTATATATACACCGTTCATGACGGTATGTATGGTGATCTCCCTGCTAAAATTACCGTTAATACCTAAAAATGTACACCGTATATACCTATAAATGTATGGTTCTGGCCAACCCTGAGAATGAAGTGACTTCCTTCCCTCAAAAGGCTTTGCGCTTCTTAATTGCTTCATGGCATTTGTGCCCATACGATAGGAGGCCCACTCAAAAGCTGCATTGATGCAGATGGAAGTACCCCAGGTGACTTCCTGTGTGCTGTGCCACTCTGTATGATGCGTATGATAATCAGGGTTAGTCCTGGTTGGTCAATACCATATATTTTATATGTACACCGTTTGTCCACGATCAGTTCGGATATTAATACACATTTGGCCAAAAAAGAATAGTTTAATAATCCTCGGAGCCCTCTCCGAACTACAATGCCGTACATGACTGTACATTTGATTAAAATCCCTGCAAACAATATTGTATATACACCGTATATATACGGTTCTGGCCATCCCTACATATGATGCCCCACCAAGTCTGTGGAGCACTGGTTATGAAGAAACACACAGCTTGAAGCAGCACTGTGCAACCGTAAGCTTTCCTACGCTACTTCAGAATTGCAACGGATGTGCATGTCAAAGCATGTATGCCATGAAAGGCATGGAACGGATGCTTGTCAAAGCATGTACGCCATGAAAGGCATCAAACGAATGCGTGTGTCTAAGAAGGTACGCCATGGAAGGCGTGTGTGCGTGTGTGTCAAAGAACGGATGCGTGTGTCAAAGAACGCCATGGAAGGCGTGAAATGGATGTGTGTATGTGTTTGTGTGTGTCCAAAGAGGTACGCCATGGAAGGCAGAAACAAATGCGTGTCAAAGTGGGTACGTCTGAAAAGAAGTCTGATACAGCGGTGCAATGGAGTGACCCTTTTGGTCATCAAATCCAAAGCAGGCCTTGGTGAGACCCTTGCACACTTCTCCTAGGATAGCTTGGAGATCCTCATGAGTGTGAACAACATGGAAGTGTACACGAAATGCAAAAACATGCACACAATACAAAGCACAGGGGGGGAGGGAGGGGCAGGAGCAAAGTAAGTTAGTGCCCCGCCCAAGAATTGTGCTTAGGACCACTAGTTTGTGTTGTGGTTAACCACTAGAACTAGGATTACTATAATTGTAATTAGGACCACTAAAATTGTGCTAGGACCACTAGAATTGTACTAGGACCACTAAAATTGTGCTAGGACCACTAGAATTGTACTAGGACCACTAAAATTTTACTTAGGACACTAGTTTGTGCTTTAGTTTACATCTTTGCTCAAGACACTCCGGAAAGGTTACAGCTTATAATTACCAAAGGCACTCCTGGTGGGGGCGGACATGTTAGAGATAAGTTTGGTGGTACGTGATAACAACACCTGTACAGGGATGACGCTATTTTATACATGTATGCGTATGCATTATTCTACAGCACTTAACATTACTCAAGACAGCGCGCCTGCAGCACTGCACCAGAACTGATGAAGCCAAGCGACAAAACCGCAACAGTGCATATTAAACCTCATACTTGCAAGATACGCCACAAGGGATTAGCACTGAGCAAAAAAAAGGGATCAGCACTGAGCAAAAAAGAGGGATCAGCACTGAGCAAAAGAGGGATCAGCACTGAGCAAAGTAGAGGGATCAGCACTGAGCAAAAGAGGGGTCAGCACTGAGCAATAAAGAGGGATCAGCACTGAGCAAAAAAGAGGGATCAGCACTGAGCAAAAAAGAGGGATCAGCACTGAGCAAAAAAGAGGGATCAGCACTGAACAAAAAAGAGGGATCAGCACTGAGCAAAAGAGGAAATAGCACTGAGCAAAGGAGGGATCAGCACTAAGCAAAAGAGCCACGCGTGCGCACCAGTGTAGGTCGAACCTTGTGCTTGCGAGGATTCAGAGGAGAACGGAATGTCGTCAAACATAGGAGAGTAGTCCTGCAGGGCGGTTCATGTATGTCGTTTGTTTGAATATTAATTCATGTGTTATGGTATGGGTCTGTGGTGAGTGTGAGGCCTTGCCACGAATAACACGTGATTAATACAAAAACAAACTGCGCACTTTGTTCAATGTTTTACGGCCTTGCAAGTTGATATGAGATTTTAAAAAACATTTGGTTGCCTAGCAAGCCTTCCAATAAGACTATAATGGTAGCAAATTGGCTGTACTATAACCACGTGGCATAGGAACATGCCACACGCGCATTCCTGCAGGATGGCTCTTTCCTTGCACTCTGCACTCTTATGCCTTTACAGACAACAACGCGACATGCAGTAAGGATGCTCTCCCACCCACAAGGATTCTTATCTACAAGGAGAGTGCCAAGGTTCAAGTGAGGTATGTACTAGGGTATGGCCAGAATTGTGTGCATTGCGCGGTATACAGGCGGGTGCTACTGAGAATCCCTTCTAAGCCTTCGCGTAAAAGAAGATGCTATTGTGTCAGACTCTGACATTTAGGAAGCGTACGCAGTGCTTTATCATTAAAAATCATTTTGCAGATCATCAAACCAGCCAAAGTAGGAGCCACAAGTTCGAACATGGAAACATAAGGGGAGATGCGAGTGTCACGAAGGTAGTGTTTGGTGTGAGGTAACTAACACGCACAAAAAAGGAGTTCACAGGTTTTCACATATTTTGCATTGCTTCTGTCACAAATCAATCTGAATACCAAAAGCTCTCGTTCTACCTCCCACTCACCACAACTCCATGCGCAGCTAGTAGCTGCGTGAGTGCGGCTTGCACCTCTTCGTCACCTCCCTGACGTGTGTGTGTGTGTATGTATGTATGTATGTATGTATGTATGTATGTATGTATGTATGTATGTATGTATGTATGTATGTATGTATGTATGTATGTATGTATG
>Ga0307968_1001506_pt1:0-17500 | contig 19065 bp, 11 predicted proteins | sample OrgLakmetagen650_FD_201834 | JGI IMG/M metagenome (GOLD analysis project Ga0307968, IMG submission 201834) | Saline water microbial communities from Organic Lake, Antarctica - #650 | ecosystem: Environmental > Aquatic > Non-marine Saline and Alkaline > Saline | place: Antarctica: Organic...
TGTATGTATGTATGTATGTATGTATGTATGTATGTATGTATGTATGTATGTATGTATGTATGTATGTATGTATGTATGGTTGTATGTATGTATGGTTGTATGGTTGTATGGTTGTATGTATGTATGGTTGTATGTATGTACATTTGTATTTATGTGTGTGTTTGTGTGTGTGTGTTTGTGTGTGTGTGTGTGAGTGTGTGTGTGTGTATGTACATTTGTATTTATGTGTGTGTGTGTGTATGTGTGTGTGTGTTAGAGCAAGAGGGACACACGCATAAGCTGGGCGATGCTTCCTACCCAATTTCCCCAATGCCCACAGCGAGTTTGCAGCTGCAGGCCCACTGAATCCAGGAGCTGCCTCACAGGCCCTGTGTATCCACGCATCAATCCATGTTGTCCATTGCTGCTGCTGTTGCTGCTGCTGCTGCTGCTGCGGCTGCTGCTGCTGCTGGCGCTGCGGCTGCTGCTGCTGCTGGCGCTGCTGCTGGCGCTGCTGCTGCTGCTGCTGCTGGCGCTGCGGCTGCTGCTGCTGTGACTGCTGTTGCAGCGACAGCGTATTGGACTGCTGCAATGCTGACATACTGGGATAAGGTCTGTGCATCACAGGGGTGCTGAGTACCTCCCTCGCCTGAAGCTCGGCAACTGCCCACAGTGACATGGACAGGTCTTCGCCGTCTGCACCGCTGAAAAGAGACAGGTGCAAAGCTGAGGCAGGGCTACCAGCGGCAGGTGCCTGTAGGTTTGTAGGGAGGGTGTGTGTGCGTGTGTGTGTGTATGTGCGTGTGTAAATGTGTGTGTGCGTGTATGTGCGTGTGCGTGTGTGTGCGTGCGTGTGTATGTGCGTGTGTGTAGATGCGTGTGTGTGTGTGCCCTTTTGATGTCATATGCACACACACGTTTACACACACACACACACACATATGCACACACATAAATACATAAGATATGTGACAAAACACACGTGTGCTCATGTGCGTGAAGCAATCTCGTGTGTAAGGTGTTTGGTGTTCGTGCAGCCCACTAGCGCAGGAGGTTTGAGGCAGCCTGATGTATTGAGCAGGTGCTACTCTTGACTGAAAATGATGCCTGCAAATGTGATTGGTGCTGCTGCAACTACCGACTAAGTTTTTGAGAGTAAACCTCCCGATTTATTGCTGCTTCCAGCAGCTGGGTGTGCAGCGCGGGAATGCACAGATCCTTTCTCAAATATTTAATTAAATTAATATTAATATTAAATTAATATTAATATTAATATTATAACTTTATAACATTTTAAAACGCACATACCTGCAGCAGGGAGCTGTCTGCAGGCAGCTATGCAAATTGATGGCACTGAATGGTGGCACTACAGCACAGCACTTTCGACTGACATTAGAAATGACTTACCAGTTGGATAGTCTGTAGTGCGTTACGGCACTGAATGGTGACACTACAGCACAGCACCTTTGACTGACATTAGGAATGACCTACCAGTTGGTTAGTCTGTAGTGCGTTGCTGCTGCTGATGCCAGCTGAGTCTCTAGAGCTTGTGCCGGTCCTGGTATCATTGCTGGCGACAGGATCGCTGCTGCTATCTATACTGGCGTCAATGTTTATGCTTGTGCTGCTGCTGCTGCCTGTGCGTTCGCCACTTCTATCCTGATCATTGGTGCTGCTGATTTGGGGCGTGGAGTGGGCTGCTGTGGGAGGAAGAGCCTTTAGGGAGGACTGCAAGGCTGAGCGGGGGGGGAGGGCCAAGGCCACCTGTGCATGTTTCGTAGAGAAGCAAGAGGTACCCCTGCTTATAAGATCAGTTCTTTTTCCTAAAAACTATTACAATATTAGCCAGCAATTTAAATATAAGGATATTTCAGATCAAGGCAGCTTCAAGGAGCTTGCCGGGCCTTGCATGGTAGGAGGGCTAAAGCTTTTTGAATGAAGCACGAGGGAGCGAACACACACTCAGGATGGTTGTGGTATGGAACTTTCTTGCGTCAGCACAGGCAGACGGCAAAAGGAGTGTGTGTGCATCTAAGGCCAGGTGCGTAACCTAACTGGTCCCCACTTGAGTATTTCCCTCAATTTGTGACGGAGAAGCTTCACAGTACCCAATACTTCGATGCCTTCTTTCCTTGGGCCCCAACTCATGTAGAGGTTGATTGTTGCTGCCTGCTAGTCTGTTTCAGAGACGCCATTCATTTGTAGCAGTTGGTATCTGTGATGGCTAGCTAAGTACATCTACAACTTTACAAGTGCTAGCTAAGTACATCTACAACTGTTCAAGTGCAACAGACGTCGTATACACATTGCTAAAACCGCAAGCCAGCTGTGCTGAGCTTGGCCCACTGCCGCAGCTTGAGGTAATGCGGCGTAACTTTTTCTTTCTGTTCTATATTAATCTGTTTCATGTTTCCTCTTAGCTCCTGTGTCTTTTGTGAAGTCAGGTGTGGTTGCAGCCCTTTTCCAAAGCTTCCGCTCAGATGTCCCCTGAGTCAGACATAGCGATGTAACCTTACCTTGCCTTGCCTAATGCAGCATAAATCATCAATCACCTGATTTGCCAAGTCCGTAGTGTAGCCAGGCTCCGGGCAATAACCAAACCTGTGTATTCCATGCAGAGTTGCTCAGCTTGATTGATCGCTGATCGTGATGGATATGATGCAGGCATGAAATTGAATATTGCAACCGGACTGACATGAAATGGCACATTAACACATTAAGGAAAACAGATCCAGCGATTGGCATTTCATCCTCCGCGCAGCTCGTCACCAAGGCGAAATTACATACTTAAAGATTGTGCATACGATCACAGGAAGCCTAAAAAAGGCTCCTTATTGATGACAATTGTTTCCTCCCTACTTCCTTTTTTGGGGCGGAGCCCCCCGGGGCGTAGTCCCTTTATATTCACTGCAGTCAACACTGCGCTCTCAGAGAGTAAACACTGAAAGAATAAAGCATTGAGCCAGACAGGCAACCTTGCAGTGTAGAACTTGTATGAAACAAAAGCAAATTTTGCGCTAATTCCAGAACACCCCGGTCGAACCCCCCTCCACGCGCGACCCCTTCAGGGTCGCGTGTCTTTTTTCCCCCCGGGATGCAATTGGGTGTATTCATCATATATTTAGAACGTTTCCATATTATTAGCCTTTCTTTTCATTAGTGGTGTCGTTGAGTGTGGTAGAAGGTCGATCAATCTCCACACGCTAGCAGCGCTTGCAGCAGCAGAGCAGAGACGGCAGCAGCTTCACAGCACTCGGGAGGACAGGCGAGCGAAGGCCCGGGAGAGGACCCGCGTCAAGCACTTAACAAAGCACTTGGAGCAACAGTCTCAGCCTGGCAATGCCACTCAGCAGGCACAGGAAGCAGCAGCCCAGCCAGAGTTGGTGGCTTTCAACAACCGTATGGAGCTCAGGCGTTCAGAGGAGCAGTTCAGAGGATTGCAGCCCCTTGAGTTACTCGCTCACATGACACACAGCTGTTGAGGTATATCGGAGGTCTTGCACACCATTGGCAAGCAAACAGCTACAGACACGGTATGGTACGACAGGGTCTGTGCAAACGCACGAGCGGGGGGGTGTAGGGGGGGCGCAGCCCCCCCTGAATTGTCTAACTCATTTGAATGCCGCTCTTCATTGCAAAGACCAGGCTGCCATCTCAGAAATAGTTGAACAGGAGCAGTGGGGGGCAGAGGGAGTGCAGCCCCCCCTGAATTGCTCTCACTACATTAGGTACAACTTCAATGCAGGTTGCAGCGCAGGCTCCGCCCCATTTTTTGTAATCCGCAGGATTACACCCTACTTGTTGTGGCTTTGTTTCCTTAATAAATGTGAGGAGAGTTTTTTCACTGCCTACGTTTTTTTACAACACACACACTCACAAACACACACACACACACACGCAAGCACACACACACAAACACACACACATACACACGCATCAAGTATGGAGGTGTGCTCATCCTAACCCTTACACTTACTTTGCAAAGGCCCAAAGGATCCCAGATGCTTGGGAGGCGCTCAGCGTGTTGAGTTTTGGCTGTGACTGAACAACGAAGTCATAAAGGAACTGGCGGTATGGCGTCCATCTGCAGCAGGTTATAGAGGTGGTGATGTTGGTGATGTTAACTTTGCTTCTAAACGCAAGTTCTACAGCATGCAGGTTAAACCAAAGCAATTATTTGATGCAGTGCTATGCAAAGTGTTTTTATGCAGTCATGTGCAATGTTTAGAATATTGAAGCGTGTTTGCTATAACTGAGAGAAAATTGCCGAGCACTCTGAAGCATGCAGGAGAGCCCAAGTTCTTGGAGGCGAGTGTAATTGTATGTTAGCTGGCAGCCAATTCAAGCTCAGATGCCGGCCAAGTGCAGAATTCTTCGCCAAATTTAAAGGGACTCAGTCGGAATATAACCTCGGGTGACAGGATGAAAATGTTGTGTGCCCACGTTCAATAGTTACAGTTGTATCAGAATATTTGTATCAGAGTGTTTGTTCAGTATATTTGTATCAGAACAATTGTATCAGAACAAAATACACATCTCATCGTTTATTCTGGGGAGATTCCTGTAAAGACGAGGGCCTTGAAACGTTGTGTTGTGCAATACACAGAAATCACGTAAAGCTTTGCAAACAGCAGGAAGTGAATGTTGGGTATGACAGGGTTACCTAAACCACTTGCAATGCAGAACGCTGTTAAGCTCGCATCATTTGAAGAGTTCCCAGAAAAGAGCTAAGACCAATACAGGCTCACAAGCCAAACCTGCCTTTGCAAAGAGCAGTATCACCGGCCTTCCCAGAAAAGAGCAGTATTTCTTGCCTTCTTGGAAAAGAGCAGCATTACCCGCCTTTTCAGAAAAGAGCCAAGACTAACCCCGGACCACAAAAGCCAAACCTTACACTAACCCAAATTTAATAATACAAAACAATGTGATACAACCATCCCTTTCTATGCAGACACATGCAGATGCAACACAACGATCTAGCCCTATCCCTTCATAGAACAAGACACAAACCCACAAAGACAAGCACACACACGCGCATACAGACACACGCACCTAGGGGCAATGGCGATGGCACGCACCACCAAACACATCTGTGCACCACCACCACACACCACCTCTGTGCACCAACACACACACAAACACACACACACACACACACACACACGCACGCACCTAGGGGCAATGGCGATGGCACGCACCACCACACACATCTGAGCACCACTCATTGTATGCATCTGTCGACGGATCTGGCCCATAATGGAGTTGCACAGCTCGTCTCGCGGAGTGTACCTGAGTGTACCCAAAAATATGACCCACATCGTCTTTGCGTAACAAAATTCCACACAAGCTATCATGAGGTATTACTCTAAGCTATCTATGAATGCATGATTAAATAAATAAATAAATAAGTAACAAAGCAATAAGCTATTATGAGGTAGCACTCTAATGAAGCGACACTGTATGATATGGACGTTATGGTGATTTAAGTTGTAGGCCTACCTCCAAGGGTCGCTGGCTGTCAAGATGGATCAGGATCAAAATAAATTAATCCAAGCTAAAAACACACGTGCATGTAGATGCCTCACGTGCTGCGTGTTTTACGGAAAAGGCGTTGATAAACCAATAGCTTCAAGCAATACGGGTAAATTTCACTGCATAGGAAATTCACAGCCGTGCCAGACAGGCACCATTACATAGAGCTTGCAAGCTCATCCACGACCGTACCCCTTGTTGAGGTTCAATGTTGCAAGCTTCTACCCAAACCTTCACCGGCTGAACCAAATGATGCCTTTGGAAAGAGCGCAGCCGTGCAAGGCAGGCACGGACTCGTGGAAGTTATAAGCGCATTCACAACCACAACACTTGCTTGGTGTTTAATGTTGCTAGTACTCACCCAAGCACTGCCAGGGCCTTCACCAGCTTAAATGTTGCAAGCGCATTCACAACCATATCACATGCTTGGTGTTCAAAGTTGCAAGCACACGCCCAAGCACTGCCAGGGCCTCCACCAGTCTAAATGTTGCAAGCGCATTCACAACCACACCACTTGCTTGGTGTTCAACGTTGCAAGCACACACCTAAGCACTGCCAGGGACTTCACCAGCTTAAATGTTGCAAGCGCATTCACAACCATATCACTTGCTTAGTGTTCAATGATGCAAGCACTCACCCAAGCACTGCCAGGGCCTCCACCAGCTGAACCAAATGATGAGCCTGGAAAGAGCGCAGCCGTGCATGGCAGGCACCCACAAACTCGCGCATCCATTCACGCTCAGGGATGACGCATTGAAGGGCCGCTATGGACCATATCAGATTACCTAAGCCTTCTGCATCAAACTCCTGCGTGGGTGTGCCCGTGTGTGTGCTTGTGTATATCTGTGCATGTTTGCGTGTTTGTGCGTGTGTGGAAGTGTGTGTGTGTGCGCATGTGTGTGTGTGTGTGTGTGTGTGTGTGTGCGCGCATGTGTGTGTAGGGTGGGGAGAAAAGGCAAAGTGTCTTTTTGTGTGCATATGTGTGCATGTAGGGGTATGGGGATGAGCGGGTGAGTGTGTGTAAGTGCCTGCATGCTTCAGCTTGTGCTGCTAATGCAGGTTGGAAAAAGCGCTAGCGCCACAGAAGAGTTGGGCCTCAGATCCACTTCACCTACATTTTAACACAAGCTCAATGAATTTTAGTAAACGGTCGCACCTGGTCGCTGGTTTAAAGCAGGTTAAAAGAAACACCTGGTCCCTATTTAAAGCAGGTTAAACATTAAACGGTCGCACCTGGTTCCTGGTTAAAAGAAGGGTTTCGTAAAATCATGCTCACTTTCGGCATGAAGCGTTATGCTCTAACTGAATTGCTTCAATTTTTTCACTCACAATTGCTCCAGACTACACCATCTCTTCCTCCAAATAATTGTGCAGACTCTTAAATCTAAACCTAAATCTGAATCTAAATCATCCACAGATGTTCTAGCACAGCGAACAATTGTTGCAACACATGGCGCCATATCAACTCACTTAAACGCACGCAACCCGATAACTCTGCTGTGGGCTTTTAGGAAGCGTGCCATTCACACATGCTCTAGCGCAGCGAATAAATTTTGCAACGCATGCCAATCATATCAGCTTACTTGAACGCACGCAACCCGATTACTCTACTGCAGGATCCTAAGAAGCGTGTCATCCACAAATGCTCTAGTGCAGCAAACAAGTTTCGCGACGCATGCCAGCCATCTCAGCTCACTTAAACCCACGCACCCCGATTACTCTGCTGCAGACTTTCAGAAAGCGGGTCATCCACTTGCGCTCGGGCGCAAATCCGCACGCCCTGCTCAATCGCGCTACTCCCCACAGGACACCCCACAGCTGGGCCGGTTGGAAGCGGTCTAAACCCAAGTAGGAGGCACTGCAAGGGAACAGAGGCAGTGCGTGTTTGACGTGCGCTTGGTTGTCTTAAGCTAGCACTTGTTTTGTTGGGGAGGTGGACGCTTTTGATGGAATGAGGCAGTCGGAATTGGATTGAAAGAAAATAAGGACCCCCCCAAGAATCAGTTTTGAAATCAGTTGATGGAAGGAGATCCTGCTTAGCAGTAATTATTAGTTAGTAGTTTTGGACTCAGCAGGTTGAACGTTAAAAAGGCATTCGGATGAGCAATTCAGTGCTTGAGAAACGGGACATGAAATTAAGAGCGCACACACTCAAATATCGAACACACACAGACACACACACATACACATACGCACAGACGCACACGCACACACACACGCACACGCACGCACACACACATGCACACACACGCATACGCACACGCACACACACACACGCATACGCACACGCACACACACACACCTGCAAACTTTTTGCAGCAGGCTTCTAGGTGGCACATGCCCCAAGCTGCCCACCCCCCACAGCAGCTGGGCATAGTCTGCTGGGAGCCACCCCACCTCCAAGCCATGACCACGTGATATTACGTCATAGCCCTCACGAGCACCTTGTACTCCCCCAGATGAAAGCACGCCTCTCGCACCAGCACTGCCACCAGCAGCAGCAGCAGCAGCAGCAGCAGAAGTACTGCTAGTAGTAGCAGCAGCAGCAGCAGCTGAAGTGCTGCTAGCAGTAGCATCGCTGGACTCACTGTCACCAGGTGTGGAGGTAACACGAAGAGGCCTGCCAGGTTTGGAGCCCTGCCGCTGTTGCTCTTGCTGCAAGAGACTGAGAGCACGAGAGCAGAGGCTGGCTAGGAGGGCTGCTTGGGGCTCTGAGGTACCTGTCAATGGCAAAGGGGTGTGGCTATGGGTGAGTGCAAGTGTGTATGTGTGTATGTGTAAGCTTGCTTGTTTGCATGCGTGCACGTGCGTGTATGTGTTTGGGTGTGCTTGTGTGTATGCGTGCACGCACATGCACTCATGTGTGTATATGTGTATGTGTAACACCATACACACATACATTGTGTATGCTTTCTTGTGTGCATGCGTGCACGTGCGTGTATGTGTTTGGGTTTGCTTGTGTGTATGCGTGCACGCACATGCACTCATGTGTGTATGTGTGTGTAATGCACATACACACATACATTGTGTATGCTTTCTTGTGTGCATGCGTGCACGTGCGTATGTTCATGGGATGGCAAATTTATTTTTAGTCATAGTCATGACATTTCAGTGGAATCATAGCAGTATCACACAATGATGGCACTGACACAATCATACATCATAGATCATACATCATACATCATAGCAGTGACACAATCATATCAGTGGAATCATAGCACTTAATATATAGTTGGGTGCCGGTTGGTACAGCACTGAATGCGGTAAATTACTTACAAGTCCAGATCACAACTGCTAAGGAAATGAGTCCTTACAACTGCCCAGAAAAAGGGAAAATATAAAAATTATATATATTATATATCCATGCAAAGGTGTAATTTAAATAAATAGAAAGGTAGAAAAATTGAACTCAAATGAAGAAGGAATAGCAGTTGTGAGGAACAAGTATATAAAAAGATGGAGAAACTGGAGAGTGACACAGATAAAAAGCAAGGATGATGAGAGATATCACTATGCTTCACTTCAAGAACTGGAGTTTAATTGTTACACACTGAACTCAGCAGTTTGGGTGCAGATTAGAATTTTCAGAGTATGCATGAAGATCCTTGCAATACCGTACCTAATGCTTGTTTGGGGAGAGGATGTGAGCCCTGGTCGTCAGCCAAAGGGGGCAGCAACACGCTGCTGCCCTCTGGCTTTGGAGCTCCACTAGCTGCGTGCTGCAGCTGTTCTGTGACTGCAGCACCGTAGGCCACCTGCAACAAAGAAGGTGTCCCTCACGTCACCAAAACGTCACCAAATGAAGAGGCAAAAAGAAAACGCGGGTTAAAAAAACCACCATTCTGGAAGTAGTTGCAGCACCGTAGGCCACCTGCAACAATGAAGGTATCCCCCACATAGAGGTCGTCACTAAATGATAAGGCAAGAAGAAAACGCGGGCTTAAAAAGATCCACCAATCTAAAAAAAGTTGCAGCACCGTAGGCCACCTTTATTAAAATAAGGTGTCCCCCACATAGAGGTTGTCATCAAATGAGAAAGCGAAGAGAAAACACGGGCATAAAAAATGCCACCAATTTAGAAGTACCGTACAGAGATGTAATCATTCCGCACCCCGAATAATAATAATTAGTTTTGCAATTCACACCCAATCCGCTCCCCTTTCAATAATTATTTATCCTATCCTATAAATCTGCAAGGCCAAACAACCCCTGATGTGGCCCCAGACCTTACCATTGCTTCATTACATGCATAAAAGTTGCTTTTGCAGAAGATATTGACTACAGGGTGGGCTGTTGCCGCCTTCTGCAAACATGAGCCTGGCGGCAATTTTTATTTTAAATTTTGTCCGCAAAAACATTATTTTTGCGGCGTGATATATTCTCTGTACGGTAGTTGCAGCACCGTAGGCCAACTGCAACAATGAAGGTCGTCATCAAATGAGAAAGCGAAGAAAAACGCAGGCATAAAAACAATCTAGAAGTAGTTACTGTACCGTAGGCCACCTGCGACATAGGTGTCCCCACATAGAGGTTATCACCAAATGAGAAGGTGATGGGAAAACACGGGCATTTAAACACTAATCTATAAATAGTTGCAGTACCGTAGGTCAATTGCACCAAAGAAGGTGTCCCCTACGTAGAGGCCGTCACCAAATGAAAGGGCGAGAAGAGAATGCGGGCATGAAAGCAAATCACCGGACAAGAAATGTACTTAAAAAGGAGTGATGAGGCTCGAGATGAGGGACAGGAGTTAAGCAACTGGACGCCTCAGATTTTGGGCATACGGCACACAGCACAGAGCACCTGCCTGCCCGACATCCTTGGCAGCAATGTGCTCATTGAGGCAGGACAAAAGATGAGGGACAGTTCCAACACCTGTAGACGAGTTACGTACACACGCACGCACACACACACACACACACAAACACACACACACACACATCGTGCAGCACCTACCTGCCCAAGGTGCTTTGGCAGCATCACGTTCACTGCACCGACTGCCGCTCGTGCTAGCTGGGCCCGGAAAGCAGTAAAAGCAAGACGCTCACTCCCCCCCCACGTCACGACAGCACGCATGGGCACGACTGCAATTGCGCACACAGCAGGCACATTGCACTGAGATGTGTGCCCTGTGAGCTACTGAGACCCAGTTAAAGTGTACGGGAAGAAACAGGCACATCCCACTGAGATGTGCGTCATGTGAGCTACTGAGATCCAATTCAAGTGTACAAAAAAGAACAGGCACATTGCATTGAAATGTGTGTCCTGTGAGCTACTGAGATCCAATTAAAGTGTACGGGAAAGAACAGGCACATTGCACTGGGATGTGCGTCCTGTGAGCTACTGAGATCCAATTGTAGTGTACGGAAAAAAAACAGGCACATTGCACATAAATGTGTGTCCTGTGAGCTACTGGGATCCAATTAAAGTGTACAAAGAAGAACAGGCACAATGCACTGAGATGTGTGTCCTGTGAGCTACTGAGATCCAATTAAAGTGTACCAAAAAGAACAGGCACATTGCACTGAGATGTGTGTCCTGTGAGCTACTGAGATTCAATTAAAGAGTACAAAAAAGAACAGGCACATTGCACTGAGATGTGCGTCCTGTGAGCTACTGAGATCCAGGTTGAAAGTACGGAAGAGGAGAAATGGAGGGTGCTTGCTGTCTTCCTTACATTGCAATAGCAACCACCACTGTGGGCCCCACGGCAAATGCACATACATAGGGTTGGCCAGAACCGTGTATATACACCGCATTTAACCGTATACTTGGTGATTTCCCGATTTATGATTCACGGAGCATCTGCACAGGGCTGCTGTAGTGCCCAGCCTCAAAAGAAAGAATGCCACAGCCTTTGCTCACACACACATACACACACACCACACACACACACAGTATCACGATGCCCTACCTGCAACGGTGCATTTGTATAGGGCCGCTGCTGTACCTAGTATCAAAGTCAGGTATGGCCGCCACCTGCACACACACACACACTCACACACACACACACACACACACACAAACACACACACACACACACACACACACACACACACGCAGTAGCACGATGCCCTACCTGCAACGGTGCGTTTGTACAGGGCTGCTGCTGTACCCGGTCCCAGGACGTCTTGAAATACAGATGCCAGGTGGCTGAGCTGCAGCCAGTCATCGCAAACGCCCACCTGTGTGTGTGTGTGTGCGTGTGTGTGTGTGTGTGTGTGTATGTGTGTGTGTATGTATGTATGTGTGTGCGGGAGACGGTCCAGAAAGAGCGATGCATTTTGTGGAACAATTCCTACATAGAGTCATTCCTGCATACAACACACATTTTTAAGTATACGACACTCACATTGATACGTTGCATGGTTTATCGTCCGCGTACGTATGTGCATTAGCATATTAGCATGCACACAGAGCCTCGTACACTGCATTCCATCTCACGCAATTTCCTTGTCAGCCTTAAAAAAAGATCTGTGCAAGAAACAGCAATCCGTGTCACTGCCTGGTGTATGAAATGGAAAGCAGCAAGCGTTTCTACCTGGTACTGAAGCTGCATGTCAAGCTGGGCTGCTTGCTCATAACTTAGCTGCAGCGGCTGCTCTTCCTGCCCCTGCTGGCCCTGTATTTGTTGCTGTCCCGGCTGCAGCGGCTGCAGCGGCTCCACTTCTTGCCCCTGCTGGCCCTGTGCTGTTTGTTGCTGCCCTTCTTGAGGCTGCCCTTGCTGCTGCTGCTCCCGTTGCTGCTGCCGCTGCTGCCTTGATCGCCGTTGCTGCTTAGCACCGGTCGCAGGTGTCTGTTGCACCTGTGAATGGGTATGGTGGTGCAGTATCATGCATTAAGAAATAAAACATTTGCTGCTTAGCTGCCACACCAGTCGCAGGTGCCTGTTGCACCTGTGAATGGGTTTGGTGGTGCAGTATCATGCATTAAGAAATAAAACATTTGCTGCTTAGCTGCCACACCAGTCGCAGGTGCCTGTTGCACCTGTGAATGGGTTTGGTGGTGCAGTATCATGCATTAAAAGAAATACATTTGCTGCTTAGCTGCCACACCAGACGCAGGTGCCTGTTGCACCTGTGAATGTGGCTAAATATTTGCCTCTTGTTGGTCTAACAGGTATAACAGGCATTATATTATCCTGCTCCTGGTGTCGCTGCAGTGACTCACGATGGGCGAATTCAAAACTCCGAACTACGGAGGGCGAGACACAGGCGCACTGCATTCTTCGGACAGATTGCAAGCCAAATGATTAGGGTTGGTCAGAATTGTATATATACACCGTAAACGACCGTATAGTTGGTGATTTCCCTGCCAAAAATATTGTATACACACAATATATATATGAAACCCTAACCCTAACCCTAACCCTATATATATGAATCAGGCCAACCCTACAAATGATCTCCCCCTAACACTGCAAATCGTTATGCTGTGAGCGGTTATGTCAGTGGAGTGGCCGTATGGGTGTGTGCGCCAGAACGTGAGGGCACGATGAAAGGGCAACATTGCACGAGGCCACAATAAGAGAGCAGGATGGCTGTGAGGGTAGGATATGGCGGCAAGGTATGAGCACAGGGCACGATGGCAAAACATAAGGGCAGGCTAGTGTTGGTGCAGCACCCACGTCCAGGGCCGCCTAAGGGAACATGGCACTCAGCATGCAACGGGAAGCAAGACAAATAGGAACAGCTTTCGCTTGACGGTACTTACAGGGGTGCGAGTTTGAGGCAAGCCCAGTGCCCTTCTGAGCTCATGCATGCAAGCCAGGTAGGCGGCCTGCAAGCAATGAAAGAGATTGGGAGTTGCACCGTGTGGAGGTTGTGGGAGGAGGTCGGAGGAGCATCGAAATGTTGGTGGTGATGTCAGGAGAGGTATAAGATTCAAGGGCATGCTCTCGACATATACGGCGTAATATTGTGCATGTGTCCTAGCGCGCTTGCATGCATGCGTAGGTGCGTCGAATTTAAAATGGGTGGAATCCCTGAGGGCGTTGGAACACAGCTTGAGTAACGATTCTTTGCTTTTTTTATACAAGCAAGGTCCAGTAATCAAGAAAGGTGCATACATACATGTGGTTCTCCCCCTGCACTGTTATAAAACCTTTTCCTTGCTCGAGTTTTTCATTTGTCGACACCTACCTAGTTCCTTGCTTACATCCGTGGCTCATGGTCTTACAGTGTTTGTTGCAAATGGCATACATTAAAAATGGAGCTGTTTTTCATATTTCTTTGATTACATCCGTGGCTCATGGTCTTACAGTGTTTGTTACAAATGGCATACAAAACAAATAGAACTTTGATCTTTGTTAGCCACTCGTGTCTTGAGCCAGAACCCCTTTCTCCTTATTGACAAGCAAAACAATTAATACCCCCTTCCGACCCCACCATACCTTTCTAGGGTGGGCCAGAACCATGTAATTATACGTATGTACGGTATACATACGGTATTTTAAGCAGGGAAATCATCATATATACGGTCATATACGGTGTACATATACGGTTCTGGCCAACCCTATGTTTTTCCAATCATGGTGGGGTTCATGTGTTGTCTCTCTGTTCCCCCTACTCGACCTTCCTCACCTGATCTGCTTCTCGCCGGACCCATCTGTCATCAGCCACTGCGTGTAAAGCGGTTTGAAAAGGGTTTGGGAAATCATTTCCAATTTGTCATTTGAGACCAGCGAATGTGACTGGCAGGGGAGTATTGAAATGGAAAACAGGAATGTGTGGCACAAGCAAGGGTGATCGAAAATATTGAGATGGTGGACACCAGAAGATCAAAAGGAAAAGGGGGCGTGCAGGGGGCATGTCACAAAATCCCGGAGCTGCTAAAGAGAAATCACAGCGGCTCGTTTTTGCTTGTTATAAACAATTCAATAACAGGTTTATCCTCTATTGGCGTTGCCGTAACTGCGCTCCAAACCTGTCCCTTTTCATTGTTGGGGGAAAATATTTGCTGAACATGATTATTATTGGTCCTGGAGCGTGTCAGAGCTGTTGATAGAGTATGCAGCACCAGAATATACTGCACACGCTCACAGTAAAGTGCTCACCCCTGTTCTAAAGCGCTACAAAAGACATGAGTAGGGTTGGCCAGAACCATACATATACGGTGCATATACGGTATTTCTGGCAGGGTAATCACCAAATACACGGTCATATACGGTGTATATATACGGTTCTGGCCAACCCTAGACATGAGTATATCAAACAATAAAGCAGACACACTCAGAAAGAAGCAGCGAGCAGCACTAAAGGAAAGGATTAGGTGAGATGCAGAAGGGCAGCCGAGGCAAGTGCTTTCTAAATTAGGATTCAGCGCTCGCGTGCATATGGTTAAACAGTGTACAACAGAGCTTATTTTAATCTTGATGTCAGAGGCGGCGAGGGGGCTGTAGGCACTGGCGTTGAAGCGCTTCTACCCTTTATTGTGCTGGGTGCGTTATGTCTACTCTCTTGTTTACCCTCGCAAACAGAGATTGTTTACCCTCGCAAACAGAGATCGTGTACCCTTGCAAACAGAGATTGTTTACCCTCGTAAACAGAGATTGTTTACCCTCGCAAACAGAGATTTTTTACCCTCGCAAACAGAGATCGTTTACCCTCGCAAACAGAGATTGTTTACCCTCGCAAACTGAGATCCTCGAGTCAAGATGAGTCCATGGCTTTCATGGAACAAAACACGAGGACCACATATTTCTTGCTGCAGCCGTACCTGCTTTTGAACCAGAGGATGGTAGCCCAGCAGTTGAAAAGCGAACGTCTCCGCCCATCCCTGAGCTACTGTCTACTGCTGCTGGGGTTGAGGTTGAGGGTGGGGCTAGAGTGGTGATGAAGGCCTCGTTAGACTGTGCATGAGAGACACAGAAAGGAAGGAGGCTTCAATTAATAAATCCCTGCTTTGAACCCTTAATCCAAGGGACTAGACAGGCCTTCTTTGCTGTTTCTAACTTTAAGGGACTAGACATGCCTTGTTGGCTGTCTCATCTGGATTTAGCAAGGGACTAGGAAGGCCTCGTTTAGCTGTACCTCATCTGATATAAGTTGGGATATGCAGTGTGGCAATGCAGCGTGAATTGTGGGTGAGTAAGAAGGCGGGGGGAAGAGGCGACTTGTGACTGTTCATGTTCATATGTCCCATTAAATCGTTCCCAAAGGACTACGCTCGGAATGGGCTTGCGTGATTATTTCTGAGCTGTGGCACCAACCCGTTGAGCAGCAGCCTCGAGCCAACTATCTTAGCAGAAAATATAAAAAGAGAAGCAAAACCATGCTGGCAGTGGAAAACCACTACAAAAAGATTGCACGCAAGCAGTGGTCATACCCTAAGCTCTGGTTGAGGAAACAGAGGCCTTGCTGACGGGCACTACAAAAAGATTGCACGCAAGCGATGGTCATACCCTATAAGCACTGGTCGAGGAAACAAAGGCCTTGCTGACGGGCAGCCAAGTACGCTCAATACCAGGCGGGTTTGAAAAGCACAGATATGCATGAACACCACCTTCTCTACAAACTCATCAATCCCCCCCCCTGCCCCGAGAAAATGCTCTGTCCGTAGCAAAGAGAGTTTCTTTGAACTAGAACGGTGTTGCAGTTAACTAGGCAATTGTGCGCCTACCTTCATGTGTAAGATCGGCCAGATCCAGAGATGTACACTGTGTGACCGTATGTGGTCCATACTTTCCTGATAGAATAAACATAAAACCATACATACACTGTGTGCACAGTACTTTAATGGGTGTGGTAAACCCTTACCAAATGAGGAGCGAGGCGCAATGCCTCCCATCATGCAGCTGCAGCATCAAGGGAGAGATGCCTCCCACCATCAGGGAGAGATGCCTCCCACCATGAGGGAGAGATGCCTCACACCATGCCGCTGCAGCATCAAGGGAGGGGCCTGATCTGATGAGGATCGTACTCCATTGCATGTGCATGTGCTCACCAGCGTGCGTGGTGCGTGGGCTCTGATCTGAGAAAAATATTTCTTCGTGCAGCAGCTGCTTTGCCAGCAAGATGGGCTATGACCTGATGCGGAATCGTACTCTCATTGCATGTGCATGTGCATGTGCTCACCAGTGTGCGTGGCGTGCGCTGCGATGCCTCCCAGCGTGCAGCCGCTCTGGCCGTGAGGGAGGGTTCGATGATCTGATGAGGCCCAGGACCTATGTGTAAGGGCCTGCCCTTGGGGGATGCGATGTCGTACTGGGCCAGCAGGGGCAGTGCTGCAAAAAGCTGCGAGACAGGGATGTGTATTCACATCATGGGATTTACGTGCGAGGCATGAGGGGAAGCATGGCTTAAATTTGAGGGATGCGATGTCGTACTGGGCCAGCAGGGGCAGTGCTGCGAAAAGCTGGCAAATCAGGGGCAGAGGAAAAAGCTGGCAAAGCAGAAGCAGAGGAAAAAGCTGGCAAAGCATGGGCAGTGCTGCAAAAAGCTGGCAAAGGCAGGGAGGTGTATGCACGAAATGGGGTGAGACGAAATGGGACGATGTGCGTATGAGTAGGGTTGGCCAGAACCGTGTAAATACACCGTATATTGCCGTATGTATGGTAATTTCCCTGCTAAGAATACCGTATGTACACCGTATATATGTATAAATATATGGTTCTGGCCCAGCTTACGAATGAGGCATGAGGGAAAGAGTGTTGCCGTTGATAGGGTGGCACTTGTTACGTGAATCAAACAGTGTGGTTGATGATAGGAGAGTGTTTTCTGTGAAGTTCAAGGTGAAATTTGAACACAATGTGTAAGGCATTGCGGCAAGAAGGTGCGAGGCAAATTGGTGCATACTCATATCCTTATGTGCATCCCTTATACAGAGGGTTGGCCAGAACCGCCATATAATACGGTGTATATACGGTATTGTTAGCAGGGAAATCAACAAATATACGGTCATATACGGTGCATATATACGGTTCTGGCTATATATATAAGGTTCTGGCCAACCCTACTAATACACAAAATCGGGGGAGTGAGGCACGTGA
>Ga0307968_1001508_pt1 | contig 19051 bp, 21 predicted proteins | sample OrgLakmetagen650_FD_201834 | JGI IMG/M metagenome (GOLD analysis project Ga0307968, IMG submission 201834) | Saline water microbial communities from Organic Lake, Antarctica - #650 | ecosystem: Environmental > Aquatic > Non-marine Saline and Alkaline > Saline | place: Antarctica: Organic Lake...
GGCCGCGAAGGGAGCCGGTGCCTAACTCGCCAGGAGCAGGTCGCAAGCTACAGCCGGGCCCTGGTTGTGACTGCTGCCACGGCTACCATGCTAAAGGCTGCCGTGTTGCTCCACCGTATGAGTCTTAACCGCTCCCGAGTATTTCCGGGCGTGTGCACGAAGGCACACGAAGGCGTTTTCCAGGGGGCACCACGCGGAGGTGCTCATACATCGCCCCCAGTTGTACCTAATGTAGTGAGAGTGATTGCTAGACTGAGACTGTTGCTCCAAGTGCTGGACGCGGGTCCTCTCCCGGGCCCTCGCTCGCCTATCCTTCCGAGTGCTGCCGTCTCTGCTCTGCTGCTGCTAGCGTGTTGGGATCGGTCGGCCTTCTACCACACTCAAGAACAACACCACTGCTGAAGAAGGGCTAAGAATATGAAGGGAAACGTTCTAAATATGTTATAAAAAACACCCAGTTGAATCCCCGGGGAGAACAGTCACGCAACCTTGGAGTCGAGTGGAGGGGGGTTAAACCGGGGCGTTCCGGAATCAGCGCAAGATTAGCTTCTGTTTCATACAAATTTTTTCACTCAGAGGTGGCCTGGGAGGCTCAAACCTCTATTCTTTCAGTCAAACTTGACATGAACATAAGGGGACTACGCCCCAGGGGGCTTTGCCCCAAAAAGAACAACTACGCAGGCAGTGAAAACCACTCCCCACATCAACTAAGGAAAAGGAGCCACCGAGTACAGTAAAGCTCCTCCACCGCAAAGGGAAAAGGAAAGAAAATCAATGGGGATCAAGAGGGTTGCAGGCTTGGCCTGAAGCCGGCTCCTAATGAGAGTTAATAAAAGTACTGGAAAGGGCACGTCTGGTATGGGAAAGTTAGCAGCGAAGTTCACAGATAGAGTGCACATGGAGCCTGGCGGCAAGCTTCTTAACCCGTAAAGTACAACATTGGCGGGACTGGCAGTCTTTAAAACACACAAAGAAGGACAACTTGAAGACGCCGGATCTTGTTTTTACAATTATTGCCTATACGTATCATCCCATGATGATCCCATTATGTGAACCAAGAGGTGCAGGTATCATACGCACGTATATGCTATGATAACCATTACCATCTCACGAGCATATCTAGCAGCTGATTTCAAAGGCCTGCTTCGATATGCAACCAATGAATCCACATGTGGACATCACTCCCACGGGGCACTGTGAAGTTTGGACCAAAACGGTGGACCTTGTCCGCCTGAAAGATGATATTGCGCAAAACAGATCGCCAATGATAAACGCCACACACAAGGCTTCCCTCCCAAAACTGTATAAAGCTAGAGCGGCCTGCATATATAAGCCAGATGGCAAATGCATAGGCATGATGATGACTCCTGAGCGCTTCCACCTTTGATGAGAAAGGTTTTATGAAGCTCAGAAAAACGGACTACACAGAGATATGTCTTCTCCTGTTCAATGCCTAGCCTCTGATGGACTGGGCTCTTGCTCAACACCAAATACCAGACTCACAATTTGGTTTCTGCCCCACAAGGAACACCAATCAATCCCTCTTTATTCTGCGACACATTCTCGCTACTGCAAAAACGAAAAAAATGAAGGTGTTCACTGCTTTTCTGGACCTCCTTGCTGCCTACGACAGTATTCCGAGAGAGAAACTTTGGAGACACTTGCAAAAAAAAAGTCCACAATATTTGAGAGATATCATCCAAACCATTTACACAGGATGCCTCTACCTTCTTATTGATGGCGACAAAAATTCCGGGGAGGTTGCGCCCAACAAAGGCTTGAAACAGGGCTGCCCTCTGAGTCCCCTTCTGTATTCCCTTTATACCAATGACATTGGCAGATTCTTGACCGTGCAGAGAGGTGCTGCCACTGCCTTGGATTCAGTTCAGGTCCCTCATTGTGATTACGCTGATGACATTGCTCTCACTTCAAACACAGCTGAATGTCTACAGTTCCAGCTAAACAAATTCCACAACTACACACGTTTCAAGGGGCTCAAGCTCAACACTGCCTGACAAAACAAAAGTCATGGTCTTCTTCAGCAAGGATACTTCTGCGATTCCCACCTTCACGTTCGATGGCACACCTCTAGAACTTGTCACTCATTTCAAATACCTTGGATTCACTCTCACTCGTGATGGAAGTATGCACACAGCAGCTGAGAAGATGGCAGACAACTTGAGGCTCGCAATAGCTAGAGTTTACAGAACCGGTTCTAGCAAGGGTATCACACACAGAAAACATGCCATGTTGTGGCTTTTCCAGGTCTTCGCTTTGACAGCTGGCCTGTACGGATGTCAAGTATGGGCCACTTTTTCACTGACATATGATTCCTCAGTAACCACCCGTGCACACGTCCTTCATCTTGGCTTCCTGAAAAAACTCCTGGGTGTCAAGAAAGGTACTGATACTCACTGCGTGCTCCGCAAAACAGGCCAGATGCCCATCTTTTTCTACTGGTTCAGATGCACCATAAGATTCTGGAACAGTTTATTTACTCTCTTCAAACAACCCCCCTCTTGAGAAAATTGTGCGGGCTGACTTACTTCTTGCAAACAGAAGTGATCATGGACTTACCAGGTTCTGCATGCGCTCCAAGATTTACCTACATCTCAACAGCTTTTGGATGCCGTACGATCTCGTCAGACTATCGATCTAGGACAGTTTGAACTCACTCTACGTGAACATATCATTGGGGGCTGGAGAGATCTTGACATGTTGACACCACATGAAGCTCACCATTCCAGCAGAATCATGAGGGCATATCACACACAATTTGGTGTACCTTTGGGGAATACTCCTGGATGGTGGGATGACCGAAAAAGAAATCAAAATCCTGTGTTGCCTCTACCTTCGCTTGGACATTCCCAGCAACCTCAGCCGCGCACTTTCTTGCCTTCGCCTTTCTGGCCACAACTTTCTGGTCCAAAGAATGCGTCATGACAGGAATAGAAGGCCTTATAGCTCAGGATCTGTGACAGATGTGACTGGCACACTATTCAGCATGAGGAACACATTTTGTTGGACTGTCCGCATGAACAACTGGTCAGACTTCGCACACAGCAACAGCTTATCTTCCCACCTCCTCAGTTTGAGGATGGCCCAGCTCGTTTGAGGACCTTTATGAACCAACCTGATATTTTTGGTGTTGCTTCTTTTGTAGCTAAGTGCCTAGCCCTGTTCCCTTGATTTTTCTAGCGTTTCTTTTTGCTTTGGTTACAGGCTTTTTCCCAAGCTTCCGCTCAGAGGCATATATAGCGATGTAACCTTACCTTACCTTAATGTGGGAAGTGGCTTTCACCGCCTGCATAGTTTCCCCCCCCCTCTTTAAATCAATGTGGTCGACTGGTCCTGGCAGATGCTCGATTGTTTTCACTGGTTTTTTCAGTGCTGTGCCTTTTAATGTTTTTTTTGTAGGTGCTACAAGTCTGGTGCTACAACAAAAGTTATCACAAATTTTACGTGTTTTACATACGCAGTCTAGCAGTCGTACGTTTTGCTGATGGCTTCTCTGTAAACTCTGAATGATTTCTGTGGCAGACCCGGGGATGGCATATGCGCTTGGTGCTGTGGCATGTCAGTTATTCACTTGCAGGTCACACTGAATCATTGGACAACCAGGTATCTTAATTTTTTACCAATTAACAAGTTAAAATTTGCCCTTTTTGCTCACTGCTGACTTTGGGGTTTTTGTGTGGTTTCTTCTCTCCTGGAATGCTGTATGGTTACCCCATGACAGAGTTTGTTAATTCAAGCCAGAAGTGATAACACCATGGCGTTACTTTACCTTACCTGATACATAAAAATGTACACTATAGCAGACTGACTATAGCGCTGTAATTTTGCAACCTTACCTTACCTAAATTCTGCCCTACTCCGAGACTCCAAGATATTTACAGATGCAGAATAATTTACTTACATTTCCTTTCCTTTTCACGGTGAAGGAGCTTTATGGTACTCGGTACCAAAGTGGCTCCTTTTCCTTAATTAATGTGGGGAGTGGTTTTCACTGCCTGCGTAGTTTTTCTTTTCTACTTACTAGTAGAAAACCGAGCAAATAAAGATGTTTCTAGGGGTCAACGAGGGCGCATGACAAGGCATGTTGGTTATATCCTTCTGATCTAGGACCGGGTTTCCACAGAGGAAACAAAGAGGAAAAACAACCGGGCAGAAAACAGTCAGAGCACGTGCAAAGGGCTGCCGAGCACAATCAATTGCCTGAGTTCCTTGCACAATTATACTTCCAGCTTCTTCAGCAATCATGCCATTCCTGAAATGCCAACCTGCTGCGTGCGCTTCAAGGCTAAAGGTGTCAAGCTCTTTTCAGCAGAGAGCAGATGGTGCTTCACCTGTCGGGCTTCGTTGACCTGCGCATCATCAAGCAAAGACCGGGGACACGTAAGCAGATTCTCACGTTCCCTAGAAGGCCTTGTGCTTCTGAGTAACAAAACACGAAAACGCAAAAAGTAATACAGCACGTGGCATGATTGCCTTCATTTGAAGCAATCACGACGCCAGTTCGAAATTGAGGAGCCGTCTTAGCATTTAATCGAACACTCGCTTGCTCACCCACCTGCGTCACCATCTTGTAAGAATCCGCCAAATCCGAAGAGAATACCAGCAGCGGTGGAGCAGGCTTGGAAATACGCAGAGGCCTAAGCTTGTGATCCAGCAGTTTTGGTCCGGTCTGCCTATTGCTGGAAGACGATTGGCCAGGGGAGCGGTCTGTTTTCCCCCCATCTCCCCCCCTAGACCCTGGGGCAGACCCGCCTGCTCTATCTTTATCTTGAGATTGCACGCCTGTCCCTCCTCCACCACTGCTGCCTCTGCTGTCTGCCATGCAGGCACGTAGCAAACCCAGATGCAAGTCCACGGCAGACGGCTTGGCCTCTGTGTTTGTTGTGCAGGATACCATGATCGCAACTTGTACTTAGATTTTGGACAGCTCTCAGGTGCAGGGCACTCCAGATATACACACTTGCTGTAACAGCAACGCATTAACGTATTCCTTCAAACATAGGAATGAATTGCCGTGCGCAGACAGGGATGCAGACCCTTATTATTTGTGTTCAACTCGTGCAGACAAGCATCGCAAGGGGTCTAAGCTGTACCGATTACAGAGGTCGATTATTTGTGGGTAAAAGTATTTTTTAGTATACAGGAGCGCAGGTGAAAGGTTGTGTGTGTGGGGTGCTTTGAATGCATCCTTGTGTGTGCTTGCGCACCAACACACCTGCTAGATAACCATTGACAACTGCACAAAGGCATATTTCACTGACCTTGGGGCTTTTCAGGCAGTTCCTCCGGCACTGCGGGAGGTTCTTGTGGGGAACGCACACACATGCTAATACGTTTAGCCATGTATTCTCGTTCCCACTGCCGTATGTCGAGCACCTCACCCTCTCGTTGCCTCGTTGCACCTGCAAGGCGTTGCGGGTTATAAAGGTAGGCCAATGCGTGATGTCAGCTGGTATGATGCTTGGCTGCACATGCAGGATTCAAGTGCAGGCAGCATCAATCAGTGCCCCTGACATGCTGAGCAGTACTGAACTCGTGGGCTGTGAACTTTTTGTGTGGGCATGATTTGGCGTGAAGGCGCTATAAGGTCCTGTGAGTGTGTTAATGTCAAAACGTGCAGAGATTAAAGCACTGGTTCCGTTCAGAAGGAATGGCAAAACACACTTACACCCCTGGAGATAACTTTATATTCATAATTTACATGCCAAGGCGACACATCATTCACGACTGCGCTCAAACCCGCGCAGGGAGCTCAATGTTGATGTTGCTAGGGGAGAAAGGATCAGCACATCCTCCATTACCTACTTGTATATGCGCTTGTAAAAATCCTTTATCACAGCATCTGTGACAAATACAAGTCACAAAGTTCCCAAATATCTGGAGGGCAAAAAGAAAGACCACAAGAGGTAGCTCACGGCCACAAATCACCTGCAACGGGTTCTATGGTGTTTCTGCTCGCAGAATCCACAGCAGCAGAGGCTGCAGCAGCCACTCTGTCTTGAGGAGGGTCATCCAGCAGCAGCCCATGTCCAGCTTCCTCCCCCCTGTCTCTTATTGATGCATGGTACGTGGAAGCCGAATGGCCCGTGGGCAACTGGATGGCAGGGTGGTAGTTTGGGGCGTGCGGAGCCTGAGGTTGTGCTTGGTTGGGGGAAGCCGCCCCCTCTTGTCCCTGTAGGGAGTACAGTGAGTTCAGGTGTCAGACCTGTGCTTAGGACTCGCCATGTGCCTGTTGTGAAAGTGCGGTTCTACGTCACCACGGGTCTACGCTTGCGTCTAGACTCCTCCCTAGCAGCTTGAACGCACCACAGCAAGGGCGAGTCATTTTATCATCAAGCTGGTGGACATGGGTAAATGCTCTTCAATTCCACACGCCGCAGTAAACACTGCCCGGAGTTAGGGCAGCTACCATTAGACAATTTCTACCTTTTGGCGTTGCTGCTGGGCAAGCGTACGTGCTTGCATGCCTTGTCGCAGGGCCTGGAAGTTCGTGGGTGGGGAGGGGGGGGGGCCTGGGGGCTGCGGGGATTGAGCTACTTTCCTCTTGGCTTGGGTGCCTTTTGTAGGCTGAGGGCGTACAGATGGCTGAAAGGCTGTTAGGAGGGGCCTGCGTGTTGCCATTGGGTTGAGTAGCATAAGTTTGTGGCTTTGCCTTGCTTTGATTTTGCACACGCATGTTTGCTCATCATCTTCCTTGACGTGTCAAGGATTAGGACGAACTGCCAGGACCATTGAAGGTGCAACTTTCTTGGTCTATTGCGATCTGAAAAAGGCAGCCAATACATACACCTCTTACGGGTCTGTCCGAAATAAGCTTCAACAAGACAATCCATCTGACAATGACAAGACGGTGACGGATGACACATGAGCGAAGCTAGGATTTAAAGTAGATGTCAAGCTTGCAACCCCCAACCCAAGATTTTGCTGGGACAAGTAGCCTAATTTAAGCAGAAGTTATAATGCCAAACTTACCTTTCTGTTGCCTTGGAAGCAACGCTTGAAGCACGGGTGTCTGGTCGAGAGCGATTTGAGGGCGCCTCAGATCCCACAAAGCCGCGTTCGGGTGACCTTCTTAGGCCATGCCTGGATAGCCAATCCAAATCAGGAGGGTGTTGGCTGAACATGGACACCCCTGCCGGGCTGCTCCTGCCGTTGGTAGGCAGGCATACGTCTTCCAGGCACTGCAAATCGCACGTACACGCGTATTTGTACATTGGGAGGGTGTGCGGTTGCAAGGGCTCTGTGTGGAGGTGCGCATTTTTTAGCATGGATGTGAAGTTTGCGTCTCTTACTATTTTAGCTCTTTTAAAGCTGACAGCTCCTCTATCTTGCCTCTTGCGTGTAGGGCTGGCCAGAACCATGTATGCACACCCTATATGACCGTATGGAAATTTGCCTGCTAAAAATATCGTATGTGCACCGTACACGTACGCACAAATGTATAATTTTGGCCAACCCTACTTGCGTGTCATGTGCTTTACACGTACGTGTGTGTGTGTGTGTGTGTGTGTGTGTGTGGGTATTTTTATGAGTGTTAAACAAGGGCACGTACTTGTGGTATCTTACGTGAACCTGCATACAGTGTTAAACAAGGGCACGTACTTGAGTGTTAAACAAGGGCACGTACTTTTTTGGTATCTTTCGTGAACCTGCATAATTTACCTGATAGCGTTACACGTACGTGTGTGTGTATTTTATGAGTGTTGAACAAGGGCACATACTTTTGTAGTATCTTACGTGAACCTGCATAATGCACCTGATAGCCAAGGGAATCCTTGGACGCTATGGACTCCTGGCATGCACTGTTGCTGTTGTCTGCAGGCAAGAGTGGACGGAAATGGTTTGCCGTCTAAACATGTGATTTGCAGAAATTGCTGAATCCTGCAAGGAATGCCGTTGTGTTGCTTCCACGTATTGTGAAGGCAATAGAATAGTAGCATTTGCCGTTGGAGATAAGGCACACATTTCCATTACCTGCGGCAGTTTTATGTCGTGCATAGATTCCACACCAATGTAGCATATGATTCAATCAAGCAGGCACAGGGAGGAATGAAATTTCTGAAAAGTTTGTGACATGCCTTAGCAATCTGGAAGCAACACCAAAATGCGGACAAAACCCCAGGATGCGTTTCCATCACCAAATCCCGCGTGCATTTCTGCATACTTATGGCACTATACTAGAGATGGCCAGAACCGTATATATACGCCGTGTATGACCGTACATTTGATGAAATCCCTGCAAAAAATATTGTATATACGCCGTATATACATGGTTTTGGCCAACCCTACTCAATACCCTTGCTGAATACAAGCACAACACCAGCACAAACAGCATGTTGCTGGCACTGCTCCGTTTTTATCTGCCCCCGTTACTGCTACTTTGGGGTGACGACCCTGTGGCTCAGCTCCACTTCAGCGCCTACTGCTTCTGTAAACACCTTCATCCTTACCTGCCTCTTTCACCGCTCCTGCCATTGCTGAGGCTGCTGCACTGCCAGCCACGCCAGTCACCCCTGAGCCTGATAAATGCAGGGCTTGGTTGGCGTGTGCCAGTAAGGCGTGGCCCCTGCTATAATTTCTATGCCTGGGAGATAGAGCGTTGCCCACTGCTTCCTCAGCACCGGCCCCTGAAATGGATGTGATAAAAGTGCGCGTGACTTTCTCTGGCAGATTGTTCAGTCACAAGGCCTCTGTTGCTTGCGGCTTTTAGGGTTTAGTCAAGACAGAGTCTCTAGACTCAGCAGGGCGTTGGTCGTAGCTCATCGAGTTTAGCCAAGACAGAGTCTAGAGCAGGGCCTTGGTCGTAGAATAATGAGTACAGCCATGACAGGGACTAGAGCAGGGGGTCCATGGTTACCTGATGATCCCCAGGGGTGCGGGTATGGGGCTTGCGTTTGGCCGGGAAAGCTGGGGTGTGATCGAACAGGAGCCAAGGGGGCAGATAGTTTTGGAGAAAGAAAGGAGTGTGTCGAACCAGTCATGGGCTCCTGTGGGCAGTTTATTTTGGTGGTAGTGAGTGTACATGTGCGTGTCTGTTTTAATCATGTGTATGTGTGTGTGCCACGCACATATGCGCCTGGATTGGCAGCTGCATTGCAGCTTAATCTCAAGGTGTGTTATTACATACAATTATTGGATCTTGCTATAACATGCCACTATGTTTGAACACAAACATCCAAAACCATCATCGATGTGCAACCTGTGATGCACAAATCGTGTCAACACAGCACAATCCAACAAGTGGACACAATTTTATTGTGCTGATATAAGAACTTTGAATGATGTGTGTGTGTGTGTGCGTGTGTGTGTGTGTGTGCGTGTGTGTGTGTGAGAGAGCCTTAACGCACAGGTCACTGACCTTCGAGGAGTGAACAACAGCTGACACACTCTTACGTATCGCTAGTTTAACATGCGCTCTCCATCCCAAGCTAAGCATGCCTAACATTTGAGAGGCGAGCAGCTAATTGCCGCGAGAGAGGAATACCAATGCTGCCGTGCTCTCCCTCCACACACATTCTCCAACTGTACATTCGATTTAAAGCTCAAATGGTTGGCGGAAGAAACAGCCACACATACGCATGGCGAAGGTATATCACGCACTTGACTTTCTGTCCCATCTTCGCTCCTTGTTCAATGTTCCATGCACACAAATGTAAGACCCTCGGCGGCATACCTTAAGGCACACACTTTAATAGGCAGCTCACCTGTAGCTGTATCCCTGGGAGGGGCCCAGATGCAGCAGCGCCTGCACTGTCAGCTGACATGTCCAGGAACGTGTTAAATAGCAGGGAGTCGTGCTTCTTGGAGCCATCTGCAGACTTGCTCAAATGAGAGGGTGCCTTTGAGCCACGCCGTCGCTGCTGCTGCGCATCCTGCTGCCGGCTCGGCTGAGGCTCATGGCTAGCTACATTAAAGTGGGCACTCTTGTGAGCAAGGCCATCCCCCCCTTCCCCTCCCGTCCTCCGCCCTCCCTGTATGTCCTCAAACACAGATCCAATGTGAGCGTGGCCTTGTGGGCTCTCTTCCTGAGACATCTCGTACCCCTCCCCACCGTCCAAACCCACTTTGACCCCTCCAATGGCTGGGTCAGACAACTGCGAGCGCTTGCCTGCCAAAGAGCTGCCCTGAGAGAGGCAGTGGCAGAAGGAAAGGCAGGCCTTGTAAAAATGTCAGTTCAACAAGTCTGTATGCTGCCAGCCGAAAATGCCCTGCTTTGGTGCGCCGTGGTGCCTGATGCAGGCAATGTCGTCTTTGCCTCAAATTCCACCTACCTAGGTTTGCTTATTGCAACAAGGGGCCTTTGCTGGCGCCTGAGGAGGATTTTCCAGGGCAAGGAGCAGCCTTGCATCCTATGGCGTACGCTTTACGTAGCATAGACGCTTTACGTAGCACATACGCTTTACGTAGCAATCCTACGGCATACGCTTTACGTAGCACAGAAGTAGGATTGGCCAGAACCATATGTATGGTGTATATTCGGTGTTTTTGGCAGGAAAATCACCAAATATACGGTGTATACTTACAATTCTGGCCAACTTTACGCAGGCGCCAAGACGACAGGGTCATGCACACCTGATGAACCAGCACTTGCAATCTATGCCCTCTTGACTTGCAACCAATCTGCAGATGTACACTTGCACACAGAGTCTGTCTCCAGCACAGAGGCATTAGCAGTACCAACACTTAGGTTAGAGGCACACACCTGCTGCTCAGAGCCAGCCATCTGGTTCCTCTTGGCTTGCAGCCGTGCAGTGTGTTGCCGAGGCCCCACACGAAACACGGCCTCGACCTCATCCATGGTGCGCATCATGGCAGTCTCTCGTGAGTCATATACAGATGGGCCCCTGTTGTGGGCGCGTAAGATATGTGTATGATTCCGTGGGTTCTGTGGTATGGGTGTAAGGGTGTGGGTGGGGGGTGCGGGGTGGGGGTAAGTGGATGTGAACCACAGTTAACCCCGGGAGGCAGCATACGTGCTTCGAGTAGGTGCGCTTGTGTCATATGTCATGTTTCATGTTTCATGTTTGCAAGCACCTTTCCCCCCCTTGCTGTAACTTGCACCGGTGCTTGGCACATGTATGCACACATAACGATGGCAACAAGCGTTCACAAAAGACAATAGTTTGCAGGCCTGTGTGGTCACCTGTGGGGCAGCTTTTCAGAAGTTTCAGGACCTTCCAGCTGCTTGCCACTCTGAGTGCGGTGCAAATGCTGCGCCCTGTCGAGGCCATTCAGAATGATGTCCTACAAAGGAAGAACGGGAGGGAAGCAGCATGCTTATAAGGGAGGGGCACCAGGTAATCCCATCTCACATAACAGAGCACCCTGCAAATTAAATCGGTTCAGCAGCAGCAACAGCATTGCGGAGGAGCTGCTACATCTGCACCCTTGGGCGCATGTGCGTCTACTCTTGACATGCTGGGAGTTGCACCATCCAAAAAACACTGTACGCAATGTGTCCACACACAAGTTCACAGACACTTAATATAGAGAAGAAAGTAAATCATGGTTCTCACATGCATACGTACACACATAAATACACACACACGCGCAACAGAATAACACACCTGGCCCTTGCTACGTTCTCTAGTCTGGCCTTGTAGGCCTTGCACATATCCCTCAGCGTTGGGAGAGATGTAGCCACTGAAGTTTGCCACAGAGTCCCTGCAAAAGGGGAAATATGTTTTGTTGAGGCTTTTCCTACCTGAACCCCCCATGCATACATTCTTATGCACAACATTGCTCTGATGATCACACGCCCTTCCCTCTAAACCAAGACACCTGTAATCAATTCGTCCCACGCACCTTTGCAGTGCCGCTTCCAACACTATAGAGCTCTTGGTGCGATGCGTACGGCAGCGTTTGCTTTTTCCTTGACCCAAGCCCAAGGCGCTGGCGCTCAGCCCCTCCCCCTGCTTCTGGTCTAAGTTGGCTTCGTTGCCTTGCTCCAGTAAGTCCCAGAGAGTGTCAGGGTGCACACCTACCCGGATGTACATAGGCAGCCATGTGTGTGTGTGTGTGTTTATGCGTGTGCAGTCCCAGAGGGTATCAGGGTGCACACCTACCCGGATGCACATAGGCAGCCGTGTGTGTGTTTATGCGTAAGTGTGCACGTGTGTACGTGTGTGTGTGTGTGTGTGTGTTTATGTGTGCAGTCCCAGAGGGTACCAGGGTGCACACCAACCCGGATGCACATAGGCAGCCGTGTGTGTGTGTGTTTATGCGTGTGTATGTATGTGCGTGTGTGTGTCTGTGTGTGTGTGTGTGTGCAGGTTTAAAGGGTATCAGGGTGCACATCAACTCGGATGCACGTAGGCAACCGTGTGTGTGTGTATACTTTTGTGTAAGTGTATGAGCACATGTGTGTGTGTGTGTGCACATGTGTTCATTTTTTTTTGCTTTGATGCAATTCTCGGAGGTGGTATCAAAGTGCACCACGACAGATGCAGCAGCTCGTGTGCTTGCCAACCTGGATTTGGTACGTGCAGGTGATGAGCACCGCCAAGAAAGGTGCACGAATTTTGTGGTTGGATCAAGGGAGCAGAGTTTGGTTGAGCAGGACTGGTTTTGTGTTATACTTGAGCAGAAGATGACAAGAAGTTGTATCTGTTTTGAGGGATACTTTCATACACTGGTGAGGTGCAAAAGCTTTTAGCAATTATAATCGTTAGTGTACATAAGTATAGAAAATGGGTGTTGTGACTGTTAAACATGTGCGAACATGTACACACACGCACACGCGTACGCACACGCACACACAACACACACAGGCATACACACAGGCAAGCATAGACACTCACACACACACTTACACACAAATAAGCATAGACACGTACCTGCTTTCTGTGCCAGGTTTGCCACCCATACACTGAGCTTGTCCCCAGCAGCAAGCAGTGCCTCTGGATCTGAGCAGCAACAACACCAACTGGAGTGCTGAAGTGACAAGAACGTGCTTGGTACAAGAATGCAGGAGAGGAGGCAAGAATGCAGGAGAAGAGGGAGGGATGCTTTCACTACCGTTGCTTGTTTTATGACCACCGCACAAAACGGATTATGGTACACAACATTGGTGGGCCAGGTTTTAGACGTTGCCTGCATTCTAATGAGAAGTACAACAAAATGAACAACAGGTTCTCGTGCACCACCCACCCTAGACAAAGCTTGCATCTTAATTTTCACATGGAGAGCAATATGAGACCACAGTGGCTTGCAACGTGTGCAAATTAGCACGCACGCTGGCTACATCTTACCTCCAGCTAGCCTGAAAAGCTGAAGGGAGCGAGCACCAGGCCTAGAGTTGCGTGCTACTTCCTGGAGGGTCGCTTGGAAAGCTTCTGCTCCGTTGGTGACCTACAGCAGCGTTATGATTGGTACAATGCCTTGAGGAGTGATTACTGTATCGGTAATATGTTGTATGCTTAGAGAGAGGATCTCACAAGGTTCTCCTGATTCTTTTGGCAGTTGCTTTATACAAGCAGTTATTTGCTCTCTTCTTTCAACGCTTGGCAAAAACACACGCAAGCACACTCACACACACACCCACACGTGATACACAGCATTTTGTTACTAGCATCATTGCCACACCCCTCAAACACATGCGCTTGTCAGTACCTGCTCATTCCCCCTAGCGTTAATGTCGGCAACGCTCTGCAGTGCTAACTCCTTCTGCATCGGGGTGTAGTACAGCAGCATGCCTGCCCGCAGCGTTTCCGGAAACTTGTGGGGCGCCATAGAGCTGGTGCAGCTGACTGGGGAATAGTACAGGGTCTTGTCGACTTGCCACTGGTCCGTTGAGGTGGGCAGCACGCTCAAGGATAAGCTGGCATTGGGCGGGGACGGGAGGCGCTCTGTGCCTGAGTGCCAGACATCAAGGTTACAGTTAGAATGCCTGACTGCTCAGCAGTAAGTAATCATCATCTCCGTGATGTACAATATGACGATATGGGACATCAGCCCGTGGCACATGATGTTGGTGGAGCTCCTACTTAAATGGCCACAGCTGCAATTATGACGGTAGGCCGTACTCCTCTCTATTACGTCAAGGGGCGAAGGGCGTGCTCTCGTCTCTACTGATAGAAATCGTCTGCAGGTGGTCGGCGGAAGCTGCCCTGCCAAGCCGTGCTCAATCTTTTGTGCGATCTGCATTACAACAGATCTTACCAGCACATCAGACTTGAGTAAATTTTCCTTCTCCCTTTCACCTTTTAGGGCTGATGTTCGTCTTGGGGTCTGCAAGACACTCACAGGCGATGCTCCAATTGGCGACCCCTAAACGTAAAAAGCATTGGGCGCGTGTAAATAAATCAAGTTAAGTGCATCAACGTGCGCACAAAGAAATTGACGTGATGTTAGATATGTCTTGACAAGGTTTGCGACAGGAAGCACAAATTTCAAGTAAGCTTTATTCCCTGTCCCCTTTTGAAACTTTCGACCCTACACCTTGCAATATGAAACCCAAACCCTAAACTCTAATCCACTAATAATATAAATGTAGCAACAATATGCAGGCAACCTCTTTGTACACAATGACAAGACTGAGCCCCTCCTTATCTTGTCCTGAATGTTTCCTTGTGTTGGCGAATGTAACCTCAAAAGTAAGCACCCACCATGGATTGATCACTTCGCATGAACATCCGTGCCATTTGCCTTTCCTCTTCATTGCGCCTGCTGCGCTGAAATTGAAAGGTGGATCGTGCTGCCTGAGAGAGCACAGAAAGAGAAGTGCTGGGATCTGACATTCGCCATTTGTGTAGAAGGATGCACATGTATGCACTGGCGACATGCAAATATGAACATTTGGTAATACTGTTTACTTTTCTTGCAGACGAATTTACCTACGGTCCATGGCAAACATTAAAGCTCACCTGCACTTTCTTCTCCAGCTTCGTGGAGGCCCTAGGCCTGATTTCTGGCACTTCTGAAATCAAAAAGAGAAAGAAACTTTCAATGAACGAATATTACCCAATTGTATCCACGAAAAGGAGGTGCCTATTGCGTCCTTCCCTGCTTAGATGCTTCAGGCTTGCGTACATCTAGCAATCGCTACATGCTTAACCCTAAATGGATGGCACACACCATCATAGTCCGCCGCGGCTGCCTGGCCATGCCGACGGTTGGCCTTTCGGCTGGATGTGCTTTCCTCATGCTTTTCTGAAGTTGTAGCCAGAGCTGCCTGAGGAGGGTGGGGCAAGGGTACATGTGAAGAGTGAGGGCACACAATAGTATGGACTTCCCTGTGAGAAACAGTACATCACTGACCGCAGCTACTAACGCTGCAGCTGTTCCGGGCGTGCTGGGTGCTTGTCGGTCATTGTACGTGTCATTGTACGTTTCATTGGGCTCCGGGTTCGACAGAGGGACCAGCTGTGAGGGACCGCTCATTTTGCTGCACTCCTCTATCTGAGCTTGCACGTTTTTGCAGCAGGCTCTCTCATTGGCATGTGCTAACTAACTAATCAGCTTAGAAGAACAGCTGTATAAGTACAAGTGTGAATTGTTCTTCCTTCGAATTGGTGGTGAGTCATATTCAGCAAACATAATTCATGGCATTATTCATGGCATAATTCGTGGTAATAATAATAAAGCAAAAATAAAAAAACCCAAGGCAGTCACTCCGAAAATGCTGACCCGCCAGTTGCACCTCCCAGCTAGGTTGCATAGACAGTCACTTACTAGCAACAGCAGACCCATAGCAGCACGCCCATGCCACCTGCGTTCACGCTCGCAGCAAGTGAGGAGAATGCAGCAGCAAGTGAACGCAGGTGGAGGACCGGTAACACAGCAGATGCTGGTGAGGGCACGTGCGCAAGCGGCACAGGCTGCCGCTCTGTTTGGCACTGACCTCCCCCAGAGCGAGCGCCTCTGTGTCTCCTGCCCCTTCAGGTCATTGTGCCCCCTCACCCTTTGATAGGCCACTGGCTGGCAGTCCTGCGTAACGGTACAACACCTAGCCCCATGTTCCGGAACGCGTGCTCTGAGCTAGGCAGGCTGCTTATCTACGAAGCAGTACGAGACTTCCTGCCCACAGTGTCAGGAGTGGTTGACTCACCCCTCGGTCCCGCCGATGTAACTTGCGTCGACCCTACTAAGCCAATCAAGGTGCAGATGTGTGTGCATGTGTATGTGTGTGTGTGTTTGTACCTAGTGACTTCTCCTTTCTGTTGAAACAAGCAATCCAATCCCTCTAGGATTACAAGCTCAAGTTCTAACTATCACACTGAACATCGTGCAGGTGGTCCCCATCCTGCGAGCTGGGCTGGTGTTGTTGGAGCAGTCCTTTCAAGTGATACCAGCGCAGGAGACTTACCATGTTGGATACGTTCGAAACGAGGAGACCCTCCAAGCAACGTGAGACTTGCTGGAGCTCTTCTGTGCCGTTCTCTATATTGTACCATCCTGAGTTTCGTTGTTCCGTAATAAAAGGCCACATCTCTGCGTATATCTCCTTGAAACGCAAGCATGGCTCCTGATCGGTTTATGGCACTTCAGAACACACTTTCTATAAACTTTCTGCTGCCGGACTCCCTCTATGCCTCAATTCTCAACTGCTTTTATCGCTGCTGTTTTCATAGGAGCTACCTAAACAAGCTGCCTGCAAGGTTTGAGGAAGATGACAAAATTTTGATCACGGATCCGATGCTAGCCACGGGAGGCACGATGCTGCAGGTGAGCAGTTTTGTGCGTGTGTTTGTGTGTAGTGGTTGGGGTGTGCGTGTGTGTAGGTGAGGGGGCGTGAGTGTGGGTTGATGTAGGTATATGTGTGTATTTGTCGCTTTGCACTGTTTTGCTGGGCGCCTTGGTTCAAGCGCAGATCAACGCTGCTGAGGCAGCTGTAATGTTCTGTGGGATAGAGTGTCATTTAGCTGTGCTGCAGCCTCCAAGAAGCAATTGATGTTAAGTACAGTAATTCAATCCTGTTTTTCCTGCCACTTTGATAGGCTGGTAGCTCTATCTGCACAGGAGTCCTTTTTCGTAGTTATAACAGACTTTAAAAGGAGGCAACTTTACTGTAAGGCACTTACACAGGTCACGTTTGACGTTGGGGAAGCAGCTATCACACATCACACATCACACATCACACGCACAACTTCCACGTCCTAAATAATGAAGCACAAACTCTATGTGGCAGCTAAAGCACATCAATTCCCTGCCCTCACTGTATGTCAGGTCGTGGATGACATCGTGGCAAGGGGGGCAAAGTCAGAAAACATTCGGATCGTGGCTGTTGTGTGTGCACCCCCTGCAATGGTCAAGCTGTCGGAAAAGTACAAGGGTGCGTGTCCAAGGCTGATAGGCGTGGTGTGTCTGCAATTGCTGAACCTGACTGCAATCTGTCACGAAAATGCAAGATAAAAGAAAAGAAAGTAATTTGCAGGCAGTGAAAACCTGGCTGCTCAGTTTATCATATGCAGCATGTATCTCTCTTTCCGCGCAAAAAAAAGCTTAGTACGTGGTACGTGACACTGCTGAGTTAAGCAGGTAACATATGTGCCTCCAATACTGAATGTTCTAGGCACACAATCATGCTTGTTGTCGATCTGAGCTCTTGCATCTTTGGGTCTCAATTCTCGCTCTTAACAGTAGCTTGACGTTATCGCTGTATTGCCTTTTTTTGGGAACACGAGTCTGTTTTTGGACCCTGAAATATAAATTCTAGGCCTTGGGGGGCCTCCTGCTCTTACTTTCCTTTTACTGCGGCAACCACGCTGACTATGCTACTACCTGGTTTTCTTTTTGTTTTTCCTGCTATTGCTGCGACAAAGGTGCAGCAAATAACCATTCCGACTCACATCACCCTTGCGTCACACATTTGATGCAGGCATCAAGGTGTTCACAGCCATGATTGATCCGGAAGTGAATGAAAAGGGATACATTCTTCCAGGGCTTGGAGATGCAGGCGATCGAGCTTTTGGGTTAGCTTAAATTTACATGTAAATGTATCCAAAATGGCAACAATGACGTAATTTCTGCTTCTGCACTGAAAGCTGAACCCTTGGAACATTTAGAAGGCACGCCTATAACTTTGGGCCTCAGTTCATCCATTCTGCCAGTTTACTGTTACGCCCATTTGGTGGCAGCGGGCGGCAAACCGTGTGACGAGCAGTTAATTGTTTGGCAGTGAAGAGTCCCTGTTCCTGATAATAAGCTGGATGTGCCAGTCCTATGAATACACTTTATCTAAACTTAATCTAGATGAATTAAGTTTTAGTTTAATCAAATGACAATTTGTGATTCTAAGAGGTACCATTAGAGGGGATCTCCAAGAGACCCTGTACCGTGTAAGATTCTTTTTGCTTGCTTAGTCATATTTGCAAAATCGCGAAACGAAAAAGCAACAGACTAGCAGTGAAGGGGGGTGGGTTCTTAGAAGTGGCAGGGGGCAACTGAGGGAGACTGGGAGCACTTGTACTGCACCGCCAGCCGCCACCAGTAGATCCACCTCCAGACAGCACCGACCCAAAACCTCATCATTCTCCAACGTGACATTTACCTCATTGAGATCAAGTACTGTGAGGACACTAGATCACAGAATTGGCTGAGCGCCGCGCAGGAACAGCACAAAGGTCTCTGCTCCATCCTCCAAGGAGCCTCCATTGCCCTCTACACCATCCTATTGGGAGTGGGTCACACCATCTACAACAATCACACGCTGGAGCCTTTTAAGGAGCTGGGTCTTGATTCTCAGAGAAGTAAGAAACTGGCTTCCAAAAATCATGTTAATTCTGTCAACCACGCTGCTTCTTAACTTGTCCGTATCAAACGTGTTCTTTCCAGACACATTACCAACTCTATGTCACGCCCAATCATTGGCAGAGACGAATCGTGTGACGGAGCAGTTTAATTGGTTGACAGTTGAGAGTTTTTTACGTCTTGTTCAACACGTTGTTAGTGTGTTATGTCTTGTTCAAAATTTTTTTTTTTTGGTGGGGGTTGTTACACGGTCCTCAGCAAGGGCCTGACAGAATGAAGGAAAAAAAACCTATAAGACTGGGAAAAGGAAAACTCCTGCCTAAACAGAAAAACCCTCCTTGAA
>Ga0307968_1001511_pt1 | contig 19037 bp, 18 predicted proteins | sample OrgLakmetagen650_FD_201834 | JGI IMG/M metagenome (GOLD analysis project Ga0307968, IMG submission 201834) | Saline water microbial communities from Organic Lake, Antarctica - #650 | ecosystem: Environmental > Aquatic > Non-marine Saline and Alkaline > Saline | place: Antarctica: Organic Lake...
GCGTCATGCAAGATGAACTCAATTGCAGTGGCACCCTGGTGCCGATATTTTAGCAAAGGCAGGTGTCACTGTGTGTGTGGTGTATGCACGTAATGTGTGAGTATGTGTGTGTGTGTGTTTGTTTGTGTGTGTGTGTGTGTGTGCGCGCGTGCGTCATGCAAGATGAACTCAATTGCAGTGGCACCCTGGTGCCGATATTTTAGCAAAGGCAGGTGTCACTGTGTGTGTGGTGTATGCACGTAATGTGTGAGTATGTGTGTGTGTTTGTGTGTGTGTGTGTGTGTGTGTGTGCGCGCGTGCGTCATGCAAGTTGAACTCAATTGCAGTGGCACCCTGGTGCCGATATTTTAGCAAAGGCAGGTGTCACCACCTGCAAGCATCAAGATGCAAAAGTAGTGCAAACATCAAGATTCACTGTAGTGCGAGCATTAAGCTGCAAAAGTAGTGCGAGCATCAAGATGCAAAAGTTTGGCAAACATTAAGATTCAAAGTTAGTGCGAACATCTAGATGCAAAGGCAGTGCGAACATCAACACGCAATTGTAGTGCAAACATCAAGATGCAAGAGTGCAGACATCAAGATGTAAAGGCAGTGCGAACATGAAGATGCAAAGGCAGTGCCAACATCAAAACGCAATCGTAGTACAGAAATCAAGATGCAAGAGTGCAGACATCAAGATGTAAAGGCAGTGCGAACATGAAGATGCAAAGGCAGTGCCAACATCAAAACGCGATCGTAGTACAGACATCAAGATGCAAGAGTGCAGACATCAAGATGTAAAGGCAGTGCAAACATGAAGATGCAAAGGCAGTGCCAACATCAAGATGCAAAAGTAGAGCAAACATTAAGATGCAAAAGTATTGCAAACATCAGTCAACGTTGCGCCAAAAATGAGGGGCTCGCGCGCGCATGTGTTAAGTCCATTGGCATGCGGAACTTTGTTATTGCACGTTGAGCATACCGATGTCCAGGGCTGGCCTGAACACAAACAACACATGCACCGTAGACGACCATACGTTCTTAGGTCTCACTGCTAAGGTCATGGTTTACACATGGTATATGGTAGGTTTATGTATATGGTATATGGATAGGGTTGGCCAGAACCGTATATATACGTATATTTACACCGTATATTTGATGATTTTCAAGCCAAAAATACCGTATGTACGCCGTATATATATATGGTTCTGGCCAACCCTACATACGGACATATGATATGGTACTTATGAATCTGGCCAACCCTTCACATGCTGCTGAAGGGTCTCATTCACACATGACTGGAGCAAAAGCGGTAATGTGTAGGGTTGGCCAGAACCATATATATACGGTGTATATACGGTATTTTGGGCAGGGAAATCACCAAATATACGGTCATATACGGTGTGTATATACGGTTCTGGCCAACCCTAGTAATGTGTCCTCTGATTCTTGCAGTGCCACGATACGAACAAAGCTTTTGCAGGAAAATAAGTTCAACACATGACTGGGGCAAAAGCGGTGATGTGTCCTCTGATTCTTTTGCAGTGTCACGATACAAACAAAGCATTTGCAGGAAAATAAGTTCAGTATCGACACAAGCGTCTTTACAAAGGACAAAACCTCTTTACAGAGATGTCTGGCACAGGTTATAAGCAGAGTCAATCTCTCTCTCTCTCTCTCTCTCACACACACACACACACACGCACGCACACACACGCATTCACATACACACCATGCGTCTACCCTTCTTGTTCATCTGGCCCAGCAAGTTGTCCTCCGTCAGCGCGGCAGCTGAGAAGCTGCTGCCTACGTCCAAGAACGTGGGGAGGCTGCCCTACACCATACATAAATACATCATACATCATGGACACATGGATACGTGGATACACCATGGACAAAAAGCGATGCTAAGCAGATAGCAGAGAAGCCATCTGGCTATTAGAAACGTGTGGAAGAGAAGCCAAGCGCAAAATGACATGCTTTGTCTTTAAGGCCTAATTGTCAAAGCATATCAGCGTACCGCACACGGCTGCATTCCACCCTTTGTTCAGCACTATGTCAAAGCCTGTTCGCCTACTAAATGTGCGCATTTAAATGCCGGTCAATGTTTCACCCAATCAGTGATAGCCATAGCAAGCAGACGCCGCTGACACAAAAGTTTGCTACTGAGATGCTTTGCAAACAAACCAAAGCGGATATGGACTTTTCAGGTCGTCTAGCTTGAAGGCTACCTTCTCATCTATGAAAGGACGCACGCTTACCGTCAGCAGAGCCTTCAGCCGACTCATCGTAATCGTGGGAGTGTCTGCAATGAAAGGTGCTGCAAATGCAGCGGGGCCCTGCATGTGTGGGTAAAAGTGTGAGCGCCTTTGAAAGTGCTCGCTTGCCTTAGCTGAGCAGCATGAGTGCCTGATTAAGACACAGTTTGCTTCACTGATTTTGACCTGCTTGAGTACGAGCGGTACGAATCTGCTGCTTTTGCAAAACAGGGGCCACCTTCACATCTGTAGACACAATAATCCTCATGGTCATATGCTCTTTCTTCCAGGCCTACAACAAAGTGAAGCAATTTTGATGTGACCACCACAATGACGAGCTCTGCTGCTGACGTCTTGGTTGTCATGCTGCAGAGGTGTCAGTGAAATAAGAAGCCCAAACCTCTTGAAGTAAAAACTCCCGTCCCGAAAGTTGCGTTGGCTGCAGCAATGAAGCACGATTGACAAACAGAGTGGTTCTCCCCACCAGCAACAGCTAGCCATCGTCGCTAACGTCCGTCAGGCTTTGGTACAAGGGCTTAGTCAAAGTCCACAACAATGTGCCCGCACACAAACAAAATGAGAGCACACAAACAAAATGAGAGACTCAGCCCCTGTGCGCAACAATACTTTCTCTCTTTTCCTTCACACGTACCGCTTGTCGCACCACTCCATGCAAGCGAGGCATGTGCAGATCGTAGTCACGTATGATGTCTGCTGCAGCAGGGGAGGATCCGCCCTGTCCCTGCTTTGGTACTGGCTCATAGAAGAAGTCAGCTCGAAGGGCGTCAACAATCAGCACAACGACTTTCTGCACCGGTAGCTTTGGCGAAGTTGACCAGCATTCGGTTGCTGCAGGAACCTGGCCGTTCCTGAAATCACTGCAATGGCTGTGGTGGGGAAGCTCCAAGCGGGTGGTGAGGAAGCCCTTGGTGAAGGTGTACAAGGCAGCAAAGTGGAGGAGCAGGAGGCCACACAACAGCAGGTTTGGCCGGGATTTTTTCATTTCATTCATACATTGAATTTATTTTAATAAATGTGAATACTGCATGCTCACTTTTGCAATTTTGTTTTTACCTAAATTCTCGGATTCACAATAGGCATTGGTGACTTTCACATTGCCCTGTGCCTGACTAAAAGTAGCTGTAGGCATTGGTGACTTTCACATTGCCCTGTGCCTGACTAAAAGTAGCTGTTGCACACACCATCAAAATGAATGGTATCCCGGCCTGGCGGAGCAAGCTCCAGACGTCCTTACAGAAAAACGCTGACCTTGTGTGAGTTCTGTAGATTGATGTCCATAGCTGATCAAGGACAGGAGTTTAGAAGGACAAATACCCCCACCTCCCTGCACGCTTGCGTGCAGCTTTTCCAAGTACATGCAACTGGCTACGGTGCGCAAGAACGGGACTCCCGCAAACCGAACTGTGGTATTCAGGTACTAAACCTTTCCACGGATGTCCTTTAACTTTCCATGGGCTATTAAACCTCTTGCAATTCCTTAATTGTCCAGGGGTTTTCTGAATGGAGAGGACACAAATGACATCACGTTTGTCACTGACAAACGCTATAACAAGGTGAGAGACGTCCACAAGTACTTTGACGCGGATTGCTGCTGAAGATGGGATGTTTAACTGATCCGGCTGGTGTCTTTCCGCATCACCATAAGGTGGAGGAAGCTGCACACAACCCCGCAGCCGAAATAGCGTGGTACTTCACAAACAGCAGGTGCGAAAACGCAGAAATGGCCATCCCTTATTATGCACGGCATGCAGCACTTCTGTACAGTTAGAACATGTTAGAACAAATGCATGCCAAAAAGCGAGCACTTCCCTTCATGCTGATGCTTTCTTTTCCAGAGAACAGTATCGCTTGAGTGGCAACTTAGTCATCGTTGGACCAGAGCACACGAGCCAAACATTACAGGTGTGAAGTTTTTTGGACTCAGTTTACGACTTGGACCAGTGCATTCAAAAACCGTACAACAGTTTTTTAATCCCTTTTGTACCTTACTAGGTAATCAGAGCATATATCCTTTGACGAAAAGGAAAGAGCATAAACGGTACGCTCCTTTCTTTTCGTCAAAGGATGTGTGCTCTGATAAGTATGTCAAACATAACAACATTACCCCTAAAATTATAAATCCCCATAAACCACCTTTCCCCACTGTTCCAGGATATAATGTTTGTCAATCCTGTGTTCATCAGATCAAACGTTGTGTGGCTCTACATTAATCGGGTGTTGCAGCACACACAACACGTCCTTTGTGCTATGCGCCACTAGTACAATGTAGATTTATCGTTATTGAACCTTGCTCAATATTGCTGGCACGAGAGCATTTAACTCCTTTCCTAATTCATGCTGGTAGAAGAAGAACTTCTCAGGCAGCCAAGAGCATTAACCACATTTATTACGGATAAGAAGGAGCCACATTAATAATATAAATATAATCATCCAACTCATGTCCTTGTCTGAATGACGCAGGAAGCAAGAGGTGCTGCATGGCGTGATATGTCTGAGAAGGCTCGCTCCCAGTACTTGTGGCCACAGCCAGGAGCACCCAAGAGCTCACAGGTTTGCCTTTGTTCACCTGCATACTGTATAACCTTGCCTGCATACTGATACCTGATGATAACTAAATTGTCTGATATAGATGCACCTGTAGCTGCAGCAGGGGGCGTTCGATGTTACGTGGATATATGTATCGCACGAAGCACAGAAATGGCATTTGTCGGATTACCCTTTTTCAACGTTTCATCCAAGACCCCAGAGACTTGCCCATTATCACCTGCATGCTTTTGGGTCCGTACAAAAGTAAATCACCGCCCCCTAATTGTTGTTTTGCTCGTGTTGCCTAGTGGATACTGCGTGTCTTTCCTAGCGATGTTTCTTTCGTAATTGTTGGTTTTTGGTGGGGGTAGTGCAGTGACGGGGCGGTGGTTTAATATATTTATATATATTTATTTCTAAAGGGGGCGGTTGTGGGGCGGTAGCGGAATTTAAAGTTTTTTAGCAGAGTGGGGCAGGTTAACTTCCCAGCACTTCCTGACCCCCCAGCCCCAGCTCCGCCTGCCCCTGCACCCCCAGCCTTAGCCGTTGCATCCGTCAGGAAGTTCCAGCGGAGTGCACATTCCGTCTTTCCAAGCCAGCAGTGACAGCTGAGCATAAAGCAGCGCTTCAGCAGCAAAGGGAGCAGCAGCAAAGCAGCCTGTACCCAGGCAACAAGGTCTAGCACAAGCAAGGCAACAGGAGGGGCATGGGCAAGCACAAGCAGCAGCAGCAGCAGCAGCAGCAGCAGCAGCAGCAGCAGCAGCAGCGACGATGACGGCAGCAGCGAGGGCCGGGGAGGCGCGTAGTATAGGGGAGGCTTTGAACAAGCTTTGGTCCTTGACTGGTGACTCAGAGCTTTGGCATTAATTTAACTTTTGGCATGGAATTTTGGTCTTCTCTCTTGTAAACTTGGAGGTGAGGGTGGGCAAATTGCAGCCCTTATTGCTCCAGGGCCTTGAAGGGGGGAAGCGGTTGCAGTACAAGACTGAAAAAATAATAAATTTATTTTAAGGCGGCGGTTGCACATGTTGACCATAAAACCAGGAGGCAGGAAAAATAACTCTTAAGGAAGGCACGTCCTATTTTTGGGCTTGACCCCCCTGACCCACCACCCACCCTTCAAACCCCCCTTCCAGTGTCCCCACCCGAACGAAAAGGGTACCAATCTGCTCCTTTTTAAATTCTGCATCCATCTGCATATTCATCAAGACCTGAAATTGGATTGTTGCAGAGTTATGGGGCAAAAACTGAGGTGCGGACGCCCATGCACACATGACCTACCAGGCACCCACAACTGGCTTGCACAGTCCCACATTGCTTTCATTTCTTCAGCATTCCACAAGTATCTCATGCTGGCAAACTCCTGGAAGTTTGGAGTGAAATGCTGCTTTATTGGCTTGACTCTTCCTGCGGCCTGCACCCGAGCACGTGTGCCTCTGACATTTGGACGTGTACACAGCCCCCCCCTTTTACCCAATTTGTTCAAAAAGGTGGCAATCGATGGGGCTTGAGCCAAGGATTCTGATGATATATTTAAATTCCCCTGGAAGTGTCTCAGAAAAAAAATTGGTGGCCCCCCGCAAAAAAACTAACAACCCGTCGGGAAACCCCCCCCCTCCCCGATTCGACCCATATATGTACCAATCGATAGCTCTTGGTGTTAGGATTCCGAAAATATAATTTTATATTGATTTGACACGTGTCGTCCAAAATTTACGTTGCAGCGTTGTGTGCTGCCTGTTTAAAAATACAAGAAAGGTCTAGTTTTAAATGCTGATATCAAGGCCGGCCGCACGTGCATCGTCCAAACTACGCAGAGTAGGCCACATAAATCATTAAGGAAGTCATAAAGGAACTCTTGTGTATTTCATTTCATAAGGGTTGGCCAGAAACATATATATGGTGCACATACGGTACTTTTGGCTTGGAAATTACCAAATATACGGTGTATATAGTATATACGTATATGTACGGTTCTGGCCAACCCTGCATTTCATAATACAGTCCAGTATTCTTAATTTTTGTAAATCCGGCAGTCGATATCCTTGCGCACTTGGCGCTTGCCATCTTGACCTATATCTAGGGTTGGCCAGAACCATAATATATATGCGGTGTGTATACGGTGTTTTTGGCAGGGAAATCACCAAAAATACGGTCATATTCGGTTCTGGCCAATCCTACCTATTTCCCAGGACACAGCACAGCTACAACCACCCTGGCAAGTAATATTCTTGCGTACCTGATACCTGACGCTTTCCCCCCTGCCCTACTGCAACATGCGTAAGTAAAGCACACACTACTCCTCGCTCATTCTCCGGGTTAACCATTTTGGCCAATACGCTACACCTACATCCAGGACACAGCACAGCTACCGCCACCCTCGGGAGACCAGCTGCCCCTTCCCACATTCTGCTTGTCCGTCCTTCAGGTTCAGCAGGTGTTATTGTGTAATTGTTAAATGCACACCCTGCCTGTTGCTGCGATGTTTGCAGAGGCCGTAACATTGTATGGGAATCACTGTAACCTCTGAACAAAGTGTGTTGGCAGCACACCAGGAATTCAGACGATTTCTGCTTACATGCAGGTGGATTACTACCAGCTGTTTGATCAAGTGAGGTTTAAATACAACCTAGTCGATGGTACCTGGCAAGAAGTCGAGATCAACCCCTAAAGCGGATTTGCCGAATAACTGGATCTACAAACTCAATCAAACGAAGGCGGAGAGGAATGTAGTTGAGAGCAAAGTAGTGTTAACACAGTAGGATAGCAACTGTGTCTGTTGTGATAGTGCGGTTCTATGGCTGGGCAAGTTCAATCACACTCGCCTCCTGGGGTTATTTGTTTCTGACCAATAGGGTGCCTGCTATCCTCCTCGTATAACACCATTGCTGCAATAGACAAATATGCAGACTGGACTTTTAAATGAGAGCAACTGCTTTAAGCAGGGTAACGCTGCAGTGTTTTAGTGTGTCCCCTGCTGCAGTGTTTAGTTATCCCCTGGGTATCCCCTTCGAACATGAAAACTGCTTTAACAAGGTTAACAAGTTTTTTTTTGTTTTTTTTTCCACTGCTAGGCTGCGTATGAAAACGTGTAAAAACTGGGATATTGTTGTTGTAGACCAGACGTGTAGCACCTACAAAAAACCCTGGAAAGGGAAAAAAAGCACAACGTTGTTTGTGACAAGGATTGTGTATACCTTCGAGTTTTTAACTTAGCTTTGAAGTGTCACGTATCTCACATCAGGATAACTCCAGGTGTTCTGTCGATTGCAGGGGAAATCGAGCATTATAATTATGCGGTCGTCTGCAATGTTTTACCAATCTGCTTATTTCTCGCAACTTTTGCCGGTGTTTTCTAACATATCTCGTGTAAGAATTGTTGAGAAAGTGCTAGCAGTATTTCAGTCCGTGCGGCATGTGACAATTTTTCGTGACCTAATGGCCCTCATTCTGTTGACTCATTATTGCACTGTATATTAATTTGAAGGTTTTTGCAACATTTCGTTGTTTCCGCCAGTTTGAGTTCAGAGTGCAAATCCCTGCAACCAGTGAGTGTGCTCGCACTTTCCTTCCTCTCATTTCCTTCACCCGCTCACTTGCCCCAAACCATCGGTGGTCCTGCTGAATACCACTGCGGGCAAGGTCGTAGCTCTGTAGCTTGCACCACATCCATCACATACAACAATGGGGAAGAATTGCAGCTTCTGTCCTGCCAAAGCAAACGCTGAAGTCTGAAAGATGCACCCGTTTAACTTCCTGTACATGCATGCAGAGGACCCGAAATCGTCCCATCTCCTTTCAGGTAGAGGAGCACAACAATGCCTTGTGGAAGCATTTCATCATCCTCCGATGCGGTGGGAGTGGGTGAGTTCCGCAGGAAGCAAGGACACTTTCAGGCTTATTGCCCCTCCCCGCCCCCCTGCTCATTATCTGATTTATCATCCACATTCCTCAATTGAACTGCAGCTGTGGTTAACTACAGAGTGCCAACGCCCGAGACCAGGCAGGAGGTAAAAGAAGTTCTATGGCGAAGAAACCCTGGAAAAGCTAGTCATCTTGTTAAGGAGGACTGGAAAAGAAGAATGGCGCAGATTATGACATGACAGGACGTGTGAAGGGTTTGAGTGTTGTGGGAAGGGCCGGCACATGTGAAAGTATTTGCGGAAACATTCCAAAGATGAGCGCGTCCTTCAGGCTTAAATTAAGTCTCATGCTCGACACACCTACTATCTATACTCCGATGTTCCAGGTGCTTGAAAACTGCCACAAGATCTCCACATTCATCGACGGCGTAAAAGCGGGCTACCCTGGGCTCGACCTGATCTGCTTCCCAGAATATTCAACTCAGGTGCTGCTACGTACCTGCTGTGTATTACTTCTGGTGTAGCCCTAGCTGCTCTGTAAAAGCAAGGCTGCTGACACAATTCTCTGTGCACACATTACAGGGCTTCCACCCAACCAAGTGGCAGGTAAGGCAGGAAGGGCTTTTATTTGAATAGAGGATGCATTGGCCAGCCTGTTTGACAAATAGAAAGATGTACCTTAGGGGTGGCTGCCTCCAAACTTCTGGATACAAGAACATGACTGTCTATTTTGCGGGTACGGTTGTTTGCTTATGTAAAAAGGAGTCGCTGCTTAGATCATTTCAGCTGAACCATTGTAGCTTGTTCTCTCTTGGATGTGCCTTTGACTATGCATCAGAAGGATCGAGACATCACTGCTGCTCTTTCTTTCCAGGAGCTCACCACTACTCTTGATGGCCCGGAAGTAATGATCTTTAAGGCAGCATGCAAGCGGAATCAGGTGCGGGATGATAGGACAATGCACTGTTCCACACCTTTTCACAGTTAAATGTAAAAAGAAACTTGAAAGAAGCCTTGCAAGCCACTCCTTGGGGATTTTGCACTCGCGCAGGTGTATGGCATCTTTTCGATCACAGGCGAGCAGCACCCTGACGCCAGCAAGAACCCATATAACACACTCATTATGATCACGGACCAGGGTGAAATCAATCTGGTGGGTAGGCGAGCGCAGGACAGGTGTTGCACTAGCCTGTTTGTAAGAAAAGAAGAATAGTAAACCCTAATAGCTGCCCTAATAGTAAACACTAATACAATTAGTCTAATAGTAAACACTACTGGCATGGATTAGGAAAGGCCACCTGTTTATGTATGGAATGGTTTATGCGTGGGCTGTTTATACCGTGTCTGTGTGGCACGCGTGGACATCATTTGTCATGCTGCATTACAGATATATAGGCTTGGCCAGAACCATATATATACGGTGTACATACGGTATTTTTGGCTTAGAAATCACCAAGTATACGGAGTATATATACGTATATATACGGTTCTGGCCAACCCTACAGATATATTTTGGGCCTGACTCGTGACCCTTCTTCCTCCTCCTCCATCTGCAGGTGTACCGCAAGATATTTCCTTGGTAGGTATTTGTATAGGTATATGAGTGCATCGTTGTGAATGTAAATTGAAGAGGGTTTTTGTACATGAGTAATAGTTCTTGGTATATGAGTGTATCGTTTTAAATGTCGATCAACAAGAGGGTCTTTGTATTTGAGTTTTAAGGTCTTTGTATATGAGTGCATCGTTCTGAATGTCAATCAATAAGAGGCATTTCCACCACATGAGTTTGTGGCACCCGTTGTCAATAAGAGTTTGTGGCACCCGTTGTCAATAAGAATTTGTGGCACCCGTTGTCAATAAGAGTTGTGGCACCCGTTCTCAATAAAAGTTTGTGGCACCCATTATCAATAAGAGTTTGTGGCACCCGTTATCAATAAAAGTTTGTGGCACCCATTATCAATAAGAGTTTGTGGCACCCGTTCTCAATAAAAGTTTGTGGCACCCGTTATCAATAAAAGTTTGTGGCACCCGTTATCAATAAGAGTGTGTGGCACCCGTTCTCAATAAAAGTTGTGGCACCCGTCATCAATAAGAGTTTGTGGCGCCCGTTATCAATAAGAGTCTGTGGCGCCCGTTCTCAATTAGAGTTTGTGGCACCCATTATCAATAAAAGTTTGTGGCACCCATTATCAATAAGAGTTTTTGTGGCACCCGTTCTCAATAAAAGTTTGTGGCACCCATTATCAATAAAAGTTTGTGGCACCCGTTATCAATAAAAGTTTGTGGCACCCATTATCAATAAGAGTTTGTGGCACCCGTTCTCAATAAAAGTTTGTGGCACCCATTATCAATAAGAGTTTGTGGCACCCGTTATCAATAAAAGTTTGTGGCACCCATTATCAATAAGAGTTTGTTGCACCCGTTCTCAATAAAAGTTTGTGGCACCCGTTATCAATAAAAGTTTGTGGCACCCGTTATCAATAAGAGTGTGTGGCACCCGTTCTCAATAAAAGTTTGTGGCACCCGTTATCAATAAAAGTTTGTGGCACCCGTTATCAATAAGAGTGTGTGGCACTTGTTATCAATAAGAGTTGTGGCACCCGTTATCAATAAAAGTTTGTGGCACCCGTTATCAATAAGAGTGTATGGCACTTGTTATCAATAAGAGTTGTGGCACCCGTTATCAATAAACCTTTGTGGCACCCGTTGTCATTAAGAGTTTGTAGCACCCGTTCTCAATAAGAGTTGTGGCACCCATTATCAATAAGAGTCCGTGGCGCCCGTTCTCAATTAGAGGCATTTCCGCCATAAGAGTTTGCAACACCCGTTATCAAGGTGGCTCCTTTTTGGTAATAAATATGTGGAGTGGTATGCACTACCTGCGTCGTGTGCATTTGTAATTCCTTGTTTCGCGGAAAGGGATTTTAGGCGTTGACACCTAATTGCTCCAGATACCACACACACACACACACACACACACACACACACACACACACACACACTCACACACACACACATGCGTCTGACTGCCTGGTAGGTTAAAAGCTTCCCCAAAGGTGAGCCACTTCCCAACTGGCACAAGGTGTGCTCCTTCCCCTAATCACAATGGATGTGCAAACACTACGAGCAGGGTTGGCCAGGACCGTACATATACTCCGTATATGACCGTATACTTTGTAATTTCCATGCCAAAAATACCGTACATGACTACACCGCATATATGTATGGTTCTGGCCAACCCTAACTACGAGCGAAGCTCTTCTGATTTGATGCAGGTGCCCAAAAGAGCCGTGGACGGCTGGCTCTGAGACAACCGTCGCGGTAGGCCCAAAAGGACTGATCATTGGTGCTCTCATTTGCTATGACGGCAACATTCCAGAGGTGCGGCAGCATGTTAATCCCTACCCCAACCCCAATAGCATTACACGCTGCTTACTGCCAGTGTTGATTTCTAGAAGCTAGAAGGCAAGAATCAATCATGTCCATTTTGAAAGTTTAGCAAGATCTTCGTAATGATTTTCATCAAGCGCCACCCCTGAGATGTTTCACAACCTTTTATAATACTCTCCTCAACAATCTAAGATCCAGGGGGGATGAACTGAGGCCCCAAAAGGGATGATTTTTGCATGCTCCCCGCATGTGTATATGTATTTTAACTGCCAAGATTTGACCTGTGCAAAGCGCCATTGTCCGAACCTTTTCGGCTGGGGAAAACATGCCTGATAAGGTGATACCACGGCGTGAACCCTACTTGTTGCTTCTGAATATCAGTGATATGTGGTGCTTCAGAGTCCTGGCAATGAATCAACATCACTGCAAGAGAAGTGAAGCATAGAGGCTGAGTTGGCAAGATTTGCAAATTAATCTGTTTTTCCCACGGAAAGCACTCATCTAGGGTGTGCAATTAATCCTATCAATCTGTGCACAGCGCGACTTACACAGATTTAGGCACATACTCTGGTAGCTTAATGTTCAAGCTTAAGTTATGAGCTAGATTGAGCAAAATTCAATGGAGTGGTGTGAGAGAAATTGCTCCTTATGTTGAAAAGGAGCATGTTTGAGAACCTGATCAGTCCACCCCCTCTGCTAAAATCATGCATTCCAGTTCTCATTCTAGTATAAGAGTCGCTGTCCATGTCTACCTGTTTGTATCAATCTATCTCTTGGGTGTTGCACAGCACAAAACAACATCCTTCCTTCATCCTCGCCGGTAGTGTTTACACTACTGCCTTTTTTAGTCGATTCATCTCTGTATGTATGCCAGCAGGTCATGCGTGACACTGTTATGAAAGGCGCAGAGCTTGTGGTGCGCATCCAAGGCTACATGCACCCCGCAAAAGAGCAGGTAGTATGCAATGGGGGCTCAACAAGAAGCTACACAGGCAATGAAAACCACTGCCCACATAGAGAATAGAAGGGAGCCTTTGATTGTCCAGATCTTTATCTCAAACTTGACGCCTATTTTAACACAGGAAAGCTGTACTCATAGCATCTTAGACATCGTCACCAAATTCGCACCGGAATCTTATGCAGCATTGTGACTATGGTGGCAAACACTTTCATTGTTTCAAAAATCTTACACCTTGCTTTCCTTAATCACCCACACTACAGCAACGCATCGTCACCCAAGTGCGCTCGTGGGAGAACCTGTGTTACAGTGCGGTTGCAAACATGGCCGGCCGGGATCACGTCTACAGGTGTGCTCCTTTTTGTTTAAGAGTACACTGTCACGCATCTTGCCATGCTGCTTGGTGCTTGGGTCAAATCGAGTGAGCTGCTTGCCAGCAAGTTTTAAATGCCAAAAGTTTGTTTCGAAATTCTGCGTGTTGCACATTTGTGGTTGCAATTATCGGCCTTTTCCATTCCCCGCTCCCTCTTCGCAGCTACTTTGGCCACAGCTGCATCTGTAGCTTCGATGGGTCAGTGACCGCTGAGTGCTCAAGTGTGCCTGATGAGACGACATACGCAACGTTGTCATTAACCACAATCAGGTTTGTGTACTAATCTTGAGGCGTGTGCAACGTTGTCATTGACCACAATCAGGTTTGTGTACTAATCTTGAGGCGTGTGCAACGTTGTCATTGACCACAATCAGGTGTGTGTACTAATCTTGAGGCGTGTGCAACGTTGTCATTGACCACAATCAGGTTTGTGTACTAATCTTGAGGCGTGTGCAACGCTGTCATTGACCACAATCAGGTTTGTGTACTAATCTTGAGGCGTGTGAAGGCGCGTAAGGTATATATAGGGTTGGCCAGAACCGTATATAAACACCGTATATGACCGTATGTATGGTGATTTCCCTGCCAAACATACCGTATATACACCGCATATACCTATTTGATGTATGGTTCTGGCCAACCCTAGGTATATATACTTAGGTGCAAATACGTGGGTGGATGGGTCTGTCTGGCAAGTGGATTCGTAGGATGGATTTCTTTGGCTGGTTTTATCTAACGGTGGGAACCTGGAAATGTATAAAAATTTCAAAATTAAGATAAGTAAGAGGATAGAAGACAGTGCCATCAAAACTGACATGTGGAATTGGGCCTTTATGGAATTTGGCCTAGTGCTTCCATAACGCTACTGTTTGTAACTTTGTAGGAAATACGCTTGGAATCTGGAATTCTAACACTGCCACCCTTGTATGACGATGCAGGGACGCACGTCGCAACTGGACCTCAGAGAACCATTTATACAACCTCCTGCACAGAGGCATGACCTCAGAGCCTGGCGGTCAATCTGACTGCTGCTTCGGCTTCTACGAGTGAGTTGCAACCTAATTTCTGCCTTTTCATCCTCATCAGGAACCTGGATGTGCTTAGGCATTGAACGCAACGGTTTAATTTTGTTGCAAAGCATTAGGTGAGATATGATTGAGGCGCAAAAACAGAAAGGTCCGGCTGTGTATGATCAGGCTGTTGCAAAAGATAAGGTGAGATATGATTGAGGCACAAACACAGAAAGGTCAGGCTGTGTATGATCAGCTATGTCCCCTGTGCATAGGGATCTTCAAAAGGTTCTTGCCTTGACTAGCTGCAAAAGATGACAGTGATGTTGGGAGCATTGCAATGTTCCTGCTCGCACCCACCTTGACGCCCTGCCGTCAAAAGTGCTCGTACAATCTTGGGTTTCCAATCTTTAGCTCTAGCGTGGGTGTAGCATTTTTCACCCCTCCTTGATGATGTTGTGTTGCCAGGCCTTGTTCATTTCCTCTACGACAAAACTGCATTCCGTTTACAGGTCTTTAGCGCTGCCTTTGTTTATTTGGCAGGCCTGTATGAGCAGTGTTGACCCTATCTGCCTTGCCTTCATTGCGTGCATGCAGGAAGTGGGTGAACAAGCCCGGGGAAGCCAAGATCATCTCAGAGCAGCTCACAAGAGAGACTGACTCTCCAGGAGAAAGCCAGACCCCAACAGCTTTGCCACCTCCTCCCTCAAAGCTTGCACAGCACCTTTACCGGGTAGCATAGTAGCAGGAAATTTGCTGATTGTACCCAATTTGTTTCCTCAGAAATTTGTACATGAAGTTCAGCAAACCCTGCTTTTTGATCTCCAGAGAAGGCGCTCAATTACGATAGCCATTTGGTCTGTTATCCTTTATGTTGTCTTCCTCTCTTGACATCACTATTTTGTACCATAACTCTTTGCCGTGAATCTTCCTCCTTTTTCATTAACTCGACCCTGGCAGAAAACACTGCAACTTCAAGGGAGCTCCAACCTGTATTGCCTCGCTTATTGTTTTTATCCTTGTTGTGGGTAGCAGGGCTAAATTATCCTGCAAAGGGAGGTACACATAGGAGTTCTGGGTAGATGTTGCATTGGACTTAAGCACTAACAGGCTGGTATTTTAAGAACTAGCTATGTGCAAACAAAGCAGAGAGTGGATTAGGAAAAGAAAAAGAACGCAGGTATTGTAAACACCACCAAGGGGCTCCTTTTCCTACTTTATCATGGGGAGTGGGTCGCACTGCCTGCGTAGCTCACCAACATGAACTAGGACATGATATCGTTTTGGGTCCTGCACCACCCAATGGATGCAAAGCCACACACAATATCCCGCCCGGAGAATAAAAATAGGAAGGCTATTCAGTGGGTATCAGGTGGTTGGAAATTGGGAGGCCCGCACACCATCAAGGGTTTGCTCTGAAGCTCTTGAGGGTTGCTACCGTCTGGTTTGATTTTGCTGCAGACCTGATGGCATGCTATGTAAGCTTCGTGTTCTCCCGAGTGCTGTAACTTGCAGACCTTTTAATCCAACGTGCAGGCTGTGCAGTGGATTAGTTGCATGACTCCTGTAAATGGTGCCTGTCGCTACTAATAGGATGGTGTGGAGGATTTTAAAAAAATATAGAAAGGTAACACATTTACCACCTACAATTACCGCCTAAAGCCCCTAAACAGCTTACTTATCCCTAAACTTTCTCCCAATCACACATCATCGTGTTTGTGCCTACAGATCATGCATGCTGTTGATTACTATAGAGACAAGCTGTAAAGGCATGCAAAGAAGGCGAGCTAATTACTGTAATGAATGAGGAAATGAGGAAACTGGATAGAAGAAGAAAAAAGAAAAGAAAAAACTACGCAGGCAGTGAAAACCACTCCCCACATTAATTAAGGAAAAATAGTTACTTCTGTACCGAGTACCATAAAGCTCCTCCATTGCGAAAAGAAAAGAAAAATTAATGGGGATCAGGAAAGTTGCAGGCTTGGCCTGAAACCGGCTCCTGATGAGAGTTGATAACAGTACTGGAAAGGGCACGTCTGGTATGGACAAGTTTAGCCGCAAAGTTCACTGAGTGCACATGGAGCTTGGAGGCAAGCTTCTTAACTCTTTGAGAATCGAGACCCAGTTCTTTGAAAGGCTTCAGAGTTTGGGTGTTGTAGATGGTGCCGCCCACACCCAAAAGGATGATGTGGAGAGTAACGGAGGCTCCTTGGAGAATGTTGCAGAGATCTTTGTGCTGTTCCTTTGCGGCGTTCAGCTGGTTCTGAGGTCTGGTGTCCTCACAGCTTTTGGCTGGTTTCAACGAGGTGGATGTCGCGCCGAGTTTTGTTGAGGTCTTTAGGTCGGTGCTATCTGGGGTTGGTGGCTGTACTAATGGCTGGCGGTGCTGCTGAGGTGCTCCTAGTCTCCCTCAATTGCCCCCTGCTACTCCGAAGAACCCACCCCCCTACATTAGTTTGTTGTCTTTGTGTTTTTGCAGCGATGGGAGTAACCAGCACAAAATCTGGGTGGCTGGAGGTAAATCTGTCTTTATTTGGGAAGCGGGGTGGGAAGAGCCATTTGGGAACAATTCTACTTTCAGCTGTTTCAGGGATCTGGAGATTTTGCATGGTCATCCGTTCGTTGCTGCCTATATCCTTGGAGACAATGCATGACCCTAAGGAGCATGGATTGCTGATAGCATTAAAGATCATGCGGCATGCTAAGTTGTGTCTTTCGGTGATCATGTTCCTTATTTGTGTGTGTGTGTGTGTGTGTGTTGGCACCCAGAAAGGATGTGCAGGGCACTGTCTACTTGTGGACAGAGGGGGAAAGTTTGACTTGTTGAGAGTTTGAACAATACCACGTGTTTTTGATTGTATAGAGTGCAAATTTCATAATGATACATTTGGTCTTAAAGGGAACATCGGATGATGTTAGGTAAGCATTGCTATTGGCTTCATTGGCAGTGCCGTCCTTTATGAGGGTCTGGTAGTACGCATGGTAGTTCGATTCAATTTTGGCATTTCCCAGTTTATGGAGAAGATGCATATGTGCCGGAAGGGCGTCACGGTGGTTTGGTAGGTACCAAAGCTTTGGGGGAGGCGAATGGGCCATGTTTGTTGTATGAGTATGATTATGGGTTTGTGTTTGGCTTTCTTTGTCTTCTTTTGCAAGCCAGTGGATGTTGTAGAAGGGATTTTTCTCAGGGCCTGCTGTTCTGATGGAGGTGTCTGCAATGTCGGAGTAGGTGGTGGCTGACTTTTTAGCAAGGGGGTCGGCATGTTCATTACCGATGATACTGGCATGGGACTTCACTTTGAAGAAGTGGATGGGTGATGGTGATTGGCGGATTGCTTTAGCAATAAATTGAAGGACATCTTTTTGGGTGTGGTGGCGATGGAGGTTCGGGTGTGAGAGCTGCTTTTGATTTTTGGTGCAGTGATATAAGGCTGTCTGTGGCTATATGTGAGTAGCCGTGTATGACTGCAGCTGCTATAGCTGCTAGCTCTGCACGTGAGATGGTGTCGGTTATACCCACGCCTTTTGGGTTTACATAGTGGGAAACATTTAAGTGAGGGTGGTATACGCCCGATCCGGTGTCTTGCCCTACTTCATTCTTTTGGAGGCTGCCATCAGTGTAGGTCCAATCCCGCCCATCTTTTACTGGTAAGGTTTTGGCTGGAGCTGTTTTGGGGTGCTTCGTCAATATTACAATTATGAGGTTGGTCAGTGCTCATCAGGGCACTTGTTTTATCTGGGCCTTCTGGGGCTTGAGGGTGGTTATTGGTAGCTTATTTATTTTGTGGATTCCTGAGTGCTGTCCAGATCCTAAAGCTGTTTGGTAGGGATGGTTATGTATGTTTTAAATTTCCCAATTTGCCTCAGGGATTTCTTTGGCAAGTTGTTTTAGCCAGTCTTTGTTGTGGGCATTGAGGCAGACCCTGCCCTTGGTGTTCCGTATGGCAACAATCTTCAATTCCCAGGAGTTTTTGGATAGTGGTATTTGTATGTTTTTCCAAAAGGGCACTTTTGCATATTGGAATTGGTCTGATGGGATGGTGCCCAGGAATTTACATATGTGTGGGTATTTGCAGCAAAGTTATGCATAGGGATTTGTGGTAATATTTTTATTCCAGGAAGGGAGGAGCATGAATGTGGCTGTTTTCTCTGTGCTGACAGCAGCAAAGTAGATGGCGTGTCTTGTTGCTAAGAGCATGGTGTTTTCATGGTAAATGGGATGGCAGATGGAGAACCCAGAAAAACGGGAGAAGAAGGCATTGGTGTTTGCCCCAAACACTTTGTCCCTTGGGTGCTCACTCCAGTAATGGGGGAATTTGGGTCATGATCGAGGGGGGATGCCATTTTTTCTTTAGTGACAGGTCCCACGTTTGAAAGGTGGAGGTGATGTGGGAGGGGAGTATCCTTGCAAAAGAATCTTTAAATTTTTTGTTCGTATATTTAGAGGCAGAGGTGTCTTTCCGTGCAATGCAGAGACCTCTTTGAAGGAATGTTTAAGACTCTGCGTGTGTTTGCTCCTTCAAGCTCTGAATTTATTCCTTTCTTAACTTGTCATCACAGTATCACTGATTTTGGGATCAATGCATTCCTGAATCAAGACTCATACAGACTTCTCAAGTTTGCGTCAGATTTAGTTTCAATTTTCGACACTGGTTGTTT
>Ga0307968_1001515_pt1:0-17500 | contig 19007 bp, 25 predicted proteins | sample OrgLakmetagen650_FD_201834 | JGI IMG/M metagenome (GOLD analysis project Ga0307968, IMG submission 201834) | Saline water microbial communities from Organic Lake, Antarctica - #650 | ecosystem: Environmental > Aquatic > Non-marine Saline and Alkaline > Saline | place: Antarctica: Organic...
TCTCTCTCTCACTCTCTCACTCTCTCACTCTCTCACTCTCTCTCTTTCTCTCTCTCTCTCTCTCTCTCTCTCTCTCTCTCTCTCTTTTCTCTCTCTCTCTCTCTCTCTCTCTCTATCTCTCTCTCTCTCTCTCTCTCTCTCTCTCTCTCTCTCTCTCTCTCTCTATCTTGCCATTCCAAAAGCTAGTTGCTTGTGTCTCTTGGTTGCTTGTATTTCTTAGCACAATAAAAGCGTGCTTGCATGTACGGTATGTACCTCTTGAATATTGAGTCAGAGAGGAACGACTCTTCAATTTCCTTTGCGTGTGGGTCTTAGAACCAAGATTTCTGGCGCTCTGAGTGAGTTATTGGCAAGGTTGCTTGCTTTTTGGTCAAAATTGGGCCGTCCCTGCAATTGTCACACTCAAACAAGGGCCTTTCTGTGCCAACAAGATACGGCCGCCGTGTCTATCCCATGTTTCTTCAGCTGAAACGATTCACATCAGGTTGCAAACTAAAATACATTTGCCATACCTTTATTCGTAATTTTTCACGATTGGAGACCCAATGCGATCGCATGGCTGCATCTAGCAAATGCCACAGTTTGACCGCTGGAAATGGATGAATGTCAGTGCAGCTGTTTTCAACTCTGGTGTAAATTAAATGTGGGGTCTCAGTTCCCAGGCGGCAAGTTTTGGGCAAGTCTAGCTGCTCCAGGGCCAAACGCATAGGGTTGGCCAAAACCGTATATACACACCGTATATGACCGTATATTTGGTGATTCCCCTGCCAAAATTACCGTATATACACCGTATATATATATGGTTCTGGCCAACCCTACAAACGCAGCATATGCGTAATCCTGCCAAAGGGGCTTTGCAAGCATGGTATCAATCCACATTGCCCTTGAGATTGTGCTCTCCAGGCAATTCCCTGAGGCAAACAACTGAGCAGCAAGTGGATGCAGATGCTATAGTTGCACGTGCACATAGAGTAGTGGTTGTGCTCAGTTTGTACACGCATGCAGATCCAAGGAAGACGTTGCTGCCTGTACACACATGCAGATCCAAAGAAGACATTTTGTCTGAGATCAGACGGCTCCAAGCAGAGATGTCCCAGTTGGATGCTCGAGTGCAGGGGAGCAACAAGGCATTCAATGTGCAGGTGAGAGGGGAGCAGTACTTATTATTGTGGAAACCAGTGATGGCTGTTTGAAAAAGATTGGCTTGTATCCCTTTATATTAGCCACTTTCCTGGAGGAGCGCCCCGTTTCAGCAAGCAAAGCGGTTTGGGGTGGTTTTGGGCCTTCTGTTTTAATGTGTAATGCTTAAGTATTGTATGTCTGTGTGATGTGTGTGGACGGGGTCGGAATTGGAGCTGCAACAAACAGTTCGCCTGTATATAACAGTCCTCATGCAAGGAAACACTGTTCACTGTACACCACGTACACCGAGACTTACACTAACGTACACAGAGACACGCTACGTACATCACGTACACTGAGACGTACACTAAGAAGTACACTCACGTACACTGAGACGTCCTACATAGATCATGTACACTGAGATGTACACTGAGACGTACTACGTACATCACGTACACTGAGACGTACTACATACATCACACATCACGTACATTGAGACGTACACTGATGACGTACTACATACATCACGTACACTGAGACGTACACTCACGTACATTGAGAAGTACTATGTACATCACGTACACTGAGACGTACACTCACGTACACTATGACGTACTACGTACATCACGTACACTGAGACGTACACTCACGTACATTGTGAAGTACTACGTACATCACGTACACTGAGACGTACACTCACGTACACTATTGACGTACTACGTATATCACGTACACTGAGACGTACACCGAGACGTACACTTACTGTTTTCCTGCTACAAGGTGTTGACACTGGACAAAACCTTATAGTTACATCGCAGAGCTGCTCGTTTGAATAACCAGGAATTGAAAGAGATAGAAAGGATGCAGAGCATGTGAGTATTGCTGACGCGCATCACACCTGCAGGCGGATGCGTCTCAGGGATCCTTCGCGGCTTCAGGGGGTGCCAAAGTGGACTTTAATCCGCCCACAGGAGGTGCAGAGGCGTCCGGTGGACCCACGCAGAAAGTGGAGTAGGATTGCATTAGTTTTTGTCAATTTAGAGACCGTGACCAGCAGCCCATTATGATCCACGTTAAAAATGCCATCTTTTCGAAGTGCCCTCCTGCAAGCTGGACACTTTTCCTTGCAAGGATGCCTTTTGTGGCTTGTCTACCAGTGCTTCTGCAACATTCGCTCGTCGAGGCTGTAACAGATTGGTGGATAATTTAACTAGTCCCAAATTTCTGACAAGAAATACCCAAATTTCTAAAATTTGAGATTGCTGGTGGAAAACCAAATCGGTTGGGAGAACTGATCCAGCGCCAATGGGGTTGCTAGGTCCGGAGTGAGCATTCAGAGGCAACGCAGTTGCATTGGCATCTGCAGTGTGCATACAGATTGCCCGCATAATTATTATTGCAATGCGCTTCTGTGCTCTGGAATTAGCGCTGAGAGCAGCTACCAGATTGCTGAGTCACAGAGCGCAAATGCAAAAAAAAGCACACACCCATACCCCAAAAGGCTTGAAATTTGGGGCGGCGAAGCCCTTCCAGTTTGCGATGTCCGGGCATTAACCGATTCGGTTGGACGCACTTTGATCCTGAATAGCTCCGCGGGTGTCTGTTCCGCGTAAGATTTAGACAGAAAATTAGATGGGCGACTTTTTCTGAGCATTTAATGCCGCTGTTATTTTACAGCGAAGTCACGCACTCTGGATTGTCTACTTCTTGAGAGTTCAAACTCTCGAGGAGAGAGTTGACTGCAAGGTCACTTGGCACATGACGTGCATCTTCCAGCAATCTGCTGTCAAGACAGGAATCGAGGACACACATACCGGTATAGTGGTGTAACGTGGGAAAATGGGGAAGACGGATTTGAACCCGCAAGGCGTACGGATGACCTCTCAGCTATTCAGTCGGCAGATTAAAAAGAGAAGACTGACAACCCCGAGTTCTGAGTATTTGTACCTTCCTATTGGATTCTCTCGGATGGTTCTCTCGGATTGACAAAAGGTACTCACGTGTTGCAAGCATGGATGCTGGGTACATCTGAATATATCTGATTTAATCTGATATGTTTTCTGATTTATTACGACCTGCGTCGTTACATTGATCCCCTTCCTTAAAATGCATGCCCTCATGCATTTATCTCTGATTAGAAGGAGGCTCAGAGATCAGGTACACACGCGGATTGAGGCCTTGACTCACACAGAGCGATCATGCCCACACAGAGCATGCTCACACAGATAGAGCAATCGTGCCTATACAGAGTGATGCTCACACAAATAGAGCGATCATACCCACACAGAGAAATCATGCTTACACAGAGCAATGGATTCTGAAAGATCTGAAACTCTCGGCGCTCACACAGAGCTTTTAGCATACACGGAGCTGAGGCGCTCACACAGAGCTTAGCGCTGAAACAGATTTGAGGCGCTCACACAGAGCTGCGGTGCTCACATAGAGATGAGGTGCTCACACAGAGCTTTAAGCATACACGGAGCTGAGGCGCTCACACAGAGCTTTGCGCTGATACAATTTTGAGGCGCTCACACAGAGATGAGATGCTCACACAGAGCTGAGGTGCTCACACAGAGCTTTTTATGCTCGCACTGATGCTTGCACAGAGAAAAGATTCACACAGAGAAGTGCACGGAGCACTCAGTCCTTGTTTGGACAGTCCTTTGCCAAGTGTCCAACCTTGGGGCAGTTGTAACACTTTTTGTCTGTGTTATCGGAGAAACGGACTTTCTTTGCAGAGTTATCATTATCATCTGAAACCAAAGCCCTCTTCTCATAAGGGTTGATTTGTTGCATGACAAGATTTCGCCTTTCCTGACCCACGGCAAACTTGATCAAAGCTTCAACTGATATGAAATCATTGCCATTCATATCTACAATGCATTCTGTGCGGAGTTGAGGTGTCAAACCAGAATGAAACCAACGGATTCGGTCATTTTCATGCATTTCTGGAATGTGTACAATTTGCTGTCTGAACAGACTTGCATAATCTTGCACAGACAGGCCCTGTCTGCTGAAAAATGCATCCCTGGCCTTTGCAGCATTGTTGCGTACCTCTGACTGGAAACGCTCCAGGAAGGCGTCCTTGATGGCTTCGGTGCTGCTTTCAGGGTGCTAGCGCATGTGGAAGTGAATGAACTCTGTGGCCTTGCGCTCATTCTTGCAGCTGGTAAACAGAAGGGCGGAGTATCTGAGTGGCTCGTTTAGGATTCCCAGCTGACCATTGGCCTGCAGAGTGGCGTCTAGCAAATCGAGGTGCCCCTCCACGTCTTTGCCATTCCAGTCTGGCAAAGCGACGATGGGCATGGCCACAGGCTGCTGCTGCTGCTGCTGCTGGGTCAGCATCTGCTGTGTCATCTGAGCGGCCTGTTGCGCGATCTGATGCTGAGTTTGCTGCTGAGTGGCCTGCTGTGCTGCCTGTGCAGCGGCCTGCTGTTGCTGAATTTGCTGCTGCTGCAGTGCCTGATGCTGAGCTGCGGCTTCTTGCTCATTCTGAGCAGCTTGATCAACCATATTGAAGTCCTCAAGAGGGTGAGATGAACTCATGTCCAACTTTTTAGGGTGCTGCACCTGAGGCAGACAAGAGAGAACAACGGAGTGTTCTTACAAGTGTGTTTGTATGCCCGATGCACACACGATGTGGGATTCTAGGCGGGCTAGTTCTAGCTAGAGGCAACGGATCAAAACACGAGGCAGGACAGAGCACTGCCTACCAGCCGAAAAGGATATGGTTGATGCACAGGAGGTGGTAGTCTGATTATATCTGATTTAATCTGATATATCTTCTGATTTATTACGACCTGCGTCGTTACAAGTGGCTACAAACAACACATGAAGGACAAAGTGATTGACCATGTCTCTGCTTCCTAAATCTGCAAGCATTCCAAAGAGGTGTACGCAATCCACATGACGTTGCGTTGCAAGGTCGAATGCATGTCACTTATTGGAGCAATGCAAGGCAGCATGCTTGCTGCAGGAAGGCTAGGAGACACACAATTGTTTTGCACGTGCCTCAAGATGCATTCTTCGCACAACAAGCAAAACAATAGCATATATTCCATATGCTTTGCAGCAACACTTAAAGCAGCATCTTTTGAACCTTAAGGATGTTGTGTCTCTTTCTTTGCGAAGGGGCTAGTACTGAATGTCGTTGGCACATTGCAGATACACACAAAAAGCACTTGGCATGCTGCTGCTTCCAGCGCTGAAACGTCTGCAGCGCTTGCCTGCATGTTCACGTTGCTGGCCTAGCAGGACAATATAAAAACAAGAAGCGAAAGCAAAAAAATAGCTCACAAGCGGAAAAAATTGTAAAAGAAAGAAAGAAAAAACAAGAGGTTAAGTAAGGTTACATCGCTATATATGCCTTTGGGGGGCATCTGAGCAGAAGCTTGGAAATAAAAGCCTGAAACCAAACCAAAAAGATATCTGTCACGACGAATCATGGTACCAGCTTAAACATGGATTGCAAGTATGAGCCATATGTTAAATGGGGGGATATGGCTCATCATACTTGCAATCCATGCTTAAGCTGGTACCATGTTTCGTCGTGACAGCTGTCATGCTCCATAAAGGTGTGTTTAACATCTCCTCCCTCTCCATGCACGCGAGAAGGAAGCGACGGCTCAAGCAACGCCCAAGAGGAGATGGCTCAGACAAGTCTGAGAAAAGAGCAAGTTTGTTACAAGAGGACTAAACTGGCCAAACAACCAAATAACCATAAAACCGTTGCTCACATTATAAATCCAGGGGAAATCACACGATTTGTCCATGCCATTGAATTAGCATGCCATATCAGAACAAGGTTGTGAGCACGGGAAATTTTGGCGGGCGGAGCCCTTCTATGGGAAGTAGAATAAGTGGGAGCACGGACTCGCCCAAGACTAACGTTGTGAGCAGCGTATAATCTTTCAAGCTCAAATCAATGTGCTGTACCGGCCTCCATTATGGTATGTAGTATATAGAGAGTTCTTAATTAACGTGGGGAGTGGTTTTTATATGTACGTGTGTCTCCCGGGAATTTCGTTTTTAACGCTGATCACCGAGCCTTGTGCCTTTGAGCTTGAATAAGGCAGGCTCCATTTCGAAATTTGGATCTAATAAGGTGGCCAAGCCCGAACAATGGCTAACGACCGGATCAGGTAATCGCGCGCTTCTTCCCCGTCATTTTTTAGAACGTCATCAACCCTCATTTCTACAGTATTTCTAGGTACTTGTTAATCGCAAAATCGCTATAAAAAGTCAGGTTCATCTGGTTGACAATTTGCGTCATAATAAATACTTGAAATTTTAATGCGGTATTGAGGACGGAAAATGGGCAAGAAGAAGGAGCAACAGGAAAACGGGCATTACCAGACCCCCTCCTCGGGAACGAATACACCGATGTGCACGGACACGTCAGAGAGGCCCGCTGCGGAGGGAGCTAGCGATGCGAGCTCGGATGGACCTCAATTTAGCAAGGTGAGGCGAACAGGTCCCAGATAGGCTTTGATGTGCGCGGATGATGAAATTGAGGATCGCATTCATAAAAGGACGAGGGCAGACCTGTCCTTCCTTTGCGCGACTTTCCGGCCCTGTGAACACGTGAATTTTCATGTCTCAGCCACAAGTGCACATGCATTCACGCCATGACTTGCTCACTGGCTCATCGCGCTGGTCTGCACATCCCCAAGCTCACCAGGTGCAACTGGCAGAGCCAAATGGAGCCTCTTGGGACAGACACTCACATCATGTCACTTCTCACCCCCTCATGCTTCTTGCCCTCGTTGCACAAACAAACCCCCTTGTACCCTTTGTAACACAAACACAGGCCTATGTGTACACGTGCTTGTTGGGCTACTCGATGTCCTTCATCATCTTTGGCTCTCAAGTATCTATTCTAGGCCCTACAATTAAGGTGAGGCAAGAGGGAGCGCACGCGCACACGCACACACACACACACACACACGCACATACGCGCACACAAACACAAACACTCTGTCACACACACGCGTACACACACAAACACACACACACACACACACACACACACACACACACACATACACACACACATACACACACATTTACAAATTGACACACACACACACTCTCTGTCACGCATAAACATACAAACATGCGCACATTCACGCATCCACACACGCACACACACACACACACACACTCTCTCTCATATACGCTTTCTTTGAAGCGCGCACACACACACACACTCACACACACACACATACACGCATATACACCTTCCGCCATTACAAAACTGCACGCAACCCACCACCACCACACAGCCTTTAGCGCAAAAGCTGGGAGTAGAGGAGCCCGATTTAAGTCCGCTGTTCACAGCACTAGGGGTGTCCTGTATTATTAGTGGCACCCCCTCCGGATGGCTAGTAGACCGAGTTCCCACACACTACGTCCTTGTGGGATCCTTGCTTATAGAGGTGAGCCTGGCTGAAAGTAAGCACAAAAGTGCCAGCTGACAATGGCGTGGATTAAGGAAAGACGGTTTTGTGTGCTCGTGCCAAAGCAAAGTTGCTTCTCCCAAAGCTGCTGAACCTCGCTTCCCCAAATGGCACGCGCCCAAAAGACTCTCTCAACAGCGCTCACACTAGCCAAACACCTTTATTTTTTCTTCAACATGAATGGACTGGTTTTGGAGGTGTGTAATGGTGGTGATGCACTGGTATTAAAGAGATTGGTACTAGAGATGTGTGATGGTAATGCGCTGGTGATGCACTGGTATAGGAGAGACTGGTAGTAGAGATGTGTGATGATGATGCACTGGTGATGCACTGGTATTAGAGAGACTGGTAGTAGAGATGTGTGATGGTGATGTACTGGTATTAGAGAGACTGGTAGTAGAGATGTGTGATGATGATGCACTGGTGATGTACTGGTATAAGAGAGACTGGTATTAGAGATGTGATGATATGATGATGCACTGGTGATGTACTGGTATAAGAGAGACTGGTATTAGAGATGTGTGATGGTGATGCACTGGTGATGTACTGGTATTAAAGAAATTGGTATTAGAGAGACTGGTATAAGAGAGACTGGTAATAGAGATGTGTGATGATGATGCACTAAGAGCAGTGCCCTCCTATGGTTGCTGCTCTCCCTTTCTAAGCTTTGAGGCAGGCGCATTGGCTATTGCAGGGCGCATTGCGTCATGCATTGCGTCATGCAGGGCGCATTGGCTATTGCAGGGCGCATTGGCTGTTGCAGGGCGCACTGCGTTATGCATGGAGGGACTGATGCATTGCATCATGGGACTGATGCATTGCGTCATGCATGGAGGGACTGATGCATTGCGTCATGGGACTGATGCATTGTGTCATGGGACTGATGCATTGCGTCATGCATGGAGGGACTGACCAGCACATGCTCAGAAGCACCATTCTATCAATCAGAGTGATTTGAGTAAAGTGCGATGTCAGGTGTCCACGCACACGCCCTGGCACCTGCCCCAAGCACTAAACAGGTTTACCGGGGATAAGGCTGCCTCAATCTGTGCTGACCCCCTGACACTCGTGCATTTGCAACATGCTCTGTTTTGAGCCCTACACATGTACACAAAAAACATGGCCCCAACAGCATCAGCAAGAGTTAAAATTGTTGTGAGCAAACCCCCCCGCGCTCCTGATGGGTAAAAAGTGGCATCAGAATGAGCAGTGTTGATTCTTGCACCATCAAAACGACAAAATCAGATGTGAACGCTCAACGTGTATATCGAGCACCCCTGTGTACCCTGTCTCGCAAGTGCACACCAACACCCAAATGTATGTGGTTGGCTGTACCTATGTGTTCACTAAGAGCTGCTCATCAATGTTTGTACATTATCACCAACTCATTCAAACCATTGGTTTACTTACGGCCAGGCGATTGGCTTTTCGCTGGTGCCACACATGCCCTCTGTCGTGGGCTTGACGGTGCTGTACTTCCTCATCTGCTTCACATACAACTTCACTAACAGGTGAGTGCAGGTTGTTGGGTGTGGGTGTGGGTGGCTGTGGCTGTGGTTGTGGCTGTGGCTGTGGGTGTGGGAGCTGGTCTCGGTGTGATTGTGGGTACGGTGGGGTTTAGTTTAGTTTAGTTTAGTTTGGATTACAGAGGCCTCCAGCCTGGCATGGCTGCTCAACCTATAGGTCCCAACAAATAAATCAATCAAAAAGATCGACAGCTGCACTAATAAAGGTGTGATTGTGGGTGTGGTGGGGTTTGCTAGGGTGCAGGCATGTGTATGTGTGTGTGTGTGTGCGACGAAGTGCTTACTTATTTGCAGCCGGTTCGTGAGGTCTGTGAGATGAAGAGGGTGCGGGAGCTAATATAAGTGTGACTATGGGTAGGCGGGGTGGGGGTTGATGGGGTGTGGGCGTGAGTGTGCCTAATTAATTACAGCTGATTCGTGAGGTTTGTGATAAACAAGAAGAAAGCACGTGGGTTGGGAAACCACTGCCCGTATAGAGAGAATTCAGGAGGAAGGGCCACATTTAAAGTGGTATAATCCATCAAAAAGGGGGGAAAAGAGTGGAGAAGTGGTAGAACCCGAGAAGAAAAAAGGGGGCGCTGGACTTAGAGAGTGGTAGCTGGGCCTGAGACTGCCTGTATTCATTGAAAGGCGCTTACCTATTCCTAGTTCAAGGCTTTTTTCCATGTAGGAAGACATGAGGAAATCCACGCTTTCCTTGTACTGCAATACAACCCCACCACCTTCTTTACGTGTTTGGCATTTGTACCGCTCGTTGTCAATACGCACACCATGCTCCTGTCCGTTGGTCCACACCGCGTGCCCTTTGCAAACACAATGCCGTCTTCACGTCTTTGGGTTGGATGTGTCTTACCGCTCGTTGTCAGTACGCACACCATGGTCCTGTCCGTTGGTCCACACCGTGTGCCCTTTGCAAACACAATGCCGTCTTCACGTCTTCACGTCTTTGGGTTGGATGTGTCTTACCGCTCGTTGTCAGTACACACACCATGCGCCTGACCATTAATCTACACCGCGTGCTGTTTGCAAACGCAATACCATCTTCACGTCCTTGGGTTGGTTGTGTCTTACCGCTCGTTGTCAGTACGCACACCATGCTCCTGTCCGTTGGTCCACACCGCGTGCCCTTTGCGAACACAATGCCGTCTTCACGTCCTTGGGTTGGTTGTGTCTTACTGCGCGTTGTCAGTACGCACGCCGTGCGCCTGACCATTGATCTACACCGTGTGCTGTTTGCAAATGCAGTGCCGTCTTCACATCCTTGGGGTGGATGTTCCCCAAGCGCGCTGGCTCTGCCTTGAACCTGGTGCTCGCTATGTTTGGAGTGGGCAGCTTCTTCCTTCCCTTGGCCACTCAGGTGTGTGCACACTGTGTGTGGCTGTGGTGGTATGTGTCTGTGTTGGTACGTTCTGGTGGATGCTCTGGAGCATGTGCGTGTGTGTGGCTGTGTTGGTATGTGTCTGTGTTGGTACGTTCTGGTGGATGCTCTGGAGTGCGTGTGTGTGTGTGTGGCTGTGTTGGTATGTGTCTATGTTGGTACGTTCTGGTGGATGCTCTGGAGCATGTGCGTGTGTGTGGCTGTGTTGGTATGTGTCTGTGTTGGTACGTTCTGGTGGATGCTCTGGAGCATGTGCGTGTAGGTGTGAGTGTGTCTGTGTGAATGTGTGTGTATTTGTGAGTGGGCGTGTGTGTGTGCGTGTGTGTGTGTGTTTGTGTTGGTACGTTCTAGGGGATGCTCTGGCGCACGTGCGTGTATGTGTGAGTGCGTGTGTGTGTGAGTGTGTTTGCTGGTACGTGTCTGTTAATACGTTCTGGTGGATGCTCTGAAGCACGTGTGTGTGTGAGTGTGTGTGTGAGTGTGTGTGCTGGTACGTGTTGGTTAATACGTCCTGGTGGATGCTCTGAAGCGCGCGTGTGTGTGTGTGTGAGATGCTCTGGCTTTTGACTTTTGGAGTGATCCTTCGGCCTGTGTAACTCTTCTGCTGCTGCTCCCTCATTCATTTCTTCGTGATGTGCTGGAGTGACATACGCCTGTGAAACAAATCTGCTGCTGCTCCCTCATTCATTTCTTCGTGATGCGCTGGTGTGACAAATGCCTGTGAAACAAATCTGCTGCTGCTCTCTCATTCATTTCTTCGTGATGCAATAGAGTGACAAACGCCTGTGAAACAAATCTGCTGCTGCTCCCTCATTCATTTTTTTGTGATGCAATAGAGTGACAACCGCCTGTGAAACAAATCTGCTGCTGCTCCCTTATTCATTTCTTCGTGATGTGCTGGAGTGACAAACGCCTGTGAAACAAATCTGCTGCTGCTCCCTCATTCATTCCTTCGTGATGCAATAGAGTGACAAACGCCTGTGAAACAAATCTGCTGCTGCTCCCTCATTCATTTCTTCGTGATGCACTGAACTGACAAAGGCATTTAATGGTAGCGTACCAACCTGTATTGTCAAGCCTTGCTAGGCATGCAGATAAAACACACAAAGAAAGCAGAAGCAATGTGGTATGTACTTTAAAACAGCAGAGGACACACAAAGACAGCAGAGGCAATGTGGTATGTACTTAAAACGAAATATCTTAGACACGCATACGCACCAATGTTAAGCTTTCTGGAACACACACACGATTATATGACAAAGAACAAAGAGGCTTGGTGCAACTAACTGGTGTGCGCTGTAGTTTAAGCACGCAACATCTTGGACATGCAAATACGTACACGCATGCACACACACACACACACACACACACACACACTCTCTCTCTCCTGTGCAGCTATGTGACTCGTTCTTTGGCTCTCCACTGCTGGTGTTCTACATGGTGGGCGGTGGTGCTGCCCTGTCTGCCCTACCCTTCCTGTTCGTGGCCTCGCCCACACCTCCGCCCCCCGAGAGCTACGGTGATGGAGAAAACGGCGGCTTCTCTCTGTCCAAGCAAGCCAAGGTCGGTATCTACACAGCGTTTGTTTATGTGTAGGGTTGGCCAGAACCATATGTATACGGTTTACATACGGTATTTTTGGCAGGAAAATCACCAAATGTACGGTCATATACGGTGTATATGTACGGTTCTGGCCAACCCAATTTTATGTGCCAAGAGGTTGGACGCTGGACGTTGTCCAATAATCGTGGAAAAAGCGGGCTCTCAATGGTTTCGTAGGTGTCGTTTGAGCAACAGTTGCAGCAGAAGGTCTGTAGCTCCTGCTGCATCTGAAGTGGCTCCTGCTGCATCTGAAGTGGCTCCTGTTGCATCTGAAGTGGCTCCTGTTGCATCTGAAGTGGCTCCTGCATCTTTAGTGGCTCCTGCTGCATCTGTAGTGGCTCGTCCGGCACCTACAAAACCATAGAGAGCCCGCTCTTCCATGATTATTTGACTGCTAGTGTATGTGTGTGTGTATGTATGTGTGTGTATGTGTGCCCTGCTCTTCCACTTTCCCCCAGGGCTTTGTGCTGACTTGCAAAATACAGATGTGAAATACAGATGTGAATAATACAAAATACAGATGTGAAAGGGCTAGGAAACAGCAAGGTGATCCTCATCTCTCTCTGTGCATGCAATTTTGGCGCCTGAGCTTTAACCATGCTCGTCTCACCTCTTAACAAGCATCCTCTTGTTTCACACCACATGCACAAGGCACGGATGCCTTGAGAGGAAATAACACCACATAAAACAAGGCAGAGTTTCCTTGAGAGGACCTCTTAACAAGCATCCTCTTGTTTCACACCACATAAACAACGGTTGCCTTGAGAGGAAATCACACCACCTAAACAAGGCACGGTTGCCTTGATAGGAGATCACACCACATGCACAAGGCAGAGTTGCCTTGAAAGGACCTCTTAACAAGCATCCTCTTGTTTCACACCACATACACAAGGCAGGGTTGCCTTGAGAGGAAATCACACCACATAAACACGGCACGGTTGCCTTGATAGGAAATCACACCACATAAACAAGGCACGGATGCCTTGAGAGGAAATCACACCACATAAACACGGCACGGTTGCCTTGATAGGAAATCACACCACATAAACAAGGCACGGATGCCTTGAGAGGAAATCACACCACCTAAACAAGGCACGGTTGCCTTGAGAAGAAATCACACCACATAAACAAGGCACGGTTGCCTTGAGAAGAAATCACACCACATAAACACGGCACGGTTGCCTTGATAGGAAATCATACCACATAAACAAGGCACGGATGCCTTGAGAGGAAATCACAATTACCTAAACAAGGCACGGATGCCCTTAGAGGAATTCACACCACCTAAGCAAGGCACGGATGCCCTTAGAGGAAATCACACCACCTAAACAAGACACAGTTGCCTTGAGAGGGAATCTGTTATGTTTCCGCAATTGGAGTAGGGAAACCAGAACGAGGTACAGAGTAGGGAGTAGGGAAACCTATTTACAGGGATCTATCTATCCATCTACAAGGGGAAATCTATCTACAGGGAAATCCAGAACGATGTACAGAGTAGGGAAATCCGGAACCAGGTACAGATGGTCTTTGCCGCAGCAGGCTGGTGGTCTTTACGACATGAAGCTGAAAGAAGGCTCATACTCTTGAATCAAAACGCGCATCCAAAAAAAACAAGTGCAACAGCCTTCCTGCATCTCATTCTAAATTCATTGACGCGTGATTCGTTTTATAAATCCCATCACCCCGCTGTTATTACTTTACGGCAGCAGGGCACCGATGCGCAAGGTTTCTTGTCATGCACGCATGCCTCATCACTAGGGTTGGCCAGAACCGTATATCTGCACCGTATACGACCGTATGTATGGTGATTTCCCTGCTAAAAACACCGTATGTACACCGTATATACCTATAAATGTATGGTTCCGGCCAACCCTACGAATCACTCCCTTCTCCTTACCGTGTGTACAGCAAAAGCATGCATGCAAAAACTGTCGACTGCTCACCTTGTGTCGTGCAGAGTCTGAGCACGCTCGTCACGGTTTTCACTGTTGTCCTCATATTCTGCACCACGGCCGCGGAGACTGCCGTAGGGAACTGGCTGTACACTTATGGCGTGCGTGAGGTGAGCAATTGCTGTAGGCAACTGGCTGTACACTTCTGGCGTGCGTGAGGTGAGTGACTGCCGTAGGCAACTGGTTGTACACTTATGGCGTGCGTGAGGTAAGCGACTGCTGTAGGCATTTGGCTGTACACTGATGGCGTGCGTGAGGTGAGCGAGTGCCGTAGGCAGCTGGCTGTACACTTATGGCGTGCGTGAGGTGAGCGAGTGCCGTAGGCAACTGGCTGTTCACTTATGGCGTGCGTGAGGTGAGCGAGTGCCGTAGGCAACTGGCTGTTCACTGATGGCGTGCGTGAGGTAAGCGAGTGCCGTAGGCAACTGGCTGTACACTTCTGGCGTGCGTGAGGTGAGCGACTGCCGTAGGCAACTGGCTGTACACTTATGGCGTTCGTGAGGTGAGCGGCTGGGGTTTTAGGATAGGGTTAGCTTGGGGTTTTATGGTTTAGGGTTTAAGGTAAGGGTTAAGGGTTTGGGGTTCAATGTCTGAAATGCTTCAACCTTCTCCTCTGGTTTGCTCTACTATAAATGTGAAGGCGGGTTTGGGGTTCAATGTCTGAAATGCTTCAACCTTCTCCTCTGGTTTGCTCCACTATAAATGTGAAGGCTTGCAAAGGCTGCAGCTGTAAAAAAAGGTATACTTAGGGTTGGCCAGAACCGTATATATACACCGTATATGACCGTATATTTGGTGATTCCCTGCCAAAAAAACGTATATACACCTTATATATATGGTTCTGGCCAACCCTAGGTATACTCTTATAGTGTGTGTGGTGAGTGGCTGCTGCTTGGGGTTTTAGGGGTTAGGGTTAGGGTTAGGGTTTAGGGTTTAATCTCTGAATGCTTCAACCTTTTCCTCTTGTTTGCTCCACTAAAACTGCGAAGGCTTGCAAAGGCTGCATCTGTAAGAAAGGTATACACGTATACACTTATGGTGCGCGTGAGGTGAGCAGCTGCTGCTTTGGATCATGTCTGAATGCTTAAGCGTAGTCCTCGTTTAGCCCACTGTGATCGTAACAGCTGTAGTTGTAATCGTTTGCCCCACTGTGATCGTAACAGCTGTAGTTTTATTTGTTTACCCCTTTACCCCACTGTGATCGTAACAGCTGTAGTTGTAATCGTTTACCCCACTGTGATCGTAACAGCTGTAGATGTAATCGTTTACCCCACTGAGATTGTAACAGCTGTAGTTGTAATTGTTTACCCCACTGTGATCAGAACAGCTGTAGTTGTAAAATAGCTGTACACGCACGTGAGCTGCTGCTGCTTGGGGTCATGTCTGCGTGCTCATACATAATCCTCCTTTATCTCACTATAACTGCAAGTGCACACACACACACAACACACACACACACACACACACAACACACACAACACACACATGCTGGCAGTGGGTGACAGCTGTACACGCGCATGATTGCTGTGGCTTGTTATGGAGAGCGCGCAATGCGCTGAGAGTACATTGATTGCTTACGTCTTGACGCATCAGTGTGTGTGTCTCCATTTTGGGTATGTGTGTCAATGTGTGTGGCTGTATGTGTGTACGTGTGCCTCCATGAAAGCGTGCATGGGTGTGTGCGCGTGCGTACGTGCGTGCATGCAAACGTGCACGCGTGCATGCTTGTGTGTGCCCTGCGCTTGCTAACACATATCTGGCATGCAATGATCACTGTGCGTTTGCTGTCTTTTACGCAGATCGGCCTGGATGATGACCAAGCCGCCTTTGCCAACTCATCCTTCTGGGGATTCTTCACCATTGGGCGAGCCTTGGGGGTGTGTTGTGTGTGTGTCTGTGTGTGTCTGTGTCTGTGTGTGTGTGTGTTTGTGTGTGTGTGTGTGTGAGTGTTTGACTTGCTTTGCCAACAACATTTTGCAGTGTGTGTGTGTGTGTGTGTGTGTGTGTGTGAGTGCTTGAAATGCTTTGCCAACAACATTTTGCAGTGGCGAATGAAAAGGAAAAACTAGGCAGCAAAAATTCACCCCCCACATCAATTAAGGAAAAGGATTTACCACTCCAATATCGAGTATGGTGAAGCTCCTTCACCCCTAACTTAGTGATGCTGCCCATGCGCTTCTCTTCTCTGTCGCTCTGGCTTTGGGCACATGCTGAAATAATTCTCATGGGTTCATATGTTGAAATAATCCTCATGGGTTCAAATGTTGATATAATTCTCATGGGTTCATATGTTGAAATAATTCTCATGGGTTCATATGCTGAAATAATTCTCATTGGTTCATGTGTTGAAATAGTTCTCATGGGTTCATATGCTGAAATAATTCTCATGGGTTCATATGTTGAAATAATTACCATGGGTTTATATGTTGAAATAACTATCATGGGTTCATAAAGTCATAAAGTATAGTGCGCTACGCTGCACAAACACCTCTCACACGCCCGCAAAGTAATGCACATACACCCCCCGCTCTTTTGCTCTTTTGCCATCCCTTGTGCATAATGGTATCACTCTCTCACGTGCATCCTTCCCCCACACACACGCAAGCATGCCGACAACCAAACCTTACCCCACACACGCAAGCAAGCGAACAACCAAACTTTCCCCCACACACACGCAAGCATGCGGACAACCAAAACTGCACACATTTCTGCATCGCTGCAATGGCTTACACACACACACACTCACACACAACACACACACATACACACACATACACACACATACACACAAACTCACATACACATACAAGCGTACCCCAACCAAGACTGCATCCACTTCAGTAATGGCATATTATTTATCAGTAAACTACAAGTGCTTTGAAGACCTGGTTCTAAGCTTACTGCATTTTTCAGGCGTCATGCTCATTTCATTGCACCAAGCCGTCACAGTCCACCTGACAAGAGACGCACGCGCGGGCGCACACACACACACACACACACACACACACACACACACACACACACACACACACAAGCCTACGCGCACACACACACACAAGCCCACGCGCACACCACCTTGCAGGCCGCCCTGTCTTCTTTCGTTTCCCCCGCTGGCCTGATGCTCAGTGCCACGCCCATAGCGTTTTTGGGTACCATGCTGCCAATCTTTGGGGTCAAGTACATGTCCGGCTGGTGGCTGGTGATGGCCACTGCTTGCCTCACGGGACTGGGCAACTCCACAGGGTGAGTGGGGTGTGTGTTTGTTCGTGCGTGTCTGAGTTTGTATGTGCGTGTGTATGTGCTTGTGTGCACATGTCTTGATGGCCACTGCTTGCCTCACGGGGCTGGTCAACTCAACAGGGTGAGTGGGGTGTGTGTTTGTTCGTGCGTGTCTGAGTTTGTATGTGCATGTGTATGTGCTTGTGTGCACATGTCTTGATGGCCACTGCTTGCCTCACAGGG
>Ga0307968_1001516_pt1 | contig 19002 bp, 20 predicted proteins | sample OrgLakmetagen650_FD_201834 | JGI IMG/M metagenome (GOLD analysis project Ga0307968, IMG submission 201834) | Saline water microbial communities from Organic Lake, Antarctica - #650 | ecosystem: Environmental > Aquatic > Non-marine Saline and Alkaline > Saline | place: Antarctica: Organic Lake...
GACGGAAAGTGTAAAGGTATGCTTACTCCCGAGCGCCTTCACATACTGCAAAAGGCCTTTGATAAGGCAAAGTGCAGCGGCCTACACGGCCACATTAAACCTCCACCCATTAGCTTTGCATCAGAACTCGTAGAACTTATTGCTTGTAAAGACCTCTCTACCTCTAAACGTACGAACAAAAAAATTAAAGACTCTTTCTCTCGGATACTCCTCTCCCACATCACCGCCGCCTTTCAAAAGTGGGCTCTGGTCACTAAAGAAAAAATGGCATCCCCCCTTGACTATGACCCCAAACCCCCCCATTACTGAAGTGAGCACCCAAGGGACAAAGTGTTTGGGGCAAACACCAATGCCTTCTCCTCCCGAGTCTCTGGGTTCTCCATCTGTCATTCCATTTACCGTGAAAACACCATGCTCTTAGCAACGAGACACGCCATCTACTCTGCTGCTGTCTGTCATGCTAAATCAGTGGCATGGACGAATCGTGTGATTTCCCCTGGATTTATAACGTGAGCAACGGTTTTATGGTTATTTGGTTGTTTGGCCAGTTTATATGGTCCTCTTGTAACAAACTCGCTCTTTTCTCAGACTTGTCTGAGCCATCTCCTCTTGGGCGTTGCTTGAGCCGTCGATTCCTTCTCGCGTGGAGAGGGAGGAGACGTTAAACACACCTTTATGGGGGGGCTTGGCGGACGCTTATAGTGATATGTAGCTTTTCTTGTGTGTTTGCTAGCAGTTTATGCTACCGTTGAGACAGATTACAGCTCAGGGTGTGACAGCGTTAGTGACTGTTGGTTTCTTAAAGGCCTGTTGCAAACTGAATTGCCTGCTGACAGCTCTGGTTTTACAACATCTACCTTGCATGTCTGATTCTTTTTGTGGTCTTTTTGAGTGCGGGTTAGGCAGGTTTTCCCGCTGCGTTAAAACTTAAGAGAGATTTTAATACTCACTTACATCTTTCATTGAACACTCAAGTTTCCTTGACTTTCATGTTAAATGGGGGGGATATGGCTCATACTTGCAATCCATGCTTAAGCTGGTACCATGATTCGTCGTGACATGTCAGCACAGAGGAAACAGCCAAATTTATGCTCCTCCCTTCCTGGAATAAAAAGATGACCACAAATCCCTATGCATCACTCTGCCGCAAATACCCACACATATGTAAATTCCTGGGCACCATCCCATCAAACCAACTCCAATATGCGAAAGTGCCCTTCTGGAACAATATACAAATACCACTTTCCAAACACACCTGGGAATTGAAGATCATTGCCATATGGAACACCAAGGGCAGGGTCTGCCTCAATGCTCACAACAAAGACTGGCTAAAAAAACTTGCCAAAGAAATCCCTGAGGCAAAGTGGGAATTTCAAACATACATAACCATCCCTACCAAACAGCCTTAGGTTCCGGACAACACTCAGGACGCAACAAATTTAACAAGCTACCCAATGACCACCCTCAGACCCCAGAATGCCCTGATTTAACAAGTGCCCTGATTAGCACTGACCAACCTCATAATTGTAATATCGACGAAGCACCCCAAAACAGCTCCAGTCAGAACCTAACCCGTAAAGTAAAGAATTGGCGGGATTGGACCTACACTGATGGCAGCCTCCAAAAGAATGAAGTAGGGCAAAACACCGGATCAGGTGTATACCACCCTCACTTAACGTTTCCCACTATGTAAACCCAAAAGGCATGGGTATAACTAACACCATCTCACGTGCAGAGCTAGCAGCTATAGCAGCTGCAGTCATACACGGCTACTCACATATAGCCACAGACAGCCTTACATCACTGCACCAAATCAAAAAGCAGCTCTCACACCCGAATCTGCATCGCCACCACATCCAAGGAGATGTCCTTCTGTCCTTCAATCTATTGCTAAAGCAATCCGCCAATCACCATCGCCCATCCACTTCTTCAAAGTAAAGTCCCATGCCGGTATTATCGGTAATGAACATGTCGACGTCCTTGCTAAAAAGTCAGCCACCACCTTCTCCGACATTGCAGGCACCTCCATCAAAACAGCAGGCCCTGAGGGAAATCCCTTCTACAACATCCACTGGCTTGCAAAAGAAGACATAGAAAACCAAACCCAAAATTATACCCATACAACGAACATGGCCCATTCTCCTCCCCCAAAGCTCTGGTACCCACCAAACCACCGTGATGCCCTTCAAGCACATATGCATCTCTTCCATAAACTGGGAAATGCCAAAATTGAAGCGAACTACCATGCGTACTACCAGACACTCATCAAGGACGGCACTGCCAATGGAGCCGCTAGCAATGCTTACCTAACATCATCCAATGTTTCCTTAAGACCAAATGTGTATCATTATGAAATACAGAACAGGCACCCTATATAATCAAAAACATGCGGTATCGTTCAAACTCTCAACAAGTCAAACTTGCCCCCTCTGCTCACAAGTAGACAGTGCCCTGCACATCATTTCTGGGTGCCAACAAACGCAAATAAGGAACATGATCACCGAAAGACACAACATAGCATGCCGCATGATCCTTAAGGCTATCAGCAAAACAGGCTCCTTAGGATCATGCATTGTCTCCAAAGACATAGGCAGCAATGAATGGATGACCATGCAAAATCTCCAGATTCCTGAAGCAGCTGAAAGTAGAACTGTTCCCAAACGGCTCTTCCCACCCCGCTTCCCAGATAAAGACAGATTTACCTCCAGCCGCCCAGAATTTGTGCTCGTTACTCCCATTGCTGCAAAAACACAAAAACAACAAACTAAAGTAGGGGGGTGGGTTCTTCGGAGTGGCAGGGGGCAATTGAGGGAGACTGGGAGCATCTCAGCAGCACCGCCAGCCAGCAGTAGAGCCACCAACCCCAGACAGCATCGACCTAAAGACCTCAACAAACTTCGGCGTGACATCCACCTCGTCAAGATCAAGTATTGTGAAGACACCAGACCTCAGAACCAGCTGAACGCCGCAAAGGAACAGCACAAAGACCTTTGCTACATTCTCCAAGGCGCCTCCGTTACTCTCCACATCATCCTTTTGGGTGTGGGTGGCACCATCTACAACACTCACACTCTGAAGCCTTTCAAGAAACTGGGTCTCGATTCTCAAAGAGTTAAGAGACTTGCCTCCAAGCTCCATGTGCTCTCCGTGAACTTTACTGCTAAACTTGTCCATACCAGACGTGCCCTTTCCAGTACTATTATCAACTCTCATCAGGAGCCGGTTTCAGGCCAAGCCTGCAACCCTCCTGATCCCCATTGGTTTTTCCTTCCTTTTCGCGGAGGAGGAGCTTTACGGTACTCGGTACCAAAGTGGCTCCTTTTCCTTAATTAATGTGGGGAGTGGCTTTCACTGCCTGCGTAGTTTTTTCTTTTTCTAGTGGCAGAGCATATAAGAGGACCGACTGAGAAAACTGAGGCCTGGATACCCACGCTACCAAAAGAGCACTTATGGACACGAAGGCAAGAGAAGTTAGGAGCCAGCCAGGATAAGAGCAAACTAAGCCATAGCAATGACTGGTGCGCCAAAACAGGCTCCAGCACAACTCCCCCTAAAGAAGCTGACACCCCTCTAAAGCGCAAAACCCAGGCCTAGCTAAACGGAACAGTCTCACGGGAAATCCTCAGGGGGGAGGATAGAGAGAGGGAAAAAAAGGGCTGGGCACAGAGTAGCGTTCTACGACCTACTCTCCCCAAAGCTACAAAGGAAAAAGCTAACCCTACTCTCAACAGTATGAGCCCAACATTATAAGCCTCTTTGCTTGGCTGTATGTCTCTTGGTTTCATAGCCAGGGGAAATGGATTGGCACGGTCATCCGTTGGAGACAGGACAGCTCTCCTTGCATTATTGGCAGACCTAGATTGGTACGTGTTTGTTGGGTTTCTTTTGGGGCGTGGCTGCTGGGTCGAAGTAATTATGTAGGACTTAATAAACTATTTTCTTTTAATAGACCTTTCCATGCACCATCACCTGTTTTCCAAATGATGGACCTTAAGTGGGAGAGTAGCCCTGTGGTGATGGCGGCAGTGCGCGCTGCTGTGCGAGCTGCTGAGCACGAGGGCCGTTTTGAGTTCTGTACAGATCAGCAAGCAATAGTGAACAGCAACAGCAACACAGATTGTTGGAGTCCACATCCCCAATCAACGAGGTTTTTGTTAGTGTTCGTTCTTAATAACTTGCACTTCAGCACAGTCGGCCTTGAATACAAACCGACGTGCTTCTGAAAAGATTAAATGCACTGGATGAAAAAACCAACTGCTCCGGAGTCCATGGTCTGGAGCTTGGGGCCTCCTCATGCGCCGCGTTGGCGAACGGTACTCACAACACTTTGGGCAAAAGTCTCACTGTTCCTTCCAATTGATACAAGGGGAGATTTGCTGCCGCCATGTGCCTGTTGAAAAGTAGTGTTCTAGAGTTCTACATAAGCGCACCCCCACGAAATCAAAACCGTCGGGGCACGCTCCTTTCTACAATGCACGCAATGCAATGCTTCACAATACAAACAAAGGACACACTCAGGACCTTGGATTTCTGCTGATTCACCCAGGGAAGAGCTGATCTCCTGGGGTGCAAGCTGCTGGGTGTGAAATTCAGGAAATGACATAAAAACAGACTACACACTCCTTAGAGTCAAAAACATAGGGTAATATGCGTGCTACACGGCCATTGCGTCTGTGCATGCAGTTCTGGACACCGTGCTGTGTATGCGCCCTGTGCCTGTAGTGATAGGACGGCTCTACGTGGCTGAGAGACCACACCCGGTACGTCTGCAGCTATACCATGTATGCTGTAAATCGACCAAATCGTTAACACATATATACAGGGCAAATGGTACTAAACTGATACTTTATGCGTGTTCCGGGTGGCCGAAATCGTAACCTAGAGCAAGTGAGAGGTGTGACTAGTGGACAATAATTTAGACAATGCAAGCGCGCTCAAACAGACAAAAAGCGTTCCTTGCAAGCAGAGGTGCGAGAAAGGACAGAACATACCCCACAAAAACACATTCTTGAGGGTCGAAAACACGGGATAAAGTGAGTGCGATGCGTCAATCGTGCTGCGTGAGTGAAAAATGGTCACCATGCTGTGCGTGCTGCAATCAAATGCACGTTGTCACGATACACATTCTCAGGACAAATTGTGTACAACCAATGCTTTGTGTGTGTTCCTTGCTCACGTCATAGTCGTCGCAGCTACGCGTTCAGTGCTGGACAAGCGGCAGGTCAGACCAAATTATACTAAGGTGCAGTGAATATAATCTTCTTACGCCCGCACTCACGCACACATACAGGAACACACACAGGAATGCATACAGGCGCGCACACACACAGGAACACACACACACGCATACAAGTGTACGCACATACACAACACAAATACACACAAACACACGCGCATGAACACACGCATACAAGCATACGCACACACACACTCCTCAAACCTACTGTAATTTGCGTTTGGGTACTTAAGTAGGGAGAGAGGCTAAATACCCCTACTTAAGCACTTCCCTTCTAAGTACCCCCCTACTCAAGCACCCCCCTCTTAAAGGCACTAGCTATAAGTACCCCCTTACTTAAATTTACTGAAGTACCCTACTTAGAAGCATAGCAGCCCATCTCCCCCCTCTGATCTTGCCACGAGATCTGTGTTATTAGGTCTGCACTTTACTTTATAGACACCAGCGTGTTGGTTCCAGCAATAATTGGTTACGCGTGTTGGTTCAGCCGCCCTGCCTCCCCTGTACAGGCGCTACCTGCATTGTTTTTGTCCTGTTCTTCCAGCACAACCATTCTTTCCTCACGATGCCCTTGCATGCATGCAGGCTGTCCTCATGAGCAATGACGCAAAGGCCTGCAGCAGCTTGGACCTAGGGCGGCCACAAGGAACGGACATGTGAGGTGAGAAGGGGAGAGGATAAGCATATACGTGAAAGAAGCCGGGGGACAGGTCCAAATTAAATGCGATGAAGAGTTTGTAGCGCTTGGGCAGGGAGACAAGATCTCCTACTAGATTAGTAATCCATCACCTTCACATTTTGTTGAACCAAAACTTTCCACCGGCGCTTATTTTGCATGTAGGGTGGCAAGAGCGCCACACAATGTGTGCTCCACCTGAGCATGGTGTCCAACCTCGTGAAGGGGCTCCCAGGCCAATACTAAGGACCTTGCCAAGCACTGGCAGCAAGGCCCAGGGCTAGCGCTGAGGTGCTGGCAGTGTACCCAATGCCAGAGGTGAATAGGCTGTGAGCCCCTCGCCCCTCCTTACAGGTGCGTGGTTTTCTGCCGAAGAAGGGAGGGAGGGGGGGCAGGGCGGGGTGGGGGGACTGGCATGTGTTTGGATGGTAGGTTGTGTCTTGGATGACCTGCTCTCCCTGATGGTACTGGAGATATGCTGGGATTAGGTTTTGGAGATATGACAGTGTAAGGGAAGTTCTGGATGAGGGTGTAGTGTGTTCCACGTGGGAAAAACGGGACGTCATCAACGAGCTTAGCAGTGACGGAGTAAAAAGTGTGTAGAAGAATTGCTTCATACACAGTGGAGGGTTAGACCTAGGGAGCTTGTCAGCAGCGCTAGCGACGCTGCATAGCCTCCCTCCCTGCGCGGCTTCTTGCAGGTACTAGATCACTGCTTGGTTGGATTCAACTTACGCGATCTGAAGGCACCTTGCGGGGAAAAAAGGTGTAAGGCGTGCCAGATGCGAGGTGGCCAGCTCCCCAGCCATTTGGGATTTACAATCGACTTTATTCCCTGAATTATATGGAGTTAGTTATAAACGACCACACCGCAATCTATGCTGACAGTGTTTTCTCACTTTCATGCAGTTTGGAATGGTTTTTGGAATGGTTTTACAAGCCAACATATATGGTAATTATGTCGTGGTGAAAAATCTATTTGTGCTGTTGCCTGGAAATTGTTATCATTTCACACTGAGGAGGTGCAAGAATTAACACGCACGAATAGTGTGTTTAACGTCCCATAATTCCCATCTGTCATATTCTCGCACAAACAATCAGTGATTTTCTGCAGTTAATTCAGGACAGGATGGATCCCTTTGGACCAAGGCCCATAGCTCCTCCTCCTCCCCTCTACACACCCCGCTGTGCGGGGGCCCCCCATCAACCACCACCAGCACCCCCTCCACCTCCAGGCCTAGCTCCGCCTCAACCACCACCACCACCACCACCACCACCACCAGCACCGCCTCCACTCCAATCAGGGAAAAGATTACCCAGTGTGAAGGCCATTACGCAGCATCGAGGCACGGACGAGTCCAGCAGCGCTTCCAACAACCCCTTTTCCAGCTACTCTATGGCAGGCAGACAGCCTGCGCCTGGAGGGCCTGTCCAAGGATATGGAAATGGTGTTCAGCACCACGTGCCTGAAATTGCAACTGAAGCGGCACACCCTTCCAAGCGGGCAAAGCTGGATCAAGATGCCAAGGAGCAGCAGCAGGGTGCTGGGGCTATCATGAGGAACAGGCTGCAAGGGCTGGGGACATTACGGGGCTCTAGAGGGGGGTTGCAGGCTTCAGGGCTTCCGATGAGGGGCTCCTTCTACAACCAGGTGGGTTGCTGAGTTGCCTGCACATGGAGAACGGTGGCCATGCGGTGCATACTGTGAGTGCATGCCGTAAATGTGAAACGCAAAGAATTAGGACTGGGCTCGCACGCATGCTGTCAAGCATATAACTTGAGCTCAAGCACAAACATTTGCACCGCCCTCTTGTAGGCCCCAGAGGAACGCAAGCAGGCTGCCCAGCATTCCCTTCAACAGCAGCAGCAACAGCAACAGCCGCAGCGCAAACAACGGCGCGTCATTATGAGCAGTGACGAGGATGAGGAGAGTGAGGACGAGGATCAGCGGCAGCAGCAGCAGCAGGCCAACAAACAGGGCAGGTCCTTGATGATGCGCGTGGAGGAGATTTCAGAGCATTTGAGGGCCATGCTGGGCACCAGTAACGTTAATGACAGGTGCACAATGAGTATCACGTACACTGTAGTGTGGACTGCAGCGTAAATGGTGTGGTGCAGCTGTGATGGTTACGCTGACAGAAACTAGCGCTCATTATTATTGTTTATTGCACTTTGCGTGGCTTGGTGCATGACGTGGTGATGTTTACATAGATCCTTGTGAGGAGAGCCTGCCGCAGGCACAGTAAAGGAACCTCTACCCATATTGTCACATGCACGTGCTGCATCTGTGCAGGTACGGGGCGGTCTCTGAAGAACAGCAAACAGCAGCAGCCAACAGCAACGGTTCTTCAATAGTGCGAAGAGAACAGGTAAGTCTTGGTTCCATATTGCTCATCTAATCCTCTTTGCTGTTCATCAAGCTGGCTTGAGGCTAAACCATTTTTTTGCTGGACAAATAAAGGGTGAAACCACAAAATCTGACTGCTTTAATTCATAGCACGTGCTTGTGTTACGTCATAATCCCTCCCTCTACTTAGATGAAGGCAGCAGCTTCACAGAGCAAGAAGGGCTCGGCATGCCTTGACTGGTGTGTGGCTAGTATCCATGTTTAAGCCAACTTGGTTGGCATTCGCGGTCTGAGTAGGGATGAGTTTATGAGTTTATGATTCATACTTTAACATTGCCGTACTGATTCTGGGAGTATTGTGTTTAAATAAACAATCAAACTTAAGACATAACTTGCAAATAAGTAAATATATAAATAACAATTCTGCTAGTTATTTGGGCACCTTGCAATAAGGAGTACCTTGCAACCAGTAATAGCAGCAGGGTGATCTGTATATAGCAAGAGTTCCTGTATATCCTATATTGCATCATGAGCATCAGAACTCTACATTCTTGAACTTTTGGCTCATGTTTTTTCTCAGAAACAGGCGGGCTTGCTGAGTGGAAAGTCAGTCCTGTAGCACCCATACATCGTTGTTAACTCCTCCATTTGTTTACACCAGCATTGCTATGCGGAAAAAGGCCTGTCAGAGCTTGACTAGGTCAAAATGGCAGCACAGAGTGGCAAGAAATGCTGAGTACTCTGCAGCATGCAGCAGTGCTTGTGATGGTACAAGTGTAAATTCCACCTCCCAGCAGTTCGGTGGAGGTCGCCCCCGTGAAAAATCCACCCCCCTGCCAGCCAAATAGTCTCACTTAACTTTGCGCAAGCATATCTCTGCACCCGCTCCATCGTTTAGTGACCTGAGACATGCATTGGATAAGTAATTTGTTTTCCTTTCAGCAGATGCTTGAAGGTTGGGGAGAGGTGCAGAGACTGGGGAGATATTTGGGCGCAGAAATGTCAGGTGGCAAAACAGGCACCATTCTTCACACAGTCCACCAATCCGCACCCTCTGAAATTAATCAATTTGTTTGTTTGGCCTCAACTCTGGTGTGAGTTGGGGGTCATGGACTGAATCGGAAGGCACAGTTGGAAAGAGCGCCCCAATGCCAGGTGGGAAAAATATGCCAAAAATCAACCAGGCCACCGATTGACCCCATTTAAATTTTGTCAAGGTCATATAATTTGCCCGCAACCCTGAGAGCGAAAACCGGGCTGAAACTCGCAGTAGGTAAGGAACGACATATTTTTTCTTTCTCCCCTGTGTCCCTGTGAGTGCCTCCCACTCGCCGGCGTTCCCAGTATCCCTGCCCCAAATCTGACATTGCAGCATTGTTACATAACATTTATAATGCTTATATCTTGAAGCAGAGGTCGATCGGGGCGACCTCAGAAATGCACTTTTTTCCTGCCAAAGTGGGTGCAACACACGCAGCGGGCCCCACAGAACCCCCCAGAATGCCAAATTTCCAGCAAATGTCAATGATTTAGATATAACATCAAGTATTTAACATTCAGATGAGGAATAGGGGGCTTTAAATTGGGTGGAGAGCTAAGTGAGACTGGTAGGGTGGGTTTTTCACGGGGGCGACCTAGATATGAGCCAGGATAGAACTATTATTTCATGTTGTGCTTGCAGTTTTGCGCTCTCTTGAACGTTGCGGTCATGTGCCTCCCAGGTTGGCCCTGCTTGCGGCTCTGCTGCAGCTAGCACTCTAAAGGGCTACCAGCTGGTGGGCATCAACTTTCTCTCAGTGAGTGGGCTGGGGTGAAGTCTTGGGCCTTTCAGAGAAGAGCGGGGCACGGCAGAGAGCAGCCTCGAGCTCGTATGTGTCGTAATGAAATACCTTTGGCAAGCACCAATGCAGCATGCTTGTAAATGTTTGTATCAGCACGGCTGCTTCCTCCTTGTGCTGCTCACAGGTATTATCCCGCAGCGGCACTGCTGGTGGTGCCATCCTGGCTGATGAGGTCAGTGGAGCAGCAGGGGTTCCACCCTGGCATGATGTAGACATGGCCTGTGCACTTAAGGCTCACTCAATCACATTGAACAAAGTGTCTGGTATTTGAACAAGTGCGCTTGGGTCAATGGACGATTTGTCATTTAGATGATTATAATTGTGCGCGGCTTAAGTAATATTCAACCCTGATGGCTTATATCATTCCTTACTCTAGGTGCATTCAAAATCTGGCTAGGTCTCATTGTTTGCGCCTTGACCAAGGCACCTGTAGCTTCACTTCCATGAGAGTGTGGAAGAGGCTCCTTCTTCGAGGGCACAAATAAGTCACCTTGTTATAACCACTTACATCGCGGATGCGCTTGCTAGGTAAAAATAGCTCAAGCATTCTTCCTATTTTTTTCTTTAAGCATACATAGGAGCATCCATTTTTGTGTGCTTCGCCTTCGATAAGGGCTAAATGTCTTTTGCTCTAGGCATGTAGAGCTTATTAATAGACCTTTTGCTCTTCTGTTTACCAGTACTATACCAAAACTTGACAAATGTAGATGGGCTTGGGGAAGACGGCACAGACCATATGCTTCCTAGGTCTTTTGCAGCACGCAGCGTTAGAGCAGTGGCGGCAGCAGCAGCAGCAACAGCAGCAGGCCAGTGTGTGGTCCCGCCAGAAACTGGCAGCCCCCAAGCCCCACTTCATCGTCTGCCCTTCCTCACTGTTGGAAAACTGGCAGCGGGAGCTCAAACTCTGGTGCCCGAAGCTGAGGTGTGTGTGTTTGTTTGTGTGTATGTGTGCATGTCCAAGCAGCACATGCATAAGTGCAATTGCGATTGCAATTGACTGCCAGCACATATTTAGGGTCGCTTTTGGGACCCATTCAATAAGTTACCTTTTCCTGTTAAATGAAGTACGATTCTGCCATACAGCGTTGAAGAAAAATACTCATTGCATTTTTACAGATGGGGTTACCTGAGGCCAAAAATGGTACAGTTTTTGCATGCTCCTAGGGTATAGGACCCCTAATTTGCACGTTTCATGCTCAGCTCTAATTTGTAGACTCCAATGCAGCTGAGCTTGAAACGTGCAAATTAGGGGGCCCATACCTAATCGGCCGCGGCATGAACCCTACTTTTTGAGCAGCCATATGCTGTATCTGACCAGCCAGCGCACCAAACCCGGTGATTTTTAGTGTTTTGGAATTTAATAAAGATCATTGCAAAAACAATGGAGCAAAAAGATCAAGTAGTTGGCGAGATATGCAAATTAATGTGCCATTCCCCCTGGAAAGCACCCATCCAGGGTACAGGTGCACGACGTGTGCTTTTAGTCCTGTCATTCTGTATGCAGGCCGACTTGTCTAAATCTGAGCACATGCTCGGGTAGCTTATAAAGTCAGCACCAGTTTGAAGCTAGGTTGGGTCCAATTTGATGAAGTGACGTGTAAGTAGTTCCACCTTTTACGCAAAAAGGAGCATGTTTTGGCTTTTGCCCAGATACCCCCTCTGACGTTTTTATGACTCCTTAATATAATTGATAAACAAGGTTTTGTTGCATATTGCACATTGCGTATGTCTTTGGATGACCGTGCCTTTCAGTGTCTGAAGTCCACTGATGGAGCATGCCCATTTCTAACACCTCCATTTCGCCAGTTCCACCAGTCTTTCCCTCCCCTCTGTCCATTGGCACCAGGGTCATTGTGTACTACGGCAAAGACCGGTTTGTTTTACGAGAAGTCCTGGAGGGCTGGATGAAACGAAAAGCTGAGGCACGTAAAAAGGTGCGGCGGGCGTGTACAAATAATATACTAGTAGGTAAGTACATTCCTGGGAGGGTTAGGCCGCACAATGGTCTGCAATCAAGCACTTGCTGATGGAGCTGTAAAAATGTACAGGATGAATACGTGCCTACCACAGCAAGGCATTGAGCCTGAAGCTCAAGAAGCAAACTGTCACCGCTAAGTGTGCTTGGGAATGGTGCAGCACCACATGATAAAACATGCCGTCGTGCCTGTTCCATCTTCAATTGGAAGGGTCTTTGTTCTTGTCAAGGAAAGTCGTTTTTTCCAGACAAGATAACACCAGGCCGTCCCCACCCTGTCCATCTCTTGTGCGTGTGAGTTTTGGCGACCAGTGTCTCATTTCTCCTGTCTTGTGACTTCACTCTTTTCATCAGTGTCTTTCCTGTCTGGCTTTTGGTGAACCTGCGAATGCCTGATCAAGTTTAAAACCTGGTCTTCAATTATGTGTGTGCCATGGACCAGCAGGGACCTGGCGGATCAGCAGCTCTCAATGAGGGTAAGCCAGATCCCACCCGCAGTGGATCCAGTGTGATTGACCTGGCAGGCAGCAGCGAGGAGGGAAGGGAGCCTGAAAGTGCCCGCGGCTCGCAATCAGGTGATTACCTGCACGCCTGCGCATGGTTTGTGCGTGGCAGTGACATGTCAGGGTCTGGCAAGCTCTTTGCTCTGACAGCGATGTTGGTGCTGGCTGCTTCAGAGCTCTGCAGAGCAGCATAAAAGAAATATGCAAAGAGCTTGCTCTGAAAGTGGTGTTGGTGCTGGCTGCTTCAGAGCTCTGCAGAACAGCATAACAGAAATATGACAGGAGCCGTCTTATTGGGAACTTTCCAATTTTTCAGTGTGAGCGGAGCAGAATGAATGACGCTTGCATGAGTAGGTGATGCAAAAGGTACTGTGCTGGAAAGCTTATGATTAAATTGTTTTTGCACAGGCAGTGAAGACGCGGAGGTGGAGGAGAGCAGCGAAGGCGAAGAGGAAGCAATCTGTGGCTTCAAGGTAAACATGATCATGCCGTGCGAATGGCTGTAGAGAAATGATGAAAATGGTTATGTAATCCTTTTACTTAAACTAGCTAAAAAATACTTTGTCATTAAATAGTGGCCTGTAATTAAGAGGCACCTGTCCATGCTTGGGTTGTTCTGTGTCTAACCCATATGCCTGTTCTATGGCTAACCCATATGCCTCCCTTAATCAGTATCTGTCGCTAGGCCCTTTCTCCCGCAATTTGTGACGCAACTGATTCAAAATTGAGAACGGGAAACGTTTCGTGAGCACCTCAAATGCTGAACACTCCACACCACCATCATGCACATGGGAGTGCTGTGTTTGCATGTGCGTATGTGTGTGGTCGTGTGTGATCAGCCCTTCCTTGTCATGTTTCTATTCTTGCTTGCTGTGACACAAACACACATACACACATGCATATGCACTTTTATAAATACTTTTGTGGGCTTGCAGTTGTCTGACCCCGCCAGTGGAGATGCTGCTCCATTTGATGTCATCCTCACCACCTACTCCATGTTTGAGAGGGACAGCATGGATGCACGCGTGGACAGGATGTTCATCAAAAAGTGGGTGGGGAATTCCTATTTCATTCATTGCTTGCTTGCCCGAGTACACTAGCATTTGGATAAGTGTGTGGGGGGACTTTCTAGTTCATTCCTTGCTATCCTGCCTGAGTACATTCGTGTTTTAGCTTTATATTCCTTGCTCCTCCTCACTGTACCGTGTAAGTACATTATTCTATACATGTGTTTGCAGCTGGGGCGAATTAGTTACAAAGTCATCGCAGGAATTGTATTGCACGCAGCTGCCACTGGCCCAAATGGTGTGCATGTCATACTTATGCACTGCTAGTAAACGTGCGCGCAGATGGCAGTGGTCTCACTTGGTGGCAGACGAAGCGCATGCCTTGAAGAACAGCACCAGTGTGCGGCACAGGAAGCTCGTAGCCGTGGCCAAAGATGCAGATCATCGCATCCTCTTGACAGGTGAGTATGTATGTGGGAGTGTTTGGTCAAATGTAATGTACGTGTGTAATGTTGGTGTGCATTGGTATGCGTACAAGTGCACACCACCAAAGATGCTTCAAAACACAAATGTTTTTACATCACCCACCTTGACATGGCCCATGCCTCCTACGCCCTGTGCCACTCATGCCCTTTCATTATCTGTGAGAGGGTGCTCCGAGTGTTACACCCTTCTGTCACACACGCAGGCACTCCCCTGCAAAACGATTTGGGTGAGCTGCTGGCTCTGCTGCGCTTCCTCATGCCTGACCTGTTTGGCAGTAGCGAAGACATCAATGATGAGGTCATTTTGGGGCAAGAGCTGGAGGGGGCTGCTAAGGACGAACAGGTACAACCTGGAAAACCTGGGGGGAGGGTGGAAGAGTGATTCCATGAACTCAGGCATGCATCAAGGTGGTAGAAGAGTTGTTGAGTGCAACATGACGTGCCTGTGCAGATCAGCAAGTAAAGCAATTATGGTGTATTATCAGGCTTTATAACAGAAACTGATAGAGCCTATTGCCAAGGCAGTACTTAGGGAGAATACCGACAACGTGCCATCGAGTCTAACATGTGCATGCTAAAGGGACAGGTTGAATGGCTCAGGTCTTTCACAGGTACAGCCAGCTCTAACAGATAACGTGGTGGATGATTTCTCAAACCGTCTTCTTGTTCATCATTTGGTGTTACTTCATACGGCTTATTACTTCATCTGGCTTTCGCGCCCAAATCATCATATGCAGGTTCAGTGAGCACAACAAGCATATGCAGGTTGAGTGAGCATATGCAGGTTGAATCAGCATATGCAGGTTGAATCAGCATATGCAGGTGGAGTGAGCACAACAAGGAGAACGTAGGATGGGAATGATGGTCCAACAATATCTGTTTGGTCTCATGACACACCAGCCTGTTATCCGTGCAGGCCCAAGCCAGCATGGCTGATCGCATGCGCCGCCTGTTGGCTCCTTTCATCCTGCGCCGCTTGAAATCTGAGGTGGCGGGTCAGCTTGTGCCAAAAGTGCACTTCTTAAAGGAGGTGCGCAGTTGAGGGTGCAGGTGCAGGGTTCCTTCCTTTGACCATAATAAAACCCTTTATCGCTTGACACAGCAATGTGTTATACAAAGGAACGTGTTGGGTGGGGTCTAGTGTCTAGCTATGTCCTAGGGACCTGTGTAGAGCTTACTTGTGTGTGCAAATCCCTTTTTATTGACCAGCACATCATGATGCTACCGTTAGTAGGAGGTACGGGAACCCACAGCCTTGTATTTATTCCCTGCAGGTCGAGATGGTCCCTGAGCAGGCTGAGGTGTACTCCACTGCCCTAACCAACATGCGTGCAGAGGTAAAAGCAGTAGGCAGCTTGGTGAAAGAACAGCTGTATTGTAGGGAGAAGCAAAATGTCTTCTCACAAGGAGGACACACTCATCGACCTTGCTATGCTCACCCACCTTAAGGGGCCTTCCTTGCCAGATGTTAGAGCAAGCATGCAGCAAATGGCCCTTTCCAGTACCATAATCAACTTTTATCAGGAGACGGTTTAAGGCCAAGCCTGTAACCCTCCTGATCTCCAATGATCTTTTTCTTATTCTGTTTGGTGGAGGAGTTGTACAATTCCCGGTACCAAAAAGGCTCATTTTTTCTTCAATAACGTGGCAAATGGTTATCACGGCCTGCGTACTTTTTTTGCAGTTCCTTTTCTTCCCCACGCAGGAACCAGTCAATCGGATTGAAACGCTTTTTTTTGTACAAATCCGTAATGCTGCTCTGTGGTGTCATGTGCTCACAGGTGGCAGCTGCCCGTGCTGGTTGCAAGAAAGCAAGCAAAAGCAGCTCTTTCGAAGGGGTTGACATGAGCCTGGAGGGAGCGGCACCGAGGTGATGTTTTTTAGCCTTTCTTTCTCTGTAGGGCTATAACAACTGATCCGTAGAGCCACATTGACCCATATTTGTTAACAGTCAACAGTGTGGACAAAGTCTGCCCATGTGCTTATCAATTGTTAATAATCACCGTGATGCGGTAATGACAGTTACGCTTGTCATTTGTAAGCAGCTGCTATACGTGCGTAAGTTGTTTGCAATCACAGTGATTACTTTTTAATTTGGCTCTAAACGTTTGCAGTACCAAGCGATGTGCCTGTTGGATGCAGTGACATGATGATGCACAATCTATCTGAGCGTGCTTGTACCTTCACGTCCTTGCTTATTTCAGGGGTAGAATGGCCGGTAGTGGTAAGGCAGCCAATGAAAGTAACCAGAGTTCTCTTTCTCTTGTTTCAAAGCTCGGGGGCAGCCGCATCAGCAATATTTTTACGCACTTGCGGAAGGTATGGGGTTGCGTGTGTTCATCTGTCCGGGATGGCGGTATTTAACTTGAAGGCCTCTTAGCCTGAATTGCGTGTACATGTCGTGTGACTGCACTGCATTGCACGAGAGGTCCCCTTCCTCACTTGTGCTTGTTTTTCCCTTGCCGTCCTTGGCGTCAGAGTGTGCTGCTTGCAACCTTAATACTTGTACAGGAATGCAGGCAGGAAAGACACGGGATATTTTTGCCTGTCCGCCAATTAGAAGCACGAGAAAGGCTCTTTGGAGTTTGCAACACGCTGCTTGTGCAAGAAAGCTGACATGAAGTGCTGGCCTAGGCTGGTCTGCCTGATTGAATTTATCTACTCACGGCCATAAACCACCCCTCACCCCATGCTCATGCAGATCGCACTCCATCCTCTGCTGGTCCGCCACAGATACACCGATGAGAAGGTGAGGCGTATTACGGGTTTGAATTCAAAGTTTAGTCTGCACGACATATAGTTTTATTGTGTGTACCAGGGTTTTTCAGTTCGCTTTTCGGGGGGCACATTGTTTGATAAAGTTTGTGAACGTTGTAAAATCCTCTTAGGGTTGTGCAATTTCGAAAATGGAGGACTTTGCTGGTTTCCAATTTCATACTCGTCCAAAATAAGCTTGTATTGTTTTACATATACCATAGGTTCATGATCACTTTGTGACATCAAAAATACAATTAATTTAAATTTTGAGGTCTGGGGATTAAATTTGAAGTTCGAAAGGACTTGGGGAGGGTCCTGTCGGGAATTTCTTTGTGAATTCGAGAGCCCCGAATTGCTGCTGCTGCTGCTGCTGCTGCTTCCCTCAATCAGAGAGGCAACCTTCTCTTACCCAGTTGCCAGCAACACTCACCCTGGATGGATGCCCCAGAAGAAGAGCATGAAGGGGCTGTGAGAAGAGGAGGCTTGTTCTTGGAGCCGTGCGGGCGCCCCACTGAGAGCACGTGCACAACCTCACAAGTGCACTCCTCAACTGCGCCTGCCCCCCTCTTCCTCTGCCAGCTCCCTGAGCTGCCTCTCCCTCTGCAGCTTCTCATGGTCTCTCTGCTGAACGGCTAGCCTCTCAGCTGGGGGCAGGGGCTTCAAGAACAGGGCCAGGGGGTTCACACTGGCACGCTGGGAGCTCATTTTTAAATCAAAACCACTAGAAATAATTTATTCAACATTTAGATTCAGTTCGGAGAGGGCTCCTAGAATTATTGAAATTCCCGTTCTTTGTCAAATGATTAATAAATTTCCAAAGTGATCGTGTACCTACGGTATAAAATATAATCAAGGGTAAGTCATGACCTCGCTGAGCCTCTTTCCCGGTGTGGAAGACACTCGTCGGCCAGCGAGGGTGTCCACTTTTGGGCGGAATCAGCCCCATCTCCCCAGAAATCCCCAAAAATTCCCAATTCCGAATCTTTCGTCGCTGCATCGGCTGACAACCCCATCTTTTAAACCAAGTGTCTTCATTAATAATATTTATTTATGACACCAGGAAGAGTTAAAGGGGTGTGCAACAGGGGGGGTGAAACGAGTTCCGGATTCTCCTGGCTCACACGGCCATTTCCACCCGGTCTCAACTTTAATTCATTAATGTATATAAGCGAACACAGGAGGGTGTAAGAAGCTTAACTTTTGGACGACACGTGTCAAATCAATTAAAATTTATATGTTCGCAGAGATGTGTCATACAGTCATTTGGGATGTTCAATACGGTAAAATACGCATTAAATACGGAATACGCGTATAATGCGATTGTATTTTTTAAGCAATTTCGGAATTGCCGATTTTTGACCCAAAATGGACTCGATTCGCCCCTAAATCACCCAAAACATTCCCAATTCTTCTCCAATGTATTATATGTTGTAAGCGTATTTTATAATAGCATTTAAAGCTCACTGAAAGGCCGTTGCTGGGGCGGAATTTGTCTATGAAGACCAAAAAACGGCAAAAAAGGCAAACTTTGCAATCGTATAGTATGACCCAATACGGTAAAATACGCGTTAATTACGATATTATTATTCAAATACGCAGTATGACACATCCCTGTATATTCGGAATCCTGAGGTTGAGAGCTATCGATTGGTATATAAATGAGTTCAATCGGAGAACGTGAGGGGGGGGGGGGGTCGGGGGGGTTTCGACTTTTTGGGACCCCCCCCTCCAAAATTTAGGGTCACTCCTACGAATTTTTAAATACATCATCGGAATCCTCAGCTTAATCGCAGTCGATTGGCACCCTTTTTTAGTAAATTGGGTAAAAGGGAGGGTCTGTGGACATGTCCAAAAGTCAGAGGCACACGCACTCGGGTGCAGGCCGCGGTGTGAGTCAAGCCAATGAAGCAGCAATTAACCCAAAACTTTCAGGATTGTGCCAGCATGAAATAGTCAGTGGAATTCTGAAGAAATGGAAGCAATGTTGGACTGTGCACGCCAGTTATGGGTGCCTGGTAGGTCACGTGTGCATGGGCGTCCGTATCTCAGTTTTTGCCCCATAACTCTGCAACACTTCAGTTCCAGGTCTTGATGAGTATGCTAATGGATGCCTGCTTAAAAATGGAGCAGATTGGTACCCTTTTTGTTTGGGTGGGGGCACTGGAAGGGGGGTTT
>Ga0307968_1001518_pt1 | contig 18999 bp, 20 predicted proteins | sample OrgLakmetagen650_FD_201834 | JGI IMG/M metagenome (GOLD analysis project Ga0307968, IMG submission 201834) | Saline water microbial communities from Organic Lake, Antarctica - #650 | ecosystem: Environmental > Aquatic > Non-marine Saline and Alkaline > Saline | place: Antarctica: Organic Lake...
CCCCCCTGTTGTGCACAAACATACAGTTGCAACTACACGATGTTTTGGTGTTAGCAAAACTGTCGAGTTCTTTCCCGCACTCCCAACTTGAAACTGCCACCATTACAAACACCTCAAGCCTCACCTACCACACATTGCGCTCCCCCTCTCTGCATACAGGCTTATCCAAATGAATATCAGCCGTACTTACCACACATTGCGCCCCCCCTCCTCTACATACAGGCTTATCCAAATCACCTGATGATCCCATTCATCCATCGACAATGGGAGGCGGCCACGGCCACTCACCCTCAGATCTACCACCTCACAATTCAGGCTATCTACCTCCAGGCAGCCCTCTACAAGCAGCAGCAACTACCACCGTTTTCCCTAACATGGTAAGATTGCTACACACAAATTGACGTGCGCGTATCCCGTGCACACATATAGTCTCACAAGTATGCAATTCCATGCCTAAAACACAGTGTGTTCAGCTCACTCTTACAGCAACGTACTTCATACACACACATACACACATACATACATGCACACACAGGCTGTACGGACCTTGCAGCAGCAAGACATGGGTTACCACACGCGCAACGTCAGCTCTGCTCACTCAAGGTACGGCAGTGTCACAGAAAACTTATGAGTTCAGTGTGAAACACTTGAACTCAGGTTCTTGAAGTGTAGCATAAAGTGAGATGTTCTCACTTTCTGCTTTTCTCCGGTTTCTGCTTCCCTTCTCCATTCTTTTTATTCCTTGGAGAACACAACTCTCTCTTTAGCATACTCCCCCCCCTCCCACACCTCTTTTCTATATTTTAGCCTTTAGTTTTCTCCCGTTTCTCCGGTTTCTCTGAGTTGTTGTGTTCTCCTTGGTAATAATGACACAGCCCTATGCATCTCATGATGCAAGCGAAATAGAACCTTTGCAACTGAGGTTTGCTCTGTGAAGGCAACGTGGGTTGCCCTGAGTAGGAGCCAGAGTCAAGGCTAATAGCTCGCCGCTTGGCGCCAAAACGCAGCGAAAGTATTCATACGTAAGCACATACCATCATATCACATGGAGATTTTATGCACACACTCACACAAACTCACAAACATGTGCACACAAATGCGAAAACACACATGCGCTCTTTGCCACCCCAGGATGCCGTCAGACTTTTTACCTCTGCCTCCTGCGGCAAAAGGTGCTGGGCCAGCACTGGCTTTTTCTCCTACAGAGGTAAGAGTTTGTGTGTGTGTTTGGGAGTGCATGTGTGTGTGTGTTTGCAAGTGCGTGTGTGTGGTGTTGTGCACCTAATTTTGTGTATGCGCATGTGGGTATGAGTGCACTAGTATGGGCTTGGATGTTAGCAGGGATGTGTCATACAGCGTATTCGTATTCTACGCCGTATCAGTTTCAGCACGTGTTTTATCGTATTGTACGTTCCAAATGACTGTATGACACATCCCTGGATGCTAGTACGTGTATACATATGCTCACAAATATGGATACCAGTACCAGCAAGATAAATCACCCATTGCTGGTGATCTTCAAGCTAAACAAGCTTGTGATGTAGCAAATTTAAAGTGCAGAGCCTTTCGGCGCGCACTCTCCACTCACCTGTGTACACATAAGCTGTTTCGTTTTTGAAATATCAAACGTGTTTCAGACTCACTCCTCCCCCCTCTACACACATTGAAGGGTTTAGGGTTTAGGGTTTAGGAAAAGTTAGTTGAGTGTCGGTTGAGGGTTGGATGTAGTCAGTCACGGAGTCAAGATTTTTTAATACCCACACTCAAATGCACGTTTATAGAGCCAGAGCCAAAACCCAGCCACTACAGGACTGCCCAGCATCCTCTCACACCTGACCCCCATGCTCTCACAGCCACAGCAGCAGCAGCAGCAGCAGGGACAAGCCGGAAGTAGCGCAGAAAATGGAGATAAAAATGCGAGCAAGGCTCCCCCAGGGGCTCCCCCAGGGGCTCGTGCATATGCGCGCGTGTCCAGCGGCCACTCTGACTTTTGCTCAGACAGCGAGGGTCCTGCGTCCCACATGCGCATGCCCTCTAACTACCTCCCTCTTCCACCTTCGTCGGACGTGCTGATTGGGGCGCTCGCAGCTAACGATCCCCGTCGCTCACGCAACCGTGCAATTGGGGCCCCTCTCTGGGCTCAGCAGGTGTGTATCTGATTGCGTACGTGTGTGTGTGTGTATGTGTGTGTGAGAGAGATAGGGGCAGCGACAGGGAATGCTCCTCGTTGCTCACATAATGGTGCAATCAGGGCCCATCCCTTCTCAGTTGTGCGTATAAGTGTGTATGTGTGTTTGCGTGTGTGTTTGCGTTTGTGCCTCTCCGTTTGCTCAACTGTGTGAGAAACAACTTGTCCACCACTTTTTTTCGTCTTGCTCTCGATCGCAGGGAGGAGGAGAGAGTGAGGGGGAGGCGCACCTGCATGAGGGGGCGGGGAGGGGCAGGGAACACAACAAGGTGGTGAGGGAGGGGGGGGTGCAAGCGAGTTTGGAGGGGGGCAGCATCAACAGCAATGAAGACGTGGGCACGGTTACAGCTGTAGGGTTAGGGGGAGAGGGATGGGATAGTGTGCAGGGCGAGGGCTGTGCGTCTGAGCTTGAGGGTCATGTAGCTGGCTCCCCTTCATCTAATGGCTACCCCAACTTGCAGGAGCCGCCCCTGAAGGTCCGTTGCTGTTTGCCTTGGCTGCAGGGTGTTTTTGTGGTGGGTGTTGTGCAGCTCCCGTTTTGTGTCGCCGGCAGGGCTGTGCCTGAACCCCCTTTTGTTGCTTGCCTTGCACGCCCGAATTGATCATGTGCACTACAACGAGAGTGTTATGAAGCTCCCATCTGGTAATCTCAGCATGCTTTTGTTCCTACTTGCAGGAGCTGCAGGCTCCTGGCTGCTTTTGTGCTTCTGCTGTGTTCATGCCACACTCGTACGCACGTACACGTGTGAGCCCTCGCTCCTGTTGCGACTGCCATCTATCATACATCATTTGTTAGGTTGGCCAGAACCTTTAGTGCACACTGTATCAGCCTGTGAATTTCAGAGATGTTCCTGCCAAAAAACGTTGCATGTGTTATGTGCACGTGCGTGTACACAGTTCTGGCCACTTTAGCCACACGAAGGTATGCTGCACCTGCAGCGTGATTACAGTGAAATGCAAGGAGAGATGTCAGGAACGAAGCTCACGTCATTTGTCGTTTGCACCTACAGATGTGAAAGATGTGAATTCAATTAACAGAAGACATGTTTTGTGTATGTCGTGCTGTTTGCACCCACAGCGTGAAGATGGCTCTGTGAACGTCAGCGTGGATGGGGGGGAGGGGCTTATGGGCCACAGCCACCGGCCGCCTGAGTGGGGTGCAGATGGTGTGGAGTCTAACAGGAGGCAGGGAGATCAGGGGCAGCAGGCGAAAGAGGCTCAAGGGGAGATGGAAGGCTCTCAAGCAGGTATAAAAGTGGTTTTGTTGTGTCTGTATGCGTGCGTTTGTGTGAGGCGTGTGTGTATGTGTGTGAGTGCGTGTGCGTGTGTGTGCGCATGAATACGATGCTTTCTGGTGTGATACAAAAATGTTGCTGGTGAGCAAATGACAGCCACTAACTGATCTTATTAAAGTATGTCGGTTTCTCCTTCATCCGATACGCTTGCTCTTATGTAGCTCTTTATGGTTCGCTATACTTTTAATGGTGCTAGGGTGCAAGGGGTGCAGATAGGAAATTTATCTCTGATCTCTTATGTTAACCACCTCGCCTCATGGCGTACGTCTCACCATGCGCACACACTACTGCAGAGGCTACACCAAACACGTTGCTGCCACGTCCAGCACCGTCTGCTGAGGCTCAGCTCCCTGACATTATATACCTTTTGGTGCCATCAGACACACTCGAAACCTTTCCCACTCCCTGAGGCCACGTAATGAATGTGCAAATCGCCTTTCCACTTTAATTCCCTCACACCTCCTTCAGCCCCAACACCTCACCTCACCTCCCCTTCCTAACAGACGCCCTTACCATCTCGCCTGCACTCACTACAGTCTCCTCTTGCCTCCACTTCAGATGTTTCCTCTCACTCCTCAGATCTTCGTTTCAGACTCCCACGCCTCAGAACCTCTTTCATGCAAACTCCACACCACACCGCACCTCACTCGTACTCACACCCACACACTGTCCACCCTGCCCCCAGGTGTCTCCCCCCACTCCTCAGCCCCCACTCCCACTCCCCACTTCCGGCACAGTGTGCCACGCATGGACCCTGCACGCATTTCGTATACCGATCTCCACGGCCCACACAGCCCCCATGCTGCTAAGAAGGCTCCTACTCCCGAGTGTGGGAGCGTGCTGATGGGCTCCCCTATGCCAAATACGCATGAGGTGTGTGTGTGTGTGTGTGTGTGTGGATGCGTGTGCTGCAAAGAAGGCTTCAACGAGGGGAAAATGGGTAGTACGCTGATGGTTGCCGGATGGCAAAGTGCTGAAATCCCACGTGCAAGTGTGCATGCATGTACATAGGCTGTACTAGGCGTGTTTGTGTGTGCTAAGGGTGGCTCCAGTGAACTGCAGAGGAAGTTACGCAAACATCAGGAATGAAGGGCTCAAGTTTGTAGTCAGGTTCTGTCGATATTTGCTGCTGCTGCTACTCGTGCCATTTGTTCTAGGCTTAAGATCTTCAAGCCCTATAGATGGAGCTACTTAATCGCAACTTACCTCCCTCCTTTAAAACCCTGGCGCTGATGTTCCTTGACTAGTTACTGCTGCTTCTGCTGCTGCTGCTGCTCTGTTCATCCCTTGTAGACTGAGGTGCACTCTGTTGGTCAAACAAGAGCTGACCCAAGTCAAACTACACACTTAACCCCCCTCCCAAATCTTTGATGCTCACCTTTTCTGAAATGCCTTCCACCTCAATAGTATCCAGCTGCTGTTGCTGCTCTGTTGATTCCTTGCAGACTGAGGGGCACCCCGATGGCCAGGCAAGAGCAGATCTGCCCCTGGTGGACGTCTCCTCTCAACCCTCCTTCTACAAGCCTGCGACCTCACTGCAAGCCGGTGGCGTCACCCCCAAAGCCACACACACTGGCAGGCACCGTCTTGCCCCCCCTCAGATCGCGGAATCACAAGTGCGAATACTTTCTATTTAAAATCCCTTTGTTCTCTGCCTTTTATTTCACATAACTCACAGGTGGACCAGTTGCTGCCAGGCACCATTCAGTACCTGTTGTTATAAATATTGCCTGTTGTTTATAAGAATTACCTGTTGTTCATAAGAATCATGAAAACCCTTTACTACTCCTCGTAGTCAAATTCCAACCCCTGTCCAAAAACTAAACCGAAGGAAATCCGAAGTCCTTTGGACGAGGTTTCCAACAAATAGTATCAAATATCACAATATCAAGTTGCTCTTACCACTGCTAATAATAAGCATTGAGGACCAGGCTCATGCACCAACTACTGCGTGCTCTCACCTCCCTATGATGCGTTTTGCCTGCATATGGTCTCCTGCTACATTCATGCCAGTATTGCTAGCTAAAACCTCCTGTACACATCACGCCCTGCAAACGGTGGCAAGCTGTGCATCACAGTCATTTGCCAAACCCCTGCTCACAGGATCTAGTGAAGAAGCCCCCTCCCCCCCGTCCTATGGTCACACTTCGACCCAAGGCAGCACCACCTCCTTATCCTCAGCCCGTGGTCGAGGGCCCCACAGAGGCTCAGGTCGCAGCCGCAAGATTCCGAGCCGCCATGAAGGCAGAAGCTGTCAGATCAAGGTGGGCTGGATTGACATATGTGTCTTTAATGTCAGCTGGTGTTAATGAGTTAGGCTACCTTGAACAGAACTAGGATAGCTCTCTGCAGGTTCATTCGTTCTGACAACTCAGATCACGTAAGCACTTTCTCTCTCTCTCTCTCTCTCTCTCTCTCTCTCTCTCTCTCTCTCTCTCGCTCTGCAGGTGCACTCTACACACATAGGCATTCTCTACACACATTAGTACTCTCTCTGCAGGTGCAAACACAATATGCACACACACACACGCACACATACACACCTGAGTGACCTTTCAAGGCCACACACAAGTATTCCTATAACGTACAAGTCATCATAAAACCTTTCATTCCATAGCCTGCAAAGTGTCCACTCGTATTTACCTTGACAGGGTTGACCAAAGCCTTGGGTGTGCGGTGCGCATATGCTAACGCAGGCAAAGATATCTCCAGGGTGCAATCATACATGTTATTTGTTTGACTCTGGCCAATCCTACACATGCAAGCCTTAACTGAGCGTTACTCACACACAAACACACACACACACACACATTCTCCCATACACATGGTCCCTTATTTGTGCACCTGCAGGGCGGCAGCTGCAGCAGCAGCTGCAAAGCGGGCAGCGCAACAGCCACACTTGCCCTCCTCTCTTCCACCCCCTTCCGCGCCCCTGCCCCCCCCTCCTGCGATGCTTACCAAGGTATTGTTACATTTGTCAATTTTTGTGGAACGACGCTGTTTGCTGTGCAAGGTGATGTTGGATTGTGTCAATCGCTGTTAGCGTTTATTTTGTTGTGTCCTTGGCTGTTAGGTGTGTCGCCCGTGGATGACATTCGTAAGTGACGGTACTTGTCATTGATTTGTGTCTTACACACTGTGTAGCACCGATATAGGAACCATGCCTACTAAGCATGAGTGCATCTTTCAAAAGCCTTGGCTTGTCAGTTCAATGGTGTCTTGACCAGGGTGCAGAAAAAGCAAGACGCACTCACGCAGCCTCTCAAACACAAGGGCATGAAGCACAGCTGATTGAGTTCACCATTCACACAATGCACGCATGCACCCACAGCTGAGTGTTTGGTTGTTGCGTAGAATATGCAGGTGGACGTGTCTGCTTGGCTGCAACGTGCAAAACAAAGCTACGTCAGGGTCATAGCTGAACAAGTTCCAACGCACACTGAGAAGCGTGCACACGCAAACCAAAGCTGCACCTAACCCCCGATGCAGATGGACGTGCTGGCTCGGCTGCAGCGTGCTAATGATGCCGTGAAGGCAAACAGAAAGAGCACCGCCAAACGTGGCTCTGGAGAGGAAGGAGCCGTCCATGTGCCACCCCATCCCCATGCAGGGCACCCCGCCTCTCAGCACTCTCACTGCGACCTGCAACTGAAGCAGACCAGCAGCTATGCTCCCTCTCACCAGCAGCACCAGCAGCAGCAGCAGGAGCTGCCAGCTAGCAAGCGCGCTGTGCACTTTGGAGGGGATGAGGACGGGGAGCTGGGCAAAGCAGGCCGAGCTGCGTTAGCTCCACGGGCCCTGAATGCACAGGCGAGTTACGTGGGGCTAGATTTGAGTGTTACGATTGACTGTGTGTAGGAGCTTGGTCTTTAAGATTTACTTGGGTGGAACTGGCTTTGGCGGCATGCAGGCTGGGGCTTCTGGTGTCCTTTGCCAATTGAAGAAGTGGATGCATTTGTGCAATGTGCACTCACAAACAATGCACGTCGAAACATGCAAGCTTGCATCACACGCACACACAAACAATGCACGTTAAAACATGCAAACTTGCAGCACATGCACTCACACACCCTTGCACGTGCATACACACACACGAATATACACACACCACAGGTGAGCTCTGTGGGCGGCAGTGAGGGAGACTTCAACTCAGAGGGCGAGGATGGAGATGTGGATCTGGGAGAGCAGGAAGAGGGAGAGGAGGGAGAGCAGGGAGAAGGAGGAGACTCACGCAAGTTCCAGCGGACCACCTCCCCCCTGTTTGACCTCCCACGTCTGCTATCTCGCAAGGTAATTTGTTGTCAAGACTTTGACTGAGAGGCCTTTGTAAATGATGTCCGTAAGAATTGTCAAAGCTACGTATTTGCATGTGTACAGTGCGTACGGCTTCCTGCCAGGACATGCAGCTTTCTGCCGTTATTGTTGCAGGGGAGACTCATACATAGCCTGCAGTCTAAGGACTCGGTGGCAGCCCTACATGGCTTTTGTGCGCAAGTGCAGGTCTGCCACATACATTTGCTTGCACTGCAAAGCTCAACCAGCAGGTGGCCATTCTGTGAGGAGCTCCATTGACCAAAACAAATTGACTCGCAACCACAGATGCATATTAATTTATACAGTTCCAACGCATGCTGACACCTTTGGCTGCTCATTGATTCAGGACCTGTGCCGCAACCCAAGCTCGTTTGATGCACATGTCTGGGGCGGCAGACTCCTCCAAAAAAAGACCTCAGCTTTAAACCAAACCCATACTCTTCACATTGATTCCAGGCCTTGGCCTTCGACCTCGATTTCCCACTTTTTGTTGCTCACGAATTCAGGACTCATGCCGTAACTCCAAGCTTGTGCGACGCATGTCTACGGTGGGAAGCACCTCAACAAAAAGGCCTTTTGCGCGGCAATCCTCAGGAGCAGGGGCCGGCCTAAGCAGGTACACATTTGGGTTTGGGCAGCTAAGCAGCTTATTACTTTTTGCTTGAGCAGATGTTTGAGCCCCTCCTGCACCCTTTTTACCATAGTTTTAAGGATCAGCGCAGGGTCATACACCGATATATATATACTTAGGGTTGACTGGAACTGTATATATACGGTGTGTATGCAGTATCTTTGGCAAGGAAATCACCAAATATACGGTCATATACGGTGTAATTATACGGTTCTGGCCAACCCTATTCCTGTGCCTTTGGTTGTGTGCGGAGAGTGTTCAGCCCCCCAATTTTTTGTTTTGCTTTGTGATCCAGCTCGCCTCTTACCACATAGTCCACCGCGCAAAATGGCAGCTGCTCGACACACGTGCTTTTTCCACACATGCAGGTGCTGACAGATTGCCCTTATTTGTAGGGTTGCAGAACCATACATTTAAAGTTATATACGGTGTACATACGGTATTTTTAGCAGGGAAATCACCATACATACGGTCATATACAGTGCAGATATACGGTTCTGGCCAACCCTACTTATTTGATGCAGAACATTCACGTTAAGTTCATTCCTGGTGTATGTTGCGTGCGTGCTCGACACGCGCACATTTCAACCACATGCAGACAGGTGCTGACAGCTTATCATTGCCCTTATTTGTTGCAGAGACATACCTTTAATTCCACCCTGGTGTATCACATGCTTGACCAACACGCGCACATGTGTGAAACGCAGGTACAGCATAACAGGTGCTGACAGCAGGCGACAGACGAGCAACGAGCTGGACTTGAGTGCCATCCTTCACAAGTCTAAAGAGGCCCCTGCTGCTGCACCTGAACCGCCCCAGGTGCGTGTACAGCGAACGTAGAAGCAGAGATAGTCTGTTAGGACTTTGCTGCCAAGTGGATATGTGCATGTTTGGTTGTAACGTAGAGCTGTTGATTTGTAGGGATTGTAGTTCATGCAAACTGTGCTGAATGTGTTGTAAAGGGCGCTTGTGTGCATGTAGGCCGTGTACGCAGTGTGTTTGTATGCAGTGTGTATGAACACAGTGTGCGTGCGGTGTGTATGACACCCTCTCTGTAGCACAGCTTCTTTGTTTAGGAATCATTGTAGCTATCTTTCAGGAGCTGTGCATGGGGAGTTGTGCAAAATCCAATGCCGCCCAGATAATTTAAAGAGCGTAGCATAGCTTACTATAAGTGGCGGATTTTGCTAGGAGCTGGGATGGTGAATCTGGATCTGGATCTAGATCTGAATATGGATCTGGACATCACAAAGTTGTCAAAGCCCAGCAGGGACGCAAACGCTTCTTTCCTGAACATGTATTTCAGTGCCGTTAAGTTGAAACTGTAGGGGTGTGTGTGTCCTGGCCGTTAGCTGCATTTTGGCTCAGGACAGGAGCTGGAGCCTTGAATTGATGTGCAAAGGTTTATCAAAGATCGAGAGTTCCGTGCCTGTCTCTACCCACTAAATGCAAGCACACATCTGCACACTCTCTTACAAACACAAACACACATCAAACACCCTTCTTCCTCCTTCCTCTACAAACAACACCCACATACAAGTATACGCAAACCTTGTAGCAGGCCCCCCACCCAGCCGCACGCTTGCAACAGCTGTATGCTGCCCAATCCAAGGCCAAAAGTCAAAGACAAACACACACAAACCTTCTAGCAGGCCTCCCACCCAGCCGCACGCTTGCAACAGCTGTATGCTGCTCAAGCCAAGGCAAAAGTCAAAGCTGCGCAGTCCCGAGCAGCAGCTTCTGTCGACCCCATGCTCATGCCCAACATTACGGGCCTCCACGCTTCTTGGGCCCATCAGGAGCTGCACCATAACAAAGGTGGGTGGGTGTGGGTGTTTGTGGGTGTGCTTGTGTTTCTCGTGCCCAAACGATTGTATGTTGTTGAGTGCGCAGACACTTTAGTGTCTCCAGAGTGTGGCTAACCTAAATAATGTTTCAAGTCGAGCTGACAAAACTGCGTTGTGCTTTGTGGGTGCAAGGCACAGCGTGCTTCTCCTTCCAGTGTGCAGCTTTCCATTGTCTGGCTGCCTCTGATGCTTGCAGGTGTCCGTGCAAGTCAGGCTGCCAAAGGAGCCAGCAGCAGGCCCCACCACAACAGCAGCCGGAGTGAAGGCCACGACCACATGCTCTTGGCATGGCCTACTGCCCCAGGTAGAGCACGATATTCTTGCCCTTTGTGCTTCTCTTTCATAAACACGCATGCATGCATGCATGCACACACATGTACATGCATGTACACACACGCACACACATACACACACGTAACTTTCTTTCTTTCTTGCTCTTCCTTCTCACCTCACATCCTTGCTATCACGCCCTTGGCTGTCTATGTCCCTACGTCAGTTCGTCATTCTGTCTGCGCCTCTATCCCTTTGTCCCATCTTTCCCCTCAAACATCTCTTGCTGTTTCCGTTGAAACCCTCTTGTCATGCTGCTTTTGGTTGTTGTGTCATTACATAACGTCATTCAGTGCCTCCCTTTTTCCCCCTTTCTTTGTTAGTTCCTTCAGATCCTTCTCACCACTGTGCCTCCCTTTTTTCCCCCTTCTTGTTATTTTCCTTCAGGTTCTCCCCACCACTGTGCCTCCCTTCTTTCTTCCCATCTTTCCCCGCACACTTCTCTTGTTTCTTTCTTCAGATCCCTCCCACCATGCTGAACTAGAGGGCAGGAGAAGCCTGTCTGCAAACCCAAATGCTCCCTTTGCGACCAAACAGGTGTGTTGGTGGTTTTGTGTGTGCCTGATTGTGTGTTTACACTGTGGTGCTGCTTGTGACGAGTGTGTTTTAATTTTCTCCTGATAGTAAAGCGCGTGCAATCCAGGTCAAACAAAGCGCTGTGCCCTAACCATGGCAGCAACAGAAATCGTCCTTTTGGTCAGAGGTCGCGGTTTGTTAAGCTGGTGGTGATCAGTCATGGATGCTGGCCTCTGTTTTTTGATTCAGCAGCAGCTCCCACTTTCAAACTCTGCCCACCTTCCTCTCCCTGGCAAGCCCTTCAATTGCTGCCCAATATGTTTCCAGGCACATTCTTTCACGCTAGAGCCTTGGTGACGGGCACTTGGGCTCGAATTGCACAAGCACAGTCTCAAGAAGCCTATGTGCAAGACCACCTTCATTCACACACACACACACATTCTCTCTCATACAAGTACGTACTCACACACACACATACATACATTTGCACCTCAATCAAGCAAGCAACGTACCACTAGCGCCCTGCACAGGTCTTACACACACACTCACATACACGTATTCACACAATCTCACACGCACACTCACACATGATGTAGCAGGGAGCGCACCACCGGCACCACGCACAAGCTTCACACAAGTCAAAGGCAGACATGGTGCACCGTGGTCACGTGGACCTAGCTACCCTGGGTGCGGGTGTGGTGGTCCCTCACACCGTAAAGAGCAGTGCCATGCACGACTTCTACCATCATCTGTTGCAGCAGCAGGTGCGTGAGCGTGTGAGTGCCTATGCACTGTGCGTATCATATACGTATGTGGCATACGTGTAATGTGTGAGTGTATCATCAAACGCAGTGCCCTGCACAGAAGCTACCATCGTCTGTTGCGGCAGCAGGTGCATGCATGTTGTAGTCGCTTGTAGCAGCAGCAGCAGCAGCAGCAGCAGCAGGTGTGTGTGTTTGTGTGAGTATGTGTGAGTGTATGGGCGTGTAGCAGCGGCAGGTGTGTGTGTTTGTGTGTGTGTGTGTGAGTATGTGTGAGTGTATGGGCGTGTAGCAGCAGCAGGTGGGTGTGTGTGTGCGTGCGTGTGTGTGTGAATATGTGTGAGTGTACGGGCGTATAGCAGCAGCAACAGACCCTCGACGCACCGGCACAGGCTGAGAAACAGCTGGGATCCTCGTGATTGAGTAGCAGCAATTTTGAACATTGCGTTCCTTGCACTATGCATCATGGTCTATGATCCTTCTGAGAGAAGCAGCGGCAGGATACCCACGAGGAGCGTGTGCACGCACCCCTTTCACCTCCAGCAACTGCTGCATGTTTTACTACCAAGCCATGTGATGCGATTTTTGCAGGAGGCGCAGCGGCAGCGTGCCCACGAGGAGCGTGTGCGTGAGCAGGAAATGCTGAACTCAGGCTTGCCATTGCCCTACCCTGCCCACACAAGCCTGCCTCACCCAGCCTCCTCCCAGGCTCACCCGCCCTTCAAAGTAGGGGGCTTCAAGGGTGGGAGGGGTGAGGGGGACAATCAGCTGCTGCTTGACCATGCTGCCAGGAATGAAGGCCACCGCGAGATGGCAACAGCCATACAAGCAAGGCGGCGTTCGCAAGCACGGTCTGCGACCAACGTGAGAGAATGTTGGTGTGGGTGTGGGTATGGGTGTGGGTGTGGGTCAATTTGGGGGTGGAGGTGGCTGTTGGTATGGGTGTGGGTCAATATGGGCGTGGATCGATGTAGATCATTATGTGTGGGTGTTGATCAGTTTGTGTGTGGGTGTGGGTAGATGTGTGTGCAGTGGACACATCGGTGAGTGTTTGGGTGATGTTGGTTTGCGTATCAGTAGGTAGGTGCATGGTTGTCCCACTGTTTGTGTTTGTGTGTGTTGATGGTGGATACCATGAATGATGCCAAAAAATAGCCAAACGAACAAGCACTGTCTATAGCTGGAGAGAAGGGGGGGTAAGGGGGTTAAGATGTGTCTCTGTAGCTAATGTGGGCTTGTGTGTGTGGAGTGTGTGGGGGGGGAAGGCATTGTGTGCAGACATTTGTCTGCAGCTATAATATGGTTTCGTTGTTCTGAGTGTGTGTGATTTACTACTGGTGGATGTATTTGTTTGTCTTATTCTGTTGGTGTGCACGCCCATCTCCTGTAGACAATCCTAATGCGATATCAGCCGCCCGCACGTGCGTTGAAATGGAATTCACAAGCACGTGTGTCTACTGTTGGTTCGCCATTATGCAAACGTGTGTCGACCTACATCAGGCACGTTTTGTGGGCAAGGAGTACGATTGATTTGTTGCCATCGATGGGGCACTCCCCTGTTATGTTTTGCTATGTTTTTTTGGCCATGCCATAGGACCAAATGAGCTTGGCGGTTCTCCCAAAATGTGTCAGCATGAATGAGGGGGCTCTTGGTCACTTTTGTAATCCTATGGCCTTGCTAGCAGACAGGCCCAATAAAAGCTGGTTTGCCAAACCCACTTTACTCATGCGTGTACACATGCACACACATACACACGCACACACACACACACAAATTGCACACATATGCATGCGTGCGCACACACACTCATACACATGCACACACAAATATACACCACAAGCACACACAAAACACACAGGCCCATGGCAGCGGCAGCGGCAATGACAGTGATCCCAGCTTCCTCAACGTGAGCCGTGAGGTGAGCAAGCTAATGTGCTGGTGGTGTATGTGTGTGTGTACATGTGTGGTGTACGTGTGTGTGTGCATGTTTGTGTACATGTGTGTGGAAGTGATTTGTGTGTGTGTGGATGTGTGTTTTTGTCTGTGTGGATTGTGTTTGACCACTGAAAGACTGTACACCATGCGCACAAAAGAACTGCGTAAAGTGGGGGCCTGCACTTGATGCAACTAGGACAACAAGCAGCCACACGTACACACACATGTTTACACACACAAACAACCGCAACACATACACACGCACACACAAACGCACACGCACAACGCTCGCACCCGCAGCCTTGGACTGGTGCTAGCCCAAGTGCCCCTACACCTGCCCATCGTACTGTCCGTGCCCCTCGTGCCTCCACCTCTGCTTTCAGTGTCCCACGTTCGATGTCTGCAATGAGGTGAGGTCCCTGCAACTACACACACACACACACACACACGCATGCACGCACGCACAAAACACATGCACGCACACACACACACGCCCCAATCACTTGCATGTACTATGTTTGAGAGTCAGATCAATAGTCGTGATTGTAGTACAAAAGTGTGCCCATAGATCGCGGACCTGCTGTGCCTTAGGGTTTAGAGTTTAGCTAATACGCTCCTATATCATAAGCTGGTATTCTTGTTTTGTGTGGCTACTGCTTTGTGAAGGGAGTGGCTTGTACAAGAAGGGCAGGGATACAGAGACACACATACACACTCTTAACGCACACACTGGCAGCAGCAACCAACGCACACACTGGCCGCAACACGCACCTGCACTCAAAGCACACACACACACACAGTGGTAGCAGCAAGCGTGAGGTTGCAACCTGCACACACACACACACACAATATTTAACGCGCGCACACACACACACATACACGCACACACAAAACATACACATAGTGGGAGCAGCAGCCGAGTAGCCGCAAGTGCTGCAGGCCTTAGCACCCAACACAACCACCAATCCGTGGTTGGCAGCAACGGCTCCGTCCACGGGAGAGAAGATAGGGCGCTGTCAGAAATGGGAGGGGGGTCCTTCAGGTGTGCGTATCATTTGGTCGGGTCAGGACAGAATACCGTCAAAAATAAGAAGGGAATCGCGTAGGTCAGAAGAATGGGAGGTAGTGCCTTGTGGTGTGTGAGTGTGTACGCACTTATGTGCAGGTGGCTGCGTTTCTGTTATAAGGACACAGTGTTGTTTGAAGCGTTGTTCCTTTGCCTTGCTTGGCCCTCTCCTGCGACTGAGCTTTGCTATCACGCACCAGACCCTCCGCAAACATGCTGGCAATTCCTTTGTTTTCTTAAGTTTGCACGCAGGCACACCAAGTCTCTCATACACCCGCGCATACACACATACACACACCAGACCCTCCTTGTACTTGCTACCAGTCCTGAAGTACACTTTGCATGCAGGCACACTACGTCTGTCATACACACGCACATACATGCACATACACACACCAGACTCTCCTTGTTCATTGCAACCAGTTTTCGACAAATGCTTTTGGCCGTAGGCGCACCACGTCTCTGGGACGCAGCAGCTCCTTACACGTACGCCCCCTGGTGCCTGACCTCAGGTGGGTTTAAACGTTTAAACAGAGGAATGAGGGATACAAAACCTTTGTAGGGTTGGCCTGGGCCATACAGTTGGCCACATTAATATATACGTGCATGGCCCCATACTGGCTGGCCTGTCTTGCCACACATGTCTTGCCACACGTTACACACAAATGGTGCATATGCACACGCCCACACAGCCCGTGACACACGCGCGTTGATGCTGTCCTTCCTATAGAACTCGACAAGGGCCTAAGGCCTATAAACAAGTGTTTCATGTATCAAGTAAAACACGCCATTCTGGCCGCAATGCGTCTTGGGCCCACATAATACTCATGCAGATCATGTATCACTGTATCACACAAAGCACACCCTCTCACAAAGCACACCCTCATACGTGCCTCACCCTCCACACAAGGCACACCCTCATACTAAGCCCACCCTCATCCTGCTCTCACATCGCACGTGGTGTGTACATCCCACGCTAAACTCACATCTCCACCGCTTTTCTTGCAGCGGTATCAGCCCTGACGAAGTGCTCAAGTCCTTACTTCGAAAGGGGGACCCTCCCGCACGCCACATCCCCCCCAAGGTGTGTGCTCGTATGTGTGTTTGTGTGTATGTGTGAGTGTGTGTGTGTGTGTGTGTGTGTGCATGAGCGTATATTTCTTCTAATTGCGTGGTGTGGCATATTCTTCTGGATGCACGTGTTTCACTTCGCACTTACATGTGCACACCACTCAAACACACAAACACATACACACACGTGCACACACAACACGCCGTACGCGTAGCCTCATTCCTCCACTTGGGCCCTGCCTCCTCACCTTGCCGGCTTCCAAGGCACGAGCGGAGCCGCGATCTACCAACGCCAGGTTTGTGTGTGTTTGTGCCCTTTATCTTACTACTTGTGAGCGATTTCAAAACAAAAACCTGAGCACACCAATGTCAAATCTTCGTCAGCTGCTCGCATCAGAAGGAAAGGAAAGCCTCAGCTTACTCAGCCTCCTAATCCTTATCAACTATTTGTTTATAATTCCTACGTTTAATTTTACATGCCAACTAGTGCGGCTTCCTTTTCATAAACTCATGTGGGACCACCTTGCGTGTGGTATCCCCTTTTCCTTCATTGCCCCAATATGAAAGTGTGATGCACTTCCCCTGCATGTCAAACACGTGGCTGAAGACTGAGGTTGTTGTACACGCGCGCACACACACACACACACACACACACACACGCACGCACACACACACACACAAACATGCTACCACTCTGCCTTTTTGCCACTGTATTCAGGCTTCTGCGGGGAGGCAAACAGCTGCGAGAGCAGAAGAGGTCCCAAACTACGCCGTCCCCACTGCAAACTGGTGCGTGGACACGTGTGGGAACTTTGAGGGCACACTGTACTTGCGTAGATGTGGGTTCAGCTGATTGCGCATGTGTGGGTTCAGCTGACTGCGCATGTGTGGGTTCAGCTGACTGTGCAAGGGTGCTTTATGTGTTGTGTGAGCTTGCGCTTTGGGTGCGCATGGGTGCAGAGGATGTGCAGTGCTCTACCATTTCCTCTGCAGTTTAATTCAAGGTCACCGGCAGTGGCATCCTCACGCTGGCGTCGTGCACTCTGTCACGCCTTGCTCAAGTGATTTTACGTTAGGACCCACGCACAAGCACTCCCGCAACCGTGCCTGTGTGTGTTTATACATCAAAGCCATGGCTGTTGCTCTTGCACTGCCTCAGGGTTGCCAACTCAGCCAGGACCAGATGTAGGGGGGGGGCCAGCGTACGAGCACGCTAATGTGTGTGTGTGCCAATCCTTATCACTGTTGTGCACTACTTCAGGGTTGCCAAGTTAGGACCAGAAGTGGATCAGGACCCACAGAAGCACCTCCACGACCACATGCCCCCCTGGGCCCCTCCAGGCCCTAACACAAACCACCACAGCACACATGAGGTGGGTTTGGCTGTGCTTAGGGGGTTGAATCAAGGTCGAGTTCGTTTATGTGTGTGTGTGTGGTGCGCGTGTTTGCGTGTGTTTGCTTTGAGCCAAGCCACTCAGCATGTTCCTGTCAGGACATGCTGCCTCTCACCACCTTGTGCTCCAGTCCGTCCATTCCTTCTGCAAATTGTAATCAGCTGTGTGAAAGCTCAGCTCCGTTCTTCTGCATGCCCTTCCCTATCACTGCTCTCCCGAGTCCTGCACGCTGTGTGGACTCATCAGAGCTGCGTTTCAAATAGTGTTGTGCCAGTATGGTATGGAAACCAGTACGGTGTACGGTTATACAGTACGGTACGGTCATACAGAGTAGAACAGTATTTATACGATTTCAGACCAAAACAGGAACGTATTAATACGGTTTGGCCGTATTACTTGGACCGTATTATACGGTTTTCGACCATACCATACCATCAGCGTACCGTATACACGGTCAGAAAATGGAAATACGGCGTAGAAGCACAACACTGGTTGTAAATAGATCCATGCCCATGCTTTAAGCACGCGCAACTGCAGCCCTTCTCACAGCCGATTTGTTGAAAAACATATCAACCCTTAGCAGAAATCAGACCACTGTCTGCCCGTCCTCTGTGCAAAGCCAGTGTAGCTTTGCATGAGTGTCCTTTGCCTATATATACTGTCCTCGTGAGAATTTGCTGCACAGCACCCTTGCTGGCCACTTACACATTGTGCTGCCGTTCCTTTGTACACAGATTGCGCACCTGCTCAAAAAATTGCATTACCGTGCTGACGTTCTTTTGTACACAGATTGCGCACCTGCTCACAAAACTGCATTACTGTGCTGCCGTTCTTTTGTACACAGATTGCGCACCTGCTCACAACAAACCTGCATTATCGTGTCGCCAGCTGCCGTGCAGGCCACATACCTGATGCTGATCTGCCCAAAGCACCTTGCTCTCTTTGTGTTCCCCGACACCCTATGGGCCATAGCGTGTGGCTGACAGTTATGTAATCATGCACGCGCACACACATACACACACAAGCACACACACACACACTCGTGAGCAAAACACGCACATGCAGGCACACTCTTAGTACGGGTAGGGAACAAGTCACGCAGAACCACAGAGGACCAATTCTGAGCTAAGGGACACCCTACACATGCACACACACACTTACACACATGCACGCAGGCACACTCTTTGAATGGGGTAGGGAGCAGGTCACGCAGAACCACAGAGGATCACTACTCCAACTCAGGAACCCCAGGAGGTAGTCACGTAGGAGGGCAGATGCCCAAGAGAACCAACAGCAGCACCATCAAAACCCTGGTGCGTTTATGAATAAAAAGGTGAAGATGAAGGAGAAGGTAAAGATGAACGAGCCTAGTGATGAAGCCTGATGTACCAAAAGGTGAAAGTGAAAGGAAAAGGGCTACGCGACAACGGAGCCCCCCTTTTTGAAAACCCACCATCAAAATATGGACGCCATGCACGTCCTTCTGGCACACGCTATTTTTGCTTTCAAACGTGGAATTATCTCACCTACCTATTTCATGTATCTAGCTGAATATCTTTCCCTCTCCCTCTCCCTCCCCTCTCCCTCTTTCTATCTTCCTCTCTCCCTCTCCCTCTCCCTCTCCCTCCCCTCTCCCTCTCTCCCTCCCTC
>Ga0307968_1001520_pt1 | contig 18991 bp, 23 predicted proteins | sample OrgLakmetagen650_FD_201834 | JGI IMG/M metagenome (GOLD analysis project Ga0307968, IMG submission 201834) | Saline water microbial communities from Organic Lake, Antarctica - #650 | ecosystem: Environmental > Aquatic > Non-marine Saline and Alkaline > Saline | place: Antarctica: Organic Lake...
CCTCCACCACAAAACTCTCCCCTGCCAGACCCCCGCACCTCTGACACTCACGACACCTCTTCCTACACCTCCCATACCCCACATCGAACCCCACCACACCCATCGCGTCACCCCAGCACCTTCGCTCCCGCATTCCCTCATACGGAATCTTTACAGCCATCACCCCATGACTTTACCCCCCACAGCGCCACGCGTGCGGTGCAATCTCACAGCGGCATGCTCACTGAGCAATCTCACAAAGCCACGCGTCCTGAGCAATCTCACAGCGGCATGCGTGTTGAGCAATCACACAGCAACATGCGTGCTTTGCAAGGCGCTCCTGCACGTCACCTGCACGGTGATTTGCCGTACAATTCAGGAAAGCCCACGCCCCCATGTGAGGCGCACATTGGCGTGCCGTACAAAGCAAGTGAGCCCACACCCCCACGTGAGGCGCACACTGGCGTGCCGTACAAAGCAAGGGAGCCCACGCCCCCACGTGAGGCGCACACTGGTGTACCATACAATTCAGGAAAGCCCACGCCCCCACGTGAGGCGCACACTGGCGTGCTGTACAAATCAGGGGAGCACACACCCCCACGTGAGGCGCGCAATGTGTCGCTGCCCAAAGAGAGCAAGCCGCCTCCCAATTGGGGGCCCTCAACACGTCCGCAGGTGTGGTTGCTGATCTGTGTGTGACCTACCGTCTGAACGTACGTGCTTAACGCTTGTGAATGCACGCTGACATGCATTGCATGCTATCTCAGGCTTGTAATTGTGGTTGGACACAACCAAACAGTATATACGGTGTATATGTACGGTATTTTTGGCAGGGAAATAACCAAATATGGGGTCATATACGGTGTATATATACGGTATTTTTGGCAGGGAAGTAACCAAATATGGGGTCATATACGGTATATATGGTGTATATATACGGTATTTTTGGCAGGGAAATAACCAAATATGGGGTCACATACGGTGTATATATAGGTTTCTGGCCACCCTACTTGTTTCACACTCCTGGCAAGCTGTGCTATCTTTTACACCCTCCCCCCCCCTTCTTCACACACATGACCCACACAACACACACTCCATCTTAGGTTTGCATCAAATTCAATCTCAGGCTTGTATCTAGGGCTGGCCAGAACCGTATATGTACACCGTATATGTACACCGTATATGTACACCGTATATGTACACCGTATATGTACGACCGTATATTCGATGATTTCCCTGCCAAAAATACAATACATACACCATATAGGTGTACGTATGTATGTATGGTTTGGGCCAACCCTACATACATCACACTCCTGACATACTGCGCTATCTTCCGCACCCTCCTCTCAACACATGCGTGCACACACACACACACACACTCACATTCACACACACACACGGCACACACACAAAGCACACATGTATGTATCTCTCATCCTTTTTACGCTTCTTGGCTGCTGCACTTTTTCCTTTTTTCACACACACACACACACAAACACACACACACACACACACACACACACACACACACACACACACACACACACACACACGACATACAATCTCACAGACAACACACACCTCCATCCCAGTCCATCAAACTCGGCTGCTGCATTTTCACTCAATTCTTTTTTTACACATGACACGTGACTAAGGTTGGCCAGAACCGTATATTTGCACCCTATATAACCGTATGTATGGTGATTTCCCTGCTAAAAATACCGTATGTACACCGTATATACCTATAAATGTATGGTTCTGGCTAACCCTACACATGACACAAACCTACACACAACGCACACTTCTGCCCCAGGTCCTCATCACACTCCTCGGCTGCTGCGCAATCTTCCGCACCCTGCCCCCTTCTAGTGTGCTGGACGGTTACGCACGCAGCCTAGGCGCCCGCCTCTACACCTGCAACGCTGCCGACCTGTCGTCTGCTCTGGCTGCCTTGGCACGGCTGCGCTTCCTGCCGGTGCGTGCGTGCGCTCTCACACACACACACACACACACACACATGCACACACACGTACATGCACACACACATGCACACACACTTACTTTGGTCAGGGTCGAGGAACCTCAGGGATGGCTGACCAGGGACATATGTACCATGCTAGACACACACACACACACACATGCACGCAAGCATACACACACATATACATACATACATACATGCACACACATGCACACACACTCACTTTGGTCAGGTTCGTGGAGCCTCAGGGATGGCTGACCAGGGACATATGTACCATGCTAGACACACACACACACACACACACATACATACATATGCACGCAAGCATACACACGAGTAATCACACACGTTGCTGCAGCTGGACAAGCGCTGTATGCCCCACTTAATGCACATGCACACACAAAACACGCACGCACACTCACACAAACACGCACGCACACATACAAACACACACGCACATACACACACGTCCATTGCCGCTGCAGGACGAGCGCTGGATGCCACGCTTGCTGCACATGCACGCACAAACACGCACGCACACATACAAACACGCACACACATGCACACATGCATCCATTGTCGCTGCGGGACGAGCGCTGGATGGCACGCTTGCTGCACATGCACGCACAAACACGCACGCACACATTCAAACACCCACACACATGCACACATGCATCCATTGCTGCTGCAGGACGAGCGCTGGATGCCACGCTTGCTGCACATGCACGCACAAACACGCACGCACACATTCAAACACCCACACACATGCACACATGCATCCATTGCTGCTGCAGGACGAGCGCTGGATGCCACGCTTGCTGCACATGCACGCACAAACACGCACGCACGCACACATACAAACACGCACGCACATGCACACATGCATCCATTTCTGCTGCAGGACGAGCGCTGCATGCCACGCTTGCTGCACATGCACGCACAAACACGCACGCACACACTCAAACACGCACACACATGCACACATGCATCCATTGCTGCTGCAGGACGAGCGCTGGATGCCCCAACTAATGCACATGCACACACAAAACACGCACGCACGCACACATACAAACACGCACACATGCACACACACGTCCATTGCTGCTGCAGGACGAGCGCTGGATGCCACCCTTGCTGCACATGCACGCACAAACACGCACGCACACACGCATACAAACACGCACACACATGCACACACACATCCATTGCTGCTGCAGGACGAGCGCTGGATGCCACGCTTGCTGCACATGCACGCACAAACACGCACGCAAACACACACTCAAAACACGCACACACATGCACACATGCATCCATTGCTGCTGCAGGACGAGCGCTGGATGCCACGCTTGCTGCACATGCACGCACAAACACGCACGCACACATTCAAATACGCACACACATGCACACACACACGTCCATTGCTGCTGCAGGACGAGCGCTGGATGCCACGCTTGCTGCACATGCACGCACAAACACGCACGCACACACGCATACAAACACGCACACACTTGCACACATGCGTCCATTGCTGCTGCAGGACGAGCGCTGGATGCTGCGCTTCTTCGCTGCTGCACGCCTACGCATGCCTCAATTCAGTGGCACCCAATTAGCCACGCTGCTGCACGGGCTGGCAATGTTGCGTGTGCGGCCTGACCGTGCGTGGATGGAGTGGGTGCTGTCTGAGGTGCGTTTGTGTGTGTAGGTTGCACGTGCATGAGCTCCCTGTGTATTATGCTTGCACCTAATATGTACTGATTGGTGTGTGTGTGTGTGTGTGTGTGTGTGTGTGTGTGTGTGGCCTGACCGTGCGTGGATGGAGCTGGTGCTGTCTGAGGTACGTGTGTGTGTGCGTGTGTGTAGGTTGCACATACTATGCATCATGCTTGCACCTAATATGTACTGATTGGTGTGTGTGTGTGTGTGCGTGTGTGTGCGTGTGTGTGTGTGTGCGGCCTGACCGTGCGTGGATGGAGTGGGTGCTGTCTGAGGTACGTGTGTGTGTGCGTGTGTGTAGGTTGCACATACTATGCATCATGCTTGCACCTAATATGTACTGATTGGTGTGTGTGTGTGTGCGTGTGTGTGTGTGCGGCCTGACCGTGCGTGGATGGAGTGGGTGCTGTTTGAGATATGTACGTGTGTGTATGTGTGTGTGCATGTGCCTTTCTGATACGTACATGAGCTTGAGCCTTGAGCCACCTTTACATCATGCTTGCACGTAATGTGTACTGATCGGTGTGTGCGGCCTGACCGTGCGTGGATGGAGTGGGTGCTGTCAGAGGTATGTACGTATGTACGTGTGTGTGTTTGTGCGTGTGCATATGCTTGTGCTTGTGCATTTGTGTTGTGTGTTGTGTGTTTGTGTGTGCGTATGCTTGTGCTTGTGCGTGTGTGTTGTGTGTTTGTGTGTGCATATGCTTGTGCTTGTGCGTGTGTGTTGTGTGTTGTGTGTTTGCGTTTGCGTATGCTTGTGCTTGTGCGTGTGTGTGTGTGCGGTGTGTGCACACAATGGCTTCTTGATCTGCCAAGCTGTGCCCATATGAAGCAAACAGCTGTGTTTGGTTTGTCACCTCATACACACTCACACATGCACACACCCAATTACACACAGCAGGACCTGTGAAGCACTTCACACACGCACGCACACACCCACATACAACACATGTACGCACTTACACACGTGCATATGCACGCATATGAACTCACGCACATACTTCTACTGGAGGACCCTACACTGCCTACTCCTGTTTGCCATGTGCTGCTGACAGGAACTCACACGAATGCCAACACAGCAGATCATGTACGCTTCACACACGCACACACCTCACCACACCTCACACACACACACACACATACACACACACACCACACACACACCACACACACACCACACCCTGGCACAAAGTGTGCCGCACACCTTATCACACCTGCAGAGTTGGCCAGAACTAAACATTTACTCGGTGCATATACGGTGTTGTTTTTAGCGCAGAGTTGGCTAGAACTAAACATTTACTCGGTGCATACACGGTGTTGTTTTTAGCGCAGAGTTGGCCAGAACTATACATTTACTCGGTGCATATACGGTGTTGTTTTTAGCACGGCCTTCTTTAAATATCGGCGTGCACGGTTTTGGCCAACCCTACACACACACCGAGGCACCACACCACACCACACCACACCCGTCAAAACTGAAAAGTATCAGCATGCGCGGTTTTGGCCAACCCTACACACACACATAGGCACCACACCACACCACACCCGTCAATTAAACTGAAAACAGGTGCGGTTTTGGCCAACCCTACACACACCTGTGTCAAATAAACTGAAAACAGGTGGGGTTTTGGCCAACACTTCACACACTTGTGAAATAAATTGAAAGCAGGTGGGGTCAAACAGGAGGCATCAAAATCTGCATTTTTTGGGCCTCCGGCCCAAAATAACCCACCCCCCCCCAAAAACCCCCCTTCCTGACTCCCCACACTAATAAAAAGGGTGTCAATCTGCTCAGAATTTAAGCAGCTATCTGCCTGCACAATTCTCATGCCAAATAGTGCAATACCTGACGAACTACAAGGCAAAAACTGGTTTGTGCACGCTCTTGCACTGGCCACCTGTTTAGTGCACAATTCCAGCCAAAACCTTTGCCAAAGCATTTATTTACTTCATTCATGCAACTTATGCACAATGCAATGCGTAAACTGCAAGTTTGGAACCAATTGCTGGTAATTTGCCTGAACACACCCCAGCGGCCTACTTGGGGACATTCCATGCATTTCTGTGACCAGACACCCAGACCCCCCCCTTTAATTAAATCACTCAACAAGGGTGCAAGTCGACTGGGCTTGAGCTGAGGATTCCAAAAATATATTTATACTTCGTGAAAGTGACTCAGTAAAATTCTGTAGACCCCCCCCAAAATTCCCCGCCCCCCCCTGGACCCCCTCAGAATCGACTCATTTATATTTGTCAGGAGTCTGATATGTAATTTATATTTCAATCGACACAAAAATCCTTGACGCCTCCTGATTCACAGCTGGTGAACTGTGTGTGTGTGTGTGCGCGCGCGCGTGTGTGTGTGTGTGTGTGTGTGTGGTGTGTGAGTGCACGGTTTTGGCCAATCCTACACACACACCTGTATCAAAAAAACTGAAAACAGGTGGGATTAAAGCTGGTGAACTGTGCGTGGTTTTGGCCAATCCTACACACACATCTGTGTCAAATAAACTTGAAACAGGTGGGGTCGAAGTTGGTGCACTGTGGGCCCAAAGACTTTGCCCGTCTGGCTTGGGCGCTGGGCACTCTGGGGTATAGGCCCTCTGACTCTTGGTTGGCAGTCTTTTGCAATGCGAGTGCCCCTGGGCTAGGTGGGTGTCTCTTTGGACAGCTGGTGCTGTGCGTGCCCCCTGTGTTTATGTGTGTGTGTGTGTGCGCGCGCATGCAAGTGACTCTTGGTTGGCAGCCTTTTGCAGTGCGAGTGCCCCTGGGCTAGGTGGGTGTCTCTTTGATTAGCTGGTGCTGTGCGTGTCTTCTGTGTGTGTGTCTGTGTGTGTGTGCGTGCGCATGCAAGTGACTCTTGGTTGGCAGCCTTTTGCAATGCGAGTGCCCCTGGGCTAGGTGGGTCTCTTTGGACAGCTGGTGCTGTGCGTGTCTACTATTGTGTGTGTGTTTTCAAGTGTATGTGTGCGCGCACGGTGCCCCTGGGCTAGGTGGGTGTGTCTCTCTTGGACAGCTGGTGCTGCGTGTGCATGCATGAGAGTGCGTGTGTGAGTGAGAGATGATGTGTGCATGTGTAGGTGTGGTGTAATTGTGGGTGCAGGCATGTGGTTGGGTGTAGGTGTGGGTGTGGGTGTCATTAGTAAAAGAGGAACCAAGGGCTGTGGTTTGACGAGTGTTATAATGTTTGTGTCAGTGCCTTTTCTTGGGCTGGGTAGTTGTATGTGCACACGTCGTCCTTTGGGGAAGTACAGACACTTCTCCTTCGGTGGATGCCATGATCTGTACGGCGCCAAGTGCATGCTCACACTGATACCAGATAACTGTGTTGAATGCATGTCTTTGATGAACACATACAAGTACATGCACACACGTACATACACACATACACACACGTGCATGCTCACACACTAATACACGCACGCGCTGCGACGTGCTACAGCATCCTTAGTACCATAGGCAGACATTGTTTGTTGCTATGCTGGTGCTCTTCCTTGAATGTGCATGTACACACGTGCTCACACACACACGTACACAAACGCACACGTACACACACACGTACACACACGCACACGTACACACACACGTACACAAACGCACACACACACACGTACACACGTACACATACACGCGCGTACACACACTCACACACTCACACACACGTACATACATACACACACAAAATTACAGCCCACTCATCTACCCAAGAGATGTGGATGCTCAGCTGTGGGATGTCAAAATTGGGTCTCACCTCAAATTCAGTAGACCTGCCACCCTCAACCTCCGACACCCCCTCCTCCTTCGACACCTCTAAATCAAGCGACCTCCCGCCTTTGTCCTCCGACATTCCTTCCTCCTCCTTTGCCACCCCAACGTCAGGCAACCTGCCGCCCTCATCTTCCAACTCCCCCGCCTCTTCCACCAACTGCTCCCATGAAAATTCTTCCTCCATGTTCACTGAGCTCCTCTCCGCCGGCAGCACCCCCTCCCCCTCTTTCATCCTTGACCCTTTCTTCGACAGCCTCTCCTCCATCTCTCCTGACAACCCCTCCCCTCCTCGCTCCCTTCCGCAGCAAAATCGCACAAACCAGAGCCCCGATCTCCTCGCCAGCTGCACCACACCTCCCCCCCCTCCACCCCTGCGCCAAAGCCCCGATCACATCACCGTCCCCACCACCCCTTCAACAGCCCAACCTCTCCAACCCAACCTCACTAGCTTCAGCCGCACCAACCTATTCCACCAATCTGATCTCGTTGACTCAACCCAACCTCCTCTCTCCCCACCACTGAGCAAAAAGCCCCGTCACCTCACCGGCCTGGCCGACTCAGCTCCTTTCTCAGCTGCAAGCTTTTCTCGGACGGGTGTACCCCTTTTCATGTTCCCAGCATCAGCTTCGTCACAACTTGAGCGCGGTGTTGACACACACCCTCTTGGAAGCAGCGACAGCAGCGGCACTGATGTCAGCAGCAGTGGTGATAGCAGCTTGGGTGTGCGTAATGGTAGTGTCAGCAGCAGCAACAGCAGCAGGAGCAGGAGCAGCAGTAGGAGCAGGAGCAGGAGTAGCAGCAGCAAGGGCAAGAATGAATCAGCTGTTGATCAAACAGGGCAGCTCCCACCACATTGGGTGTGTTCCCTGCAGCAGGTGAATGCTTGTTTGTCTATGTCACACTTGTGTGTCTGTTTCACACTTGTGTGTCTGTGTTAGGCATGTGTCTGTGTCACACTTGTGTGTCTGTTTCACACTTGTGTGTCTATGTTAGACTTGTGCCTGTGTCACACTTGTGTATCTGTTTCACACTTGTGTGTCTGTGTTAGACTTGTGCCTGTGTCACACTTGTGTGTCTGTTTCACACTTGTGTGTCTGTGTTAGACTTGTGCCTATGTCACAATTGTGTGTCTGTGTTACACTGTTACACCTGTGCGTAGAATTGGCCAAAACCGTGTTCATACACCGTATAAGACCTTATATGTCATGATTTCGCTGCCAAACATACCGTGTACACACCAAAACTGCCAACTACTGCTCTCAAGTGCACAAGTGTACACAAGTGTACACAAATGTAGACAAGTGTACACAAGTGTACACAAATGTAGACAAGTGTACACAAGTGTACACAAGTGCACACAAGTGCACACACCACATCTGCCAACTACTGCTCTCAAGTGCACACAAGTGTACACAAGTGTACACAAATGTAGACAAGTGTACAAGTTGGGTTGGCCAAAACCGTATATATACACCGTATATGACTGTATATTTGGTGGTTTCCCTGCCAAGAATACCGTATATACACCGTATATATATGGTTTTGGCCAACCCTACGTACAAGTGTACACAAGTGCACGAGTGTAGACGAGTGTACACAAGTCCACAAGTGTACACAAGTGTAGACAAGTGTACAAGTGTGCACAAGTGCACACGAGTGTAGACAAGTGCACACAAGTGCACACAAGTGTACACAAGTGTACACGAGTGCACACAAGTGCACACAAGTGCACACAAGTGCACACAAATGCACACAAGTGCACACAAGTGTAGACGAGTGTACACAAGTGTACCAGTGTACACAAGTGCACACAAGTGCACGAGTGTAGACGAGTGCACGAGTGTAGACGAGTGCACGAGTGTAGACGAGTGCACGAGTGTACACAAGTGTACACGAGTGCGCGCATGTACACAAGTGTACACAAGATTAAGTGCACGCATGTGTACACAAGTGCACACAAGTGCACAAGTGTACACAAGTGTAGACGAGTGCACGAGTGTACACAGTGTACACGAGTGCGTGCATGTACACAAGTGTACACAAGTGTACACTCGTGCACGAGTGTAGACGAGTGCACGAGTGTAGACGAGTGTACACAAGTGTACACAAGTGCGCACAAGTGTACACTTGTGTGCAGGCGGTGGTGGTGGCCCACGCTTTTGAGCTCAGACCCCAGGGGGGAAATAAACACGTTACGTTGTCCCAACTGGACAGCAACGACTAAGTGCTATCTATCAGATCATGACAATTTCTTCTCTCATATCAACACTGATACGCAGGCTGTGGTGATGCGTGCGCAAGAAGTCAGACCCCAGGATCTGCACGTTGCGCTGATCATCCCAGATCATGCAATTTCTTCTCTCATATCAACACTGATACGCAGGCTGTAGTGATGCGTGCGCAAGAAGTCAGACCCCAGGATCTGCACGTTGCGCTTATCATCCCAGATTATGACAATTTCTTCTCTCATATCAACACTGATACGCAGGCAATGGTGAGGCGTGCGCATGAAATCAGACCCCAGGATCTGCACGTTGCGCTGATCATCCCAGATTATGACAACTTCTTCTCTCATATCAACACTGATACGCAGGCAATGGTGAGGTGTGCGTTTGAAGTCAGACCCCAGGATCTGCACATCGCGCTGAACATCCAGATCATGACAATTTCTTCTCTCATATCAACACTGATACGCAGGCAGTGGTGATGCGTGCGCAAGAAGTCAGACCCCAGGATCTGCACGTTGCGCTGATCATCCCAGATCATGACAATTTCTTCTCTCATATCAACACTGATAGGCAGGCAGTGGTGATGCGTGCGCATGAAGTCAGACCCCAGGATCTGCACGTTGCGCTGATCATCCCAGATCATGACAATTTCTACTCTCGCATCAACACTGATACGCAGGCAATGGTGAGGCGTGCATTTGAAGTCAGACCCCAGGATCTGCACATCGCGTTGATCATCCAGATCAAGACAACTGCTCTTATACTCACACGCATTTGCAGGCAGTGGTATCGCGTGCATTTGAGTTCAAACCCCATGAGCTCCATGCCGTGCTGCTGTCCTTGGTACAGCTGAAAGGGCCCAAGAGGAGTGGGCAAGCACCACACCCACAAATACTTCGTCCTACCAGCCGCCCCCCAGTCGCCCCCCAGCCGGCCCACACACACACGCACATCCCTACCGCGCACACCAGCCCTACCCACACCTACCAGCCTCCCCTCAGCCAGCCCAGCCGCCACAGCAAGCAGCAACACGTCTTGCAGTCCATGTACAGCCAGCACGCAAAGCCACTGCACCAACCATGCAACACAGGCGGTGGTGTGTTTAGTGTGCTGGGTGAAAAGGCCGCCGTCTCAAATTTGCGTAGCAGCAGCAGCAAGAGCGGCAGCAACTATGGTAGTGTCGGCAATAGTACTAGCAGCAGCAGCAGCAAGCGTAGGAATCGAGACCGCCTCAGCATTCAGAATTCAGGCAACATTGATGCATGGGACGCTGCACTGATTGATGCCTACAGCACGGCCAGCCTTATGCTGCTCACGCCTCCGTTGCTTTTGCAGCAGCGTGCATCTGCCCTAAGGCTGAGCAAGGAAGCGAATTCGAAGCCTGTATGAGATGCTATGATCTGTCATGCTTAAAATATTTTGAGGTTGGTTAATTTGTAACAAGCACTAAACATCTAGAAACCTTGTATATTGTATAACGCATCATCTAACTATGTAGTAGTATGCACTTGTTGTAGAAGGTCAATGTGTAGATATGCTTTACGTGTACTTTTTCTGGTTTATAGGCGCGATATGTATCATAGCAGTCTGTGGTTTCTGTTGCTTTGGTATGACGTGTTGGTGTTTCTTTATTGCAATAAATTATGTCAGTCACTGAAAAAGGGCAAGAAATGTAAACTGACAGCCACCAAGGACGTCGCTGACCGGCCTGGGGACTAGCTTAACTCTAAACCCTAATGCTCCTTTAGCTTTAAGAAAACAAAAGAGGCTGCCCCCTGTCACGCACAATTGTTGGCAGTGACAATTCCTAGGATTTGGTTAGTTAATTTTTCAGTTGAGTCTTTTTGCCTGGTCTCGTTCAATAAGCTGGCTTCTTCCCCATATAATCAAAAACATGCAGTATTGTTCAAACTCCCAACAAGTCAAACTTGCCCCCTCTGCCCACAAGTAGACAGTGCCCTGCACATCCTCTCTGGGTGCCAACACACGCAAATAAGGAACATGATCACTGAAAGACACAGCTTAGCATGCCGCATGATCTTTAAGGCTGTCAGCAAAACAGGCTCCTTATGATCATGCATTGTCTCCAAAGATATAGGCAGGCAGCAACGAACGTATGGCCATGCAAAATCTCAAGATTTCTGAAAAAGCCGAAAGTAAAATTGTTCCCAAATGGCTCTTCCCACCCCGCGTCTCAGATGAAGACAGATTTACCTCCAGCCGCCCAGATTTTGTGCTGGTCACTCCCATCGCTGCAAAAACACAAAAACAACAAACTAATGTAGGGGGGTGGGTTCTTCGAAGTGGCAGGGGGCAATTGAGGGAGACTGCGAACACCCCAGCAGCACCGCCAGCCACCAGCAGAGCCACCAGCCCCAGACAGCACCGACCCAAAGACCTCAGCATAACTCGGCGTGACATCCACCTCGTCGAGATGAAGTATTGTGAGGACACCAGACCTCAGAACCAGCCGAACGCCGCAAAGGAACAGTAGAAAGACCTTAGCAACATTCTCCAAGGAGCCTCCGTTACTCTCCACATCATCATTTTGGGTGTGGGCGGCACCATCTACGACACTCACACCCTGAAGCCTTTCCAGGAACTGGGTCTTGATTCTCAAAGAGTTGAAAAGTTTCTAGTGCCACTTTTCTTTGAATGGTTCCCACACTGCTGCTCCTTCCCGGAGCTGGGACAATTGACTCAGACAGACCTCTCGGCCTCATTGTGGTCACTAAAAATACCGTAGTACACTTTAATGTGACTAAACGAACAGATTGAATTGGAGACCTTACACGGTACAGGGTCTCTTGAGGATCCCCTCTAATGGTACCTCTTAGAATGTTCACATGTTGGCAATTGATCACCAAAACGATCAAATCCAGAAAACAAAGGTTGCCAATAAGCTGGCTAGATTGAAAAAGACATACAGAGACTATCAACTGCCAACCAACTAACTGCTCTGTCACACGATTCGTCGCTGCCAACAACGGTTGCTTGGGCATGACAGTGTATACTTTCAAAGGGAGGCAGCAACGTGGCGTGCTGCTCACATTCTCTACAGTTCAGGTGTGAGATTACAGCCACGCAATCCTTGTTTATACGTAGCAGAAGTTCTCCTTCTTCACTTCACTTTCCTTGCCACATCTCAATTCCTTTCATTGTTTGCCAAAGTAGCTAAAAAGATGAGAAGTAGCAGCCTAAGCCGACGAGGGTTAGCGTGCAGTCAGAAAGACCCCTGCTCATGATGAAGAAATACTTTACAGGCAGTTAAAAATCATTCCCAAACTTTGATTGAATCAACTACGGAAAAGGAGCCACACAGCTCCATTTGAAAAATCGGCTGTCTAATCCAGATCGTCTCCAACGTCTTTGTCTTGTTCCAACCCAAAGTAAAAGTCTTCGCCGTCAGGATTGTCCAAGTCAAGCTCCATCTCTCTAACCTGTGCACGTGGGAGAAAATCTAAATATTGCGCATGTGTGTGTGTGTGTGTGTGTGTGTGTGTGTGTGTGTGTGTGTGTGTGTGTGTGTGTGTGTGTGTGTGCTTGTGTGTCAAAGGCACATCTTTGAGGTGCCACATTCATCAGCAACCTCTGCTTTCATTACATTAACGAATATCAGCGCACACAGGCATGCACACACATGCATACACGCACGTACACAGACACACAAGCACCCACATCTCGCAGCGCAGCGTTGATAGCGGAGCACATCTCTGAGGTCCCTCCCCCCCCCCCTCCACTGGCTGATGCTGCTGTTAGGGCCTCCGGGGCAGTCCGCACTCCTTGTGCCTGTCGACACGTGCGCTGCCATTTGTTCCATCCCCCCGCTTGACGCAGAAAGGTGGTGATGTACCTGTGTTGCCGTGTGTGTGTATGTGTGTGTTGGGGCTGTGTGCGCACATCTGCACGCGAGTGGCCATTTGTTCCATCCCCCTGCTTGACGCAGGAAGGTGGTGATGTACCTGTGTTGCCGTGTGTGTGTGTGTGTGCGTGTGTGTGTGTGTGTGTGTGTGTGTGTGTGTGTTGGGGCTGTGTGCGCACATCTGCACGTGCGCTGCCATTTGTTCCATCCCCCTGCTTGACGCAGGAAGGTGGTGATGCACCTATGTTAGCCGTGTGTGTGTGTGTGCGTGTGTATGTGCGTGTGTGTGCGTGGGCAAGTGTGTGTGTGTATATGTGTGTGTGTGCATGTGCATGTGCATGTGTGTGTGTGTGTACATTGTATGCTGCTATGTGGCAATGCGCAGCAGAAGGGGACCTCTATTGTGAGCATCACCCAAAACACCTGTAGCAGCACCTGCCTGTGTTTTTTTGTGCGCTTGCATGTGCTACAGCACCTGCCTGTGTTTTTTTGTGCGCTTGCATGTGCTTCAGCACCTGCCTGTGTTTTTTTGTACGCCTGCATGTGCTTCAGCACCTGCCTGTGTTTTTTGTGCACCTGCATGAGCTACAGCACCTTTTTGAGCTCTGCAAACTTGCGCACGCACATGCGCACGCACAGATGTTAAACAGATACAAGTGTATACTCTAATTCGCTCTTCTTGTGCTGTAGGGCATCCCTGAGATCCACACAATCTCCTGCAACAGCACACACTTGTATACCTGCCTGTGTGCTTTTCTTATGCTGCAGCGCTTTTCTCAAGCTCAAATATTAGACTAGGACATAGACTAGGACAAAATCACACATGACACACTTGCATACCTGCCTGTGTGCCTTTCTTGTGTTGCTGAACATCTCTCAAGCTCGCACAATCTCCTAGAACCACACACACTTGCATACCTGCCTGTGTGCTCTTCTTGTGTTGCTGGACATCTCTCAAGCTCGCACAATAACAATAATGAAATCACACACAAGACACACTTGCGTACCTGTCTGTGTGCTCTTTGTGCTGCAGTGCCTCTCTCAAGCGCCCACGATAGACTAGGACAAAACCACACACAAGACACACTTGCGTACCTGCCTGTGTGCTCTTCTTGTGTTGCTGGACATCCCTCAAGCTCGCACAATAACAATAACAATACCACACACAAGACACACTTGCTTACCTGCCTGTGTGCCAAGATTGTGTTGCAACACCTCCCTCAAGCTCCCAAGATAGACTAGGACAAGATCACACACGACACATTTGCGCACCTGCCTGTGTGCTCTTTGTGCTGCAGTGCCTCTCTCAAGCGCCCACGATAGACTAGGACAAAACCACACACAAGACACACTTGCGTACCTGCCTGTGTGCTCTTCTTGTGTTGCTGGACATCCCTCAAGCTCGCACAATAACAATAACAATACCACACACAAGACACACTTGCTTACCTGCCTGTGTGCCAAGATTGTGTTGCAACACCTCCCTCAAGCTCCCAAGATAGACTAGGACAAGATCACACACGACACATTTGCGCACCTGCCTGTGTGCTCTTTGTGCTGCAGTGCCTCTCTCAAGCTCACACAATATCAATAACAAAACCACACACAAGACACACTTGCTTACCTGCCTGTGTGCCAAAATTGTGTTGCAACACCTCCCTCAAGCTCGCACGATAGACTAGGACAAGATCACACACAAGACACATTTGCGCACCTGCCTGTGTGCTCTTTGTGCTGCAGTGCCTCTCTCAAGCTCACACGATAGACTAGGACAAAATCACACACAAGACACATTTGCGTACCTGTCTGTGTGCTCTTTGTGCTGCAGTGCCTCCCTCAATTCCGGTGGAAGGCCGTCTGTGTTGTTGATGCCGGAGGCTGCCAAGCGCTCAATAGTGGCTCGTATGTGCTGCGTGTGTTTGAATGTTTAAATGTGTGTGAGTATGTGCATGTGTTTGTACGTGCGTGTATGTGTCTGACATCATCTTATGTGTGAGTGCATGCGTGTGTGGAAGTGCGAGTGCGCGTGTGCGAGTGTGTGAGTGTGCGTGTGTGTGAGTGTGTGCATATGTTTGTGTGTGCATGTACGTGTGAGTGTGCGCGAGTGTGTGAGTGTGCATGTGTTTGTACGTGTGTGTGTCCGAGTGTGTGCGTACGTGTGAGCGTGTGCGTGTGCGTGTGTGGAAGTGTGAGTGATGATGCGATGTGCTGCAGGAATGAATGAACCCCATTCGACATCACCTTGTGTGTGAATGTGTTTGTGTGGAAGTGTGAGTGCGCGTGTGTGATGTGCTGCAGGAATAAACAAAACCTGGGTGAAGCTAGCTAGCAACAAATTGCAGCCATTGTCGCAAATGCTGGCGCACACACACACACACAAACACACAGACACACACACACAGTCAGGCTACACACAGCGGTGACTGAGTTTGCACGACGAATTGCGTGCTGCACAAGCACCTGCTTGTGCCGTGTGCGTACAAGCACACAGCGGCGACTGTGAGTTTGCACAACAAATTGCGTGCTGCACAAGCACCTGCTTGTGCTGTGTACGTACAAGCACAGCACGTTTTTAAATAAAGAGCGGAGGAGTGAAAGTGTGTGTTTAGGGGGAAGGAGTGTTACGTGCGGACGTACACCAGCAAATACAGAACATTGACATGACATTAAAATAAGTAATTAGTCTTTAACCAAGGTGCACTGTCTTGGTCACGGAGTGGATGGTGAGGAAGAGCATGAGGAATATGAATCATGACCAAAGCTGTTCCTGTGAAGGGATGTGTGTGTGAAGGCGTGGCGAATTGTCTTGGTCACGGAGTGAATGGTGAGGAAGAGCATGAGGAATATGAATTGTGTCCAAAGCTGTTCCTGTGAAGGAGTGTGTGTGTGTGCATGTGTGTGAAGGTGCGGTGCATGCTGCGCAAAGAGAATATGCATGCTGTGCAAAGATAATGCATGCTGTGCAAATATTATATTCATGCTGCGCATAGATAATATGCATGCTGTGTTTAAAGACATGCTGTACTAAGAAATGCCGTGTGAGGGCATGGCGCGTGCTGGGCAAAGAGGTCAGAGGTTTTAAGACATTCTGTGTTAAGTAAGGCATGCTGAGTGGCAAGGAATGGTGCATGCTGCGCAAGGAGATCATGCACGCTCTGTTATAGTTATAAGGCATGCTGTGTTATAAGACATGCTTTTTAAGGCATGCTGTGTTATAAGACATGCTGTGTTAAGACATGCTGTGTTATAAGGCATGCTGTGTTAAGGCATGCTGTGTTAAGGCATGCTGTGTGAAGACGTGCTGTGTTATAAGGCACGCACACAGGTGTGAAGGCATGGTGCATGCAGATGCTCAAATTTTCAGGTTAAGTGTCGCAGCTCCATTCCAAATGTCCTGTCTAGTCACAACAGAGAGTCCTGCCTAGTCACAACAGAGAGCCCTGCCTAGTCACAACAGAGAGCCCTGTCTAGTCACAACAGAGAAAGCTGCCTAGTCACAACAGAGAGCCCTGCCTAGTCACAACAGAGAGCCCTGTCTAGTCACAACAGAGAAAGCTGCCTAGTCACAACAGAGAGCCCTGTCTAGTCACAACAGAGCCCTGCCTAGTCACAACAGAGAAAGCTGCCTAGTCACAACAGAGAAAGCTGCCTAGTCACAACAGAGAGTCCTGCAAACTCTACAGATTCTAAGCCGAAAATACATTCATGTGATTTGCGTCCCCCTATAGGCCCTACCCTAGGTACTAGGGTTCCAATTCCAGGGGGTCTGTCTGGTCATAAGGTGGAAGCCTCCAGTGAGTAAAAACCATCCACTTTTCCACGTGAAAAATACGCGCATGTGGTCTGGTTGCACAGTATGGTACCCTAGGTACTAGGGTTCCAATTTTAAGACAAAGGGTGACAGAGCTGTGAGATCACGCAAACACAGCCAGGCACAATTGCATGGCCCTAACAAAAAGTAACGCACCACTGAATTCAAAATGCATCCTCCTGCGTGTCTAGGTGTCAAGCCCAATGCAGCACTGACGAGGCACCGTCTCCCCACACTCCCACGAGATGAACACATACGCAGGGTTGGCCAGAACCAAATATACATACGGTGTATTTACGGTGTTCGTGGGAGGGAAATCACCACATATACGTAGGGTTGGCCAAAACCGTATATACACACCGTGTATTTGGTGATTTCCCTGCCAAAAACACCATATATACACCGTATATATATGGTTCTGGCCAACCCTACATATACGGTCATATATGGTGTGTATACATATACGGTTCTGGCCAACCCTATTCACATGCGTCTGACTAAAGTCCACACTGAAGGTGGGCTACGTGCCCAACAGACAGACGTCTCACATCACACACCCCACCTGTGCACGCGCAAAACGCAAGTCCACACTGGAGGTGGGCTTGCACGATCTCACGATTTGCCGCACCTGATGTGCTATACAAACACTGGCAAACATGCCACACCCCCCCCCCGGTTCACGTGCCCAACGCATACACACACTGGAGGTGGGCTTACACGGTCTCACGATCTGCCGTAGCTGACGTGCTGTACAAACACTGGCGAACATGCCACACACACCCCCCTGTTCACGTGCCCAACGCATACACACACTGGAGGTGGGCTTGCACGATCTGCCGCACCTGATGTGCTCTGCAAACACACTGATGGCCATGCCACACACACACACACACACACCCCTGTTCACCTGCCCAACGCAATTACACACTGGAGATGGGCTTACATGATCTGCCGCACCTGATGTGCTCTACACACACACTGATGGCCATGCCACACACACACACACATCCACCCATCCACCTGCCCACCTGTTCACGTGCCCAACGCAGCGTCGCACTGATGGTGGGCTTACGAACTGCTGCAGCTGAGGTGGCGGACGGACCCCGTTGCTGCCTCCCTGCTTGATGCTTAGGAGGGAACAGACCTGCATCACAACCGCGCGCGTACGGGACAGTTGTCTGTGTGAGTGTGTGCGTGTGAGTGTGTGAGTGTGTGAGTGTGTGAGTGAGTGAGTTGTCTGTGTGAGTGTGTGCCTATGCATTCCTCCTGTTGCCTTACAGCACGGAGGAAAAATACTTGCATCAAACACTTTATGATAGTTGTCTATGTGCGCCTGCATATCTCTGCATATTCGTTCTTTTTATCTGTGTGTATGTGTGTGTGTGCGCGTGCTTGTGTTTGAGTTACCTTTCATTGGTCTTGTGTGTCAATGTGCAGTCTTTCTAAATCTTGCATGGGAAATAACACAGCAGTCTTACCCTACTGCTTCATCATCTGCACGAAAAATGTGCACGCACCATTAAAAAAGGTCTACCCCACCAGGTCACACGCTCACTGCCCCCAACACACCCCCTCACCAATTGTAAAGGTCTACCCCCCCAGGTCACACAGATTGCACTCACCCACACCCACACCCACCCACGCTC
>Ga0307968_1001522_pt1 | contig 18984 bp, 17 predicted proteins | sample OrgLakmetagen650_FD_201834 | JGI IMG/M metagenome (GOLD analysis project Ga0307968, IMG submission 201834) | Saline water microbial communities from Organic Lake, Antarctica - #650 | ecosystem: Environmental > Aquatic > Non-marine Saline and Alkaline > Saline | place: Antarctica: Organic Lake...
CCAGGCGCTGCCACTAGCTCCTATGTTGAGCGATCTGTGCAGTGGAGCAAGCAGATATAACTGCAAGTAATAATAAAATTTAAATTAAATTGACGTTGATTATTTGATCATTTGTCACGATTGCAGGTAGCAGGCCAGATGCCAGGCGCTGCCACTAGCATCTATGTTGAGCGATCTGTGCAGTGAAGCAAGCAGATGTTACCGCAAACCTTGACGTTTGATTATTTGTCACGGTTGCAGGCAGCAGGCCAGACGCCAGGCGCTGCCACTAGCTCCTCCGGGGTGATCCGTGCAGTGGTGCAGGCAGATGGGGTGACAGGCCTGTGGAAGGGTGCGCTTCCCGGCCTGGTGAGTGTATGTGTATGTGTGTGTATGTGTGTGTGTATGTGTATGTGTATGTGATCCGTGCAGTGGTGCAGGCAGATGGGGTGACAGGCCTGTGGAAGGGGTGTTCCCGGCCTGGTGAGTGTATGTGTGTGCGTATGTGTATGTGTGTGTGTGATCCGTGCAGTGGTGCAGGCAGATGGGGTGACAGGCCTGTGGAAGGGGGCGCTTCCCGGCCTGGTGAGTGTATGTGTGTATGTGTGTATGTGTGTATGTGTGTGTGTATGTGTGTATGTGGAAGTGGGAAATTCCCGGCCTGGTGAGTGTATGTCTGGGTCTCAGAACTATCATTACGTTTTCACACTTCATTGTATGTTTCACAATTTCACACTCCAATGCATGCTTTCACACTTCACTGGATCTCAGAAATGTCATTATGTTTTCTCACTTCCTTGCACATTTGTAGGGTTGGCCAGAACTGTATATACACACCGTATATGACTGTGTATGGTGAATTCCTGCCAAAATTACCGTATATACAAAGTACATACCTATAAATGTATGGCTTATGGGAGGGGTTACTGCCCAATTTAGGGGTGCACATTTGAGTCTCAGCGAAATTAATGTTTTTCCTAGTCCACATTTCCGAGAAGTTGCTGGGTTGACAGGCTTCAAAGTTTGCGTTCGTGCTGCTTTTAAACCTTGGTAGCAGCTATGTTTTTTATTTTCATTGCACGTTTGCGAGCAGCTGAGTATGGGGCTTGTGGGAGAAGTAATTTCAGGCAGGTTGTGTGGCGTGACACCAACAAATGGTAGAAGCCTCATTTGTTCTGCATAACATTTGTTGGTGTCACAAATACAATTCGAAGGTGGAAGCTGCAATCTGCAACGATGAAAGTGTCTACTTGACTTAAATATGGTGGAACTTGTGTGGGGTTCTATTCCGCTTGCATCGTGAGATGCATAGGGATCTGTCATTATTACCAAGGAATAAAAAGAAGGAGAAGGGAAGCAGAAACCTGAGAAAATTAGTGAGATAATCATACTTAATGCTACACTTCAAGAACCTGATTTCAGGTGTTTCACACTGAACTCATACGATTGTGGTTTATTTACCTTGCTTATACACGTGCACATGTGCTTCTTTCTATAGAGACATCCTACACAAGTTTCTTATTACATCAAGCGTGCTCCTCTATTGGAATTCAAATGCGTTTGCCTCTGCACGCTTCTCTGTTGGATTTCAAATGCGTTTGCCTCTGCACGCTTACCTGCCAATCTGACAGCCACAAGAAAAGGAATAACGGAAAAAGAAAAATCTACGCAGACAGTGTAACACTACTGGCATGGATTATGAAAGGACAGCCACAGCGTGCATTGAAGAGTATTTGTTACACAATTGAGTATCTATGCCTCTCCCCTATGCCATAAATGAGTATCTAGCCTATCCCCTATGCCATAAATGAGTACCTATGCCTATACTCTGTGCCATAAATGCACTCATGTGGGTGCATTGATTCTGTAGTTCTGATCCGCCATCCTGACAGCCGCAAAATGCACAACAACTGTGAGATAACTCACACACACACACACTCTCACACACACACACACACACACACACACACACACACACACACACACACACACACACACACACACACACACACACACACACACACACACACACACACACACTCACACACACACACACACACACACACACTCACACACTGACAGCCACCCAATGCGCAACAACTGTCTGTAGTTCCGATCCGCCATCCTGACAGCCGCCCAATGCGCAACGTATGACGAGGTCAAGAGGGGAGTTTTGGCCACTACAGGCTGGACGGACGGTGCCCACACACACTTCACCAGTGCCATGATTGCAGGTGCGCGTGTGCGTTATTGATGTGTGTGTGTGTGTGTTTGTGTGTGTGTGTATGTGTGTGTGTGTGTTTGTGTGTGTGTGTGTGTGTGTGTGTGTGTGTGTGTGTGTGTGTGTGTGTGTGTGTGTGAAATACGTGTATTCATGGTATATGAATGGTGTTGGTTGTGTATCACTAGAGGTCCTAACTATGACACGACGCACACACACAGTCTTGCATACACGTGATGCCGTCATTTCAGGTGTTGAAGTATTTATGTATCATTGTATCCGCGTTTGACAGTAAATACGCGTATGTGCGTGTGTGGGTGTGGACGTTTGTGGGTGTTAGGTGTGGGTGTGGGTGTGGGTGTGGGTGCGGGTGGGGGTGGGGGTGGGGGTGTGGGTGGGTGTGGTTGTGGGTGGGTGTGGGTGTGGGTGGGTGTGGGTGGGTGTGTGGGCGTCTGTGGGTCTGAGGTATGAGTGTTGTACGTGTTTTCTCCTTCCTTTGTCGATGCGTCAAACCTGCTTTCTTTGTGAAGGGCTGGTCACCTGCACAGCACTGTACAGACTCCATTCCTGCTTCTATCCTTTCTTTGAATGGCTGGTCACCAGCACTGCACACAGTTTTATCCTGCTTCTATCCTTTCATTGAATGGCTGGTCTCCAGCACTGCACACAGTTTTATCCTGCTTCTATCCTTTCTTTAAATGGCAGGTCTCCAGCACTGCACACAGTTTTATCCTGCTTCTATCCTTTCGTTGTATGGCTGGTCTCCAGCACTGCACACAGTTTTATCCTGCTTCTATCCTTTCGTTGTATGGCTGGTCACCAGCACTACACCAAATTCCATTCCTGCTAACCTTTTTTCTTTGGCTGGTCTGTTTTTTACTTGGATGGTATGTTTTTTACTTGGATGGTCACTGGTCACCACCACATAAATGCCTAATTAGGCATTCACCACTCACTCCTTGTCTCTTGCAGGGCCGCTAATGCCTATAACCAAGAAATTCCTTGCAGGGCAGGTTACTACTACCATCACAAACCCTGCTTTGTTCCTTGCAGGGCTGGTTAATATTACCATCACAAACCCTCCTTTGTTCCTTGCAGGTCTGGTTACTACTACCATCACAAACCCTCTGGACGTGATCAAGACCCGAATGTTCATGGGTAGGTATGGGTACGTGATCGTAGGTATGGGTACGTGATTGTAGGTATGGGTACGTGATTGTAGGTATGGGTACGTGATTGTAGGTATGGGTACGTGATTGTAGGTATGGGTACGTGATCGTAGGTATGGGTACATGATTGTAGGTATGGGTACGTGATCGTAGGTATGGGTACGTGATCTTAGGTAAGTCCTGGGTGTGGTCAAGTCCCGAATATTCATGGGTAGGTTCTGGACGTGATTGTAGGTATGTGTACTTGATCGTAGGTATGGGTACGTGATCTTAGGTAAGTCCTGGGCGTGGTCAAGTCCCGAATGCTTATGGGTAGGTTCTGGACGTGAGCGTAGGTATGGGTACGTGATCGTAGGTATGGGTACGTGATCGTAGGTATGGGTACGTTATCATAGGTAGGTTCTGGACGTGGTCAAGACCCGAATGTCCATGGGTATACCTACCACGTAGGTTCCGGGCATGATCATAAGTATGGGTACGTGATCATTAATATGTGTATGTTATCATAGGTAGGTTCTGGACGTGGTCAAGACCAGATGTTCATAAGTAGGTCCGCATAAATAGGTTTGGTTAGCTTTGAGAGCTCCAGATGTTTGTGGGTCAAGAGTCTTGTCTAAAGACTCAATAAAAAGGCTCAATATGAAGAGGGATAAAAGGCCTCAAGGAAAAATGCAACGAGGCTTCGGCCACAAGGCACGGAAGTGCATCGGTGCATCAGCACCACACGTCGTGCACAAGGCACGGAAGTGCATCAGTGCATCAGTGCATCAGAGCCTCAGCACCACACGTCGTGCACAAGGCACGGCAGTGCATCGGTGCATCAGTGCATCAGCACCACACGTCGTGCACAAGGCACGGAAGTGTAGCAGTGCATCAGTGCCTTGGAACCACGTCGGTCACAAGGCACGGCAGTGCATCGGTGCATCAGTGCATCAGCACCACACGTCGTGCACAAGGCACGGCAGTGCATCGGTAAGTGCACGGAAGTGCATCAGTAAGGCACGGAAATGCACAGAAGCACCATGTCATGCACAAGGCACGGAAGTGCATCAGTGCATCAGCACCACGTGCGCTGTCAAGAACAGAGAAAAAAAGCGGTAAAGAAAAAGACAACCTGCACAGGCAGCGAAAGTCACTCCACACACTTCTTTAAAAAGGGGTCACAAGAAATTAATCACTGGTGAATCAGCATGCATGCAATGCCAGTTGGCATGCCAGGCCAAATCACAGGGGGCGCAGAGTACAGTGGAGTTGTGGCGTGCGCCACTGATGTGTTTTGCTAAGCAATTGCTTTTCAATTAAGTCATCTAACATTGAACAACTTTTAACGAACCACAGGGGGTGCAAAGTACAGCAGAGTCGTGGCGTGCGCCACTGATGCGTTTTGCTAAGTAAACACTTTGAATTTTAGTCATCTGACATTGGACAACTTTAAACAAACCACAGGGGGTGCGAAGTACAGCAGAGTCGTGGCGTACGCCACTGATGCGTTTTGCTCAGTAAACACTTTGAATTTTAGTCATCTGACATTGGACAACTTTAAACGAACCACAGGGGGTGCGAAGTACAGCGGAGTCGTGGCGTGCGCCACTGATGCGTTTTGCTAAGTGAACACTTTGAATTTTAGTCATCTGACATTGGACAACTTTTAACAAACCACAGGGGGTGCGAAGTACAGCGGAGTCGTGGCGTGCGCCACTGATGCGTTTTGCTCAGTAAACACTTTGAATTTTAGTCATCTGACATTGGACAACTTTAAACGAACCACAGGGGGCTTAAAGAACAGTGGAATTGTGACATGCGCCACTGATGCGTTCTGCCAAGCAAACTTTTCATTTTAGCCTTTTGGCATCTGGCAATTTTTTAACAAACCACAGTGCAGCGGAGTCGTGGCGTGCGCCACTGATGCGTTTTGCTAAGCAATTGTTTTTCAATTTAGTCATCTGACATTGGACAGCTTTTCACAAACCACAGGGGGTGCGAAGTACAGCGGAGTCGTGGCGTGCGCCACTGATGTCTTTAAGAGGGATGGGATGCTGGGCTACATGAAGGTAAGTTGCTCACAACTGTTTTTGTGTGACAGCTTTAATGTTATTTTATGAATGTTTAGATGTTATTGTGTGACAGATTTAATGCTGGAGTGTGACAGCTTTGCTATTGTATGAACACCTTAGTGCACCCCAGGGTTGCGCACTACACTACACTACACTACACTATACTACGCTACAGACGCACTGTGCTACACTGCACTACACTGCACTACACTACCCTACACTACGCTACAGACGCACTGTGCTAAACTGCACTACACTACACTACGCTACAGACGCACCCCAGGGTTGCGCACTACACTATGGGTACCTGTCGTGATATACGTTGCTGTGCTATCCTGAGGGTGCTGCGCATACTGAGAGCAGCTGCCTCTGGCTAATTACCTATATTTGCATCTGTTATCACGTATGCAAATGAGCACTCTGTTATCACATATATGCATCTATTTATCATATGTATGCATCTGTTCTATCATATATATGCATGTATTTATCAAATGCATGCATCTATTATCACATGCGCAAATGAGCACAAGGCTGTTATTTTTAGGGTTGGCCAGAACCATATATATACGGTGTTTATACGTTATTTTTGGCAGGGAATTCACCAAAAATACGGTCATGTACAGTGGAAATATACGGTCCTGGCCAACCCTAGTTATTTTGCTACTGATTCTTTACTTACATCATGATACAAAAATAGACATCTTGCATTACAAAAATCTCACAATATAAATCTCACACTATAGATACCTCACAAGAACATATATAATTGGGTTTGCATGATTTAGGTCAACTGAACGTTTAGCAGCCAAACTCTGTTTGGAATTCGTGTAATTTGCAGCGCACAGTGTAGTTTTATTTTGTTTGCATCGTGAGATGCAGTAGGCAAGGGATTAGAAGAATGAAGGATCAACATTAAAATATTGATTAGAAGCAAAAGATGATAAACTAGCATATCATTTTGCTGCGATACAAGAACTGGAGTTCCATGTAGCATACACTGGACTCAGCAGGTAGTGTAGCAGACATACACTTCAAAGTGCATACCCTGCCGCTTACAAATCATACCCTTTTGCGCATGCTCTCTCTTTGTACGTAAGGCGATGCTGTGAGCTCGTCTTACTTGTTCGTGCTATTTTGTATTTCTTACTTGTTTGTGCAATTTTGTATTGCTTGTGTAATTTTGTATTACTTGCTTGTGAAATTTTGTATTACTTGCTTGTGCAATTTTGTAGGGGTGGAGCGCCAGCTACGCTCGCCTTGGGCCCCACACCGTCATCATGTGAGTCAGTAACGAGTTAGCAGTGAGTTAGCAGTGAGTTAGCATTGAATAGGCACGGTGTGGGGCCCAAGTTCATACATAGGGTTGGCAAAACCCCATTAATACATATGGTTGGCAAAATCATGTGTACCCTATGTATACATAGGGTTGGCAAAATCATGTGTACCCTATGTATACATAGGGTTGGCAAAACCCTATGTATAAACTTGGGCCCCACACCATCATCATGTGAGTTAGCAGTGAGTTAGCAGTGATTAGGGTTGGCCAAAACCATACGTATAAATTTGGGTTCCACACTGTCATCATGTGAGTTATAGCAGGAATGAATAGGGTTGGCCAAAACCGTAGCGTTTTGGAGGACATGTATGCAGGCATCAATAGACACTTCCTACTCAAAAGCACTGTACGGATCAACGCAGATCATCTGAATGTTGAGAAAGCACTGTACAAATCAACGCAGATCATCTGAATGTTGAGAAAGCACTGTACGAATCAACGCAGGTCATCTGAATGTTGAGAAAGCACTGTACGAATCAACGCAGATCATTTGAATGTTGAGAAAGCACTGTACGAATCAACCCAGATTATCTGAATGTTGAGAAATCACTGTACGAATCAAAAACATGTATGCAGGCGTCAATAGACACTTCCTAGAATAGAATGTTGAAAAGAAGCCACTTTGGTGCCAGGTACCTCTCGAACTCTGTATTATAATCAATTAGCGTGGGGAGTGGTTTTCACTGCCTGCAAAGTGTTTTCCTCTTTCTATTCAGTTTAAAAAAGACCGAGGAAAGTCAGGCGAACAGTAAAAGCCAGTTATGGTGTGCGTGCAGTGCTTTGCTTGTTCTAATAATAAGGTAAGAGTGCAAGTGAAATAAGAGCGGCTTTTTCGCTTTTGAGATGCATGTGCTTGAACACCTGCAAATCCAGGAAATTTATTTATTTTATCCTTTTATCAAATCTCTCTTATTTTCTTGTTCGCAGGTTTACATCGGCAGAATGGCTGCGGAAGTATGCTGGCCTGAAAAGTCTGTAATTGATGCTAGTTTCTCGCATTGGTATTTGATAAGAGCTTACCGCAGACAGCGATCTCATCTCTTGTTACGCATTTGTTTTTGCAACCCTTTCAGTTTATTTGCACGCATTGTTCTTTGCCGTCCATACTAGTTCATTGTATATGTCTTGCCTCATAGCTCATTACAGACATATGTAGCCTGCTCCTATCTATTTGCCTTCTCTTTGACGTCTAGACCAGTTATCTTGTTTTCTACCTCTCAATTTCTTAGCTTATTATTACTCTTTCAAATGCGTGATAGCGTAATGCGTCCCGATCTTTCTTTTAAGCAGTTTAGGCTACCCGTGTCAATGTTCTATGGTTCATACAGTGATAGTGTGATAGTTGATAGCTTGTTAGCTGGGAATTGCCATCCCCTTTGTTTATCAAGGCCTGCAGCTCCAGGCTGACAGAAAGTGTGGCATGTAGTTGCCTTAATAGGAATTATAAGCGATGCCCTACATAGTTTTTGTGGGTGCAAACACATGCAAAGAGATGTGGTTATAGAGAGAAGCAACAACTACCTTAACCACGCTGGCTGTGTCATAACTACCAGCGGAGTCTTATCTTTCTTTTCTAGAGAGGCAACAACTAGCAGCAAAACATGCTCCCTTGAATAACGCTTTGTCTCTGTAAATATAAGCAGTTGCCAGCTGTATATGTAAAACCTTCTGATCCTGAAGAAGCCAAAACAATTTAAAAACGGCACTTAAAAGGCCAGAGGAGGCTTTCCAGACTAGACCTGAGCAAAAGTCCAAACATGCTCGTTTCTGCATGAAAGGGGCAACAGATTACACATTAACTCATCAAACTGGACCCAATCTAGCTTCACACTGATGCTGATTTTATCAGTTACCTGAGCATGTGGTCAGATCTAGATAAATCGCCCTGTGTAAAAATTGGCAGGACTTACTGCACACAACGTGCGTTTAGACCCTAGATGGGTGCTTTGCATGAGGAATGGTGCATAAATTTGCGTACCTCGCCAACCACTTTGTTTCTTAGCTCCAATGTTTTTGCAATTGTAATGATTCATTATTAGGCAACAACTCAGTCTGGTGCTCTGGCCGATCAGATACAGCATATGGCTGCTCGAAAAGTAGGGTTCACGGTGCGGCTGATTAGTTATGGGCCCTCTGACTGGCAAGTTTCGAGCTCAGCTGCATTGAAATCTACAAATCAGGGCTGAGCTTGAAACTAGCCAGTTACGGGGCCCATACCCTAGGAGCATGCTAAAACCATACCCATTTGGGACCTCAGATAACCCCCTATGTAAAAAGGCTTTTTCCACCTCGCTTCCATAAATAAAAACAGGTTTACCTCAGCTGTCCAGATGCATAGCTGGCTGCTCCCATCTCCCCTATGACACATGAACAAAGTAAGAATGGAGAAGGGTGGGTCCTCGCAGTGGCAGGGGGAAATTGATGAGGGAGACTGGGAGCACCTTAGCAGCTCCGCCAGCCACCAGCAGATCCATCTTCACCAGACAGCACCGACATGAAAATCTTGGCTTTCTTTAGCATGAAATTTAGTATGTGAGACACTAAATTTCAGGACCAGCTGAACCCCGCGCAAGAACAGCACAAATATCTCTGAAACAATCTTCAAGGAGCCTCCACTGAAAAGAAAAGAAAAGAGTCCGCTGGTAGTTATGACACAGCCAGCTTGAGTAAGGGAGGGGGTTACATAGGTGCCCGCACCAGGCAGCCCCCCACCACGCAAACACACGAAAGAATGATTAGTGTGGGTCAAGGGTGATGTGTGCCGTGGCACCCAGACCCACACCTGGCTGACACTGTTCAAGTTGTACTGTAGTGCATATCTTGTATAATGAGTGTAGATGCATGCCTGATAAGGTGTCCAATCAGTTGTATGTCAGCTTTTAGATCTTATGGTAATCTAGATTGAGGGCATGGCAATAAGCATACTGTGTTGTGCTTTTGCTTTTTGGAGTTGGGTTCCCCGGGCCTAGTGTCTTCACAATATTTAAACTCGATCAAGTGGGCCTCCCACTGGTTACCCGAGAAGAGCATAAAGTACCAGGCAAACATAAGATAGCGCAAGGATGAGAGAAGGCTTTCAAAGCATGTGTTGTTAGGTTTGGTAGCAACCAATAGGGCAGTGTATGGTTGGCAGTGTTTCTCAGATCTAGGCCCTGTTTTGCTAGATTATCTGCACTGCCTATGTCCGTGTAGGCATTTTGGTTGGCACCGCATGGTCCCTTTTGCAGGGCTTGGAATATCAGTACAATTGCCATATTAAGACGTTTTATAATAATATTCCTCATTTTAATATGTTGGCAACCAGAGAGTATGTGAAGCGCACTATCAGTGCAGTGGCAGATGGGGCAGCTTGCATTGGGGGAACGCCGTATCGGAAGGCGTGCGTTTGATGAAATATTGTACCAGTGCGGAACCTCATAACATTACGCTTTTCGTAGAACGTGAGGTTACTGTTGCTCCAAAAGGCATCGTAGCTGGCTTATTGACCAGCAGTCTGGGGTCCTCTCAGTACTTTTACTACCCTGTGTCTATTTTGGCTCCTCAGTCTGTATGATTTGCACATTTCTATCATCAGCTTGGCCTTTATATCAGAGAGTGCACAAAGCCTAAGCGCACTTGCCCCTCTTCTTCCGCTGGGCTCCTCATCGGTGTCTTTATTAGCCGCGAGCCAGTAGAGGTGTGTGTATGTATTACCGTCTGGAGCTGGAGGCTGGAAGTGCACATCATGACCAAAGTCGTGAAAGGCAGAGTAATTGGCAATTGCGCCTGTGCATTGTTTTCCAGCAATGCCGCTATGGGCTTTGACTAATAGAAGCAGATAGGTTCTGGTGAAGCATAAATTATGTATTTAATTTGTTCAAGTAGATTTGAGTGGACATGGGCTCGTTGCATTTCAGGGAAGAGTATTCGTTTTCTAATCTGGCTTCGAAGCATGCACTGTCTGTTGCAATCTTTGTATACATATTGGTAAGTGCTTTAATCCCTGTGAGCTCTGTTCTGTTTATATTATGAGTCGTTCCCATGCCTCCTGAGTTCACATAGCTTTGGTTCGAGGGCAATATACCCTTGCGCCTATATAGTTTTTGGTCTCACCTATGGAACATTATCCATCAGTGTAGGACCATAGCCTCCAGTTGGGGCGATCGCAGGTCATACTGCTTGTCATCCCATGGCCCCTCAGTGCATGAATATTCAAGTGCACAAGAAAAGAAAAGAAAAACTACGCAGGCAGCAAAACACTTCAGTTGGGGAACTTGTAGGTCACACTGCACTTGGCACTTGTAGGTCATACTGCACTTGGCACTTGTAGGTCATACTGCTTGTCGTCCCATGGTTGGAGGTGGATGTTGAGTGTTCGCCGCTTTTCTGGCTAGTGACGACCTCTCTTGACTCAAAGTATTGGGGGCAGACATAATTGGTGGTGTGATCCATGTCTGCTCTTGCGAGATCTTAATTTTCTCTTTAACTGCTTCTGGGATACTCCTTTGCGGTTTTTGCAGCAAATCTGGCGAGCCGTCAGTTAATTACTGCTTTGCTTCTTCATTCCAGACAGCAATAATATCCATGCTCCAGGTGTGATTGAACAGTTTACACGGTACACCCTTCCACGAGGTTGGCATTGCAAATGTTAGTTTTGTCTTGGGGATGAAGCCAAGCGTGGTGCAGTATTTGGGGTTATCTCGCACCAATGCTCTGTAAGCGTTGATGCTGTTGTTTTTCCAATTTGGGTAGAAGTAGGAAGGTGGGGGGTGGTAGCTCGCTACACATTGCGGATCGTAGGGAGTGTTGCACGCACTTGAGCATATCTGTGTCATCATACACTGGGTGGCAAGCTTAGAAACCTGTAAACTTGGTGGCAAGTGCATTCGAGTTAAACCAAAAGCGATGACACAGTGTCGTCCGCTCCAGTATATGATGAGGATTATCCAGGTTCAAAGTCCAGAGCACATGCCATTTTCTCTTTTGAAACCACGGACCACTGTTGTAGTGCTGCACTGATGTGTTGGGGAAGGATATGGGAGTAAGTTTCAATGTAAGTTGGCTTGCTCTAGGGTGTCTGAGGCGTGCTTGGTTGCCTTGCCTTTTCTGCGCACAGGAGATGCAAAAAAAATGGCATCTGTTCCTCGCACCACCCAATGGATGCAGAGACACACATCATCCTACCTGGAGAATAAGATAAGAGGAGCTTTTTAGTGGGGATCAGGTAGTTGGGAGGCAGAAGCCTGCACACCACCAGGAGTATTGCTCAAATATTTGTGGGGCTGGTAATCAAAATCTCGTCTCATCTGTATGATTTTGGTTGCAAATCTGATAGCATGTAGGCTTAATTTTTTCATAAGGGCTGTGGGTAGTAACTCTGAGGTTGTGGAGTGGGTTCCTTGTGTGGCTGCTGTAGGTGGAGCCTGTTGCTCTTAGCAAGATGGTGCGAAGGGTTTTACGATGTTTGAGCAAGCGATGCATTAGCAGCTTGTGTTGTTCTCGTGCCTTTTCTGCTTGTTAAGTAGGGAAAGTGTCCACACAGTACTTGATTTCGAAAAAATGTATATCACGTTTGCTTGGTTATATGTCTCTTGGTTTCATAGCCAGGGGAGGGGGTATGGATTGGCAGCGCCATCTGCTAGGTTATCACTGGCAACTCTTCTTGCATTATTGGCAGACCTAGCGTGATACGTGTTTTGTTGGGTTTCATTTGGGGCGTGGTTGCTGGGTCGGAGGAACCATGTTGACATTTGGCTTGCTACCTTTCCGCCGCTGTTGTGCATTGAGATTGGAATTTAAGATCCAGGTTGAAATCATTCGTATATGTGTCTCTCTCTCTCTCTCTCTCTCTCTCTCTCTCTCTCTCTCTTTCTCTCTCTCTCTCTGTCTCTCTCTGTGTCTCTCTCTTCCTCTCTCTCGCTCTCCCTCCCTCTCTCGCTCTCTCTCTCCCTCTCTCTCTCCCCCTCCCTCTCCCTCTCCCTCTTTTTTTTTTTTTGGTGGGGGTTGTTACACGGTCCTCAGCAAGGGCCTGACAGAATGAAGGAAAAAAACCTATAAGACTGGGAAAAGGAAAACTCCTGCCTAAACAGAAAAACCCTCCTTGAAAAACTAGTCTGAGAAATTGGCCCACGCTCGCAAGAGCACAGGCTCCCTCTCCCCCACCTTCACTGTCTAGGGATTCTCATCGGTGTCTTTAGCCGCAAGCCAGTAAAGGTGTGTGCATGCATTACTGTCTGGAGCTGGAGGCTGAAAGTGCACGTCATGACATCCATGAACTAATTATGAGCAGGCTAGCAGTCGCATTTCTTGACTGAAGGCCTTTCTTTGTAAACCTTGTGAATTTTGAAAGTGCACGTCATGCTCTCCATTATGTAAAGCAAAGTGTTTAGCCATTGCATCTGCATATTCATTTCCGGCAATGCCACTATGGGCTTTCACTTGCTATATAGAAGCAGCTTTATAGAAGCAGATAGGTTCTGGTGAAGCAAAAATCATAGATACAATTTGTTCTCGCAGATTTGAGTGTATGTGGTTAATGAAGAGCAATTATTTTCTAATTTGGCTTAGGGAGCATGCACTGTCCGTTGCAATCTTGGTGTACTTATTAATTACAAGAATCTTGTATACTTATTGGTAAGCGCTGCTGCAATCCCTGTGAGCTCAGCTCTCTATTGATGGTGTTTGTCCAACAGTCGCACGAAATGACTGATGGCTTAATCTATAAACTCTGTAACCAGTTCTTTTTATACAACCTTACGTTTACTTTACGCTGGCTGATTCAGCAATGCCTATCAGCCCAGCTTTCTCTTCGCGCTTCTTCAACACAAACGTTCTCTTTCTCTTTACTCTTTATTCTAGCTTCTTTTTCTGGTGTCTTGTTCAGTCTGGCCTCTTTCTCTTCTTGAAGCTGGCTTTTTTATGCTATAGCTCAACTGCCCTCGCTGGCGGATATAGCTGTGTAACCCTTACCCTTACCCTTACCCCTATCAGCCCAGCCCAACATATGTGGCTGCCGGTTAACCCCTTTGTAACCCCTTTGTAAACCCTTTGTTACTGAGTGTCTGCATGGCTTGGATCTATGCCATGTGCGTCTCATATGCTACAGTAAGGGCAGCACTTCGGAAGAACAGGAAGGGACCAATTACAGCGACACAACCAGTGACCTCTGTTGTAGCGATTAGGACGACGCATCAATTAGAATACCTGAAATTGACAAATCTGGCCTTCAAACAAATTAAATCAAGACATACCTGTAATGTACAACAAACAGATTTTAAATAATGAACCTGATGGAAACAGCAGTTGCATCCATTATTCACTCCGTCTCTGGTTACTTGCCATCATTTTTCTGGTTCGCTCCTAAACATTCTACCACACAACCTTTTTCCCCAAACACCAAGGATGAGAGCGGAATGGACTCTGTACATGGATCGACACACAAAATTGCAAAAAAACGTGGCCATCTCGTCCTAACTCCAACAACTCCAACACAAGAGGACAAGCAGAGTTTTAAATACCAGAGCAGACAGAGTCCCAGAGCACAAGGTAGCCAATGTAAGGACCTGCAACGCACATTTCCTCCTCAGACTTGAATCAAAGCCACCACACTGGCTCAGAAAGTGTACTACTGCTTTAAAATTGTAGGTCTGTACTGTTTCAAGGCAGCAAGGTTCCTGAGAACAAACACTCCCTTTTCCATAACTATTGTGGGGAGTGTTCTTTCACTGCCTGCAAAGTTTTTTCCTGAAAGGACACGTTCTACTGATAGTGGTAACACAACCAGCATGATTCAGGGCGGGCTGACAACACCGACCCAAGCGTAACCGAGCCTCTTTGAAGATCGAGGCCAGACCAGCATGGGGCATCAAACATACATAAGACCGCCGTTCCATATTCAAGTCCTACAGGTTCTGGTTACCTTATGATGGAGCAGAAAGCACATTTCATACCTCTCCATACTACACCAGAATCGCACACACACAACCAGACTCACACACACACACACTCTCTCTCAAAGACAACGCACAGCACGAAAACGCATGCCCATACACTCTCACGCTTCGTATCAAGTCGCTCAGATCAGCCTCTGGTTGAATTTTTATGCTTGCACGGCAACAAGCTGGACACAAACGAATCTGTACACACACACACAGAACACGGTGCCTACGTCTTGCGAGCTTTTGTACGGCACACCATGCGCAAGGAGGACAGAGAGAAGTAGCACATCCTCAGTCAAAATAAACATACACAAATACACATGTGCAAAGCACCCGCACTTTTGCACGAATGACATACTACTTCTTTACCGCCACTCGCCCATCTCAGCGACCTCCAGACAGTTCATGTCTGCGCGTGCCATTAGAGGTGCAGATGTGTGACCGAGGTGTGTGTGTGTGTGTGTGTGTGTGTGTGCGCGTGTGTGTGAGTACTCTATCCAGAGCAAGTTTCAGATAACTATTTCCTGGTTGCAACGACGCACCGCCCACGACGGTGCTTTGCGACGCGGAAAGCCTGAATGGGTTTAGCTCAAAATAACTGAGACCGTACCAGACATGCCTTTAGAAGCAGTACTTGATACAAAGGTGTGTGTGTGTACGTGTATGTGTGTATGTGTATGTGTGTGTTATGTGTGTGTGTACGTGTATGTGTGTGTGCATGCGCACTTCAGACCAATGTACCAGCACCTAACCACACAGCTCTCCTCCTCCTCATTTATTTGAGGGCGTAATCACACCGCCCGGTTTTTTGCAGTGACTTTCTTGCTAGTCTACAACACAGGTAAGCAGCTGCCCAATAATTGGTCCCCCCTTTTTAAACTAGCCCCCAACCCTCAAAACGCGGCCACGATTTAATTTAGTGGTGAGGGATTTGTATGATGGCAGCTTATGCGCCTGCCCTAAATTATGCTGAGTGAGTTTACGCTACCAGCACGTTTTTTTGGATGTTCTTTGTTCCGCTAGCTTTGGGTGCCTACCTTTCTGCCACCTCCAGGCAATTGAGGTCTGCAGGGAGGGGCCAGACATAGGCGAGCACGAATGACACGTCTTATTGTTGCATGTGTGTGTGTGTGTTTGTGTGTGTGTTTGTGTGTGTATGCGGCTTAAGCTGCTCACGTGCTTATTGTTTCTGTTTGTGTACAGGCAATTGAGGTCTGCAGGGAGGGGCCAGGCACAGGCGAGCATGAATGACACGTTTCATTGTTGCGTGTGTGTGTGTGTGTGTGTGTGTGTGTATGAGAGAGTATGTGTGTGTATGTGTGTGTGTGTGTTTGTGTGTGTGTTTGTGTGTGTGTTTGCGGCTCAAGCTACTCGTGTGTGTGTGTTTGTGTGTGTGTGTTTGCAGCTAAGCTACTCACGTGAACTTTTGTTTTGTTTTTGTAACGATAAAAAATAGGTCTTCAGTGGAGCAGCTGGTTGTAGCTGGCATAGCTCAAAGGCCCTGAACTTATTGTGGCAGCCCTAAATTTATCGTGCCGTAGAAGGCCTCCATGCACATTAGAAGGGTTGGCCAGCATATATAAATATATACGGTGTATATACAATTTTTTTGGCAGGGAAATTACCAAATATACGGTCATATGCGGTGTAAATATACGGTTCTGGCCAACCCTACATATAAGGTCAGAGCCCGGGAGGGAGCCAGCTGTGCACGCTCACTTGTCTTTGTTTAAGGTTACCGATGTAGGTCATGGTGCTTCCTCACTAGAAGCAGACAAAAGCAGTACAGTGCACTTGCTTGCTTGCTGCACTACTCGCTGTGACGGGTCCACTCACACCCACACCCACACCCACACCCACCCACGCACACAAACACACACAAACAAATACACACACGCACACACACACACCTGGGTCCCTGAAAAACACAGCAGGCCTGCCGCTCATGCTGGTCGTGAACTTCACGCCCCCTGACTCCAAGCGGGCGATGAGGGGCTTCACGTCAGACACCCCCACACAAAAGTGACGGTCACGTCCGCCGTGCTGCAGGTGTGTGTGTGTGTTGTGTGTTGTGTGTGTGTGTGTGTGTAGGGTGGGCGTGGATGCATGGGTTTGGAAGCAAACCACGAAGGGCCTTTGACATTGACTATTTAGAATTCAGATGGCACACAGGAGTCACGTTTGCCGTGCTGCAGGTATGTGTGTGTGTGTGTGTGTGTGTGTGTGCAGGGTGGGTGTGAAAGCATGAGCTTGGATGCAAATTACACAGGGCTTGTGTTTTTTTAAGTCGGCACACCCAGATGAGGGCTTGTTTTTTTTTAATTTGGCACACCAGATGAGGGCTTGTGTACTTTATATTGGCACACCACATGGGGGCTTGTGTCATTTTAAGTCGGCACATCAGATGAGGGCTTGTGTTTTTATAAGTCGACACACCAGATGACGACGAGGCACACAGGAGGCACTTTTGTCCATGGTTTGCATCGTATCAAGATGATTTTGATCGTATCAATTTTGTCCATGATTTGCATCGTATCAATTTTGTCCATGACTTGCATCGTCAAATTTTGTCCATGGTTTGCATCGTATCAATTTTGTCCATGATTTGCATCGTATCAAGATGATTTGATCGATGTTGTCCACGCTCACGCTTCAGCGAGGGCATGGACGAAATCGTCCATGCCCTTGCTGAAGCGTGAGCATGGAAGCAAACGTTTACAAATGCGGACCACGAAAGGCAATTGCATTTGGCCACAAGGCAGGTCGAGAAAATCAGAACGTGCGTCCGTTCTTAACCCAGAGGGGGTACACACACATATACTCACGCAAAATTGATTCATACTGAACACCCCCACCCCCACCCCCACCCCCCTACACACAAACACACATACACATCTGGCATGTTGTCTTAGGGGTCAGGGTCTAGCAACTCCAGGAGGTGGATCATCTCACACCCTCACAAACTCACAGAATCACACACACTGGCACACACACATCTGGCCTGTTGCTTTTGGGGTCAGGGTCTGGCAACTCATTGAGGTGGATCTTCTCAGACGCACCCTCACAAACTCACACACCTCTGGCCTGTTGTCTTTGGGGTCAGGGTCTGGCTGGCAACTCCAGGAGGTGGATCTTCTCAGACGCACCCTCACAAACTCACAAACACATACTACACACCTCTGGCCTGTTGTCTTTGGGGTCAGGGTCTGGCAACTCCATGAGGTGGATCATCTCAGGGCCGATCCACAGCCACGCCCCTCTGTATGGTAGCTTATGGTGCGGGCGGTCAGGGTTTTCCTCCAGGCCTGCAAATGAACAACAGCAAGGGGTTTGACAGCAGGGAGGTGTGTGGGGTTTGATAGCAGGGAGGTGTGTGGGTTTTGACAGAAGGGAGGGGTGTGGGGTTTGACAGCAGGGAGGTGTGTGGGGTTTGATAGCAGGGAGGTGTGTGGGTTTTGACAGCAGGGAGGTGTGAGTTTTGATAGCAGGGAGGTGTGTGGGTTTTGACAGCAGGGAGGTGTGTGGGTTTTGACAGCAGGGAGGTGTGTGGGTTTTGATAGTAGGGAGGTGCGAGGGCTTTGATATCAGGGAGGGGTGCAGAAGGGGCAATCTAGGGTCACGCCCCTATCAGTGTGTAAACTTGAGGTGGGAGCGGACAGGGATCTCCTTCAGGCCTATAACACAAAGAGACTTTAAGCTGAAAAAGTACTACCACTGACGATGAGCTGACAAATCAATGACAAAAAACTCCAGGACTGCAATTGAATAAGTAGTAGAGGGCTTGATATATTGGGCCAACCACGTGGTTATGTGGCTATCTGTATTCCTTAAACTCGTTGTTGCAATCAGGCCGTCCCCACTGGTGACTGACGCGTGCGCGAGCATCGTGCAGAGTGTTTTTGCACCAAACTATGTGCATATGTGAATGATCTGGTGTGCCATTTGCCTTGGAGACAAACACCACACACACACACACACAAACAAACACACACAAGCTCGAGCACGTGCTCACCAAGCAAATCTTGGTAGAACTTGAGGGACTCCTCTAGATTCTCGCATAAAAGACCCACGTGGTGCACGCCCTGGAACTTCACACGGCCTGTACATGTGCGTGAATGTGTGTGTGTGTGTGTGTGTGTGTGTGTGTGTGTGTGTGTGTGTGTGTGTTTGCGTGTGTGTGTGTGTGTGTGTGTGTGTTTTTGCGTGTGTGTGTGTGTGTGTGTGTGTGTGTGTGTGTGTGTGTGTGTGTGTGTGTGTGTGTGTGTGTGTGTGTGTGTGTGTGTGTGTTTGTGAAAGAGAGATATAA
>Ga0307968_1001524_pt1 | contig 18973 bp, 14 predicted proteins | sample OrgLakmetagen650_FD_201834 | JGI IMG/M metagenome (GOLD analysis project Ga0307968, IMG submission 201834) | Saline water microbial communities from Organic Lake, Antarctica - #650 | ecosystem: Environmental > Aquatic > Non-marine Saline and Alkaline > Saline | place: Antarctica: Organic Lake...
TCACATTTATCACAAATGCTAGAACCACCATGCCATTTGCAAGACTCCACTCTCAAATGGTGTGCACGCAATCTGAACCTGCTGAAATTCCTCAACACATGTTTGTCCAGATCCTTGTACAAGTAGTCGGTGCAAGCGCTGTCCGGGATCCTTCTTTCTCACAAGGCCAAGAAGCGAATATGAAGAGCCAATATAGGCTTGCACCACACTCCAAGGATTTACCCTTACTCTGCGTCACTGAGGTCTGAAGCAACCTGAACGCTCGATTGAAAGCTTGCACCTGTTGCGACCTGAACAACATTACTTTTCATTCAATAATTGACAGGTTGCAAGTTGCAAGTGGAGCACTAGTTGATGCAAAAGCAAGGCAGTATATGCTAATTGTGCACGCACACAACAAATTAGGTGGTTAGCCATCAGTCTTGACTGCATGGTTCTTAGGGTCCCCAAACGCAGCGCCACTATTTGCAATAATCTGACATCACTAACATTGGTAACATCGGTCTGAATGTTTCATAGCAATCCTGTTTGGACCTTTCTCGCTCTATAATTTACAGGTACCCACATGAAGACAACATTGCTGCTAAGACAAAGCCTCCTGCTGATCCAGACAAATTACAATGATTTTAATTAAATGGGAGAGGGAGGAAGGAACCGAGAGCCATTATCAAAAAGAGTTACATTTCCAGATTTCACAGCTCGTGTTTGTTGCAAGAGGCATACAGATTTACAAAAAGCCTTGATCAAGAAGGCAGTACGACTGCTAGCATAGTTTTTAAAAGGAATTAGTTCAGAGGCATTCCAGTAAAAAGTCAACCCTTAGCAGGTTGCCATATCCCTCTCTCTTTCTATCTTTTATAAAGGTTAACAAAGGCTACTACTGCAGCGCTGCCACACAGCTCTAAGCCTTTCAACCTCCATTATTTTATACTTCCTTTCTGTCTTCTGTCTTTTGTCGCATTCCATTCATCTACTCACGTTTATAGCCAAAGTACCAGTGCACTAACTCTCAATATGACCCCTCTGAGACAAATACATCACAGATGATTCCCCCTCTTTATAAATTTAATGCGCTCGGTTGGTCTGGCAGAAGCTTGATTGGTTTTTCTGGATTTATTCAGTGCTGCAATATCGTCGTGCCTTTTTTCCCTTTTCAAGATTTTTTGTAGGTGCTAAAAGTCTGGTGCTACAAAAATAACTCACAATTTTTAAATGTTTCACATACGCAGCCTAGCAGTTATTGCGCGTTTTTGACTGATGGCTCACTCTGTAGACTCTGTAAGTCTTTTTTGGTAGGTGCTGCAAGTCTGGTGCTACAACAACAATTTTCACAACCTTTACAATGTTTTGCATGCAAAGCCTGGCAGTCGCACGTTTGACTGGCTGATGGCTTGATCTGTAAACTCAATATGACTCCTCAGAGACCTGTCCACTTTTCATAACCACAAACTACATTCAAGATCATTATGAACGCACATTGTTACAATCTGGAATTAAGCACAGCCAGTGGCACGAGCTTAGTGTAGTACAGTACTAGAAACATTGAAGGAGGAAGGCACATACTGCCACCATTAAAGCACGTAGGATGTAAGACAAGCATGTTGGCTTTCCGCAATTACGTGCTTCATCCTCTCTTCTTAGTCTGTGCCTGTTTACGAATAGAAAATCCTGCCAACATGCAAACCCGAGCATCCTGCACAGCCGGTAATGGAATGCTGCCGAAATAATATATGCTATGGATGGCTAAGCCTCTGAACTGGCACTGCGTTTTGCATAAACCTTGAACCCTTGGTACTCAATCAAACACGTCAGGACGTTGTACCCTCCTTTCAGCCTGCACTGATAGACAAAAATCAGTGCTACGCTACCGCTCTTAGGTTCCCCATGATATTGCCTTGCTTCAGCAACGCCACGCGCAGATAGCACGGCAAAAACACGGCGGACATTGCAATTTGATCCAAAGCTTGAGCTACAGCTAAGAGCTTGATTGCAGCAGCCACTGCCTTCATTCTTGCATTGCACCGTTGGCCTGGCGCTCCTCTGCAGCCACACGCAGCTTGTCCTTCTCCTTGGTGAGCGACTTGGGGGCCTTGACCAGATGGATCTCCTTCTCCAGCTGCACCTTGTCTGCCATTTGCCTCTCGCCCTTGGTGCGCTGCAGGTGATTGGCGGACATGTGTGTGTATGTAAGTATGTGTGTGTGTATGTGCATGTGTGTATGTGCGTGTGTATGTGTGTGTGTGTGTGTGTGTGCGTGCGTGCATGTGTGTACGCGTTCGTGCGAGTGCGTGCACGAACAAGTTCAAGCTTACAAAAGATGCGCAAGGCATGTAACAAGCATGACACTAGCAGAGAAAGGCGCTTGAAAGAGTCGGTATGTATTGCATGCCGCGGGGTGCACATGAAGTAGTTGAAGCTGCAGGCAGGGGAGTACTGAGCAGCAACATGCATGAATGTTGGTGACTTAGGTAACAACGACAGCCTTTTCTAGGATAAACGTGGCATACTTGTATGTGTGAACTACCTGGCAGCAAGTATGATAGAGGCACTACTAGAAACAAGCAGTGGTACTTATAAACGTAGTGTCGTCCACACACCTGCATGCGGGTCTCGTAGAAGCGTTCTTGGCGGCGTGTGCGGATGTCGTCCACACGCTGCATGGCCTTGAGGGTCTTGGAAACCACCTGGGAAGTTGTGTGTTTGTGTGCAGGCATATGTGTGTGTGTGTGTTATGCACAAACGCGCAAAGAGTGTCGTGCGTGTACACCTGTGACACCTGCCGCACTTTTAGAACGAGTAGGACAATTGACCCACTGACGTGAGTTTGCAAAGCAAGCTGGCAGCCTTAGCTGATTGCCCTCGTTTTGTGTGCACTTACCATGCTGTGTTTTGTCTGTATGATTGCGCACAACCGCACCATGATACAATCATGAATTGGCCACCAATGAAAACTACAGCTGTCATTGCTGTAAATCTAAACATATATAAGCCACCATCCAGTCACTGCCTGCCTCTCTACACAACATACTCTTCAGTGTGCCAGGCACATCCACCGCAACCATACGCTGGTCAAAATATTGCACGTACTTCTCCATTCATGTCCACCACTTGCAGTGGTGTTCTGGCCTGTTGCAGTGCTGTCTGCAACCCTTAGTCCCTTTTGTACTTGGTTTGTCTTGAGATTTACCTCGTTCTCATTGGGCAGGTTGAGCAGCCATCCCAGGTTGAATGCCTTCGTAATTCAAATTAAACTGCAACCCTACAACACTGCCGCTTGCCTCTCACGCCCCTCTCTCACCTCACGGTCATACTTCTCAGGCCTGTTGCGTCGTCGCTCCAAGTCAAAGGTGGCGTCCTCAACAAGCTCTTTGCCTGCCAGCTTGCGGTAGGCTGCGTGCACCGAGCAAGGGGGGCCGACAAAAGGACGTCTGTACTTAAGACAAGCATTAGTAGCTAGGGGGCGGAGGAACAAGGCAATCAAGGAGACGCACAGACGAAAAAGAGAGGAAAGCAGAGTTTGCAGGAATACCAGCTTATAAACAGCATGTATGCATAACCATCTAGCAGCACACACAATGCTTGAGGCAACAAGACTCGCTGTATATGCGCATTGCACGGCCTGTACGTTTCCAATAATGGGCACCCACGCACGAAGGCAGCCACCGAGCACAATGTGCACGTTTCCAATAATGGGCACCCAAGCACGTCAGGCACGCAACTGGCAGGCACCCAGCCAGAGTCACAACACTCTCAGCCTAGTGTACTCACCCTTTGTCCAGCGGACCTTTCTGGGGTTACGCTTCATCTTGAAGTTCTTGTGGCACTTGGAGCGGCAGAACTTGAAGACTGAGGCATCATTACGAACAAAGGTGATGCCGTGGCCGGGGTACACAGAGCTGCGGTTAGGGTCGGGCACACAGCGTTGTGGGTATGAGGCAAGGGCATGGTGCGTTGTGGCTATAAGGCAGGGTTATTAGGCAGGGGCATAGTGTGGGAGCGGGCTGGGTAATAGGGGGGGCACGCAGAGTTGTTTTGGGTCAGGGGGTAGGAGATATGTAGCAAACTGTGATCGTTCGTAACAACAACCAATTCAAAATCCTGTAAAAATAGGTGGCCCAGATGGCAGGGCTGTGGTTTGTAAGAGACAGATACGACGATGCAAAAATTGGACGATGCGGACAAGTTGTGGCCGAAAGGGAGTACAGATAAATGCTGTGGAGGTGTGGAAGAGAGGGCAGCTTCTAGAAATAAGATGAAAAGGGCGTGGAATTTGGACGGTACTTGTATAATAGGAAGGGCATGTAAAAAGGGGTTAGCAAGCACAGCATGTGGCCCAGGTCTAATCCTTTTCATGGGAATCTGTAAATAACGAGAGCTAAGGCCTTTCTAAGCGCTTCACATGGGAGCCAACAAAACTTGTGGAAACAATCCTGCATCTGCAGACCAGGTGAAGGCCTTAGCTATTTGCAACAGCTACACGTATGCAATCTTACATTGGAAGTGCCGGCTAAGGTGATGTTTTCCTAGCTCACTCAACTCAGCAGACAGAGAGCAACGACAGGCTCAAGGTCTTGGCACAACGTTTGAGACTTATTCACAGGAAGATCATCAAAAGCATGATTCAAGTTTGTGTGCCAGCCCCCCTCCTCCCCTTCTCTACTCCTCAGACTCACCTACTGCAGAACCAGCACTTGTCCACACGCATTGTTAACTAGTTAGTTCTGCTCCTCTTTGTAGGCCTGCAGTGTGAGAGGGGGTGCGCATGCTGCCTACTGGTGCGATGTTGCTTGACGAGAAGGCATGTTATCGTGAAGTATGCGAGTATGTGTATTTGTATGTACATCTTTACTTTGGGTGCATGTGCGTGTCTTGTTTGTCAATGTGTGTGTGTGAGTGTGCATGTGCGCGCATGTGGGCGAGCTTGTGCGCGTTGTTTTGTGTATATGCACGTGCGAGTGTGGGGATGTGGGGGACGGGGGGTTCAAGCGATTGCGTGCAATGTGCGCATGAGTGTGCGTTTAAGTGTGCATGTATGTGTGTATATGTGTGCATGGAAATATGTGTGCACGTGTGTATGTGATTATGCATACGAGTGCATGCATGCGTTAACGCGCGAGGGTGCATGTACGTGCTCATGTGCATGTGTACGTGCGCTAGCACATTTGTGTGTGTGTGTGTGTGTGTGTGCGTATGTGTGTGTGTGTGCGTGTGTGCATGTGCGTATGTGTGCACATGTGTGAGTGCTTGCGCGTGCGTGTGCACGCATGTGTGCATGTGTGTGTATGTGTGTGTGTGTGCATGTGTATGTGTGTGTGTGTGTGAATGTGTGTGTGTGTGCGTGCATGTGTGTGTGTGTGTGTGTGTGTGTGTGTGTGTGTGTGTGTTTGGCGGCAGCGTCTCGCACCTTCTGCTCGCCGGCTGGGAGACTTAAGTCACGCGGAGGCACACCCAAATGAACGGGGGAATGCTCACGTAACTTTAGTTTCTCCCCGCCGCGTCTACGCCGGTTGAGTGCCGAAACAACAATTCTTTTCCCCGATCCTGCTGGTAATTACAATTATTTATTTCTTAGGTTTTTTGATTTGTGGCAGTATGAATGTACGAATGTTCTTTTGCCGTCATGCAAATGTAAGTCGATGGAATTGAACGCTGCAGCTTCGTATACACGGATCCACCCCTTTACGACACTTGCGTTCTTACAATTGGTGTGGAACTTCTGTGAAAACAGCTAGTCTGGCACGCACAAGAGTGGCCTTTAACACTGAATTAATTTACATCGTTTTGTATCCATTTGTGTTTAGCATTTTAATAAACATCAACAGTCTAGTTTTTGACCCAGTCAAGCTTGAGTACAAGCAAGCAATGATGAAATCAGCTGTGTTGCATTGCAACGTGGCTAGAGCTAGGAAGCCCGACAGTGAGATCATGTGCAGTAGCAGGCACTCCCAGTAACAAAGGAAAGGATATCAGGTACCCACATGAAACCAACCTGAAAAAAGAACGTTTTTCTAGCAGTACGAAGTCACGGCTGGCCAGACCATGGCGTGGACAAGCTTAGCAGTGGAAAAATAAGCTGAGCAGCACGACAGGCGTCTTGGGGAAACACAAGTAGAGCTGATGAGGAAAAAAGCAGGAGACGAGGAGCTGAGGGAGTCTTTGGCATTGCAGGCAAGTCTTTGTCAGGAGTCTTGGCGTGTAATGCTTCACGTGGCACTTACACAAGGTAGAAAAGAGGGTTTCACGACGTGTCAGGGTCAAAACGCCATCGTGCATGGTTGCTGGGGATGATGATTCTGACACAGCCCTAATCCTGCCCCTTTTCCTTTCACAAGGTTGCAAAAGTAGGCGGGCTTTGCAATTGAGCTGCATTGCCTGCTTCATCATAGATAGATTCACTGGTTTCCTCTGCTCTTTAGTTTCCCCTACTTCTCATGACGTGCATATGTATATTTCTAACTTTGCTCTGCTTGTGTGATTAATCTGTGTTTATATCATTTTTGGTTTTAAACATTGGTGTTTAACGTTTAAGCGTCCGATCAGACGCATGTGTTGGCAACACACAATTTCCATATTCTTTATTATTTCTACGACGAGCAGCAGCACTGAAACGAAATGACATCTGACTCTTCAGACACGAGATGTGACTTGTGCGGTCAATCATGCACCGAGACACAGTCGAATTTGCTGGCATGCACGTACAAAAACTGCGAGGGCGGGATGTATCACCAAGAATGCCTGGAGAAGTTCCTCAAGAGCAACAGGCTCGAAAAGATGAGTAGGACACCCCTTGCATCTGTTTGTCAGGATTTCTGCAAACAAAGGAACAAAAACTCGCCCGAGAGAGATGAACAGGAATTATTACTATCGTGGTGCAATTTGCCAGTCCATAACAAGCGTTGTGGGAGTGAAGTCGATGCCGACCTGCATGGAAAAAGAGTTGTAATACACACCAGTCACAACCAATTGTTTTCCCAGGATCATGTTCCCCTTTCTTTACGTGATCAACCACCTTAGTTCCCTCGCACCTTTTCAAGGGGATCTCCGAGTTTCAAAAGTATTTGATCACTCAGGCTTTTGGGTCCATTCCACCGATCCTGGAAATACCAGTTCAGTACCGATTGAATAGCAATTTCTCATTAAACTAGGGTTCAAACGCTGCCCTAAAAACTGAATTACAAGCTTACCTGGTAGAAGTAAGTGTCGGCAACGCCTGTGTAACCCTTGGCTTCAAGAAGAATGCTTATCATTACTGGCACTGTAATGAGATGAAGTACAAAGTAAAATGAATGGGTGTATAAAGTGGTAGGCATTCTAAGTGCAAATCATGTACAATAACAAAGGCAAGCCGTAATAATCAAGACGACAGCACTTATTTCCGCATCAGTTCCCCAACTTCAATTAATAGAGTCGTGAGTCATAAGCATGCTGCATTCTTTTTTAACTTTTAAACCTAATCAAAGTTCCAGAAACATGTGCCTTGCCTGTGTTGGGCCAAAACGCCTCCTCTTCAGACCTCAGAGCTATAGATCCCTCCAAGTCAGCCGGCTGAAATATCTTTATCTGGGGGGCAGCCATTACAAACCAAGAAACATAACTCAGTCTCTAGTGCACTAAGCGTCAAGGTATTGCCAGTCTTGAGGTTTGAGTGAGCAAAATAATTCAATACTTCCACCAGCTTCCACAGCAATTATTGCCTGTTACAGTACTTGAGGATCAGTCTTGACTTGGCAGTTTCATCCCTCATACGGTATGATCATACCTGAAAGCCAAAACCTGGGGGTGCTGGGTCGTCTGGAAATGGAGGTCGCCCTTCCTGTATCGATTCATCAAGCCTCTCCATCCAATCCTACAAAAGCTCAAATATTCATTTCCTTGTAAACGTATCCAGCACAAAAGGGTTCAGTGGACTGGGTAAAAACGTACCATCAAGAAAGACATTAAATTACATCATTTTTGGTGGTCTCATATGGGGTATGGGGTGCCTGGTGCAGGCACCTGCACGGCTTCCTAACCTCACTGTTACAACTGTGACACATAAAACCAGCAGAGCTCTATCCCTCGAGGTCTCTCACCTGTGGCCATGTCCCAGGTTGCTCGTCCCAAATAATTTGGTACCTGTGCAAAGAGAAGAAGAAGATGTGGGGAGCAGCCCGCTATGTGCTTGTTGTGACAGCGCGGCTCTACAGCTGGGGAAGTGCTTCCCCTCCTGGACCCCAAGGTCTCATCGGAAGCAGTCTGCCCTGTGCCTGTTGTGAAAGTGCGGCTCTACGTGGCTGAGTGATTGGACATATAGGTACCAACAGCCCTTTAACAGTGGCCTACTTCAAATAAGGCAGCAGTTGTTCCCGCGATAATGGCAACACCCTTGATTCTGGCAAATCTCCCCAACCATTCACTGGCTTGACCTGAAAGCTGTGTCAGATACCTGATATTATTCTTTACATGCCTACACAGAAAGCTGGATGAAACATCTAGTAGGTAGTTTGCAATCCCCTAACCTGAGAAATCAAAAGTACTGCTCTGGTCTAGGATCTACCTACACAGGTAGCCGTTTTCCTGCAGGCGGTCAAGCAGTGCCTGCAAAGCTGCATAAACATCTACTTCAGGGATCAATGCACCTGGGATGCCTGTGCAGTAAAAAATGGAAATAAGCAGACAATAACTGCTTAAAGCGTGTTGGGAGTGATGCGTAAGGTGCAAACGGCATAGGGACGCTTTGTCCATGGTTCCATGCTTGGTGCACATCAATAATTGCTCTTCTTCCTGCTTACCTGTTATTGCAGGGGCGTCAGGCCAAACGTGAGCCAGGTACGCAGATGCAAAGTTGCGTGAAATTCCTATTTGCGCAGCTTCCTCTTTCACGTGAGCAGCAATGACCTGTCAAGTAAAAATAAATGCACTCTTGTAAACATGACCACCAGTCTCTTACAAAGCATATTTTGCTGCTTTGCTGCTAGTCAAAAATTTAAACAAGCACTAAAAATTTGCAAAATCTGCAACACCTTCCAACTTAAGTAGTAAACTATGTTGTAGATTTTGCGTTGTGCTCCCTCCGGGCCCAGCTTCAAATCTGTAGGTGACCAATGAAAGACGGGTTCAATAAAAAAATGGAATGATTTTGTTACTTCAAGCGTCACCTTTTCTTTGCATCCCCTTATCTATTTCCTGGTTTTGTTCAAAAGGCCGTGCACAAAGCAACTCCCAATAAAGCGGAGGGACAAGTGTACACACTGCATTCATCATGGAATAAAATACCCTCTAACAATTATTCACTGCTGGAATAGGATACCAGAAAGGGCAACCTTCCCAGTTGCTAGCTCATGATAAATTGTAGTTTATGAAAGTACGTGAGCACATAGTACCCCCACTGGCATCCTTTCTTATTCTGACTGCATGCTGCTATGGTCATGAATCTTGAATGTACTTATCCAAATCCTCTCCAAACACAAAAGTGGTCAGAAGGCGTTTGGGCATGTGCATAAAAATAAAAACAGAGAATCATACAAATAACCAAGCCGTTACAGACAAACCCCGTATGTTGGCTATGAACATAGACTGAACATAGATTGGACGAGAACAATGAGTCCATTCTATCCCAGCGAGATACGGATTGCGAAGCGCTCACTTATACCCCCTGCTGACAAGCAACGGCTGAATGAGCATGACCTACCTGAAAGTGAAGGGCGTTGAGTGCCCGCTTTAGCAGGGCCAAAATCAATGTATTTCAGTTCACGTTTACTGAGTCTTTCCAGTTCCGCATAGAAATCAGTGCCGGCCATCTCCTACACTGACAGCGAAGGTGTGAGCTAATTAATGCACACCCATCATGGTCGGAATAGAATTATGCATCACGCACTGGGCAGCTCTTTATTGCTTGTGCCAAAGCCGTCGTCAGCGCCACGACAGCTGTGCCAGAGACTTCTGGACAAATAGGCTGAGCAGCACGACAGGCATCTTGGGGAAACACAAGCAGAGCTGGTGGAAGGGAGCAGGAGACGAGGAGCTGAGGGAGTCTTTGGCATTGCAGGCAAGTCTTTGGCAGGAGTCTTGGCGTGTAATGCTTCACGTGGCACTTACACAAGGTAGAAAAGAGGGTTTCACGACGTGTCAGGGTCAAAACGCCATCGTGCATGGTTGCTGGGGATGATGATTCTGACACAGCCCTAATCCTGCCCCTTTTCCTTTCACAAGGTTGCAAAAGTAGGCGGGCTTTGCAATTGAGCTGCATTGCCTGCTTCATCATAGATAGATTCACTGGTTTCCTCTGCTCTTTAGTTTCCCCTACTTCTCATGACGTGCATATGTATATTTCTAACTTTGCTCTGCTTGTGTGATTAATCTGTGTTTATATCATTTTTGGTTTTAAACATTGGTGTTTAACGTTTAAGCGTCCGATCAGACGCATGTGTTGGCAACACACAATTTCCATATTCTTTATTATTTCTACGACGAGCAGCAGCACTGAAACGAAATGACATCTGACTCTTCAGACACGAGATGTGACTTGTGCGGTCAATCATGCACCGAGACACAGTCGAATTTGCTGGCATGCACGTACAAAAACTGCGAGGGCGGGATGTATCACCAAGAATGCCTGGAGAAGTTCCTCAAGAGCAACAGGCTCGAAAAGGTGAGTAGGACACCCCCTGCATCTGTCAGGCCTGCCATCCTGATCCTGAAACAGACTACAGGCTGCCTGATGGGCTTCAACTCATCAATAGTTTTGTTCCGAGGTGTGCCTCCTCCCCTCCCGCGTGTTTTTCTGCCTGCAGAACCGCAAAACCGGCTTCAAATGTCCTCGAGGTTGCGGCAAGGGCACTTTATTTCCGGAGCCATGTCCAGGCCGGGTAAGAACGCGCAGCTGCATGCAAGCCAGGCCGACCTCTTTTTTTCCCACACAGCAGGAGCACAATGGGCAGCACTCCCCAGGAGCAAACCCCACCTCCTTCCCCCCCACCTGCAGATTGACAAGTCACACCCCATATATCCAAGGAATGAAGAAAAGGTTAAGAAACGTCAGGTAAGGGAACAGGTGTTCAGGTCTGCGCGCACACGTTTCGTTTGAAATTTAAGTAACCAATCCCACGCAGCTGCTTCCGGGTGCACTTGTCTTTGGCTAGGCTGAGAGCAGGTGTTTGAAAGTTTCGCAAAAGGCTGGTGCCTGTGTGCACTCGCAGCAAGCGGTGGTGGAGCAGCCTGTTGCAAAGCCCACCAAGGTCGACAAGGCCGCAGAGAAGGCTGCAGCGAAAGCAGCAGCTGCAGCCAAGGCAAAAGCGGATGGAGCTAAAGCTGAAGCTGCTGCAGCCAATGGGGATGGAGGGTGAGTGAGTGTGCCTGTAGTTGCAATGATTGATTGGCTGGTGCCTGTCAAAAGGCGCTGTGAAGCATTACTGGCTACTAACCCTGTGCATTGGATCCTCTTCCTAATATACTCGGAAAGGGGCACGTGAAGATGTATTTTGCTCGCTGCTTTCGTTGTTGTTTATGGTTTGTGGTCACATCCACTGTTCTGAGAGCAATTGCTGTGTTCTGCGCCATGCAGTAGTACTATTGAAACATTATTCATGGAATGGCTTGCTCCCCTTGATGCTAACAATCATATGCGCATGTGCATGTGCCTATGAATGCATGCTTTTTGAGGTGCCATGCTTTTCATCCCTAAGCTAGCTAACTTTCGTGCAGTTTCCACGTCTACTTCAACCAGCTAGTGCAGGAAGTCACTTGTTACATTATACTGCCAGCAGGTCAGGCAAATCTGGCAAGAACACCGTGCTACAGCCCATTGGCAAGGCCCACAAAGACAAGCAGCAGCAGATACCCCTCCAAGAGCAGCTGGCTCTTGCAAAGGCTGCAGCACGCAAGGAGATGGGTCTTGCACCCTCCCAGCACCCCTTGACGGTAAAGGAGTGCACTGCAATACGCATCTTATGTTAGGACTTAAAGCACACCGTTCACACCACACATACAGGCACGGCCATGCAAGACGCACACACACACACATATGCATACACACACACGCACACACACACACACAAACACACACACATGCACATAGATGTCTTCATGTACACGAGCACACTCACGCACATGCACATGCACATTCACATGCACATGTAAGCAAATACACAGGCACGTATAGGCATACTCACACACGCATATAAACACACAGGACACTGCCTCCAGTAGAGACAGCACCAGCACAGCACGCACCGGAAGCAAAACTGCGGTGCCTGTGAGCGCCTGGGGCAAGTCAAGTGGCCCCTCTACAGCAGCAGCCTCTGCACCAGGTGCAGCATTCTTGATGGAAGTTTAGGATGCGATTGAGAGGGATGTGATTTTTCTTGACCGAATTCCGGCCTGGCGCTTTCTCTTGATGCAGACAAATGTGTGAGTGCGCAGACACACACGTGCGCGCAGGCTTACACGCACATGCACACAACACGCAATACAAAAACACACACACCTGTCTACAGACCTAGAGCCCCCCCCACCTCCCGAACTCCCCACCCTCGGCCAGCTACCGCTGCTGCAACAGCTAATGCAGCAGTCAGACAAACGACGGCCAGGCAAAGCCTCACAGCACCATCCTGCGCCCTCCTACCAGCCACCTCCTCCTCCTCCAGTGCAGCCCCAGCACGCCAATGGCGCCCCCCAATCCCAACCGCAGCTAGACAGTATACAGCAGGTCTGTGCATGCACACACGCTCTATTAAAATTGGACACCTACTCAAGCACGTGCATGTACAAACATGCAGGCACACACACGCACGATACGTACATCACATACTCGTAGGGTTGGCCTGAACCATTCATATATACGGTGTATATACGGTCTTTTAGGCAGGGAAATCACCAAATATATGGTCATATACGGTGTATAGGTATACATACGGTTCTGGCCAAGCCTCATACTTGTAAACACGTGCATGCACGCACGCAACTGAACATGCACACGTGTTTTGTCACAGATGTATGCACACACTCAAACATACACACACATAGCATGTAACACACAACACATTACGCAGTTCCCTCCCGTCTCCGCCGGCACCTCAGCCCCGCGCTTTGTGCCTGTCTCCTCCTATGCCTCCTCAGCATCAGGCGTGTCACAATCAGCGGCAGAACCGCCCGCATCAGCATCACCATCCCCGCAGCCCCTCCCCCAGCTTTACCAGCAGCAATTGCAGCAGCAGCAGCAGCAGCAGCATTCTGAGCTTGGCACAGAGGCATCTGAGCTGTCTTCAGATCTGCTGCCTTCGTTGCCGGATGGGGAGTTGCTGGACTGCTGCGGAGATGCAGGTAGAGCACCTCATTCTGCACCATGTACACCAATACATACAAACATACATACAAACACACACGTGCATAGATCCATGTGTACGCCCCTGGATGCAATCACAGTAATTTACATGTAAGTGACACGTCCAAGGGCACGCGCATGCATGCATGTGCACACATGCACAACACCCACATGCGCGCACACACACACACACGCACACACACATGCGTGCATGTAATACTCACGCACATACACAAACAAAATGTACAACGCAAGCACTGATGCGCACAGCCCCCCTCCCCACCCACCCACACACTCACATACGTGTTGTACCATATGCTTGCACTGAATTTCAATGCTTGCAACCTCCACATACTTACAAAAGAATGCATAAATAATTTGCACACACGTACGTATATACGTTTTGTGCTCTGTTGCCTGTTTGCAGATGTCCAAGCAGCGGCAGCTCTCAAGCTCAGCAAAGCACAGCGCAAAAATCTCAAGCGAGCAGACAAAAAGAAGAAGATACTGCAGTCCACTGGTGAGGCCTGTGGAAAAAGAAAAAAAGAGAGGGGGCTGCAATCCACAGCAAAGTTAGTCCCAATCATCAATCTTTTGTTGTGATAATGAGTGAGCGCGCACAAGGGGGGATCTATCCGCAGCCCATCTGGCGGCTTGGCAGCAGAGACAGCAACACGCCTGCATCTTTTTTACACGCATTATCCTTTTTGCATACATACAAACAAAACGCGTGCTAACAACGTATAAGGTATGCTCACACACTCACTCTCACACACACAAACACACACACACTCTCACACACACACACACACACATACACTCACACGCACACACTCGCATACACTCGCACAGGCCATTTGCCTCTAGATGGCCAGGAAGCCAACACACCCTCAGACACGGCCAGCATGGCTGAATCAGACCTGGACTCTCAAGCCCCTACCGCAGGTATGTGGCCAAAAATACCGTCCCTCCAGGCTCAGTACGTTGTCACCATCAGCAGCCACGAATCAGTAGTACGGACCTCGGGACTGGCGTAGCAAGGCGTGCTCCCTTTGCCTCGATCATGCTGCCTGAGTCGTCACTTTGAGCGCGCGTGCGTGCGTTGGCACGTACACGGACCCCTCTTACAACCCCTCTTACAACCCCTCTTACGCAGCAGTGCCATCACCCCTACCACCAGCGCACCTGCACGGAGCAGCTCTTCTCCTTCGGCACTTGTTAATCCCCCATTTTTCTGATTCCTTCGTTCCCTTTTCAGTCGTTCGTCGTTGCCTGCATTGGCCCGCATCACACTGATGCTGCTTTGTCGTCCTCACACCATTGTTCCATGCTTCTACCGTCATTGTATTGATGGGGCACCTGTGTGAGTGCTTTAAGGACGTGCGCACACTGTAAGTGTTCTAGGGATTATACACTGTGATGGTTATAACGGCCATTCTGTTTATGAGTGTAAATATCTATAAACCGTTAGCTGTTCCAGCTAGTAACCACTTCACCGCTAGCTCTCACTTTTTCTCCCTCCCTCCGCGCAGGTGCCAGCAGTGGGGTTGGAGCAGACGTGGGGAGCTTGCAGCAGCAGCAGCAGCAGCAGCAGCAACAGCAGCACGTAGGGGATTTCTCGGAGGAGTGCATAGAAGCCTTGGTAGCCAACAAAGCTCTCCACACTTACCAGCAGCTTCAACGGTTAGGCTTTCAGCGCTGGCAGGCTGCGAGCGCGCTGCAGTGCTTTGGGCTACAGCTGCAGCTAGGTAAGGGGGGCGGTGTGTGCTGTCCGTGTGCGGAGGGGAGAGAAGGGTCGACGCATTAGTAGTGATGACGCAGCTAGCACTGGGAAAGAAATACAGGAAAACACAATCTTCTTGTCAGTTACACCGTTACCCAGTATAGCCCTCTCCCTTACCTTAAACCTCCTCTTGTCAGTTACACCCTTACCAGTGTAACCCTCTCCCTTACCTTAGACCTCCTCTTGTCAGTTACACCCTTACCAGTACAGCCCTCTCCCTTACCTTAGACCTCCTCTTGTCAGTTACACCCTTACCAGTATAGACCTCTCCCTTGCCTTGTCAGTCACGCCGTTACCCAGTATAGCCCTCTCCCTTTTTTTTGGTGGAAGGCGCCTGGAAAAAAAAAGGGAGAGGGCTACTGGGTAACGGCGTAAGGCACGCAGCAAGCGCAACATTTGTACTGCTCAATACCCCCCTATAGGCTGTAGGTGTAGCAAGATGAGGGGTGGCTGTCCCCATGAACGGCCCACCCCCTTTGCAAGCCAAACAGCCCCAATAAGCCAACTTGGTCCATGACTCTGGTGTGAAATCGAGGATGTGAAATGGAGTCGATAAAGCTCCTGCCAAAATTGCTTGCATGTTACGCTACACAATTTTGAACCAAAACCCACCCAGGCCACCGATTGGCCCCATTTAAATGTTATTATTTTCTTTGCATAGAGGGGCTTGCCGCCCGCCCAAATTTCGACCCGACAAAGGGCTCACTTTTTTTTGTGTTTTCCCTTTTTACACGTCTTCATTGCAATTGCCTGTCTGTGCAACCCTGAAGACCTGTGTCCATGTGTCCAGCCCCTTCTGCACAGATCTGCCAGAACCTACCAAATACATCCTTTGACCTTGCCGTATTTTGCATAAATTCCAGGAAAAGACGCTTCAGTCCTCCAGGCCAAATTCTACATGCGGTGCTTATGCCTTTGTCACTGCCAGAGCTTCCCAAAATCCCTTCAAGTTCGTAACCTCACTGTAAAATATTTGTTCATAACTGCATTAAACTGCATCAAAAAATGGCCGGCCAAAAAATTCCTCCTCGTCGGTCTCCATACAGCCACAGAAAATGACGGCGCATGATAACTGCACAATTCCTGAACGTAATTAAGTAAGAATTGAAACAGTAAATTCCGCATTTGACGCCGTCACAACGTGCCACTTTCCAGCCCTTCTTGTCGTTAAAAGGTCGACCCTCACAGCTCGCCGCGAAAGTGGACACACAGACTTCAAATCTCGCCGTCGAATTTTCTGTCTAAATCTTACGCGGAACGGACGCCTGGCCGCGGAGCTATTAAGGGCCAAAGTGCGCCCAACCGATTCGGTTAACCCCCCCCCAGCACAAATTTCTTCACAGAAATTTGGGTATTGGTCCGCAACTCTGAGAGCAAAAACCAGGCTGAAACTCGCAGCAGATATGGAGCGACAGATTGTTATGTCTTTTTGGCGAAGCCCCAGTCATGGGGCGCAGCCCCTAGGTTTGGTGGATTCCCACCAAAGTTCACACCAGTGTGCGCAGGCCCGCCCAACGCATACCCCGCCCCCAAAACTTGCACAGTGACCCAGACATACAAATCAGGCAGCCCTGCGGTGTCAGAGGGAGGGGAGAGGCAGGGGGTGGTGCTGCTGGGCGCACCCTGGAACGAAAATTTGGAAAGTTGAGACTCAGGGCCTGGCCAGAGCCACGCAGCCAACGTCCAGGTCTGAAACTTGGCAGGCAGGCCAAGCAAACTCGTTTGTCAAGGCATACAAGTTTTGGTGACCAGGGGTGCAGTGAGCAGTGCTGTGGAAAGAAGTGACTCAATGTTTGGTAGCTGGAGGAAGCTGCCCGGCGGAGACCAGCCCATGCACCCCGGACAGCAACTGAAAGCACAGGCGTCATCAGAAAATGTCCCTGAGTGTGCCTGCTGAGTCCAGGGCAGAGGGGACGCGTGGGCGGAAAGTTTGCTGCCCCATCAAGCACACGACTGGGTGCACGGATTTCCATAATTCAAGTTGCAAGGGACTTAAAAATTTATGTTAAATGATGCGATGACGATGGGAGCGTGTTCTGAGGATGCGAGTCTCCATGTTTGACTGACAGATGTGAGCAGGTTGAAGGCAAGCATGCACGCGCACACGCTCACACACACACACACACACACACACACACACGCACGCACACACGCACGCACGCACGCACGCACGCACGCACGCACACACACACATACACACACACACACACACACACACACAAACACGCACACACACACACACACACACACATGTATAAGGCGCACAAAGCACACACAAGTTGCCAGTTCACGGCGCAAAAGGCTTCGCCAACTTTTCAGCATCGCTAGCGATGCTTCCCCCCACTTGTCCCCCTGTGTCCCTTGTGTGAGTGCCTCCCACTCGCCGGCTTTCCCAGTACCCCTGCCCCAAATTCGACATTACAGCATTGTTATTTAACATTTATAATGCTTATATCCTGAAGCAGAGGTCGATCATGGCAACTTTAGAAATACACCTCCTCACTGCCAAAGTGGGTGCAAAATACGCACAGGGCCCCACGCAGCCCCCCAGAATGCCGAATTTCCAGCAAATGCCAACGGTTTAGATATAACATCAAGTATCTTGCATTCGTATGAGGTATAGGGGGCTTTGAATTAGGTGGAGAGCTAAGAGAGACTGGTTGGAGGGGGCTGTTCATGGGGACAGGTTCATGGGGACAGCCAGGTGTCAGGCATAAGCTAGTCATTTGTCAGTACTAGCATGCCGTACGTTTGTGCTGCTTGGATGCTCCTTGGGCTGCGGCTGCAGCTGAGCAAGAAGACAACTGAAAATGTTGATCATTATGAGTGCCACCTTAAGATGGTCAACTTCACATACGTCGTGAATGACCACGCACTAGAAGCTCATTCCCCTTGGAATGTCTGTGTTTATTTGGCTGGCTCTGGCTGGCCATGATGCCATACAATCAGATCTATCAGCAGCGCTGGTGCATGCTGTGGGGTGTTGCTACAGCTAGGCAAGCCTTGGTAAGGCTCAGCTAGTTATTCGCCAACGGCAGCATACATTTGGTAGCTGCTCAATGTCGTGGGCTGCGGGTGAGGTTGATACGTCAGCAGCTTGGGATTCAGAAGAAATGCAGCCAGGAAGGGTTGCATACTGTCTCTATAATATATATAATCAAAGGCTCCTGAACTCTTTTTGTGTCTAGTGCTTTGCGATGAATTTATTACTGCAAACTGCAAACATATAAAAACACACACACTCACACACACAGGAGTGGAGTGGCTGCTCTTACATCTAGGGGATCAACCGCAGCAGCTGGCAGTGGCAGCGGCTGCAGCAGCAGTGCCAATACCTGTGATTGACATTGCCAGTGACTTAAACCACCTACTGGAGGCGCAGAACGTCTTGCGTGCCCCACAGGTACATAGCAGTATATACAGGCAAAGTACTCGAGTTGTGTAAGCACAATGTCCAGACTCAGCACACGCTGCCGTCAAGCCGCTAGCCCCAATCGCTTCCGATCACAATGTTCCTGATTCAAGCCTTGGTGCCTCGTGCTGTGGTTAATCAGTGCAGTGATGTGCTTGCAGCCGTCATGTCGCTTCAGGTCATAATGAGTGAACAGTACCTGAATGCGTGGTGGTGTGTCCAGGACTTGGTGCATTGCGTTGTGATGTCGTGCATGCGTCCATCATGTCGTTAGCCCAATTACTTCAGATCATAATGTGTGAACAGTACCTGAATGCGTGGTGGTGTGTCCAGGACTTGGTGCATTGCGTCGTGATGTCGTGCATGCGTCCATCATGTTGCTAGCCCAATTTCTTTAGATCATAATGTGTGAACAGTACCTGAATGCGTGGTGGTGTGTCCAGGACTTGGTGCATTGCGTCGTGATGTCGTGCATGCG
>Ga0307968_1001525_pt1 | contig 18973 bp, 22 predicted proteins | sample OrgLakmetagen650_FD_201834 | JGI IMG/M metagenome (GOLD analysis project Ga0307968, IMG submission 201834) | Saline water microbial communities from Organic Lake, Antarctica - #650 | ecosystem: Environmental > Aquatic > Non-marine Saline and Alkaline > Saline | place: Antarctica: Organic Lake...
GTCTTTCGGTGATCATGTTCCTTATTTGCGTGTGTTGGCACCCAGAAAGGATGTGCAGGGCACTGTCTACTTGTGAGCAGAGGGGGCAAGTTTGACTTGTTGAGAGTTTGAACAATACCGCATGTTTGATTATATAGGGTATAGGCATATTGATACATTTGGTCCTAAAGGGGAGTTGTTTTCAATGCCTGTGCATTGTGCTTTTCTTTCTAACAGCAATAGTGGATAACCGTGCAATAAGTAGCTACTAGTAGACCCTCCTTGCCACTATTGGCCTGCCCTTTTCTTCACTCTCCTTAGCCATTGCCTGTCTCAACCTGAGGCATGTCAGAGTGCGATTACCACACTGCAGGGACATCGTGCTAAGCTGTCAGTACTGCTCTTGTTCAAAACCCAAAGGTTCTACGGCACAACGGTGAAAGCCGTACATTAGAACTTGTGATGAAGGCAAGAAAAACATATTTAGGATACCATACCCTTAACATGAAATCTAACCACATATTAAGAAGGCAGCACACGCACACATCAGTAGGTCGTCGTCATCGTCGTCAATTGTAATACAAAATTCCTATAGTAAGCCAAAACGTAAAACATGAAACGCACACTCTGCGCAAGTTACATGAATCAATGTCATAGTGTCATTTGATGCGTGAATGCATGAAGCAGTTTGACACTGCAAAGCAGTTTGCATTTGTGATGCAAACGCCCGCCAAGAGGTCATCCCGTGTACAGCTAGAAACAACTCTGATCATGCGCAGTCAATCACATGCACTCCTACAAAAAAGTTGATTACACAGTCATCGGTAGGAATTCCAAGCTCCACTACTTTTTCGTTTGCCACTTGACATGGTCATGTGCGACATCCCTCGGTTTCACCACCGGAGGAGGGAGGAGCTTTGGTATCAAGCCCACTTTGGCAAACAGGCCCTGCACTTTTGGAGTAGGCACAGCTCCAGCCGTCATCCAATACCTGTAATTGTTTGCATTAATCGTTTGTCAGTAGGCTCATGTGCGCCAATGCCTGTTCCTCGCACAGGTTTCATCGCATCACTAGGAGTCCGTTTTTTAGCAGTGCCTGCAACACACACCCCAAAACAATCAGGACAGTCACGTGCACCATCCCTCACAGGCTTGATGCATCAATTAATCATTTTCATGGACGAAGTGGATACGTGTAAACTACGCTTGCAGGCTTGGTGCATCAAAGGCAGCAAATTACACACAACTGTGTAATCCAGATTTCCTGCAAAAAAAGCACCATAATTTCACCATTTTCCATGGTAAGCACGATTCTGGCCGACCCAACTAAGAGTCCTGAATCAAAGCGTTACATGCTAAGCATGCTAACATAATTCAAACCATGTAAAGGCCACGTTTACTCTGTGCTCTCTCACATACATGACGCATTAACAGTCCTGATGCAGGATACACTGGCTCAGCATTTTTCGTAAGTGCAAGCTCAGTGAGAGAGTGGTGAGGTCGGAGAGTAGAAAAGATGAGAAGTCTGGCAGCAAGTAAAAGCACAAAAAGCACTGAGGGTTCATTGGAAATGCAAGAGGGCACCTGTATCCTATGCACATTCAGTCAAAGATTTGAGGACCTTTGAATGACGCCCAACAAAGCTTGTATGTCTCATTAAGAACAAAGTTTTGAGTATCAAGTGAGCTGTGCCTCCCTCCTTTACAACTCACTTTATGCGTTCAAACTTCAGACCCAGGTGCATGTTCCCGTCAGCAGCTGCAGTTTATGTGGGCACGGGAGGGATATGAATGGGTTGGTTGAGTTTGGGGCCAAAGCCGTGCACATGTGTGCTGTGTATGACCGCACGGTAGGACATTTCCGCGAACACACCTTACATATTACATAACTTAGGATTAACCAGAACCGTGTACACGCCCACACTGTACATGACCATATGTATTCAAATTCTCTGCTAGAAGTACCAGACATACACCGAAATACGTACAAATGTATGGTCCTGATCAATCTTATATATATGTATGGATGGTTCTAACCAATCCTACAAGTGAGTGCGGAAGAGCGAGTAACTACAGTAGGGTCATGGCAACTCCCTGTGAGTGGTATGGATGGAGCAGCAGACGAGAGTGGATTGGTGTGGGAAACTAGGGGGCATGTGAGTACGGCAATTCCAATTGTAATGAGTGCGTTGCCGGCATCTAGTGATTGGAGTGTAGATTAGGAAGGACAGCAAAATATTTTGAACGCGAGAGACACAAATGGTACACATGAGGGGGCAATTAAGGAGGTGTGTATGAAGCAATGTGAGTGACTGAAAAGCGCATGAGTGTCAAGTCACATAATGGGTAAGTTTTTACAAGCCAACATAAACGGTGCGCTTCATATTTTGAGTTCCTTGTTGAGGGACCCTCTTTTCTCATCGCTTAAGGTTATTAAGCAAACGGACACGACAGAAGCAGAAGCAGACGAGATGCAAGCTGTGTCCACCTAAATGTGTGTGTGTGTCCTCTTTGCACACACTACAATTACCTTTACTGGGATCCCACCAGCCCACATCCTCAAACCTATTGCCGGAATTTCGGTACGCTCCACGCGGGCGCTTGGCAACGGCTAACACATAGAATGGTCGCCTCTGCGCGTGCAAAAGGAATCAAGGTATTGAAAATATACAGGTAATTGTGCACACGTGCACACACACAAACACACAAACACACACACACAAACACACACGTGTGGACAACTACTTAGCCTGTCCTGTCCAAACCCCCACTCACCACGAATCCCCAGCGGACAAGATGAATGCCCAGCCCTCCCGCCATTAATTACTCAAGGAGGGGGGGAGGGTTAGAAGAGGAGAGGAAAGAGAGGGCTTTGGATTTTTGCAGCTTCTGAAATATCAACTGCTGAAAGAGGGTGTGCGTGTATGTGTGTGTGTGTTTGTGTGTGCACAGTTGTGTGCATGTGTGTATGCGTGTGTGCGTTAAGTGCGCGTTTGTGTGTATGGGTGTGTGCATGTGTGTGCATGTCTGTGTATGTGTGTGCTTAAGTGCATGCCTACATGCGTGTGTGCGCGCGTGCGTGCAAGCATGTGTTTGTGAGAGTGCACGTGTTTGTGCGTGCACTCAGTCTTTGTATGTGAGTGTTTGTGTACGTACAGGCGTGCATGTGTGTATGTGAATATGCACGGTCATGCACGAGTGTTGCGTGCGAGTTTGTGCTTGCATACGTGCATATGTGAGCGTGAAATGTGTGGGTGCATGTGTGTGTTTGTGTGTGTTTGTGTGTGTGTGTGTGTGTGTGTGTGTGTGTGTGTGTGTGGATGTGTGTGTGTGTTTGTGTGTGTTTGCGTGCTTGCGTGTGTGCGTGCTTGAGTGTGTGTGTGTGTGTGTGTGTGTGTGTGTGTGTGTGTGTGTGTGTGTGTGTGTGTGTGTGTGTGTGTAATGTGTGCGTGTGCACGTGTGTGCGTGTGCGCGTGTGTGTGTGCGCGTGTGTGTGTATGTGTGTGTATGCGTGTGTGTGTGAGTGTGTGTGTGTGTTTGTGCATACTGGTGCGCGCATGTGTGTGCGTGAGAAAAGTGTGTTCACCTTGAAAACAAGAGAGCCAGAAAACCAAATTAATTAAATATGTCGTATTTACTCAGTGATATTATACTCAGACTCTGTAGCAAGTATCCAGTAAACATGAGTTAAGAGTAAGCCTAGGTCCTCTAATGGAACACGCCCCTAATACCTGGAAGCACAGGGGAAGAGCTTAAGCAGCATGCTGTACGGCCCGCCGGTGTGTTGACCAGACTTTGCGAATGTACAATGAGGTAGCGCAAGCGAGACTAAAAGCGCAACCGTCCCTTCGTTCCAGGTGTGGGACCCCCTGCTCATCATTGCTCAGATTGTGAGCATCCAGTGCCTCTTTTACTTGGGCTTGGGGCTGTGGCAAACAATTCTGTTTGGTGAGTGGTCACTGCATAAGACACGAAGCACTTCCACACAAATTCCTCCTCACACACTTGCTCAAAAGCACAGGTGCATGGATAGTACAGTGCATTTCCACAATCACACAATGCTCACGGGCCAGAGAAGTCAGTGAACGTATTTGTTTTGACACTTCATCCTCCCTCGCAGGCCCATACATTGGCAGCCTTAACGTCACACACCTCTTTGGATGGCGGCACATGAGTTTCAAAACCTTCCTGGGCTGGATGACTGTGTTGGGCAACGTCATCAACGCCCCATTGGGCGCCGTGTACCTCTTATGGATAGTGAGTTGAAGCACAGAGGGCAATTTTGGAAGAGTTTGCATGCCGAAAATTGTAGATGCAAACATCAATCGCTAGCATCTTTGAAGTGAGGATGCCTTGACGTGACTCCCTCATTCCATGATCACGCGATGCAGTCTATACCCTGGCATATGTGAATCAGTGCTGTCCATTCCCTTCATCTTCTGCCTCCTTAAAATGCTTATTTTTTAGACCGCCCTGTGGACCTCCCTGTGCACACTTATGCTTCATTCAGGTCGAGCGGGCCAAGAAATGCCTTGACTTTGCTGCAACGTGCTACCTGTTCCACTTCATCTTCTGCTGCGCCTTGTCAGGTTTTCCTGTCAGCCTTGAGTGGTAAGCAACCGATTGTCGCCCACTGGATACTCTTTTAAAAGTTTCAAGCATGGTGGCAATATCTACCGCAGGATGCAGGCTTCTCGTTCTTGCTTCCTCATGGGTTTCTGAAGTAACTGTGAACTATTCCAGAAGGAGACAATACTATGAATGTTTGGCATTGCGTCTTTTTTTCATAATAGGCTATGCACACGGGATCCTGATGGTGAAAGCTGCCGATTGGTATATAAATAGATTGATTTCAAGGGGAGTTGGTCAGGTTTTAGAATTGGGGGGGGGCCATCCCTGAGTTTTTCATGACGTGAAAAATGTGTTGTTTAAATTTGTTGGGGGCTTTAGTTTACGCCTCGTCGCAAACATGCACGGAATACGGAATTGTTAGTCGCAGGGGATGCATACAAGCTTGCCGTTAATGTGCTGCGTTATGTAACTTTTGCATATAAGTAAGTAGAAAGTGCATTGGCAACGGTTGTGGCTGGGTCTGTGCACTACGTTAGGTGGTCAGTGCAAGAGCGTGCCAGTGTTTGCCCCACTCTTTATGGGGGAACGGGGATATCATTCCAAGGCTACTGTGCAGGCAGACAGCTAATGTAATTCTGAGCTGATCAACACCCTTTTGTTAGTGGAGGAAATCAGGGGTCTAGGGGTTTTGTTCAGTGTAAGGCCCAAACTATACGGGCTTTTTATGGGTCATTCCTAAAGCAAGCCCCCTGCAGAAGGAGCACAAGGGTGCTAAGACTGTGAGGAGATTATGTTCCGGGTCAACTTGACAGGGGATACCTTCCTTACCATTCCCTTTGTTTTTGTGCCTTGTAGGTGGGTGACCAACGCAGCCGGGCTTGCCATCATGTCGCTAATGGGGGAATGGCTCTGTGTGCGGAGAGAGATGTCTGATATTCCTGTGACCTCGCTGAGAAATAGATCAAGCGCAAGTACATCCACAGAAATGTCGGCCCTGAAACGAAGTGACTCAAAATCCAGGCTCCTTGGGCCCAACAATGTATGATGAGTGATGAATTTATCGCTTTTTCCCCTGACTTTTTCAATCCTCCAATTCCGTGTGTTTACAAAATTTACAAGGTTTACAAGGAAAGGCCTTCAGTCAAAGCGTGCGACTGCTAGCCCGCTCGTAAAAAGCAATCAGTTCATGTGAAAATAGTTGTTGTTCTGGTGCAAAAAAGTAGAAACATGCATCCTGTGCTCTTGCCTTTGAGAGTAAGGACTCATAATTTCTGCGAAGAGACACTGTATGGGTGTGTGTGCAGAAAATAGCATGCTGTTCATCCTGGACATCATCATCAGCCTCACACAAATCACAACTAGGGGAGGATATAACGACTGAGGTCAATGGGTTCACAGTTCCGCAGCTTTTCTTGGAACCTGTACTCTTGTACCAGACCAGTCATGGCTGAGAAAATATGGGAAGACCAGCAGTCATCAGACCTGCTGGAGCTCAGTCGCATGTCAGCATGTAAAACTTGTTTGGCAGTACACTGTCAGCAGCCACTTCTGAACTGGGTTGTCCATCTCTTTTGCCCTGTTATAAGAAAGAAGGGTACCAGATCTGGCTCGCGTACATGCTAGCAGGAATTGCATAGGTTTTGAGGAGCCAGTTGTGAGCATGCAGCCTGTTGGTAAAGACATTCTCTTATACAAACTTTTTGACTCTGAAAGTGCCATCCGTGAAAGGTCTCAGCGCTGCATCCCGCAGCAGTGGTCAGATTGATATGTTTGTCACCATGTATAGGTATTTATATGTTTCGGTGTTAGGAAAGTTGCGTGCCTTCAAGGTCCTGACACAAGTGTTGTTGGTACTGCGGGGGGACCCAACACGCCTGTGTTGGTGGGGCCTTTCCTGGCAGAAACTTACTTTATTAAGACCATTAAGGTCGCGCCCCCTGCTGCTACGCGAACTTCATGGGCGAGCAATTCTCCAGTTCCGTGCATTTTAGACAATTGTTCGAAGTTCGTTACGATAGCTCAAAAGGATTGGTGAATTCCCGCGTGTTCTATGAAGGAACTGATATGCTGAAAAAGACAAATCGTAGGCATTAATAGTCAATAAAATGTCGCTGGCTTTGAAGAAGCTAATAAACAAGGAGCTTGGCGCTGCAGGGCTCGCTGGCTTCGTTGACCCTGCTGCCGTCCAGCGCCTTGCTGATGCTGTGCAGGAAGAGCAGAGACATGACCTCATCAAGGAAGTGCTGGACATCTGCCAGACTGGTGGGGACAAGTCAGCTGTCAGCTGTCTTTTTGATCCAAGTCGCAATGAATAGACTTTGAAATGATATGCGTGTGAGTACACACACACACACACTCACACACACACACAAATAAACACATACTCACACACACACACACACACACACACTCACACACACACACACACACACACACACACACACACACACACACACAAATAAACACGTACGCACACACACACGCACACACACACACGCGCACACACACACGCGCGCACACACACACTCACACACACACGCACACACACACACATACGCACACACAGACACACACAAACACACACAGACACGCACACATACACAAACACACACACACACACATACATACATGGACACGCGTGCACGCACACAAATACACCACACGCAAACACACACGCAATCACAGCGCACATATGTATATATGCACAAGTGCTCTTCCTCTCTCACACACACAAACTCATAACATGTGGTCACACTCGCAAGTACATATACACATACACAAACACACACGCACATACATATGTACATTTGTAATTGCACACAAACACACACACTCACACACACACGCACACACACGCACACGGACACGCACACGTGCACACATCCTACACACGCATGCCAACCTGCAGAGCGCAACTCAGGGCAAGTCACTGCCGCCCACATCGATGCGGCCCTGACACAGCTCAAAGGGGGTGCGCAAGCAGCCGACCTCATCACCGTGGTGAACGCCTTTGCTGTGCCCAAAATCAGTTACGACCCTGTGGGCCGCAAAATGATTGCAGACCACAAACCAAGGCACCTCCTTGCGGATGCCCAGGTGTGCAGGAGGGCAAGCAGTGTCAGTCAGCAGTAGTAGCCTGTGCACAAAGCAATACCATCCAACAACAGCAGCTACGATGCCCACGCACTGTCTTGGGATCCTGCTGCAGTTCAGAGTTTTAAAATCCTGCTGCAGTTCCGAGTTTTAAAATCCTGCTGCAGTTCAGAGTTTTAAAATCCTGCTGCAGTTCAGAGTTTTAAAATCCTGGCACCCTCCCCCCTTGACAAAAAGGCAAATTAAAATTCAGCCCTGGCCTCCTTGGCAAACATCCCCCACGCAGCTGCCTTGGTGATGGTTCATCTACAGACACTGCACGACTCACGTAACCGTGCTCTGTGCAGGCCAAACAGAAGCTGTACCTGGACAGGCTCCAGCTAATAGGACAACGTATGCGTCGTAACAAGCTGTTCCAGCAGCACAACCAGTTGCTGTCCGGCTCCTCCGAAGGACCCTCCGCACAGGTGAATGGGTGTTGCTGTTTGTGAACATTTGTCGTGTGTCTTGTGTGTCTGTGTCTGTGTTTGTGAGCGTGTGTGTGCATGTGTGTGCATGTGTTTGTGAGCGTGTGTGTGCATGTGTGTGTGTGTGTGCAAAAGGGGGGGGGTGCGCTGTTCTACCTGCTCAAGTGAGTGGATTAGAGGCAGCGCAATCTTCAACTCAGTTCCTAGAAGGCAATGCAATGCTCCTTGGAGGAGGTACAGGGAAATGAGGAAAGGTGCTGCGTACGTTCTAAACTGTAGGCTGTAGGCTGCGCTAAAGTAAGCGCATACATCTGGGCTCCTTTGTATGTGGCATTTGAAAAGCCTGCCTGCGCAATTTATTTTGGTTATACAAGCATGCATATATGCTCTCACACACACACACACACACACACACACACACACACACACACAAACACACATATATATATATATACACACATAAACTCACACACACATATACACACATAAACTCACACACACACGTTCCTGCAGCTGACAGACCTGCAGTCCCTGCGAGGTGTGCTGAACCAGCCACGCATCGTGATGGGCTGCATGACGAAGGCTGAAGATGGCAGGTGAGCAAATGCGCTGGAAACTTGAAGGCTTACTGAGTAGTTGATAGATGCTGGATTTCTTGGGCTGAAGAAGGCAGGCAAGCAATCACACGTATACAAATTGTTGTGCACCGCACGCACGGTATGATAGGTGCTGTGGGTGCGCGTGTGTGTGTGTGTGTGTGCGCGTGCGTGCATTTGAGGGCAAGTCCATGGTCACGCTCAAAGCGCTTGTACAAGTGCCAGACCGATCAATTATTTTAAATAGTTGCTTGCCTGTGTCGCCGTTGTCAGTTCGACCTGCCTTTCACCTGCGAATGATAGAGGACCCCAGCAGCATTTAACGCGCAAGCAGGGCGCCGTTGAGACTGTTTGATGGCGTACATCTTAGATGACCATGCACCTCTGAATTCCCTCTGCCGCATTCTGTATCAACCACATACTTGGTCTGACGGCCCCTTGTCATGGTGTAAGTGTGTGGCCAAGTTTAGTGCCTGAGACAATCCGCTGTCAGCTGTGACTGTCCACTAATTTATGCAGGCGTTTTGTGCTGGAGGACTCAAGCGGCTCAGTGCCCTTGGACCTGTCCAATGCAGTGACGACAGCAGGCTTCTTCACTGGTGCGTGAGTGCATGAGTGTGTGCATGTGTTTCTGTGTGTGCACGAGTATGTGAGTGAATGTGTGGGTGTGGGTGTGTATGTGTGGTGTGGTGTAGAATGTTACCAACTGCAACGCATTGCACAATAGGGCTGCCTCCTGTTGCGTACCGCAAAATCGTGCTGCTTGTGCAACCATGCCACTCACAGCACGCAGCAGTGGGGCTGCAGCCGTGCTGTTCTCTGAGTTCTGCAATTCTTTCCCCAATATTTCCGTGCGTGCCCTTCAAGATCTGCAAGATCGCCCTTCAAAATTCCTGTGGGTTCTGTTTTCGTCGTGGCCACTAGCCTTAATAAGCCACTAGCCTTTATAAGCCTTTTCTGGCCCTCACCCACTCTCCATGCCTCAAAAGGACTCATTTCCTGAATTTCCATGGGGAGTTTTTAATGACCAGGCGAAACAGAATTTGACTCCTAAGAAGATCCGATCAGAGGCCTCTGAACTATCAGGCAGCAGCTACCCTGTACCATGTGCTACTGCTATTCATGAGTTGACCTGCAACGTCGCAAGGCTGGGGAATGAAGGCTGTGCGTGCGGTCGTACAATTGGTGCGCACTTTACGTACCCTGCAGAGAACTGCGTGGTGGTGGCTGAAGGAGAGCTGTGCCATGACGGGGCCTTTCACGTGCGTGCGCTCGGGTTCCCGCCTGCCGAGGCGCGCTCAGACCTGCCTATGGCCTCACAAGTGAGTTTGTGTGGGTGCTGTTTGTGTGCGTGTTGGTGTGTCTATGTGTGTGTGTATGTGTGTGCGTGCGTGTGTGTGCTCTGAGGACTTTGAGAGCTGCCGATAGCCTCAAAAGTGAGTTTGTGTGGGTGCTGTGGGTAGTGAGTTGTGTGCCTTTGTGTATGTGTATGTGTGTGCTATGTGCTGTGTGACCTGGGGCGTGCACATAGCTGCCTATGGCCTCACAGGTGATCATGTGTGATGTGTGGGTGTTAGGTATACATGCTTTGTGGGATCATGAATTGGTGTCCACATACATACACTCCACATTTGCCTTCATGCACGCTCACACACACACACACACACACACACATCACACACACACACATTTGCAGCGCCTAAACTTCTTTGGCGGGCCCTCCTACTCAAATGAGGAGATGGTGATGATGGTGGCGGAAGAGAGCATGCATGAAGAAGATCGCATTGTGGTGCGTGCATAGTGCTGTTGTCTACGATTCTGCGGCATCCAAGCTCTCTCGCCCTCTGCTCGCTACAACTTTAGCATTTCCAGTGTTGGCTTGAGTGTCTGCGCTATTACAGAAAAATGCGTACGCTGTGTTTGTGAGGGCTCATAAAAAAGCCTACATAAATTTGAATCAGAGTGCAGCAAAGAAAGGCCCCAGATCGGTGCTCACCCTGAGGCAGTGCCCACCAAAGAGGGTCTTCCTCTTTTTTCCTTTTTAGGATAGTCTGCACGCTTCATCAGCCATTTATTGTTCAAGCATAAGTATTCTGTAGGCATGTGTGTGCGGGTGTACACTCAATCGTGCACACAAAGGGTAGCTGTGTGATTCAACAGGTTGCTGTTTTGGTCTGCGAAATTGCTCAGTCTCTGCTGGTCGCGGTTGGCATAAATAGTAAAGTTTTAGGCCTCCATGCCTCCATGCTCCACCTCCCTGTCAGCACATGGGCTTCTTTTGTTAATTTGATTGCTTTGTATCGAATGGATTGCCATTCACGTGGCCTCAAGATCTTGCAAAGATTTTTCTTCACGCTCGGCTAAAGAGCTGGCCTCGTCTTGTTCGCGGACACGTGTAATAGGTGTGTGGTTGCAGCTTTTATGTCAAGATTGGTGCTTGCTGCATCTGCCTGTAGGTGTGTGCGAATGTGTGGCTGGATCGGCCACAGACCCTGGACGCGCTCAACACCCTATTTGCTGGTGAGTTTAGGCTTGGCGTGTTGCATGTTGGCTGAAGAAAAATGTAATATGTAATATGGCATTGACGGACAGAAATTAGGCCGTGGGCCATGGATGAGCTTCACACACTTAGTTGGTGTATGTGCTCATTCAGCATGTCGTCTCAAATTGTGCACAGTGGATAAAGAAAGGATATAGTGTGGCAGTGACGATTTAAAAATTGGGTCAGCTGCAGATCAGCTGCAGATCCTGGACGGGTTAAAGCCTCACTCAACTTGTTTATGGTTTAGGCCAAGCAATTGCAACATGCTGGAAAAGAAATGGGCTCGTGAGCAGGTGACCAGGTAAACGCTAATCTGCAGTGCATGCTCATGATTCATGATCCTGGCCATATATATGAGTCATATGATTCATATGATTCATAAATATGATTCTTGATCCTGGCCAGCCGTAATTCTTTACGCCTCTGGCCAACTTGTGAGAGTGATGTGCCTGAAGGCAGGCACCAAACATGCCCAAAGTGCAGTGAACTCCAAAAGGTAATCACCTTTTGCGTACGCACAAAGGGGGAAGAGTAAGAAAGGTGGGTGGAGTGCCGGTGTTCAATTCTCATTCTTTCCTGTGGCACCTCTTTGAGCAGGACGCATGTCAAGATTGTTTTGAAAGTTGGTTTAATATAAACCTTGCTCACATCGTGCTGACGCAAGACAAACACCTGGGGCACACGCAGGACCACACAAAGAGTGCAAAAAAGTTGCCTTGCCGGTTCTTGCACGACGATGTGTTTTGTGTGTGTGCATGTGCATGTGTGTGTGCATGTGTGTGTGGATGTGTGTGTGTGTGCATGTGTGTATGTGCATCTGTGTGTGCACTTGCACAGACATTACACCCACAAATCTTTACCAGTACCTTTCTGTGCAGCTCTTTGTACACGGGCTTCCAAGGCACCCGTGTCACGCCTGTCATGTTTGTGCTGACAGACAATTCCACACACATTGATCAGCCCTTTTACTTTTGCATCCCTATGCACACAGGTTTCCAGGGGACTGATGTCGTGCCTGCCATGTTTGTGCTGATGGGTAACTTCCACTCCAAGGGGGGCTCCGGTGCTGCGGGCAAGGGGGGAGGTGCGTTGGGATGTGTGAGAAGAGAAGAAAATAAACTGCACTTGTGTAATTACTGCCGGCAAAACGAAGGAGGGCACAGACGCAGCGGGGTTGGTGCTCCAGCACGCAGCAAATCACTTTGGTGGGATTGGCCACAAGCTACGTGAATCACTTGAAAAACCCGGCAGAAGTCCCCATACTTATCTACGTGACATACATGGCTTTGGTTGTACAGATTTGCACGTTACACCTCTAACACTAATGCATTCACTGCACAATGCAGGAGCGAGTGCGGGAGGCAATGCGGGCGGAGGGGGAGGAGGGGGGGGAGCAAACGGGGGAGGCTCAGGCATGAGCTATGCAGCCATTAAAGACGGCTTTAACAAGCTGGCGTCGTTGCTGCAGCAGTTTCCACGCATCCAGGTAGGTGTAAAAGTGTGGAGGAGTTGGCCTGAATGTAAGTGCAAATCTGGCACTTTGGGTGTGGTTGTGGCTGGGTGCTTTGTTAAGCGTCAAATGTTTTGTGCGTATCAGCGGGTGTGGGTGGGTTGAGCTCGGGTACAAAAATGGATAAATGCCTGAAGGATACCAGCTTTTCCTCTTGCGTTTTATTTGTTAGCTGTAATGTGACATGGCTTTCTTGAGGTACAATGTCATACAGGGTCATTGTAAAAGTATCCGTATCTGCAAGTTGATGCATTTGTGAATGCCCTTGGGAGTATGCTTGCGTGCAATGAATTCAAGGCACGACATAGATAGATAGATCGATAGATAGATTGATGGATGGATGGATGGATGGATGGAGAGAGAGAGAGAGAGAGAGAGAGAGAGAGAGAGAGAGAGAGTGTTTGTCTACTCTTTATAAGTTCAACGAAGCAGATCGTGCATGGCAGCAAAACTTATTTGATTAGCATTTTTAACCATTACCTTACCGTCAAGCTCTAGTCCAGTTGCGTGCGCAGCCTACTGTCTAATTGTTACGGATCAGGCGTTGTTTTTCCTAACTTTCCTTACTTTCTACACGCATACAATATTGTGGGTAGTTAAGGATTCATGCTCAGGAAACGTGAAGAGCAATCCTCATCCTTTGCGGCCCTGACACAGCCCCGCACTGTCTTCTCTTCAAATGCGTGGGAGATCACAGTTTTTCCTCATTGAGGCTTTCTTGTGTATATCCGCACTCCAGGCATTGCTGAAACACAGCTTGCTCTGCTTAGACATCCATACTAGCACTGCATGTGTGCTCACAATGTGTGTAACACCTTGTTCACACATCAGCACTCTACCATACGAGCACACACATACACACACATACACACACGCACACGCACACAAACACACAGACAGACACAGAACAACAGCCACTTTGTGATCATCTCTGGGTGCCCCTGGGTGCCCCTGACCAGGGAGGCACCACCCTAACCTCTGCCGTGTGACCCAGACTGCTCTCTCACTATACACAACAAGATACTGACACACACAAACACCCACCCACGCACACCCACACAGAACAACAGCCACTTTGTGTTCATCCCTGGGCCTGGGGACCCCTGTCCTGGGGACGTCCTACCCCAGCCCCCTCTGCCCTCCTTCTTCACTGAGCAGCTACGGCTGACGCTACCCAAAGTCACCTTTGCCTCAAACCCGTGCAGGTAATTGCTGTACAGCACTCAGGAGCTCCCCTTGTTCATGCTCTGTCCGCCTCTTGTGAGCTCTGCATGCACCCAAGGTGCTCTGCATGCACCCTAGGTGTAGGTATTCGTAATGATTGAGTGGGTGCCACTGCCGCAGCTGATAAGATGCCGGTGCTTGAGGCTTGTTAAACTGCTCCTAGGCCAGTAGGTCACGCGCATTCGAAGATTTAAACAAGAGGGGAATGCCCTAAGTTGTGAGCAATGCTTTCTCGGCCTTCCATGTCATATGTCCCAACAGAACGGTTGCCAGCACCAGCCTAACGGCACCTTTCCTTCTTTTCATCTTACTTGCTTATTTTGGTCCATCTAAGATCATTCATGGGTAATACACGAATTCTTCACCTAGTCAAATTACCCTTCCTGCCCTGCGACCCAGGCTCCGTTTTTACTCCCGCCAGATCATTTTCTTCCGATACGACATCCTCAAGCGTATGCGACGCCGGTGCATCATCCCACCCCAAGGTTAGAGAAAAAGGGAGCAGCATGCTTATCAATGTTTCTATGTCTTTAACGGGATGTGCCATTAAGACCGTGCACTCTCTCTCACACACACACACACACACACACACACACACACATACACACACATACACATACACTTACACACACACATATATACGCACACAAAATGCGCACACAGTGTCACTTTCACAAATGCGTTCACATTCATTTGCACACGTTCACACATACGCACACTCACACTCACACATGCACACACATGTGTGTGCGCAGATGGCGAGTCAGCTGATGCTGACACTATGTGGGGCCACCTGACGCTCACCCTCTTGCAGCAGTCTCACCTATGCCCTCTGCCTCTTCTGCAACAGCCCATCTACTGGCAGGTACGTCAGACAACACCCCCAGTGGCGCCCCTAGGGTTGTGCTTTGTTTGCGTCTGTGTGTATGTGTACGTGCAGTGTGTGTATGTGTGTGCGCGTGTGGTCTTGTGTGTTACCACCACTGCAGTAATTTCCAGGTTGGGGCTTAGCGTGCACTTGCACGAACATGCAAGCTCACGCGTATACGGTGGGTGCTCACACATAGGACCTGCTGCTGCACCTGTAAGCTTACTCATGGGCAGCAGTGTGCCCTTTTGATCTTGTTCTAGCTTGCAATCCAGTCCAAGCTTTTGTCCCCCCCACCCCCCCTCATCTTCTGTGATCAGCAACTGCCCATGTCTGATGTACTGCGGACATGTCTTGACCTCGCACTGCATCCCTATCCCTCCCTGCCGCCTGACCTAGGTGTCTCTGAAATGATTTTACGCGAAGGATTGTGCCATGCCCTTCTCCTCTTGATTTAATAATTGGTTAGCAGGACTGCCAGATGCTGATGGTATTTAACCCTTTTTTGTCAACGTCCTCTGGCAATGAGCACGTGCTCTCTACCTGTTCCCCACTCCGTGGTGTAGCTGCTCCTGCATTAGGTTCACGAGCTGCTCATACCTTCTGCCCATGCCTCCACCCCTACTCATCTGCTGACTCCCATCTGCTGACGCAGTATGACCATGCCCTTCACCTGTACCCCTTACCCAACTCTGTGGTGGTGGCAGACACCTCGCCGCAAGCTCAGCACAACCACCAGGGCTGCAGCGTATTCAACCCGGTAAGTATAAAACAAGAGAAAACGCTACGCAGGCAGTGACACGGCTCCCGGTGTCATTCCGATGCATGTTCTGCTGTTGCGCGCTGCTGTCCAAGGTCTTTTGCATCATCATCAGATGTGCTCTGTTTGTACTCATGCCCCCAATAACAAAACAAAGTGGCAGGATTTCATTTCTGTCGCTTATGTCTTGAACCGGTGGCAAAGCAAGTGTTTGTAACGTAATTGCTTTCTTAGAGGAGTCAGTCTTGAAATGGCTTCCCAATCTGGCCTGAGGTGTGTAGAGGGAGCATATGTTCCCTGGGTAGTTTAATGTTTTTGTACCTTTAGAGCTGTTTAGAGGTAAAAATGTTAACTCTGCCTATTTTGATCAGAATAGAGGTGCAAACACGCGAATTGATCCGAAGGGGGAACGACATGGGCAATTGATCGGGCGGCGGGAATGAAGGAGTAATACAGTCACACAACAGATTGTGTCAAGTGTAGGGTAAAGACATTCACTACAAAGTTTGGCTTGCTGGACCTTTGATACGATCCAATTCTTGTTCTCTGCTTACTTTGGGTCTGGAGCCTTTTCTTTGCGTACCTTCTCTCTTTTGTTTGACTTGGTGGAACCTTGAATGAGCCAACCCATAACATTCTTTCCTGATTTATAAGCGTTTACGCCATGGCGTTACAATGCTTCCTTTTCTTTTTCTTTTTTGTATCGTCCATTGCCTGATAATTGTTCACGACCAGTGCTAGGCTGATCTCAACGCGTGTGTCTGTGTCTGTGTGCTGTCCGCAGGGCTCCTTTGCGGATGGCTTCTTTGCTGCTTACATGCCCTGTAAAGAAGTAAGTGGTGTCCAGCCATGTGCTTAGTGCCAGTACATGTTAAAATTGCATCATTAGGCCCTTAATGCCTCCACTCTGCGCATAATTTAAACGAATGATCGCGTTTCCAGACGCTAGCAAACAGGGTGAACTGTACCTGTGTGTGTACCTACAGGAGATTTCTGCCAGGTCACACACACACACACACTCTACACACACAGACACACCTTGTTTGCATGCTGCATATTTTGTCAGACTTTCGTATCCATTTTTTCATAAATCAGCCTTTCTGTTGCCTGTGCTGTGCAGTCCGTGGAGATGTCCGAGATGCCTCGCGACGGTCAGGGGAGCTATGAGGAAGAAGAGGAGGAAAGCAGCCAAGGTCAGCAGCAGCAAATGGGAGAGGCTGGATCACAGGGAGTAGGGTACGCCGAGGGAGGGGAGGCCATGCGTGAGCAAGGGCAGGGTGATGGCTATCAGGGTGCAGCAGGTGGTGGAAGTGAGGATGAGGATGAAGAGGGGCTGGGTGGGGAGGATGCAGGGGAGAGAGAAGATCAGGATGCGCGGTTAGAGGTGCTTGCGTATGGGGTCAATGCGTTGGCTGCTAAGGGTGCGGGTGACAAGGAGATGATAGACGGAGATGAGGAAGGCGGAGGGGATCGAGGGGGTGATGTAGAAATGAGCGAGAATGACGGAGGTATTCAGGGAGAGGGGTGTGCTATACAAGAGCCGGAAGGGCGAGATCATTTAGCGGCAGGGGAAGGAGAGCAAGGTGCAGCAAGGAGTGGTGAGGAACAGAGCCAGGACGAAGGGGACGCAGATTCGGTGGATTCAGAGCCGCGGGGGAGGGAGTATGACCCACGAGAGGGTGTAGATGATGGGCTGACGTATGATGTTGGGGCCTCACAGTAGAAAGTAGACAAAACGGCACTAGCGATTGAGACTAGTCATGCCTAGCAAGCCAATCAATTTAAATTTTTTCATGGGAACTCGTGCGTTGAGCAGCCATGCCAGGCTGAGGGCCTCTGTACTCCAAACGAAACGAAAACACCAGTCCATCAGTTCAGGGATTTCCCACAAATTTAGCCACTTAAGATTCCCAAATCCTGCAACCTTAAGTAGTGCTTTAGCAATTTACATTGAGGTCCCAGCCAGATCAAGAAACGAGCAGCTCTCTAGTTGTTGCGTGAAGAGCAGGCATAGCGGCAGGCAGGTACACAGGTAGAAGGCAGGCGCTAGGAGCCATAGTGTTTTTAGGTCATGAGCTTCATCAGAAGGGTTCCTCCGTTAAAGGTCCGGTGATGCTCAGTGGCAGAAAAGGAGATAAAACTACTTTGATAAAAAGAAAAGATAAACTACGCAGGCAGTGAAAACCACTCCCCACATTAATTAAGGAAAAGGAGCCACTTTGTTACCGAGTACCATAAAGGTCCTCCACCGCAAAAAGGAAAGGAAAAATCAATGGGGATCAGGAGGGTTGCAGGCTTGGCCTGAAACCGGCTCCTGGTGAGAGTTGATAACAGTACTGGAAAGGGTACGTCTGGTATGGACAAGTTTAGCAGCAAAGTTCAAAGAGTGCACATGGAGCTTGGAGGCAAGCTTCTTAGCTCTTTGAGAATCGAGACCCAGTTCCTTGAAAGGCTTCAGAGTGTGAGTGTTGTAGATGGTGCCGCCCATACCCAAAAGGATGAAGTGAAGAGTAACAGAGGCTCCTTGGAGAATGTTGCAAAGGTCTTTGTGCTGTTCCTTTGCGGCGTTCAGCTGGTTCTGAGGTCTGGTGTCCTCTCAGTACTTGATCCGACAAGGTGGATGTCACGCCGAGGTTTGCTGAGGTCTTTAGGTCGGTGCTGTCTGGGGTTGGTGGCTCTACTGGTCGCTGGTGGTGCTGCTGAGGTGCTCCCACCAGTCTCCCTCAATTGCCCCCTGCCACTTTGAAGAACCCACCCCCCTACATTAGTTTGTCATGTTTGTGTTTTTGCAGCGGTGGGAGTAACCAGCACAAAATCTGGGCGGCTGGAGGTAAATCTGTCTTTATCTGGGAAGCGGGGTGGGAAGAGCCATTTAAGAACAGTTCTACTTTCAGCTGTTTTATGAATCTGGAGAGTATTTATGGTCATCCGTTCATTGCTGCCTATGTCTTTGGAGACAATGCATGATCCTAAGGAGCCTAATTTGCTGATAGCCTTAAAGATCATGCGGCATGCTAAGTTGTGTCTTTCGGTGATCATGTTCCTTGCTTATTTGCGTGCGTTGGCACCCAGAGAGGATGTGCAGGGCACTGTCTACTTGTGAGCAGAGGGGGCAAGTTCGACTTGTTGAGAGTTTGAACAATACTGCATGTTTTTTATTAAACAGGGTGCCTGTTCTGTATTTCATAATAATACATTTGGTCTTAAAAGGGACATCGGATGATGTTAGGTTAGCGTTGCTAGTGGCTCCATTGGCAGTGCCGTCCTTTATGAGGGTCTGGTAGTACGCATGGTAGTTCGCTTCAGTTTTGGCATTTCCCAGTTTATGGAGAAAATGCATGTGTGCTTGAAGGGCGTCACGGT
>Ga0307968_1001527_pt1:0-17500 | contig 18964 bp, 20 predicted proteins | sample OrgLakmetagen650_FD_201834 | JGI IMG/M metagenome (GOLD analysis project Ga0307968, IMG submission 201834) | Saline water microbial communities from Organic Lake, Antarctica - #650 | ecosystem: Environmental > Aquatic > Non-marine Saline and Alkaline > Saline | place: Antarctica: Organic...
CCCCCACCTCCGCTCGCCCCCCCACAGCTCCATCCACATACATACCCTCCTCCCCTTCTTCACATCCACCTGCCCTCCCATTCACCACACCTCCCTCCTGCCCTCCTTGAAGCACACTCATGCCGAAGCCACCCGCTCCCTCCCCTTCTTCGTCAGCCCCCTCCGCCTGCCTCATAACGGAGTCCTCCTCTCTCCCACCCTCTCCCTCACAGCCAACACCGCACGCGGCTTCTTCCGCTGTCCTGCGCCTCTTGTTGTGGACCACATGTGTGCGGCTGCGTGAGCGTTTGTGTGTTGTGTTCAAGTGTATGTGTGTGTCCGGCTTTGTGTGTATGTATTTGAGTGTTTGTGGGTGTGCACAGTTTTTTGTGTATGCATTTGTGTGTATGTGGTTGTATGGGGCTTTGTGTGTATGTATTTGAGTGTAAGTGGGTATGTGCGGCTTTGTGTGTATGTAATTGAGTGTATGCGTGTGTATGTGGGTGTATGTGTGGTCTTGTGCTTGCGTGTCAGAGGGCAATGGAGGTACAGTGCCGTCTGGACCAAACACAGCACACGACAAAGGGGCAAGCAAAACCAGGGAACAAGCGATGCGTGTTTGTGTGCTTGCGTGTCAGAGGGCAATGACAGTACAGTGCCGTCTGGACCAAACACGGCACATGACAAAAGGGAAAGCGAAACCAGGGAACAAGGGATGCGTGTTTGTGTGCTTGCGTGTCAGAGGGCAATGACAGTACAGTGCCGTCTGGACCAAACACGTGCGAGTGAGTGTGTATTTGTGTGTGAATGTGTGTGTGCATGCGTGGTTCTGTTGTTTGCTATGTGGTGAACAGTCAAGGATGTGGATCGGCGTGTGTGTGCGAGTGTGTATGTAATTGTGTATATGTGTGTGTGCATGCGTGTGTGTGTTAAAGGGTATAGAGAGACGGTGAGCCTATAGAAGCACACAAGCATGCTGCAGCCTGAGAGCAGCAGAGGGGGGGGTCGCAGCACAGCTCTGGAAGGAGCGTGGTGCATGAAGCATGTGCATGATTGAGATGCGGAGTCTGAGAGCAGCAGAAGAAGGGTCGTAGCACAGCTCTGGAAGGAGCGTGGTGCATGCGGCATGTGCATGATAGAGATGCGGAGTCTGAGAGCTGTAGAAGAAGGGTTGCAGCACAGCTCTGAAGGAGCGTGGTGCATGAGGCATGTGCGTGATAGAGATGCGGAGTCTGAGAGCAGCAGAAGAAGGGCCGCAGCACAGCTCTGGAAGGAGCGTGGTGCATGAGGCATGTGCATGGTAGAGATGCGGAGTCTGAGAGCAGCAGAAAAAGGATCGCAGCACAGCTCTGGAAGGAGCGTGGTGCTTGAGGCACGTGCATTATTATAATAGAGACGGGGAGTTTATTTGTTGTGGCGGCACATGCAGTGCGCTATAAATATATGGTCAAGCTTCAGCAGTCGTTGTGGCACACGAGATCTTTAACAGGTACATGTTTTAAGTAGTCTTGGCCAGGACCATATAAACGGCGTGTGTATGATCTTTTCTGCAGGGATTTTACCAAATATACGGGCATGTACGGTGCACATATACGGTTCTGGCCAACCCTATGTATAAGTATGAATACGCTTTTAACGCACTTGCAGTGGCACACGTGGTCTGCTGCAAGTATATGTGAATACGCTTTAACACACTTGCAGTGGCACACGTGGTCTGCTACAAATACGTGTTTAGCACTTTTAACGGCACACGTGATCTGCAACAATCACATGATTCAACCTCACCTGCCCAGAGAGGCTTGCGAGGTTTGCGGCTGTAACAAGGGCAGCTGCTGCTGCTGCTGCTGCTGCTGCTGCTGCCCCGACTCTTTTTCCTGGCGTTGTTGCCACTGCCGCTGCTGCTGCTGCTGCTGCTGCCGCTGCCGCCGCTGCTGGTGCTGGTGCTGCTGGTGCTGCGTTACGTCAGGGGGGTGCATCCGATGAGTTGGATGTTTGGAATCAACAGGCTGCGAGTCTCCTACTATGGCTACGGGAATGTGTGGGGGATGGCTCAGAGAGGAGGCACGTGTAGGAGGACCTTGCTGCTGGTGCTGGTGCTGCTGGTGCTGCTGGTGTTGGTGTTGGTGTTGGTGTTGCTGCTGTAGAGGGTCATGGTGGGTGTGGTGGTGTGGAATTGGGGGCTGCAGTGCTATGACAGGCCGCGCAGGATGTGGAGAGTACTGGTACTGATAAGCGTGAGACGGAGGGAGGAGCGCTGCCTGCCTGTTCTCCTGGGGGTGGCTTTGATGGTGTTGTCTGGGAGTGGGTGCGGTGGTGTGTGTGGCAGGGTGGGGGGTGGGGCCGACGCTGCTGACCTCTGCGTGGCCTGTGCCTCCCTCAGCTTCAACCACACAGCCTCCTGCAGAACATTGCAGGTGGCAGTGAGGTCACTAGGGTGCGGTGTTTGGGGGATGTGTGCACTTTTGCGTGGCCTGTGCCTCCCTCAGCTTCAACCACGCAGGCTCCTGCTGTGTAGGGACGGCAACAGGGAATGCGTGTAGAGGGTTGTGCTCATGCATTTCTTGTGCGTCCCGTGCTTCCCTGGGCCTCATCCACACATGAACAACGTTGGCCAGCACCATATATCATAAATCATATATATACAGTGTATGTAGGCTCTGGCCAACCCTGTATTAACCATATATTGCATATATGACCATATACCTACTTGGTGATTTTCCTGCCGAAAATAACGTAGCTACACCGTATATATATGGTGATGGCCAACCCTATATGTATATACCATGTATGACCATATACTTGGTGATTTTCCTGCCAAAAATAACGTAGCTATACCGTATATATATGGTGATGGCCAACCCTATATATACCATACATGACCATATACTTTTGGTGATTTTCCTGCCAAACATAACGTAGCTACACCGTATATATATATATGGTGATGGCCAACCCTATATATATACCATATAAGACCATATACTTGGTGATTTCCCTGCCAAAAATAACGTAGCTACACCGTATATATATGGTGATGGCCAACCCTATATGTATATGTATATACCAAATATGACCACATACTTGGTGATTTTCCTGCCAAAAATAACGTAGCTACACCGTATATATATATGGTGATGGCCAACCCTATATATATGACCATATACTTGGTGATCTTCCTGCCAAAAATAACGTAGCTACACCGTATGTATATATGGTGATGGCTAACCCTATATACATACCAAATATGACCATATACTTGGTGATTTTCCTGCCAAAAATAACGTAACTACACTGTATGTATATATGGTGATGGCCAACCCTAGCTGTTAGTGTTAGCTATTAGGTGTACCCGCTGCCACGCCGTCATGTGGGCGGCTTCTTGGGCCGGCATGTACGTTGGAGTTTGAATGGTGTTGGTTGTCGTTGTCGTGCGTGCAAGATGGCTCGTCGTTTAAGTCAGTGGGCTGGTGCGGCTTGTGCGGCTGCTGCTGCTGCTGCTGCTGCTGCTGGTGGTAGTGGTGGTGGTGGTTGTGCAGCTGGTTCCTGTGGTGAGGGAAGGAAAGGAGTGTAAGGCACATCTAAGTGATCGTGTATGTTTGCCCCAATTGCAGGCACCTGTATGATGCAACTGGCGCTGCTGATGCAGCTGCTGCTGCTGCTGCTGTGGCTGATGCGGTTGGTGTTGGTGGTGCAGCTGGTTGTTGTGGTGAGGGAAGGTAAGGAGTACAAGGCACATGTAAGTAATCGTTCACATTTGCCCCAATTGCATATACCTGCGTGCGCTTTTCGTGGTGGTGGTGGTGGTGGTGGCGGTGGTGGTGGTGGGTGAAAGTGCAGCTGGTTTGTGAGGGAGGATGGAAGACAATTAGGCACAGGTCGAAATCTTCTCCTAGGAATGTTTTGTACGTCAGTTGTGAGTGCACCAAATCATTCGTGTTTTTCCGGGCTGCTTCCAAAACCGTTTCTGTAGGCGGAAATCCAGGAAGCTAAATCTTTCTGTTACTTGACTTGAAGTATGATGCTCAACAGCATAAGACTAAGGTTGGCCAGAAGCGGGTACATGCGCGGTGTATGAATGCACATAATCCCTGCCAAATTGCTACCATGTACTTTTGCATGTACACTTGTATGTATATATTCTACATAGATAGCTGTAACCAACTACAACGACAAAAATGTACGACGCAAGTTCCTTTTCATCACGCGAACTCCCACTGACCCCCAAATCCCCTTACAAAGCATCGCTCCTGAACAAGAAGCTGTAAAGACGCGGGAGCCAGCTTGTACTTACTCCAAGTACTCGGATTCCAAACAATCTTTAACATAACCAAAGGTCTACAGAAGCCGTCAACAAGAGAACCAGCTCCTGCTGATTTCAAGCACCTACCTGAGAGGGGAGGGGGAGGGTCCACTGATTTGTGGTAATCGAAACCCTGTCAGGAGGGGCAGCTGTGTGGCTTTGCTGCGGAGCACGCAACCACTTCCTTGACCACCACCACCTGCATTTACAAAAATAGGGTTGGCCGGAACCATGTGTATAAACGCTGCATATACGGTATTTTTGGCAGGGAAATCGCCAAATATAAGGTCACGTACACCAGGGAACTTCAGGGGGTCTAAAAACCTTCCATTTTCCCTCACCCCAAAATGCTTTTGTGTGGCACGCCCTCAGCTGTTCCCCCAAAGTAAAGAAATGTGTGGGTGAGTAAGGGTATATTGTCGTTTTTGTTGTATGCGTAGGGTTGGCCAGAACCGTGTATATGCACCATATATGACCGAATATTTGGTGATTTCCCTGTCACAAATACCGTATATACACCGTATATATATAGGGTTCTGGCCAACCCTATACATGCGGTTCTGACCAACCCTATACAAGAAGGACTGTGCTCTAAGCGCATCAGTAAGCATGTTAGTTTGGTTCGACTCAGGTGCCCTCGTTTGGCTAGGGCCCCACCATAAGGGTGAGAGGAGCAGCAGCGGAAAGCTTTTGGCAGAACATTACATTTGTACATTACATTTGTACATGTATGGATCCCAGCGATGCAATCTCCTGTTCGGCCATACGTGGTGAATGAACAATAGAAAAAGTGTGAAGAGCGAAAAGCTTTGGCAAAACATTACATTTGTACATGTATGGATTCCAGCGATGAAATCTCCTGTTCGGCCATACGTGGTGAATGAACAATAGAAAACGTGTGAAGTCTTGATGGCGGAGACTTGTCGTTGTAACAAAAAGTGCGTGCAATTTGAATTATAGCAAACATGATTCCTCTTCAGTTGTATGTGTTGTACAAACAAGTTCTGACCAGATCAATAAGACTGCAATGGAGTCACTGCCACGCCCATTACCTGAGACAATATGTGCTGAAAACCCAGGCCGATATAAGAATATTTCAATTGAAAGGATGAGAAACTAATGATGCTTGATTCGGACCTGCTCACATTAAGCTGCCTATAATTTTTTAATCAGGTAGTCGCTTTTGGGACACTTGACATGTGTGCATGCTAAAATAAGTAGGGTTGGCCGGAACCATGTATATACGGTGTACATACGGTATTTTTGGCTTGAAAATCACCAAATTTTCGGTGTATATATACGTATATATACGGTTCTGGCCAACCCTAATAATAAGCGGAGTCAAGTGTCAATGGTGCAAAGCCTTTCAGCGATGCGCATTCTTTCACCACGCAAGGAAGGAGACATTTCAGAAAAAGGTCTCAGCTTAGGAAGCCGGGTATAGAAGTTGTGCCACCTCCTTGCTTTTTTGGTTTGTTAGGCTACCTCGTTCTCTTGTTTTCAAATGAGCAACCATTCCAGATTGTATGCCCTTGTATGCCCTTGTATGCCCTTGTATGCCCTTGTATGCCCTTGTATGCCATTGTATGCCTTTGTATGCCATTGTATGCCTGTGTATGTCACTGAATGCCATTGTATGTCTTTGTATGCCATTGTATGCCTTTGTATGCCTTTGTATGCCTGTGTATGCCCTTGTATGCCATTGTATGCCTGTGTATGCCTTTGCATGCCTTTGTATGCCTTTGTATGCCTTTGTAAGCCTTTGTGTTCCACACTAAATTGAACATGCCTCCTTCCCACCCTCCTTACCAGTTCATCCACCATGTTCCAGAGGCAAAATCAACACACACCAAAAGCATTGCACAGCCTTTCCCCCAGGATCAGCCAAGGACCAAGCTCAACGCTATAGAGCACTCGCTCTTGTTACCTTGTTATCTTGTTATCTTGTAAAGTGTGCGTGTTATCTTGTTATCTTGGTACATTATGAAGTGTGTGTGTTATCTTGTTACCTAGTTATCTTGTTATCTTGTGAAGTGTGCGTGACTTTGTAAAGTGTGTGCGTGTTATCTTGTTACCTTGTTATCTTGTGAAGTGGCGTAGGAAAGAGACGACGCTAGGGGCGTACGCCCCCACGAGGGGGGCTTCGCCAAAAAACACTCGCTCCTCTCTAAAGCACACAGATCCATAGCCACAGATAAAAAGCTCAACACAACAACTTGCACCAAGCTTTTTTTAAAATTCATGTGGGGAGTGGTTTTCACTGCCTGCGTAGAGCTTTTTTAACTCACCAAGCTGACCGTCAATGCTGGTGCACCGGTACAGGGCTCCTTGCTCTCCCAATGTTTCTGCCTCTATGCTGCTGCCTCGGGCAGCACTAGGCTGCTTGCGACTGGTGGCCTGCACGCCTGCGCGTGTGAATTACAACATGCGGCTCATGTGCTGCTCCGGAATCATGTGTGTGTATGTGTGTGTGTGTGTGCGCATGCAAGTGTAGGGGATCTTGAGCCATTAAAGTTGTCATATATTCGGAAATTTCCCCGCTAAATGAACCGTATATATGGTTTTGGCCATCCGTGTGTATCACAAACTCTGAAAGATCAGGCAAATGCAGCTTGCAGTGGGATGAGCAACGGCTCGTTAGTAAGGTTGGCCAAAACAATACATTTATAAGTGCAATATACATACGGTATTCATGGCGATAATCACCGTACGGTCATATATGGCATGTACATACGGTGCAGATATCTACAGTGTCTCATTCAGTGCAGACACATACGGTCCTGGCCAACCCCACTCGTTACAACTTTATGCGAAAAGCTGTAGTAGCTTCAAGGCACCGTACGGTCATACAGTTCAGATACATACAGTCCTGGCCAACCCTACTCGTTAGCAACTTTATGCGAAGAACTGTATAGTAGCTTTGTAGCGTATGAGCAAGTAGTAGCTTTGTAGCGAATGACTGTAGTAGCTTTGTAGCGAACGAATGAGCAACCAGAAGCCAGGCTTTGACTAGCCTCTCCACACCACAGGCAAACAAAAAGTGTGCCAGGGCACACACACACACACACACTCGCTCGCTCAACAGCAATTGCCTCATCTGCCCCTTACTTTCAGTGTCTGAGCCTCCTGCATGCTGATCTCCGTCCCCGTGTGTCACCGTGCAGTCCGTGGCAGTGGGTTGCAGGTGAGGAATGGGCTGCAGGTGGGGGTGGGGAGGGGGGGGCAGCATGCCCCTCTGCGGAATTGGCTTTGTGCTGGGCCGAGACGCGCCCGTATCGAACAAGTGGACTTCGCAAGCCAGCCTGCGCCAGCGCTGGCACACGGCTGAGGGGGACATGAGCTGCACGGGTGCAGAAAACAAGGAGGCTTTGACCACACACACCGAGGTAAGCAGTCATGTAAGGGGGGTTTCTAGGTGTGTGTGCTGACTTGCTTAAAGTTCTTTGACAATGATTTGTTTGTTTGGGGAGTGGAGAGCATCTGGAAATTAAATTATTAGCAGACAAAGTTCCTGTGTAGTTTTAAGCGCGCCAACTGCATGCGCAACATAACTATACCGTATTTAGTGTGTGTGTGTGTATGTGTGTATGTGTGTGTATGTGTGCACGCATGTGTGTGTGTGTGTGTGTGCACGCATGTGTGTGTGCACTGCTTGTCACACACGAGCCAAAATTAGCAAACTACCTCCTTGTTTATGCGAATAGGAAAATAGGACATAAGGAAAACAGGACATATCAAATGTCTATCAAGATAGGCCCTTTCTCTAACATATGTGTGCATAGGTAGATTTTGTATACATTACCAGGTGTCTGCTCTCATCATGCAGCCTCTGGAATATGTTTAACATGAGCGCATTGGGAAGGGCAGGGGCAAGCGGGGCGTCCATTGAGGCTCCTTGTGCTGACGGGTGACCAGCAGCAGCACCACCAACATGCTGGGCACCTGTGGAGGGCTCTTGAGGGGGGTCAATGCTGTGCTGTTGCCCAGTGGACGCAACTAACGACTGCTGTCTGCCTAACATTGTTGCGGATTAAATATTTTTTATAAACATTGTGCGCACATTTTCAGCGACAGCTCAAAAAAAGAGATTTTGACAGGTGTCCCAACAACATCTATAAAATATAATCTAATCCCTCACACATTCTCAGCATATGAAAGCAAGGAGGCTTGTAAAGCTTGTTTTGCAGGCACCTGTTGCACCTTAAATTTGTCACAAGGACTTAGGCACGCATAACAACAGTATCTGAACCCGCCAATGCCACTCCAAAGGTCATCACTCTGCCAAGATGCTGAGGGGTAGCGCCGAGGGGTAGCCATTCGTTCCCAGATCTTTTTACTACAAACCCATCATATTGAGCCTATAAAGGCACCAAAAAAGTTGGGGGACATGTGCGGTGGGGTGGGGTGATGGGCCTCATTTTCCACCCATTATTACCCATTATTAGCTCTCTCCGTGATGATCTGACGCCTTTTGTACCTAGATCAAGGCTGCAGAAAACAAAATGTTGTTGTTACTAGTATTCCCAGTCTTCTCCTGTGTACTTCATTTAGCGTGATTACGGGAAGGAGCACTTAAGCGCCAGCCCCTTGCTGCAAGTCCCTCACATTAAGAGGGTCAGGCGGGTTGTGTGCAGAAGCACTGGCTAAACAATATCGTTACGGAGAAAAACATCTTTTTGGGAATAGTTACTCACCCAGCTACCACGCCCCCAAAGAAGCCCAAGACACACGTACAAACTGGATCTGCCGATTATGCCCCCAAGACGCATGCCGTACAAACTAGAGCTGCCTCTTTTTCAACAGATGGCCCTGCCAATCAACAAAAAAGCCCAAGACACACGTATAAACCAGAGCTGCCTCTTTTTCAGAAGATGGCCCTGCCAATCCATGCCCCCTGGCTCTGAAGCCGAAAAGATTCAACCAAACAGAAGCGATATTGACCTGGTCAAAATCAGGTTCATGTACTGTGTGGACACTTGTCCTACCCAACAAGCAGAAGAGGCACGAGGAAAAAACAAGCTGCCAATGCCTCGCTTACTAGGACTTCGTAAAAACCTCCACTACTTACTACCAGGAGCACATGCACCCTTTACAGGAGCAATAAGGCTAACCCACTGCCCTGGAGTAAAAGGTCTGCCTGCCATAGCACTCATGGCAAACCCAAGCTTGCTTGCCATCAGATTCGCTACGAAATCTACAAACCAGTCGAGACATCAAACACATCCCCCCTTTTTTTGTCTCAGCATACCCCTGGTTGTGTGCAGGCCTCTGCCTCTCGGCCACCTCATTCCTATTGAAAAGCCTTCCGCCAAACTTGTTCATTCCAGACGTGCCCTTTCCAGAACCATTAACAAATCTCATCAGGAGACGGTTTCAGGTCAAGTCTGCAACCCTCCTGATCCCCATTAATATTTTTCTTTTTCCCTTAGGGAGGATTTTTACGTACCCGGTACCAAAGTGGCTTTCTCCACGCTTCGCTTCTCATCAGACAAAAACAGGTGTTACCTCCAGCCGTCCAGAATTGCTGAACTGGTCACTCCCGTCTCTGCAACGCCAACAACCTATGAAAACCGTGGCTTTCCATGGTATTTTCTGACCCACAACACTGAGATGATGGAGCCGTTCAAGGACTCACCCTTGACTTTCAAAAAAGGTAAAAAACTTGCTCCCAAGCTCCATGTGTTTTCTGTCCAGTTGAGTTTATTGAAGAATGGTTAGAGCCAGGGTCGAGTCTCTCTCGAGCAAAGGCTGGGAACTTCACTTCAGACTGCAATTCTCCTGATTCTCTCTCTCTCTCTTTCTCTGCTTCTTCTCAAATCCAACTTGCTTAAGACACTAACAAATACTATACCACACACACTCTAGTCGGCTGCCGTGCCTCCCCTCCCCAGGGCTGGGAAGTTTAATCAACCATCTGGCTGAGCATTGAGTAGTTTACTGAGAACAGAAAAAGAAAAAACTACGCAGGCAGTGAATGCCACTCCCCACATTAACTAAGGAAAAGGAGCCACTTTGGTACCGAGTACCGTAAAGCTCCTCCACCGCGAAAAGGAAAGGAAAAATCAATGGGGATCAGGAGGATTGCAGGCTTGGCCTGAAACCGGCTCCTGATGAGAGTTGATAATAGTACTGGAAAGGGCACGTCTGGTATGGACAAGTTTAGCAGCAAAGTTCACGGAGTGCACATGGAGCTTGAAGGCAAGCTTCTTAATTCTTTGAGAATTGAGACCCGGGTTTTTGAAAGGCTTCAGAGTGTGAGTGTTGTAGATGGTGCCGCCCACACCCAGAAGGATGATGTGGAGAGTAACGGAGGCTCCTTAAAGAATGTTGCAAAGGTCTTTCTGCTGTTCCATTGCGGCGTTCAGCTGGTTCTGAGGTCTGGTGTCCTCACAGTACTTGATCTCGACAAGGTGAATGTCGCGCCGAGGTTTGCTGAGGTCTTTAGGTCGGTGCTGTCTGGGGCTGGTGTCTCTACTGGTGGCTGGCGGTGCTGCTGAGGTGCTCCCAGTCTCCCTCAATTTCCCCCTGCCACTCCGAAGAACCCACCCCCCTACATTGGTTTGTTGTGTTTGTGTTTTTGCAGCGGTGGGAGTAACCAGCACAAGATCTGGGCGGCTGGAGGTAAACCGTCTTTATCTGGGAAGCGGGGTGGGAAGAGCCATTTGGGAACAATTCTACTTTCAGCTGTTTCAGGAATCTGGAGATTTTGCATGGTCATCCGTTCGTTGCTGCCTATGTCATTGGAGACGATGCATGATCTTAAGGAGCCTGTTTTGCTGATAGCTTTAAGGATCATGCGGCATGCTATGTTGTGTCTTTCGGTGATCATGTTCCTTATTTGCGTGTGTTGGCACCCAGAAAGGATGTGCAGGGCACTGTCTACTTGTGAGCAGAGGGGGCAAGCTTGACTTGTTGAGAGTTTAAACAATACCGCATGTTTTTGATTGAATAGGGTGCATGTCCTGTATTTCATAATGATACATTTTGTCTTAAAGGGGACATCGGATGATGTTAGGTAAGCATTGCTAGTGGCTTCATTGGCAGTGCCGTCCTTGATGAGGGTCTGGTAGTACACATGGTAGCTCGCGTCAGTTTTGGCATATCCCAGTTTTATGGAGAAGATGCATATGTGCTTGAAGGGCGTCACGGTGGTTTGGTAGGTACCAGAGCTTTGGAGGAGGATAATGGGCCATGTTTGTTGTATGGCTATAATTTTGGGTTTGGTTTTCTATGCCTTCTTTTGCAAGCCAGTGGATGTTGTAGAAGGGATTTCCATCAGGGCCTGCTGCAATGTCGGAGAGGGTGGTGGCTGACTTTTTAGCAAGGACGTCGGCATGTTCATTATTAGTAATACCGGCATGGGACTTTACTTTGAAGAAGTGGATGGGCGATGGTGATTGGCGGATTGCTTTAGCAATGGATTGAAGGACATCTCCTTGGATGTGGTGGCGATGGAGATTCGGGTGTGAGATCTGCTTTTTGATTTGGTGCAGTGATGTAAGGCTGTCTGTGGCTATATGTGAGTAGCCGTGTATGACTGCAGCTGCTATAGTAGCTGCTAGCTCTGCACGTGAGATGGTGTTGGTTATACCCATGCCTTTTGGGTTTACATAGTGGGAAACGTTTAAGTGAGGGTGGTATACACCTGATCCGGTGTCTTGCCCTACTTCATTTTTTTGGAGGCTGCCATCAGTGTAGGTCCAATCCCGCCAATCTTTTACTTTACGGGTTAGGTGCTAGCTGGAGCTGTTTTGGGGTGCTTCGTCGATATTACAATTATGAGGTTGGTCAGTGCTAATCAGGGCACTTGTTAATTCTGGGCATTCTGGGGCTTGAGGGTGGTCATTTGGTAGCTTAATAAGTTTGTTGAGTCCTGAGTGTTGTCCGGAACCTAAGGCTGTTTGGTAGGGATGGTTATGTATGTTTTGAATTTCCCACTTTGCCTCAGGGATTTCTTTGGCAAGTTCTTTTAGCCAATCTTTGTTGTGAGCAATGAGGCAGACCCTGACCTTGGTGTTCCATAAGGCAATGATATTTAATTCCCAGGTGTGTTTGGAAAGTGGTATTTGTATGTTGTTCCAGAAGGGCACGTTCGCATTTTGGAGTTGGTCTGATGGGATGGTGCCCAGGAATTTACACATGTGTGGGTATTTGCGGCAAAGTGATGCATAGGGATTTGTGGTCGTTTTTTTATTCCAGAAAGGAAGGAGGAGCATGAATGTGGCTGTTTCCTCTGTGCTGACAGCAACAGAGTAGATGGCGTATCTTGTTGCTAAGAGCATGGTGTTTTCATGGTAAATGGGATGGCAGATAGAGAACCCAGAAAATCGGGAGGAGAAGGCATTGGTGTTTGCTCCAAACACTTTGTCCCTTGGGTGCTTACTCCAGTAAGGGGGGAGTTTGGGGTCATAGTCATTTTTTCTTTAGTGACCAGGGCCCACTTTTGAAAGGCGGCGGTGATGTGGGAGGGGAGTATCCGGGAGAAAGAGTCTTTGATTTTTTTGTTCGAAGACCTTTTTCTGATGCAAAGCTAATGGGTTTAATGTGGTCGTGTAGGCCGCTGCACTTTGCCTTATTAAAGGCCTTTTGCAGTATATGAAGGCGCTCGGGAGTAAGCATACCTTTCTACTTTTCGTCGACATTGTAATTACAGGCTACTGTGTCAGTGTACACTTCAGGAAGCTTAGTGTCATCTGGGGAGGATAGGGTACTCTTTTCTTGATACTCCATGAGATCAATGGTTGTGATCCAGTACTCACAATGCCCTGTGGCCGTAATGTCAGCCTGTGGGTTGGTGGGTTGGATGTCAAAGCTAACTTTGTTCCGAGCTACTTACTGAGCTAATTGAATACCGCAATTTCAAAACCACCCTTTAATAAACTGGCTTCTCCAGCTTATTGAACGAGACTAGGCAAAATAACCTCAACTGAAAAATGAACTAATTAATCACACGAATCGTCACTGCAAACCATTGGGCGTGACAAGACGCGCCCTTTCCAGTACCATTACCAAGTCTCAACCTGATGGAGCCGGGTTCAGGCCAAGCCTGCAACCCTCTTGATCCCCGTTGCTTTTTTTTTCGTTTTTTTTTGGGTGGCATTAGTAGATGTGCTGATTCTTTTACTTTGCAGTGACGGTAATCTGATCTGACAAGGAGCTTTGCGGTACTACCCGACGATACCAAAGTGGTGGCTTCTTTTCCTAAATTAATGTGGGCAGTGGTTCTTAATCCAACGTTATTGTTCCTTTTTTGTTACACACTATCTGCGCTATTTTTACTTCTAGGCTGCTGTTCACGATCCTGGCTGCATAAATCTTGTTTTGTGCATCCAGTCCTCCTTGACCTGAGAGGGATCTGTTGGTGAAACATCAAGTTTACCATCTATCTGTAACCATGGCTTATAAGATGAGTCACGTTAATATTGTTTTGTTCTTTTGCCTTGCATATTTGAGTTTAGTCAAGGAACCTACTATTAGGTCTTTCACGGCAGTAATGACTTTACAATGAAAAGCTTAACTACACATCGAAACCCGAAAAAAGGCCACCAACACCCTTGTTACTTGATCCTGTTTGGTCCCTTTCCACAACAAAGCTACTTCTCACAGGCACCGCTGCTCCTGCCCTCTCTGCCCTCTCCAGAGCAAATCCTGGCCTCAGATCCTGGCAACATGTGGACCCCCCCTCCTGAATACTCCCTAAGGAGCTTGACGACTCTTTATTGCTTTGTTGCTGAAGTGGAAGCGTGGCATTGGACGTAGGATTGCTACCACGGCCAAGGGCAAGCGCCACAGCTGTTGCTATAGACCCATGGCTACCCTGCTGCTGGTGCTGCTGTGCTGTAATGCCACCCACGCTGGCTCCACCTCCGTTTTGCTGAGCCCCAGCTGCTCCAACATCTGAAGCCAAAGAGTCAGGTTTGCAAGAGGACAAAGGCTTCCTAACTTCTATGCTTGGCAACGTAGAGGAATGACAAATTGCAAGGCACAGTGGCAGCAGAGGCACGGGTGCATGCACATGGGCAGGGTTGGCCAGAACCGTATATATACGCTCTTTCTTTTTTGGGGTGCGCCGTCAAGCGCAGGTACTATAATGGGCCGACAAGTGAAAAGGGTTGGCCAGAACGGTAGGCGTTGGCGTGCCTGTCAGGCGCGGACGTGCTGGAAATTCGGATATGTACGCCGTATATGCCTGTATAATTGATGGAATTCCTGCAAAAACCACCTTATGGTTCTGGCCAACCCTACTCATGGGGTATGGCTTATGCAACCTCATCGTAGACACACTGACGAAGTGGCGCGGCGTTAAGTGGACAGCTCCACAGACATAATCATGCGGCGTGACACAGGCAGGCCTCACAGACTCAGAGACGATATGAAATATGAGGCTTTTTTATAAAATTAGCAGGTCCCCCCCTCCCCCCAAACTGACCGACATAATAACGTGGCGTGACATAGGCAGGCTCCACAATCTCACAGACAGTGCGAAGGGTTATTCATTATATAGGCAGGCCCCACATCGCACAGACGTAATAACGTGGCGTGACATAGGCAGGCCCCACAGACTCACAGACAGTGTGAAGGGTTATTCATTATATAGGCAGGCTCCACAATATCACAGACGTAATAACGTGGCGTGACATAGGCAGGCTCCACAATCTCACAGACAGTATGAAGTGTTGCTAATTATGTAGGCAGGCTCCACAATCTCACAGACGTAATAACGTGGCGTGACATAGGCAGGCCCCACAGACTCACAGACAGTTTGAAGGGTTATTCATTATATAGGCAGGCTCCACAATCTCACAGACGTAACAACGTGGCTTGACATAGGCAGGACCTGCAACACCTAAACAGGCTGAAGCCCTACTCACCTGGCAGCAGGTTGTGAGAGGCCACGGGTTTCCTTCCACGACCTCGAGTGCCCCCGCTTGCTCTTGATGCCGGTGCTGGGGGAGCAGATGTCGCCTCATTGCCTTGCGTACCCCCTCTATTCACCACCCCCTCCCCTTGTGCGTGATACACTGCTGCTGCTGCTGCTGCTGCTGCTGTGGTGCTACAGCTTGAAGAGGGCGGCTCTTGCTGGGATTGCAGGGAAGGCGAGTGAGGGGGTTGATGGTTCTCTGAGTTTGTGGTAGAGGGGGCCGCTGGCTCATCTGACAGTTTGCTAGGTCTACTCCCGTTTGTGTTTAGTGCTTTCTTTTTTCCTTCACTTGTGTCTTGGGCTGCCATGTCCACATTGGTGGAGGAGGGGGAGGGTGTGTGGTTTGCGTTGCTGGGGGATAATGGAAGAGGGGGGGGTGATATAGAAGCCACGCCTGCACTGCTGGCAAAGGCATGGGCTTTTTGGCAGATGCTCTCCGCTTCTGCTGAGGTGGCGTTGGTGCTGGAGAGTCGGGAGCCCCAACTGCAGATGCGGGGTGAGGGGAAATGAGGTAAGATGAAATTAAAAGGACGTTGGTGCTGGAGAATCGGGAGTAAGATGAAAGTAAAAGGACGTTGGTGCTGGAGAGTCGGGAGCCCCAACTGCAGATGCAGGGTGAGGGGAAATGAGGTAAGATGAAAATAAAAGGACGTTGGTGCTGGAGAGTCGGGAGTAAGATGAAAATAAAAGGACGTTGGTGCTGGAGAGTCGGGAGCCCCAACTGCAGATGCGGGGTGAGGGGAAATGAGTAGGGTTGGCCAGAACCATATATATACGGTGCACATACGGTATTTTTGGCTTAGAAATTACCAAATATACGGAGTATATATACGTACATATACGGTTCTGGCCAACCCTAGAAATGAGGTAAGATGAAAATAAAAGGACGCTCTTTACTTCGTATAGCATGATCAATCGGCAAATGTGCTTATGGGATATGCACAAGGGTGTGTTTTGTGACGTTTCAGGAAGCTGCAGCTGCTTATTGTGAATAAGAGTTGCTGCCTGCTTTAAATCAAGAGCTGCGCTGCTTGCAAAACCACTGCACTTATATATATATATGGGTTGTAAATTCACAAGGTGTGTGTTACAAACTACAAATGTTGCCTTCATAAAACCTGGAACAGATGAGATCGAGCTGATCATTGCTAACAACAAAGCCAAGTAGCCATGCTGCTGCTATTGTTTGGAAGAGGATTCTCATCTGCACACACCCGTTCAACATGTCCAGATGGTTTTTGAGCTCCTCTAGCTTTGCAAGTTGCGCTGAGGTGCTCTCAGCAACCAGCAGGTTCAGCTCAGAGCAGAGTCTGCAAAGCAAAGGAAGCGAGACCAAGAGGGCAGAGTGGAAAATCTCATCCCCAAATTAGAAGGGGGAAAAAGCAGGTTAAGCTCAGAGCAGAGTCTGCAAAGCAAAGGAACCCTTGCTCGAAACTGGAAATGATACTGGAATAGGTACTGCCATTCAAGGTGTAGCTCACCAACGTGGCCTTTGTCCTGACTTTGCCACCTTAAAAGCATTGGCCGTACCTTGTAGCACTGAGTCATTTTTTAGTTAGAACTAGACGCAATTAAGGCTTTTGCAACTTTCCAGCTCTCCAGCCTTTATCCTCCACAACAAACTCACTTCTTCCGAACCCTTACGTGAAGTGCAGAAAAGCTTGCTTAGCTTTCACAACATTTTATTCAGATTCAACCACCCAACATGTAGAGGAATTAGATGAGCCCAAGCCTTACTTTACAACTGATATGTATGCGCACGTGAACTGACCGCCAATTTTGAAATTTTAAGTTTTGCCGAAATCCAGCCAAAGCCTGCTCCAGAATACTCTTACAAATTTAAGTGTCATTATTCGTCTGGGCTAGCGTGTGTGATTAGTTGCTGATAATCAGAGTGAACCTGTAAACTAGGTGAACTGTACATTTCAGTCATGCAATTTGTGCGCAGCATGCACAACGTACAATGCAGGTATGGAGTGACTTGTCGTGAAACTTCCTGGACACTTTGCCTGTCCTGCTGCACAGATCAGCAAAAGAGCACGTATAACCCCCTAGAAAATCAGCCAACCTTCTTGCTCCTGAGATGTAATTTAGATGTAATTTATCAAAGTACCCACACCTGCACATGACAGATGTGCAGAGCCTGCGCACCTTTCCTTTGCTTTTTCTTCTCGTGTAAGATCTTCTTCACAGTGACACAGGACCTGGTGCATTGATGAGATGGGAGAGAGGAGTGGTAAGAGCCTTTGTGAGCCTGTTTGGTGGTGTATGTCTCACCGCATTTTAAGTACAAAGTTAGG
>Ga0307968_1001528_pt1:2500-15000 | contig 18960 bp, 19 predicted proteins | sample OrgLakmetagen650_FD_201834 | JGI IMG/M metagenome (GOLD analysis project Ga0307968, IMG submission 201834) | Saline water microbial communities from Organic Lake, Antarctica - #650 | ecosystem: Environmental > Aquatic > Non-marine Saline and Alkaline > Saline | place: Antarctica...
CTGTCATCTCACCTTCGTAAAGTGTACCAAATCAATTTACGCACGCTCACATGCTCCCAAACAAACGCACATATGCACGCACAGGCTGCTGTCCTTGCCTCGCGTGCCCACGCGCTTGAGTTGGGAGATGCCGAGATGCCTATTCAGGAAGATGGAGTTAGCCACCAGGTGAACCTCGGTGCAATTTACTGTTCACCTCTCTGTGTGCTTGCGATTTAAGTGCAGATCTTTCGGCTCGCACTCGATACACCCACGGGGCAACCCATTTTCCGCGCACACATGCATTAGTTTCATGAAAACTCTGTTTGTGCAGGCCAAAAAACGGCGGGAGATGCTTGGAGGTAGCTGATGTAGAATTGTGTTTGGGTTAGTCCAGTCTGCAGCGGCCTTCGGACTTCTGGGCAGCTGGTTTCACAACTTGACAACAACGCAGAAGTTGTGAAATCTACGGCCTCCTCGGCTTCTAGTACTGTTTCCCTTTTTTATTATGGTTTAAGACTATAGAAATGTTTCAAAGGCACTCGGTCTCTGGCCAAATTAGCAAGATTCACGACGCAGACACGAGACGAGGCGTGCCATCAAACGTTAAGATTATAACAATATATGCAGAACATTTGCGGAATTGTAGGACCGAGAGAAAACTGCATCAAATGATCGAGGTGCGGGATTGTAGGACCGAGAGAAAATGCGGGGCGCATCTACTAAAATATAATATAAGTTTAAGGAGAATTTATATCTCGTGAAAAGAACCTTCCACTCTCAAACTTCCAAATTTGAGTGTCGGGCGTCTTCCAGCCAGCTAGGGTAGACATCAAAACCATAATAAACTATTGGATTGGACAGTGATGTCAAGCCTGAAATCCCGGTTCAAGGTGAGGTGCTTGCATAGAAAAGGGCACTTAGATTTACACCCCCAAGGCACGCTTCCGTACCTGAAACAGTACCTGGTTAGCGTGGGGAGGGGTGGGAGAGGCCTGCAAGCCCAGTACCTGCAGGATTTGCTTTTGTTAGTTTGCTTGCATGGTTGGGTACCCATGCTTTGTATCCCCGACGCATCGTGCATGCTTCTCACGTAACATTCAATTAAGTCCTTGCTTTCCCCTTGTAAATACTTGCAGGTGGTTAAGGTAAGTGTGCTCCAGGGTAGCAGTTATGTTTGGACACTTGTGGTGTGTTTTTGGTTAAGGCAAAGGTGACGACTTTTTTCTTCCCTTGTTGTTAAAACCAGGTTGTGGGAAAAGGATCGTACGGCTCTGTGTCCGAGATACAGCGCTTGTCTGATGGTGTACTGTATGCTCTAAAGGTAAGGAATGGGGGGAAAGAGGGGCAACAAGCACGACAAGCCTGAAATTGTGCCGTGCGCAGCGCCAACAATTTAACACTCGGCACAATTGTCACTCATAAAGCGCACCTACAACACCCTGTTTCCTGTAATTGTAGGAGGTGGATGTAAAAGCAATGGGTGTGGCAGACAGGTGGGAGGAAGGGAGGGCGGCAACTTCCTGTCAGAGACACCACATAAAACCTTGCACTTTTTTGCTCACCAGTTACGCATCCCATCAAGCGATGAGCACAACAGACAGTTTGGCAGCTACCTAAAAAATATTGCTTTTGTGACTGAACAGGCAGTCAACGGTGGAGGAAGTGCGGCTCCTCGCCTCCGTGTCTCACCCCAATGTGCTGCACTACCATGAGGCCATCATAGAAAACAACAAGCTGTGCATCGTAAGTACAATCTGGGACTCCCTTTAAATTTCCTTCAAATGTTATTTTGTCAAAAGACGTATCTAGTGCGGGAGACGTATTTACTTAGTAGCCATGGCACAAGGAAATGCTGACACGTTAAATTTGCACAAAGGGAAATAGGAAATGCCAATAAAAAAACCTAAGGGCACGAACATGCACAAAACTCTTCACCTTTGTTTTGCAATGCTTCCACTGAATACTTTCCGCTCATTGTCATCTATAACCCAGATAATGGAGTATGCGCCTGATGGGGATATTAGGAAAATCATCCAAAAGGCACAGCAACAGAAAAAGTCTCCTCCTGAGGACTTGGTGAGTGCTGCTCATCAGAACATGTGCTGTACCATGCATTGCAACTCAATTGAATTAAGCAATTTATAGCACATGCTCAGTACTACCCTGCACACACACACACACACACTGCACTGCACTGGTAGGTCTGGAAGATTTTCATCCAGATAGTTCAAGGACTAGAGGCGCTGCACTCACTCAAGGTGTGCCGGAGCAATCGCTCTATTAAGGACTAGGTTTCAAAACAGATACAGCCCCCTCTTGTCACCTGTTGCGCACGCTCTTGTTGCGTGTTGCGTATACTCTATTCAAAGCAATGTCGAGGACAAGCCATTTAACTCCCACGTATGATTTGTGCCATTCGCCTCACCAGATTTTGCATCGCGATATTAAGCCCGGGAACATCATGTTGATGGCTAACGATGTAGTCAAGATTGGTGACCTGGGCGTGGCAAAGGTACGTACGTGAGGTATGGGTATGGTATGTATGTACACATTCAAAGGATGTTTGTGCGTGTACGTATGAAGTATGAATGTACATTAATCATATCTGGGTAGTGAGTAGAATGTAATTTGTATATAACCTGTATGTACGAGGTAAGCTTGTGCGTGTGTGTATGAACGCATGAATGATTTTGAATGTTTTTGCCTGTTGGCGCAGCTGAAGGCACGGTCAGAAGTTAAAAGATTTTCCTGTTTACGGCGTGCTTGTGCTTTGTGGGATCCTGTGCCTCAAGTCTCAATAAACCAAACTTTTGAAAGAGTGGGAGGGATGTTTGACAGAACATCGCCATAGCTTAAATGCATCTTTGCAGGGCTCATTTTTCCAGCTCTTTGCCTTGCAGCCTTAAAACTTAAGCAGACCCTTTTGAGAGAAGTCACCGTGGCGACTGTTTTACTGCGCTGCTGAAGTACGCATAATACTCTCCATTGCAGGTGCTCAAAAATAGCCCCCTCACAAGCACCCAGATAGGCACGCCCTACTACATGTGAGTTCTTAACACAAAGACGCTACTGCAGTGTTATTTCGTACGTCATATAGCTGGTCGTGTCTGCGACGTCTGCAGCTTCCGTTTCCTGCTACTGCTTCTGTGTACTTGTGGCTTGCTTTTAGTGGGCAGCCTAAATCATGTCACATCAAGGTCCGCAAGCAATGCAAAGGACGTGCACACATAATAAATGGATTGCACACGCAAAAAGGGAAGCAGACGCAATGAAGATTCCAGCAACACCTGACATGCAACAGGAGTGCTCGTGCAATTGAACTTGTGGTGCACAGAGTGCTCGTGCAATGAACGAGAGCGCTCGTGCAATGAATGAGAGTGCTCGTGCAATTGAACTTGTGGTACACAGAGGGGTGCAGCAGCAACCCGACAAGCAACAAAGACTGTGTAGCTGGAGCTGGAGCTGTGAATGCCTTGTTTTTGTACTCACACATACCTTAACTGTTGCATGTGCTTTTATACACACGCAGGGCACCTGAGATATGGCGAACAAGGTGAGATTTGTCGGGTCCTTTACCAACATCGTTTGTACTGTGAACCTGTTTTCCCTCTAAACAGACCTGACTAAACTAGACTCTGGGCAGCCCTGCCTTGTTTAGCGGTTGCATATAGTCTCATCTTCATTGTGAGGTCTCTTTGATTCGGGCGTCAACATCATCAACGTTTACTTTTATCTTTATAGCTGGCTTATTTTTCGAGGTATCAGTGTGATTGTTTGTAAAGCTTCAACAGGGCTACACATGCTTTATGGGCGTTCCCTAGCTTTGCTTTTGAATTGCTTTGAAGGGACAGTCTTTGCTAACTAAGCCTTTGGCACTGGAAGTTGTAATGCAACATCACGTTCCTCGCAGACACATTGTTTCGTACGTTCAAGCTGCGTCCTTCTGCACCCCTTACATTCCACGTGTTCCTCGTTATGATTGTGTAAGGATTCAAAAAACCTTTTCTTTTGCAGGCCTTACACGTACTCCTGTGACGCGTTCTCCCTGGGCTGCCTACTTTATGAGGTACGCTGCACTGCCTTTTCTGGTCTGGCTACATTTGCAGCACAAATGATGCATCCTTTCTTTAATCAAAGTATTCACTTTCTTGCTTTCCTGGCCTGTTCTGTCATGCGTGTGACCTGCAAGTTGCAGGTGTATGGTTCCTGTTGCAGAAGAAAGAAAATGTTGTTCTTATGATGTAGAGTGCTGCTTGTAAAAGGGGTGTACGAGCCTTGCAACAGGCTTTCCTCAAACTAGTGTGCTGCTCTTCTTGTAGGAGCAGTTGTGCAGCGTGCGAGCTGCTTTTGGTGTGTGTGTGTGTGTGTGTGTGTGTGTGTGTGCAGCGTGCGAGCTGCTGTTGCACCAGGCCTTTGACCTTTGCTTACCTACACTCGGATGCTGCTTTCACGTGCAAAGAAAAGGGGGAAGTTATGCAGGCAGTGAAGCCCACTTTAAGCATCGATGAAAAACAGCGTGCATTTTTTGTGAAGAGTACTGTAAAATTGAATAAGTATCCTGCTCCCCTTTTACTCACACACTCACACACGCTCACATACACGCAGCTGGCCTCTGCCAAGATGCCTTTTGAGGCACGGTCCCTAGGAGAGCTGAGCAAGAAGATCACAAGTGGGATGTGAGTGGAAGAAGCACAGGCACTACCCAACTGCTCTGCTGTGTCCTGACGTTCCTGTTTGCTGTGTGGATTGTTGCATGCATTCACACGGAGTTGCAAAATGGCCAACTGGCAGCATCTGCTTGCTCGCACGCACACACTGTGTCTCACACACACACACACACACACACACACACACACACACACACACACACACACACACACACATGCACTCACACACACATGCACACACACTCGTGTTCACACACAGACGTGTACCTACAAATGTATAGGCAGCAATAAGCTGCGGCCATATCATCGTATGTTTTCACGCTCGCAGGTACCCCCCCCTACCATCCAGCATCAGCAGAGAGCTGTCTCAGCTCGTGACTTCATTGCTTCAAGTGGATCCACTGAGACGACCCACCATGACCCAAGTTCTGAACAGCCCCACGCTGAAATCCAAAATACACCTGCTGCCAGATGAAGTTGTGAGTCCACAAGCAATTTTCTGCTTGTGTGTAGGCAAAAGCATTGTCTGCTTATGTGTTGGCAAAAGCATTGCCTGCTTGTGTGTAGGCCGGCTGCTTTCCTCTCACACACACACACACACACGCACACACACACATACACACACACACATACACACACACGTACACACACGCATGCACATACGCACATAGGCACACACGCAAACATACACATGCACGCACGCACACATATACACACGCGCGCAGCGTGCCCGTCCTGAATCCTCGCACGGCAACATCCTCAGCACCATCCGTGTCCCCAAGGGAGGCAACTTTGCCGCCATCCAGTGCGCCCTCCCCCCTGCAAACTATGAAACAGAAGGCAGCCACGAACAGTGCTCCAGCGCTCCCCCCTCTGCACGCCCGTCATCAAGTGGCGCTGCTGCTAAAGCACAAGCTCCTCAGGTGTGTGTGCCTGTCTTCCATGCTTGCTCATTGCTCACACACAAACCTTGCTTGTGAAATTTGGGGGCTGCAATTGCAGGCATTGGCTGATTTGCTCAGCCGCTGCTTTGCTTTACAACGATCCCGAGCCCTAATGGTCAACTCAATTGACCAGGGTTACATTGTTACAGCGTTACCTCGTTACAGTGTTACAGTGTTACGTCCGTGATCTTGTCTAGGCAACAAGGCGACACTGCAATTGAGTGGTGCTTTACTGCTGCTCGCTCAGGCTGCTGTGGGCCGCGCACTCGTGCACTCGCATACACGCACACACATACACGCACACACAAACACGCACACACACTCTCACACACATACACACACGCTGTTCAGTCTGCTATGGGCCAAAGACAGTCCGCCGCCAGGAGTTCAGCGCCCTCAGTTGCAGGAGGAAGACCGGGTGAGCTTGCAAATCATTTCGTGGCACCCCCTGGAGCCTTTGCCTGACCTTAAACACACACAATTACAACCGTGCGTGCACTTGTAAAGCACGTGTCCACATCTTTAAGTACACACAGTTTCCACTGTGCACTGTTGCAACATGCATACACTCCCGGTGCTCACTTTCACGGATGCTATGAGCATGCCTACACCATTTCGCTTCTCACATCCATAACGACAGCCATGCATTCATGCACAGGTAGTGTGGCACAAACACACTCGCACACACGCACACAAACACGTACACACACGCCATCCCAGCAGCAGCAGGAGGCAGGCACCAAGCACCTCAAATCTGGTCAGGCGCAGCAGCAGGGGCAGCAGGTGCAAGGGCAGTGTACGCTGCAGGGGCCGCAGCACCAAGGCCGCCCCCCACACCACCCGGAGCTTCACCAGCTGCAGGTATGTGGCAGTGCTGGGATGTATCAAGGGTTGATAGTTACATTGGAGGTGCTATGTAACAAGCAGGGGGGATTGTAGGGTTGCTGTTCTTATGCTGAGGTGCACTTGGGCATGTGCTGATAAGTTAGGGTTAAAATCCTGATTACTACAGTGACGTGCTAGAAGTTTTAAAGCTCAATAAATAATAGAGGTCTCTTGCCAGGCGCCAACTCCCTCCCCCTTCTCCATATTCCATATACCCTCCCTCCACACTTACGTAGGTGCCAAAGTGCCGTCTCGGCCCCCCTCCGCGTACCAGCAGCAACCCCCCCCTTCACGTGGTGGGCAGCAGCCGGCACCACGTCCAGGGTCAGCTGCTGCAGCAGTGCCAGCGGGCTTGCAACAAAATAGGCCAGGCCTAGGTAAGCGTTCCTCTGCGAGTGGTTGGAGTCAAATTGTAAACAAGTCAGTAACCGCATGGACCTGCAACAAACGAATTTTGTCTTTGTGCTGGCTGCTCCATCTTTGGGAGTCAGTAGAATGCCTTTCAGACATGCACGACTCTTTAGTCTAAAACTCAAATCTTGTTTTCATGCCAAAGCTTGGTCGCTCTCCTACTCAGGAGCCGCTGTGAGGCCTGCAGCTGGTGCGGTTGGTGGGGGACCTCAAAGTGCCTACAACCGGAACGTGGGAGGAGCACAGCCAGCCTACGGAGCGAATGGAATTGGTGGTATCAACGGTAAGGATGCAGCAACGCAGCAAGTTTTTGGGGGGGTGTTGAAAGGGAGTATGTGAGGATACATGAAACTTGAAACGAATGTGTACAAACTGGTGATTGTATAAGCAGGAAACTTTATGCATGCACAAAATGGCAAAGTGACTTACCTGTAATCCCCATTGAACAAACATCCAGTTGCCCAATAATCTATGTTTGCCGCCATGTTATTTTTAAACACTCCATGTACTGCACAACTCTGATCCAGTTACTGATTTAATATTCCGTACCAAAGTACATTACTCTTCTACCTTCGTGCTGCGCCAAATATGCACATGCCACTCCTACCCATTGCACGCAGGACTAGGAATGGCACGACAGGCACAAGCAGGACAAGACAAGATCGGCAAACGGCCTATGTCCAGGCCCTCGTAAAAATTGGCCGGCTTGTTGGGCTGGGCTGGGCTGGGCTGAGGTGCATTTATTATCGTCGGATGCACACATGCAACTCATCTAAACTTGCTCCTAAATCCAACTTCTTGGTATTACTCGTTTCTTATTTCATTCTGTTGATACCTACGGACTTGACTCTTATATGACTCAAAGGTCTTGCAAGCAGTGACATGTTTAAACTCATTGACTTTCGGTGTGCCACGTGTATTTCTGTGATAAATTTCTCCACTTTATCTGTCGTTTACTTGCTTTCGCCAGCAGCAGGGCATGACTGTCTGCTGGTGCGCTGCAATTGATTAGGGAAGTGAACGTGTAAGTTGAAGTGAAAGGACTCCTGTTACAAAAAAAGGATTCAAAGTCTCGTCCACAAGATTCTTTTTTATTTTAACAAAAGAGACTCCGCTGGTAGTGATGACACAGCCAGCATGATTAAGGGAGGGGGTTACGTAGGTGCCCGCACCAGGCAACCCCCCCACATAAGGGTTACAAGGGTTACAAGGATGGCCTACAGCCCGAGTCTCTGGCTGATGGCAATTGGCAATTGGCTGGTGAAACAAAATCAACCAGTGTCGAAAATTGAAACTAAATCTGACACAAACTTGAGGAGTCTGTATGAGTCTTGATTCAGGAATGCATTGATCTCAAAATCAGTGAAACTGTGATGACAAGTTAAGAATGGAATAAATTCAGAGCATAAAAGAAAGAATTAGTGTGGGTCAGGGGGGGTGTGTGCCGTGGCACCCAGACGCACACCATGACTGTCGTTGTATTGCAGTGCATACCTTGTTTTTATGAGTGCAGGTGCATGTCTGATGGAGTGTTCATTCAGTTTGTGTTGTCATGCTAAATCAGTGGTGTGATTTTTCCTGAAATTTATAATGTGAGCTACGTGTTTACAGTTATTTGGTTGTTTGGCCAGTTTAGATGGTCCTCTTGTAACAAACTCGCTCTTTTTTCAGACTTGTCTGAGTACCATCTCCTCAGGGCGTTGCTTGACCCGTCGCTTCCTTCTTGCGTGGAGAGGGAGGAGACGTTAAACACACCTTTATGGCTCATACTTGCACTCCATGCTTAAGCTGGTACCATGATTTGTCGTGACAGTGTGTCGGTTTTTAATCTTATGGTAATCCAGTACAACTTAAGACAGTAAGCTGTGCAGTTGATATCTCGCGCTTGATCAGTCTAATAACAAGAAGTACGCAGATTTTGGAAACCACTTCTTCCCGTATGAAATACGGAAAAAAAGCCGATTGGGTGGGTGTTGGGTGTGCATCACTACTATCCGGCTAAGGAAACCTAAGAAAAATTCACAAACCAATGGATCTGAGAATGGGATACTCCTGCTGGTGAGTGGCTGACCCCAAATATTAGGTGCAGGCCGGAGTGCAATGTTGAGGGTATTTTCTTTGTAGACCTGAACTTTGTAGCGTTTTACACAGATTTTAGTATAACAACCTTAGAAACCCAAATAACACGTATCAAACTACTAGGCCTGCCAATGATGCAAGAAGAGTTGCCCGTAATGCATAACTCAGAAAAGATAAGAATAAAAAAAGACACCGTTGGTAGTGATGACACAGCCAGCATGAATAAGGAGGGGGTTACGTAGGTCACCATGCTCGCACCAGGCAATAACACCCACCGCGCAAACACACAACAGAAAAAAGTTAGTGTGGGGCGGGGGGGTTGTGTGCTGTGGCACCCAGACCCACGTCATGACTGTTTTTGCTTAGGTTGTATTGCAATGCATATCGTGTGTTTTATGAGTGTAGATGCTGTCTGATGGAGCGCTCATTCAGTTGTGTACTCTACTACTACTACTCTATTATGTGTCAGCTTTTTAATCTTATGGCAATCCAGATGGAGGTCTGCCAGAGATTTGTATGGTCTTTGTAAATAATCCCCAATACTCCAACGAGGATCACGTGGAGCTTGTTATTAGATTTTGCATTTGAAATTGAGATCAGGCCTAGTGTCTTCACAGAATTAAAACTTAATCAGGTGAACCTCCCTCTGGTTTGGAATACGTTTATTGTCTTTAGCAAGCTGCTGAAAATCTGAGTTGCGGGTGGTTATTAAAAAGAACACATAGTGCTAGGTAAAAGTAAGATAGCATAGGGACGAGAAGAGGCTTTCAAAGCATGTGTTGTTAGGTTTGGTAGCAACCAGTAGGGCATGGTTTTGTTGGCAGTGTTTCTCAAATATAGGCCATGTTCTAGTACTAGATTATCTGCACTGCCTATATCAGTGTAGGCAATTCGGTTGGCACCGCATGGTCCCTATTGTAGGGCTTGGACTATCAGTGCACTTGCCATATTATGACGTTTTATAAACATGTTCCTCATCTTAGTGTGTTTGCAACCAAAGAGTATATGAAGCGCAGTGGCAGTGGCAGATGGGGGAGTTTGCTTTGGGGGAAAAGCCTAGGCTAGTTTTTGATTAAATCATACCAGTGCGGTACCTCATAACATTACGCTTTTCGTAGAAGTTGAGATTACAATTGTTCCAGAAAGCATTTGTAGCTGGCTTATCGATTAGCAATCTGAGGTCCTTCCCAGTAGGTGTAGTACCCTTTGTCTGTTTTGGCACTCCCCAGTCTGTGTGATAGGCACATTTCTGTTTTCAGCGTAAAGGCTAGTACTGGCTTCACCCCTTTCTACCTTAATCATGGTCGTCCCCCTCATACACCACCATTGTCCCCAGCAGTTGCAGACAACCAACCATGCGCACGTGATAGCAACCCAGCTGCAAGCGCCTTTGTGGGCAGGTTCAAACCGGAACTTGCATGAAAAGATGCACTTCACTGTGCACAAGAGCGACAGAGAAAGTACGTAGACCTTACTGCCGCTAGAGCTTTCTCTTAAAGGTTACATTTTGCTTTCCACTCAGCACTTCACTTTGAAAGTGGGTGAGAGCTCCACTCCTGAGCTTTGCCCACGGTTTATTGGTCCTTTTCAGGTTGTACAAGAAAGAGAGCACAGATCCCAAACAATAATCATCGTCACACAGATCATCACCTCAACAGCACGCACAAGATTCATCACACTCGCAGATACAGGATTTTCAGCAGCCAGCAGCGGACAGCCAAGGACAATGCCAGCCCAGGAACAGCAGAAGAAATAGACAAGTTCCTCAACGCTTTGGCTCTTATTCAGTTACGTGAGAATGCTGGGAAGGAGAGGAAAGGGCTTTGAGGGGTTTGGTCATGCTGTCTGGTTCTGCCTTCTGCGGGGTCGGTTTCCTGGACCCCTAGGAACACAGCGTCGTTTGTGCACCATTCGTCTTGAGAATGTGCAACGCAACGGCGTGCATTTGATTACAGCACACACAGCCTGGTGGCCAATCACCACTCACGCAGCCTATGGGCGCGTCACACACGTTCTATCCCGTGTTTTTGACCCTCAGGAACGTGTGTGTGTGTATGTGTGTGTGTGTGTGTGTGTGTGTGTGTGGTCTGTTCTGTCCGGTCTCGCACCTGTGCTTGCAAGGGACGCTTTTTGTCTGTTCGAGCGCGCGCTTGCATTGCAAGGACCCCAAAATTGTCTGTTCCGGAACCTCCAATTCGCCCTAGGCTATGATTTCAACCCCAAGGAACGCACACAAAGCGTTGGTTGTGCATCATTAGTCCTGTGTGTGAGTCAATGGATCCTCAAATTACAGCAAGCACAGCACGTGCGCGTTTTTGCCTGCACAGACGCGATGGACGCGCAGCACGCAGCATGCATTGTTCCCTACCTTTTCAACCCTCAAAAATGCGCCTGTGGCGTTTGTTTTGGCTGGTTTTATTTTTTGAAGGCCATTATTACACTCAGCTTGCACCCTAGCAGATCAAACCATCATCACCTTGCTCCACACGAATTCAGGGTTCAGACTTTGCACTTTGTTCAGGCTTGAAAGCCATACAAGGACAGCTTTCCAAAAGCAGGAGGTGAGCTTGAGGATACCGTGCACCCCATCATGATAGCGATATATAACGATAGGCGAGGTATCCCCAACATCGTTCACGTTGAACACCATTTTTTCAACAGGCACATGGCTTGCCCGTGATTGCATTAGCTCTTTTCCCTCCCAGGTGGGGCTCCAGGCTACCTTAAGCAGTTCGTGTTGTGATGCATGTGACTCTGCTTTGTGTGAGGAGAGTTCGTGGCAGGCAGGACAGCTCCATCCAGTCATTTATTTTGTGCATCTATGCAAATTCCGTCTTCTTCTTTGTGGCACTGGAGCTGTTTTAGACATGACCAGTGGAGGCGCAGTTGCATACGCTGCATTGGTATAGGTCTGTGTTAGGTAAATCTCCTTGTTCTGTGTGTTCCTCACGCGTCCCTGGGTCACAGCAGATCTCGCAGCTGGCACCTTCTACATCTATGCGGACAGTAGGTTCCGTGCTGATGATGGTTCTGGTTTTGTCGGTTTTAGGTAGACGGAGAGCCCGTTTTTCAATTATCAAGGGCTAGTGTGTGAGGTACTGCTCTTGGTCTTCAACATCTCTTTATCTGCCCTGCGTTGACGTGCAGGCGATGGTCTATCCCTTTTGCAGCTTGCAGATGGTGTTGGTATATATAATTAAAAGCATCAGATGAGTCTTTGAAAGTTCCAGCAACGCAAAGTTTGCTGTAGTCCCAAAGGGAAATTGCCCTATTTTCAGGATCCAGGGGCTGCACCTTTCAATCTTGTATTTCATTACTATGTAGTCTGTATTCTCATGGTCATTGGCGCTTTGTCCTTCCAAGGGACTCATTGTGAATTGGCTTGGGCAGCTGTTCAGTTGCCTGTGGGGTAGATGCTTGTTGTCTTTCTGCTAGCCTTTAGATTTCCTTTGGATATTCGTTCTGTGATGTGATGTGATCGTTTTCATTTCATTTCATAACCTAGCAGGCTATACAACCAAAAAAACGCAGT